>Ga0209461_10000069_pt1 | contig 80711 bp, 62 predicted proteins | sample AgamicAsMarz_FD_187162 | JGI IMG/M metagenome (GOLD analysis project Ga0209461, IMG submission 187162) | Agave microbial communities from Guanajuato, Mexico - As.Ma.rz (SPAdes) (version 2) | ecosystem: Host-associated > Plants > Phyllosphere > Phylloplane/Leaf | place: Guanajuato, Mexico... | reverse complement strand
CTAGTCTTTCAGGCGATTGGTGCTGGAAGACTTTCAAGATCTTCCAGTGGTGTGAACGCAAGAGAACCCCCGGAAGATCGTCTTCCGGGGGTTTTTTTATGGGCTGACGTAACCACACATTCAGGACCGAATTAAGAGGACAGGAACCATGTTAGATAACACCCGTTTACGCATAGCTATGCAGAAATCTGGACGTTTAAGTGATGATTCACGCGAACTGCTGGCGCGCTGCGGCGTTAAAATCAACCTTCAGCAACAGCGCCTGATTGCGTTTGCGGAGAACATGCCGATCGACATCCTGCGCGTGCGCGATGACGATATTCCTGGCCTGGTGATGGATGGTGTGGTCGATTTAGGCATCATCGGCGAGAACGTGCTGGAAGAAGAGCTGCTGTCGCGCCGTGCCCAGGGTGAAGATCCGCGCTACTTTACGCTGCGCCGCCTCGACTTCGGCGGTTGCCGTCTGTCACTGGCGATGGCGACAGATGCCGAGTACACCGGCCCGGAATGCCTGGATAAATCCCGTATCGCCACCTCCTATCCGCACCTGTTAAAACAATACCTCGACAAAAAAGGCGTCAGCTTTAAGACCTGTTTACTGAACGGTTCCGTAGAAGTGGCGACCCGTGCCGGACTGGCTGATGCCATCTGCGACCTGGTCTCTACCGGTGCTACGCTGGAAGCCAATGGCCTGCGCGAAGTTGAAGTAATCTATCGTTCAAAAGCGGTGCTGATCCAGCGTGACGGCGAGATGCCTGCCGCCAAGCAGGAGCTGATCGACAAAATGATGACCCGTATTCAGGGCGTGATTAAAGCGCGTGAATCGAAGTACATCATGCTGCACGCACCGAGTGAGCGCCTGGAAGAAGTGATCAGCCTGCTGCCTGGCGCAGAGCGCCCGACCGTGCTGCCGCTGGCAGGCGATGTCAGCCGCGTGGCGATGCACATGGTCAGCAGCGAAACCCTGTTCTGGGAAACCATGGAAAAACTGAAAGCGCTGGGTGCCAGTTCGATTCTGGTGCTGCCTATTGAGAAGATGATGGAGTAAGCCATGGCCTTTTCTACCCCGATTGAGTGGCAGCAGTGTACCCCCGAACAGCAGCAGGCGCTGCTGTTACGTCCTGCTATCGCCGCCTCTGAAAACGTGACGATGACGGTGCGCGATGTACTGGAGCAGGTAAAGCTGAACGGTGATGACGCCCTGCGCCAGTTCAGTGCCCGCTTCGACAAAGCGCAGGTAGATAACCTGCGTGTTACCGCGCAGCAAATCGCAGAAGCCAGCTTACGTCTGAGTGACGAGCTGAAGCAGGCGATGGCCGTCGCGGTGGGCAATATCGAAACCTTCCACAACGCGCAAATCCTGCCGCCGGTGGATGTGGAAACCCAGCCAGGCGTACGCTGCCAGCAGATTACCCGTCCGGTGAAATCGGTCGGACTCTATATTCCTGGTGGTTCCGCCCCGCTCTTCTCCACCGTGCTGATGCTGGCGACCCCGGCCCGTATCGCTGGCTGTGGCCGCGTGGTGCTCTGTTCGCCGCCGCCGATTGCCGATGAGATCCTGTATGCCGCCCAGCTGTGCGGCGTAGAAGAGGTGTTCCAGGTAGGCGGCGCGCAGGCCATCGCCGCGATGGCCTTCGGCACCGAAACCGTGCCGCGCGTGGATAAGATTTTTGGCCCGGGCAACGCCTGGGTGACAGAAGCGAAACGTCAGGTAAGTCAGCGACTCGATGGCGCGGCGATTGATATGCCGGCGGGTCCTTCTGAAGTGCTGGTGATTGCGGATGAAGGTGCCACGCCCGCGTTTGTCGCGTCTGATTTGCTCTCACAGGCTGAACATGGCCCTGACTCGCAGGTGATTCTGCTGACGCCTTCATTAAAGCTGGCCGAGGCGGTCGCGGTCGCGGTTGAGCAGCAGCTGGCGCAGTTGCCGCGGGCTGCCACAGCGCGTCAGGCGCTGGAAAGCAGCCGCCTGATCGTGGCGCGTGACCTTGAGCAGTGTGTCGCAATCTCTAATCTCTACGGCCCGGAGCACCTGATTCTGCAAACGCGCCAGCCGCGCGATCTGGTGGAGTCGATCACCAGCGCCGGTTCGGTATTTTTAGGCGACTGGTCGCCGGAGTCCGCGGGCGATTACGCCTCTGGCACCAATCACGTGTTACCGACCTACGGTTACACCTCGACCTGTTCCAGCCTGGGCCTGGCCGATTTCCAGAAACGCATGACGGTGCAGGAGCTGACGCCGCAGGGCTTCCTGAACCTGGCCGCCACCATTGAAACCCTGGCCGCCGCCGAGCAGCTGGATGCCCATAAGAATGCCGTCACCCTGCGCGTTGCCGCACTGAAGGAGCAAGCATGAGTCAGGATATTGAGCAGCTGGCGCGCGCCAATGTGCGCGCCCTGACGCCCTATATGTCGGCGCGTCGTCTGGGTGGCAACGGAGATGTCTGGCTCAATGCCAACGAGTTTCCGCTGCCGGTGCCGTTTGAGCTGTCGCAGCAGACGCTGAACCGCTATCCGGAATGTCAGCCTAAACTGGTGATTGAGCGCTATGCTGCTTATGCAGGCTTAACGCCGGAGCAGGTGCTGGTGAGCCGTGGCGCAGATGAAGCCATCGAACTGATCATGCGTGCCTTCTGTGAGCCGGGTCAGGATGCGATTCTGTTCTGTCCACCGACCTATGGCATGTACAGCGTCAGCGCCGAAACCATCGGTATTGAATACCGCACCGTCCCGGCCCTGACCGACTGGCAGCTGAACCTGCCTGCCATTGCAGAGCAGCTGGATGGCGTCAAAGTGGTTTACCTCTGCAGCCCGAACAACCCGACCGGCAACCTGATCAATCAGGACGACATCCGTCAGCTGCTGGCAATGACCGCCGGTAAAGCGCTGGTAGTCGCAGATGAAGCCTACATTGAGTTCTGCCCGCAGGCGACCCTGACCGGCTGGCTGAAGGATTATCCGCATCTGGTGATCCTGCGTACGCTTTCTAAAGCCTTTGCGCTGGCTGGCCTGCGTTGCGGCTTTGCGCTGGCGAATAAGCCGGTCATCGACCTGCTGATGAAGGTGATCGCGCCCTACCCGCTGGCCACACCGGTGGCCGATGTCGCCGGTCAGGCGCTGAGCGACCAGGGAATTGCGCTGATGCGTGAGCATGTGGCACAGCTGAATGAGAACCGTAGCTGGCTGCAGGCCGAACTGGCTCAGCTGGCCTGCGTTGAGCAGGTTTTCTCCAGTGAAACCAACTATGTGCTGGCGCGCTTTACCGATTCACCAAAAGTCTTCAAAACCTTATGGGATCAGGGCATTATCCTGCGTGATCAGAACAAAAATCCGGGCCTGTCGGGATGCCTGCGCATCTCCATTGGCACGCGTGAAGAGTGCGAACGAGTGATCGCCGCGCTGCAAGCCTTTTCTGTGGAGCAAGCATGAGCCAGAAGACCCTTTTTATTGACCGCGACGGTACGTTAATCTCTGAGCCGCCTGAAGATTATCAGGTGGACCGCATGGATAAGCTGGCGTTTGAGCCAGATGTTATCCCGGCGCTGCTGGCACTGCAGGCCGCCGGTTATCGCCTGGTCATGATCACTAACCAGGATGGTCTTGGCACCCCGGGTTTCCCGCAGGCCGATTTCGATGGCCCGCACAATCTGATGATGCAGATCCTGACCTCGCAGGGCATTGCGTTTGACGATGTGCTGATCTGCCCGCACATGCCGGACGATCACTGCGACTGTCGCAAGCCGAAAACCCGAATGGTGGAAGCCTGGCTGGCCGAAGGCGCGCTGGATACCGCCAACAGCTACGTGATTGGTGATCGCCTGACCGATGTTCAGCTGGCGGAGAACATGGGCATCCAGCCTATCCGCTACGGTGCTGACGGCCAGAACTGGCAGACTATCCAGCAGCGTCTGACCCAGCGTGACCGCCATGCGCTGGTGCAGCGCAACACCAAAGAGACACAGGTGCGGGTAGAACTGTGGCTGGATCGCGAAGGCGGCAGCAAGATTAATACCGGCGTGGGTTTCTTCGACCACATGCTGGACCAGATCGCCGTGCACGGCGGGTTCCGCATGAACATCGAAGTGAAAGGCGATCTCTATATTGACGATCACCACACGGTGGAAGATACCGGTCTGGCACTGGGCGAAGCGCTGCTGAAGGCACTGGGCGACAAGCGTGGCATTGGCCGTTTTGGCTTTGTGCTGCCGATGGATGAATGTCTGGCGCGCTGCGCGCTGGATATCTCCGGCCGTCCGCACATCGAGTTCAAAGCGGAGTTCAACTATCAGCGCGTGGGCGACCTCAGTACCGAGATGGTCGAGCACTTCTTCAGCTCACTCTCCTACGCCATGATGAGCACCCTGCATCTTAAAACCAAAGGCAAGAATGACCATCACCGCGTCGAGAGCCTGTTTAAAGCCTTTGGCCGTACGCTGCGTCAGGCGATCCGCGTTGAGGGCAATACGCTGCCAAGCTCGAAGGGAGTGCTGTGATGAACGTGGTGATCATGGATACCGGTTGCGCCAACCTGTCGTCGGTGAAATGGGCGATTGAACGTCTGGGCTACACCCCGGAAGTAAGCCGCGATCCCGATGTGGTGCTGCGTGCCGACAAACTGTTTCTGCCCGGCGTAGGCACCGCGCAGGCGGCAATGAATCAGCTGGAAGAGCGTGACCTGATCGATCTGGTGAAAGCCTGTACCCAGCCGGTGCTGGGGATCTGCCTGGGTATGCAGCTGCTGGGACGCGGCAGCGATGAAAACGGCGGCGTGCCGACGCTGGGGATTATCGATGAGCCGGTGTCGTTAATGGACACGCACGGCCTGCCGCTGCCGCACATGGGCTGGAATCAGATTACCGCGCAGGCGGGCAATCATCTGTTCCGTGGCATCGACGAAGGCTGCTATTTCTACTTCGTCCACAGCTATGCCATGCCGGTCAACGCCAGCACCATCGCCCAGTGTCACTACGGTGAAGCTTTCACCGCTGCGGTGCAGAAAGATAACTTTTTTGGCGTCCAGTTCCACCCGGAACGCTCGGGCAAAGCGGGCGCGCAGCTGCTGAAAAACTTCCTGGAGATGTAATGATTATCCCCGCGTTAGATTTAATTGACGGCAAAGTGGTTCGTCTGCATCAGGGCGATTATGGACAGCAGCGCGATTACGGCAGCGATCCGCTGCCACGTCTGCAGGATTACGTTCGCCAGGGCGCGACCGTGCTGCATCTGGTGGATTTAACCGGCGCGAAAGATCCGGCGAAACGCCAGATCGCGCTGCTGAAAACCCTGCTGGATGGCGTTGATGTGACGGTGCAGGTTGGTGGCGGCATTCGCAGCCGTGACGATGTTCATGCGCTGCTTGAAGCCGGAGCGAGTCGTGTGGTGGTCGGTTCCACCGCGGTGAAACAGCCTGAAGAGGTAAAACGGTGGTTTGCGGAATTTGGCGCAGAGGCGATTGTGCTTGCGTTAGATGTGCGCATTGATGCCAGTAACCGCAAAGAAGTGGCAATCAGTGGCTGGCAGGAAGCGGCGGGTGTCACGCTGGAAGAGGTGATTACCGACTTTCAGCAGGTGGGCCTGAAGCACGTGCTGTGTACCGACATTTCTCGCGACGGCACCCTGAGCGGCTCCAACGTTGCGCTCTATCAGGAAGTGACGGCGCGATTCCCGACGATTGCTTTTCAGTCCTCGGGTGGCATTGGCGACCTCAATGATATCGCCGCCCTGCGCGGCAGCGGCGTTCAGGGCTTGATTGTCGGACGTGCGCTGCTGGAAGATAAATTCACTGTTTCGGAGGCGATCGCATGCTGGCAAAACGGATAATTCCCTGCCTGGACGTACGTGACGGCCAGGTGGTCAAAGGCGTACAGTTTCGCAATCACGAGATCATCGGCGACATCGTGCCGCTGGCGCAGCGCTATGCCGCCGAAGGTGCCGACGAGCTGGTGTTCTATGATATCACCGCCTCATCCGATGGCCGGGTCGTCGACAAAAGCTGGGTGTCGCGGGTTGCGGAAGTGATCGATATCCCGTTCTGCGTCGCGGGCGGCATTAAAACCCCGGAAGACGCGGCGCGCATTCTGGAGTTTGGCGCAGATAAGATTTCGATTAACTCGCCCGCGCTGGCCGATCCCACGCTCATTACCCGCCTCGCAGATCGTTTTGGCGTGCAGTGTATTGTGGTCGGGATCGATACCTGGTTTGATGAAGCCAGTGGTAAATATCAGGTGAATCAGTATACCGGTGACGAAGCGCGCACCCGCGTGACGCAGTGGGAAACGCTGGAGTGGGTGCAGGAAGTGCAGAAGCTGGGCGCAGGCGAGATCGTGCTGAACATGATGAATCAGGATGGCGTGCGTAACGGCTATGACCTGGTGCAGCTGAAGAAAATGCGTGAAGTCTGCAACGTGCCCCTCATCGCCTCTGGCGGCGCAGGCACCATGCAGCACTTCCTGGATGCGTTTACCGAAGCTAACGTGGATGGTGCTTTAGCCGCCTCGGTATTCCATAAGCAGATTATTAATATTGGTGAGCTGAAGAGCTTTCTGATCGACAACGGAGTGGAGATTCGCGCGTGCTAACTGAACAACAACAGGCCCTTCTCGACTGGGATAAAACACAGGGCATGATGCCGGTCATTGTCCAGCACTTCGTCTCAGGCGAAGTGCTGATGCATGGCTACATGAACCCGGCCGCACTGGAGAAAACGCTGGCAGAAAGCAAGGTCACCTTTTTCTCCCGCACCAAAAATCGCTTGTGGACCAAAGGCGAAACCTCCGGCAACTTTTTGCAGGTCGTGAGCATCACGCCTGACTGCGACAATGACACCCTGTTAGTGCTGGCGGATCCTATTGGCCCGACCTGCCATCTGGGCACCACCAGCTGCTTCTCACCGGCGGTCCCTGAGTGGACGTTCCTCTATCAGCTTGAGCAGTTGCTGGCCTCGCGTAAAACCGCCGATCCTGAAAGCTCATACACTGCACGACTCTACGCCAGCGGCACCAAACGCATCGCGCAGAAAGTGGGGGAAGAAGGCGTTGAAACCGCACTGGCCGCCACGGTCAACGATCGGGATGAACTCACCAACGAAGCTTCTGACCTGGTCTATCACCTGATGGTGCTGTTGCAGGATCAGGATCTCGACTTCCGCGCCGTGATCAACAACCTGCGTGACCGCCATAAGTAACTGTGCAATATGCTGCTCAGAATTTCGTTTTTTATGCGGATTCTGAGCAGTCTTCAGCTCATTCCTCACGTCCATCCGGCACAATGACGGCAACTCAAACCTCAGGGAGAGAACCGTGACCACCCATGAGAAATTAATCGCCCTGCTCGACCAGCACCAGGCACGCTATCGCCTGATGGAGCATGAGGCGACCGGTAAATGTGAAGCGGTCGCGGCGATACGCGGCACCAAAATCGGCCAGGGTGCTAAAGCGCTGGTCTGTCATGTGAAAGGCAACGGCGTTAAACAGCATGTACTGGCGGTTTTACCTGCCGATCATCAGGCCGATCTGGGCAAAGTCGCGGCAGCAGTCGGAGGAAGACGCGCCTCACTCGCCAGTCCGGCGGAAACCGATCTGCTGACCGGCTGCGTATTCGGGGCGATTCCGCCGTTCAGCTTTCATCCCGACCTCAGACTGGTTGTTGACCCCGCGCTGTTTGAACGTTATCCGGAGATCGCGTTTAACGCCGGTCTGCTGGAACGCTCAGTGATCCTGAATACCGAAGATTATCGCGCGTTATGCGCGGCTGACGTGGTGAAGATTACGCAGTAATTGCCATCCCGGCAGCCCGGCGATACTCTGCATAATCACTCATCACGACAGAATAAGAGCAAAATCATGAACATTTTTACTCAACGCCTGCGTCAGACGCTGGCTGTGGCGGTTATGGCAGGCTGCGCTTTTGGCACGCAGGCAAAAATCGAACAGGTGCGTTTCGCGGTCGATCCGACCTATCCGCCCTTCGAATCGAAAACGCCACAGGGCAAGCTGGTCGGCTTTGATATTGATCTGGGCAATGCGCTTTGTACTCAGATGCAGGCAAAATGTGTCTGGGTTGAAAGCCAGTTTGACGGCATGATCCCGGCCCTTAAAGCGCGTAAATTTGATGCCATTCTCTCCGACATGGGCATTACCGAAGAGCGCCTGAAGCAGATTGATTTCACCGCGCCGCTCTATGACACCCACACTCAGCTGATTGCCCGTAAAGGTGCTGGCATATTGCCCACCGCTGAATCCCTGAAAGGAAAAACGGTCGGCGTAGAACAGGGAACGGTTCAGGAGCGCTATGCGCTGGCGAAATGGCAGCCTCACGGTGTGACCTTGGTGCCTTATGGCGATCAGGCACAGGTTGAAAGCGATCTGGTTTCAGGCCGACTGGATGCGGTATTCACCGATGCGGCACAAGCTGCCATCGGCTTCCTGAAGCATCCGCAGGGCAAAGATTTTGAACTGGCTGGCCCGATTATACAGGATCCGATCATCGGCCCCGGCACGGCGATTGGCCTGCGTAAAGGCGATACCGAGCTGAAAACCGCACTGGATAACGCCTTCGTCGAAATCAAAAAGAACGGTACGTTTGACCAGATTCAGAAGCGCTATTTTGCTACGGATATCTCTATCCAGCCTTAACCTCGCGGTCGCCCTTTTTCGTCCTCAACGCGATCCGGCACTATACTTTAACTTTTTCAGGACGACGCGCTGTCGTCCTTTGCCGATTAAAGGACATTAACACGGTATGCATCAACAACATCATCCACTGTTAAGCGCCTCTTTAGGCACCCAGCGTGAAATCATCAGTTTCCATTTCGCGGAAGACAACGAGCGTCAGGTCTACATTCAGGCTGCGCTGCATGGCGACGAACTGCCCGGTATGGCAGTGGCGTGGTTTTTAAAGCAGCGACTACAGGCGCTGGAGTCCGCCGGTCAACTTAAAGCCGCCTTTACCCTGGTGCCGGTTGCCAATCCCCTGGCGCTGGGACAGCACTGGCATGGCACCCATCTGGGCCGATTCCATACGCTCTCTGGCCAGGACTTCAACCGCCGTTTCCCGTCACTGGGCGCAACCCTGGCGGCCGGGCTGGCTGAGAGTCTGACCCAGAGTGAAACACAGAATAAGAGCCTGATCCGCGAGGCGATTGATCGTCACTATCGTGATACCGTGCCAAAAACCGAGCTGGATGCGCAACGCCACACGCTGATGCGGATGGCAAGTCAGGCCGATCTGATGATTGATCTGCACTGTGACTGGGAAGCCGTGCCACATCTGTATACCACGCCGCACGCCTGGCCGGACATTGAGCCGCTGGCGCGCTGGTTAGGCAGCGAGGTGCAGCTGCTGGCGCAGATCTCTGGCGGTGAACCGTTTGATGAAGCCTGTTGCGAACCCTGGCTGACGCTGGCGGAACGGTTTGGCAAAGATTATCCGATGCCACGGGGATTGCTGCCGGTGACGCTGGAGCTGCGCGGTGTACGTGATGTATCGCCTGAACAGGCAGAGAAAGACGCGGAGGCGATTATTTCAGCGCTACAGGAAGGCGGTTATATCAGCTACAGCGAGCCAGCGATTTCCGTGGAAGTGGCTGCGCCCGTGATCGGTGGCGACGAACTTGTCCCGGCGAGCGCGGGCGGAGAAGATATCGTGGCTATCAATGACGGCCCGATTGGTTTAAACGTGCCAGATATCGCTGAAGCACCTGGAGAAGCTGGCGTCATCAAAGAGCGTCACAGCGAAGGATCGGCGGCGGCCTCCCCTGCCCTGAAAAATCCACCTACGCCGTTAGCGGGCTGTGAATATATTCATTCGCCGGTATCCGGTCTGATCCTGCATCGTAAACCGCTGGGCGCAAAGATTCGGCCGGGAGAAGTGGTGGCGGAGATTGTTGACCCGATAACTGACCAGATTACGCCGCTGGTGACGGAACATGGCGGTATTCTCTATGCGAGACACTGGGCTAAGTTTGCGACGGCAGGCATGCTGGTTGTGAGGCTGGCAGGTGAGCGAGAGATTCGGAGCGGGGATTTGCTGGTAGGATAAAAAAAGGGCTTCCCGAGGGAAGCCCTTTTTAGTGATTAATCTAACCACTCGGTGTGGAACACACCGTCTTTATCAATGCGCTTGTAGGTATGCGCACCGAAGTAGTCACGCTGCGCCTGAATCAGGTTAGCAGGCAGCACTTCTGAACGGTAGCTGTCGTAGTAAGCGATCGCCGCAGAGAAGGTTGGCGTCGGGATACCGTTCTGAATCGCGTAGGAAACCACATCACGCAGCGCCTGCTGATACTGATCGGCGATATCTTTGAAGTACGGTGCCAGCAACAGGTTAGCAATGCCTGCATCTTCTGCGTAAGCATCAGTAATCTTCTGCAGGAACTGGGCACGGATGATGCAGCCAGCGCGGAAGATCTTCGCGATTTCACCGTAATGCAGATCCCAGTTGTTCTCTTCTGACGCGGCACGCAGCTGTGAGAAGCCCTGAGCATAAGAAACGATTTTACCCAGATACAGAGCGCGACGAACTTTCTCAATGAACTCCGCTTTGTCACCGGTGAAGGCCTTCGCCTGTGGACCGCTCAGTACTTTAGAGGCTGCCACACGCTGGGTTTTCAGCGATGAGAGGTAACGAGCGAACACAGACTCAGTGATCAGTGACAGAGGTTCGCCGAGATCCAGTGAGCTCTGGCTGGTCCATTTACCGGTGCCTTTATTCGCTGCTTCATCCAGAATCACATCAACCAGGTATTTACCTTCTTCGTCTTTCTTGGTGAAGATATCTTTGGTGATGTCGATCAGGTAGCTGCTCAGCTCGCCGTTGTTCCACTCAGTGAAGGTCTCAGCCAGCTCTTCGTTGTTCAGACCCAGCGCGCCTTTCAGCAGAGCATAGGCTTCAGCGATCAGCTGCATGTCGCCATACTCGATGCCGTTGTGAACCATCTTCACGTAGTGACCCGCGCCGTCCGGACCGATGTAAGCCACACAGGCTTCACCATCTTCTGCACGTGCAGCAATTTTATCCAGAATCGGTGCAACCAGTTCGTAGGCTTCTTTCTGACCGCCAGGCATGATAGATGGGCCTTTCAGTGCGCCCTCTTCACCACCGGAAACACCGGTACCGATGAAGTTGAAGCCCTGGTCAGAAAGCTCTTTGTTACGACGGATGGTATCTTTATAGAAGGTGTTACCGCCATCGATCAGGATGTCGCCTTTATCCAGGTGTGGAGTCAGGGAGGCGATTGTCTTATCGGTCGCTTCACCCGCCTGAACCATCAGCAGGATGCGACGAGGTTTTTCCAGCGATTCGACAAACTCTTCAACGGTGTAAAAAGGAGCAAGTTTCTTGCCCTGGTTCTCGGCGATGACTTCATCGGTCTTTTCGCGTGAACGGTTAAAGATAGAAACAGTGTAACCGCGGCTCTCAATGTTAAGAGCCAGGTTGCGGCCCATCACTGCCATACCTACAACGCCGATCTGTTGCTTGGACATCTTTTACTCCTGTTATATAAAACGTAATGAATACGTTTAGAACTATATATCACATATAAGATAATAACTTACTGAATGAGAAGATAAATAGCATTTGGTGCCATTAGTTAAAATCTTAACAGTGCGCTGACGGCAAAATTATTTAGAAAAACTTCCATCCATGTTTATTAAAGAATTTAAACATCGAATGTGAGAAAAGGAGTATATGCTTAAGACCTTTCCTGGAAACATTACCACCATGGTGGATTATTTTCACATCCGGAACATAAGCAACCTCAGTAACCTGACGAGCTCGTAAACTCAGGTCTGTATCTTCAAAATATAAAAAAAAGTTTTTATCAAAACCATTCAGTTGCAAAAGAACGTTATTTCTGAAAAACATAAAACAGCCACTAACACTATCTGGCTGCCACAAAACTGTCTCAGATTGCGTTTCTTTCATCATGCAGTATGTTTCAAGTTTATTTTTGAATAAATGATGGAGTGATTTTGGAAGAAAAGCGCGAAGAAATAATGTGAAAACATTTGGATAACGCTTGCAAAGATATTGCCTATCGCCATTTCTCCAAAAAGCCTGCGGTGATAACAAGCCACAGTCTTTATTTTTTTCCATAAAAACCAGAGCATTAGACAAAGAGTTATCTGTAAAAATAACATCAGGATTAAGAATCAGATGATAATCATAATCTTCAGAAAAAGTAACATTATGGCCCCGTCCATAGCCCAGGTTTTCACCACTTATGATGATTTCACAAAACTGGAATTGTTCAACAACTTTGTTATGGAGTGGCTTTAATTCTTTATAACCGTTTTCTACAATCACAAAATCGTAACGCAGATGATCAATGTAAGATGCGGCCTTTTTAAATGATTCAAGTAATTCAAGTATATCATCATCAATATAGTAACAAACAATTGAAACTCGCAAAGAAATCTCACGTTCGGGATTGTTGGAGTTTATTTCATTTGTTTGAGAATTATTGACTGTATCTTCCGTGGATGCCACGTAAACCATGCATAACTCCCCTGAAAATCATCTTTAACTCGAGCGACTTGTTTCGAGATGCAATAATGTAAAAGGACATCTTTACTATTAATTTAAATGCATCTACCACTTTCCAGTTAAAAGGGATGTAGTTACGCTTGTATAATAGCAAAGCATTTCGAGCCTGATAGTAATGTCTGAGGGGAGAATGAATAGCAATTGAGTTACTGAAAAAATTAACTCTTTCATCGCCTAACGTATGTGTCATATGGGCGTTACAAGCTCCATAACTCTTAAAGCCTTTACTCTTAGCCCTTAATGCCCATTCAACATCCACATAATCAATAAAGAGCGTATCGTCCATCAAGCCAACTTTTTGAATACTTTCGACGGATATTAATGAACCAGAAGAAATTAGATGATCAACAATAACACATCCATTATCATCTGGCTTAAGTTGTTTATCAATCTTTAACCCTCTAATTTGGATAAAGCGTGACCGCACATTGTTATTTACGTCTAAAAATTGTGGTCCCACCGCTGCAGCATCTGGGTATTTAACCAAAACTTCCTGTAAGGAAGACACCATATCATTTGCAGGTAAACTATCTTGATCCATCAGTAATATATTTTTATATCTATTGATGATGGCATGATTTATACCTATATTTTGAGCTGCCGCAATTCCTAAGTTGCTATCGCACAAGATAACTTCAATGTGCTTATCAAATTCGAAAGCCATATTTTTCAGTGCATAATTATTATCCGAAGCATTATCAACAATAATAATATCGACATTACTTTTTGACAATATATTAACTTGAGACATTAATTGCTCAAGCTGTGGATGATAAGTAACAATGATTGCGAGGGTGTTATTTGGCATGTGATTATCTAATAAAAGGGCCAAAGGCCCTTATTTGATACAGCTGCGATAGATATCTTTAAGCTCTTCGTATTGCTCGCCGAATGATCGTATGTGTGAATGAGGCAGTTGTACTACGTCAGTTTGTGGCAAATAGGAGAAATGCGCTATGGTTTTTTTAACACATTCCAGAAGCGTGCCACCATCATTATTAAAAGGGATAATAAACCCATTTTCGCCGGGTATAATATCTTCTACAGCACCACCCGCATCTGAGGTAATAACCCAGACGTTTCTGATTAGCGCTTCACGTACAGTCAATCCAAAACTTTCTTTAGACTGAGTTGGATATAAAAGAACATCGATAGAATTGAAAAATTCGTCCATGTTATCCTGTGAAAAAGCAGGCACAACTTCAACATTTTTCAAACCGGCTAGATCGCTCTCATGGAAAGACTTAAAACCGAGGTTAAGTGCATTATCAACGATTATTAACTTACCTTCATTTTCTGCTATATGATTAAATGCATATTTTATTAAGTGATAACCTTTTATGTCTGTATTTCCTCCCGCATACCCGAATCGTAATGGTCGGCCAGGAACTTTAGGCGAAATACTCTGAGGATAAGTAACTCCATTTTTATTAAGCAGAGCTTCAGTAAAACCTTCTTTACGATAAAGCTCAGTGGTAAACATACTTGGAGAAATTATCTTAGTAGCAAGAGATAGTGCATCTCTTTTCTTCATTTCCAGATAGTCCATTTTTGCTGGAATGTTGCCATTCGTATCGTCACTACTTCCACGGGACTTGTGATCTTCTTTAAAGCTCAATATAAATTGATGCTCATATAACCACCAATAATCATGTGTAGTTACAACGATGGGGATATTACGTTCAGCGCATATCCGTAGCATAGTAATGCCAAGCCCTTGAATAGAATGATAATGTACAATATCTGGTTTAACTAGATCCAGTACATCTGTAAACGCTTTATCTATATCAGGGTTAATAACCTGACGGTTTTCAGAAAGTAAGTTGGGCAAAACAATACCATAACAATCCTGGCCGTAGGCTTCGTATCGTCGAAGAGTATTAGCAGCACCATATTCTTCTGGTAAAGAAGTTAATATATGAATATTAAATTCTTTATCATTAACGAAGCATTTATTCAAAGCCTCTGCTACAACAGTCGCTCCACCAAAAGAACGTGGATTATAATAGCAATTGACAGAGAGAACATGCTTAACCTTATTATTATTTAAACGTTCAAAATCCTTAATAATTATGGAAGCTTGTTCACGGGCAATGCTTTCAGGTGAATAGTGTTTCAAAACAGACTTTTTAGCGTTTTCACCGACATTCTTTCGTAATAAAGGATCTTCAATAAGCATCTTAAATGATGCCTCCCATTGCTCTGTGTCATAACAGAGAAAACCATTCACTCCATTTTCTATTACGGAAATAAAGTTTGGACGAGGAGAGCAAACACTTGGCAAACCTAAGATTGAAGCTTCCAGATACTTAATATTTGATTTTGAGTCGTTGAAAATATAATTTTCAAGTGGCGCAATACTAATATCACACTCAGCAAGAATCCTTAAATAATCTGCATAAGGACAAAATCCTATTCTTTCTATTTGATTTTTTACTTTATCAAACTTGTCAGGTAGTTCTAACATACCCGCTAAACGTAAATGAACATTAGGAGAAGAAACAAGAATATTATAGATGGCATCTGAAGCTTCTAAAAAGTCTACATTATGAGTACTTGTTCCAGACCCATAGACAATACGAATTATACCATCAGTTTCACTTTTTCTTATTTCTGGGATAGATTCTGCTGTTTCAATTGTTTCAGGATCAAGCGCATTTTCAATGACTATTGATTTACTAGCTCCTGATTTTAACATAGCTTCTGCCAGAGGCTCAGTCGATGCAATGACGCCTTTACAACGCATCATTGCATCATGGTATAACCTGGCACCATCTATTAACCCTTTAAAGGTTTCTTTATCAAGCTCATTTAACGTTTTACTTTTAAGAAGTATGTCTTCATCGAATATCAGATCATCGACTTCCCAGTATGTTTCTAAATTTAAACGTTTACACTCATCAAAGAGTGTCATCACTGTTTCAAACGCAGGTACACGATAAAAAATGATTATCGAATGATACTGTAAAGCCTCCATACAACCAATTAAGTCGGTCCAATTCAGAGTTTTGACAGGAATTCCTAGCTGTTTAAATAAATCGACTTTCTGATCTACACGATATTTCTTACACTGAGGAATAGACATTTCAGCAATAATAAGTACTCGTGGTAAGAGCAAAGATTCGTTATTTAACATTACAGCTGGGAGAGTTTTAGCTGATAAAACACTTTGTGACGCGGATTGTAAGTTATTAATATGATATATCTTGCGAACAATCCCTTTAAGCCCATTTTTTTTATATAAAGAAAGTGTTCGATTCACACTTCCTTTTATGCCATAACTAGAGACCACACTTTTTGCAACTTTAGCCGCTTTCTTAACGCGACGCGCGTTAAGAACTGCCTTTCTCATAGGCGCAGTAATTTTCCAGCTAGTGGAGGTCAGCAGAGCATTATTTTCAAAGGATAATCTATTTGCTAGCTCAGACTGATTGTTTAGTTGCGCCTTAAGATCGTCAATTTCAGTTCGTAGTACATCTTCAATTCTTTTATAAAGATTAATTTGCCTTGCGCTTACAGATAACTGATCGGATAAGCTGGTATTCTGCGTAACAAGTTCTTTCCACTCCATTTCCGGAAAGACACTTAGATTACTCCATGGGTTTTCAGTTTGTTCTGGCGCTTTAAATACGCTGCCATTTAACTCGAGATTACCAACTACTACTTCTTCATCCTCACCAACAACGTGACGTAGACCTAATAAATTCTCTTTTCTAGATTTTTTTGTAATTATACATAATGAATTTATGAAAGTGACGGAGTGAATTTCTGAATAATCAACATTATCTAGTTCTGCACTATGATAATGTTTAAATAATGAAGAGAGGTAGTCTGAAGCAGAACGCTCAATACCCCAGTGTTCAAAATTGGTAATATCAGCAAGTTTTTTCAAAAAAGCCATAGAAGAATATGGGTCATAAAGTCCTCCTTCCCATTCTTGCCAGTAACTACAGTGTAGGTCTTCAACAATATAAACACCATCCTGCTCCAGCATAGGGAAGTAAAGTAAAAAAGACTTTATTATATCTGATGAATTGTGCGAACCATCATCTATTATCAAGTTATATGAAGGGGTAATTTCACTAATTTTATTTTTAATTTCTAATGTAGAAGAGTTCCCGATCAAAACTTTAATCGATTTATTTTCGTATTCAAGACGAGCACAATCAGGATTAATATCACAACCCACTATGTTTTCAGCATTTGGAAAATATTTACTCCATATTTCCAAAGACCCGCCATTCTGGACACCAATTTCAAGAAGATTTTTTAGAGTTTTTTGTTGTCTGGAAAGGATTTTATGATAAGTTTCAAGATAAATATCCCATTTATCGGATGATTTACCATGATGCTCCTGATAGAGCTCTTTTAAATTTTTCATTCTTGTCTCAGCTTAACTTTATCAAATTTAATTCCAACCAGTCCCCAGCGTACTTCACTGGATGATACATTAATGATCATAGCATCATGAAGCCAGTGATGCTGAACATGATTATTCAAATCTCCGTTTGCAAGGGAGACCATTAGTGCATATTCACCATTAGGTAGCATTGGCAATGTAAATTCAAATGTGGCATGAATCTTACTATCCGCAGAAGCAACCAACGGTTTTTCAGTAGTGAAGGGTAACGTATTTTCTCCAAATAATACCTGCCCCAAACGGTCCTTTACTAAAAAACCAATAATTGGCGAGTCAAGATCCTGATAAATGTTAGCCCTGACAGATAACTCAACTTTTTCGCCTCCTTTAAAGAGATTCTTGCTTTTAAGATCTTTATTGATAAATGACACATCTGTTATTTCTGCAGCACCTGTTTTCCATCCATTAGCTTCAGAAAGGTTGTTAGCAATCCCATATTGAACCTTATAATCGATAGCTGGGGTTTCATTTAATTCTTTAGGGGTTAAATGCTTGTCGTTTTCTTCTAATGTTGCTTCACTATCTTGTTTGATACTTTCGAGATGTGTTTCATCTCCATAAACTTCCTGCAGAGTATATTGCAGATATTTTTCTGCAACTTGCTTCGCCGTTCCTGAAGTTATCATTTCACCTTTGTGTAGCCAGATAGCTTTATCACACAGGTTAATGACAGAGTTAGTATCGTGGCTAACGAAAAGTAATGTTCCATTTTCTTTAAATTTTCGTATAAATCGCATGCATTTCTGTGTAAAAACTGCATCACCTACGGCAAGCGCTTCATCGATAACCAATATGTCTGCATCTACATGTGCGATGACAGCAAATGCAAGACGCACATACATACCACTTGAATAGGACTTAACCGGTTGATCTATATAATCACCAATATCAGCAAAGGCTAATATTTTTTCATATCGATCGCGGATCTGTTCATTGGTTAATCCGTATAGCGACGCTGCCATGAACACATTTTCATGCCCGGTAAACTCAGGGTTAAAGCCCGCACCAAGTTCGAGCAATGCAGCAATACGTCCATTGACTGTTACACTGCCATTCGTCGGAGTCAGTGTTCCACATATCATCTGTAGCAGCGTCGATTTTCCCGATCCATTCCGTCCGATGATGCCTACTGTTTCCCCCTTTTTGAGGGAAAATGTTACATCCCGAAGCGCCCAGAATTCTCGATACATTTTTTTATGCGATCTATAGAACATCTGCATAAGACGATGCTGAGGTGATTCATAAATCTGATAACATTTACTCAACCCAGCGACTTCAATGATATTATCAGATGACATCAGCAAATCCTTTACGTGTTTTCTGAAACCACAAATATCCTAACCATGCCAGAATCGCATTTATAATTAATCCTTTAATATAAGGGATTATTTCAGGAACTTTTCCCCAATACATAACATCACGCGTTTGCTCGATAAAATGGGCTAACGGATTTAAAGATAAAAGCGGTCTTACTGAATCTGGCAGTGCCGAAGTAGGGAAAAAGATAGGTGATAAGAACATTAAAACCATCGTTAAAATCCCGACGATTTGACTCACATCTCTTAGGTATACCCCAAGTGAAGCTAGTATCCAACTGATGCCCATTATCATAAACATCAGAGGAAGCAAAATAAAGGGTAACAGCAGAATTGTTAAATGTGGCATCCCGACTTCAAATACATAAAATGTTATCCATACAATGCAACTGATCACAAAATGAAACAATGCAGCGCAAAGATTTACCCATGGCAATATTTCTAAGGGGAAGATAACCTTTTTTACATAGTTTGAATTGGCAAGAATGATGCCAGGCGCCCGGTTTATGCATTCCGAAAATAAATTAAAAATTATTAATCCGGAAAATAACAGTAACGCAAAAGACGATTTAGAAGTATGACCTTCACTCCACTTAGCCTGAAACACTACGCTAAAAATAAACGTATAAACGACTAACATTAATACAGGAGTGAAAAACGACCATAACAAACCCAATACTGAGCCCCGATAGCGGCTAATAACTTCTCTTCTAGTCAGTGTATAGATTAATCTTCGATTAGACACTGGCGATTTAACACATTGCCACGTCATTTTAAGAAGCGAATTCATTCAAAGACCTCAGCTCCGGAAAATAAAGAAGCAAGCTTATCTTTTTCTGATAGCAGGACCTCATTTTTCGGCCACTCAATATTGATTGAAGGATCGTTCCAGACAATGCTACGCTCATTTTCTTTTGAATAAAAGTTAGTGGTTTTATAAACAAATTCAGTATTATCAATGAGTGTTAAAAATCCATGTGCAAAACCTTCCGGTATCCATAATTGCCTTTTATTTTCACTGCTAAGTTCAACACCAATCCATTGACCAAAAAACGGAGATTGCTTGCGTATATCAACCGCTACGTCAAACACAGCTCCCGCAACACAACGTACTAGTTTACCTTGCGCATAAGGATTAAGTTGATAGTGCAAACCGCGCAAAACACCTTTGCTTGATTTAGAATGGTTGTCCTGTACAAAATCAACATGCCTGCCGACAGCTTCATCAAATTTTTTCTGACTAAAGCTTTCAAAAAAGAACCCACGTTCATCGCCAAACACAGCAGGCTCAAAAATTTTAACATCAGGAATTTTAGTATCGATAATCTTCATTATAAACGCCCTTCCACCAGCGCCATCAAATATTTGCCATATTCGTTTTTTAGATACGGCTTAGCAAGTTCCTGTAATTGCGCTTTATCAATAAAGCCCATTCTGAAGGCAATTTCTTCCGGACAAGCTACTTTCAGGCCCTGTCTTGATTCTATAGTCTGAATAAAGTTGTTCGCTTCCATCAGACTCTGATGCGTACCGGTATCAAGCCAGGCATGACCGCGGCCCATAATTGATACAGAAAGTTTGCCTTGCTCCATGTAGATACGGTTAATGTCCGTAATCTCGAGTTCACCACGAGGTGAAGGCTGCAGGTTTTTCGCCATTTCCACAACACTGTTGTCGTAAAAATAGAGCCCAGTAACAGCATAATTACTGCGAGGGTTCTCAGGTTTTTCCACCAGCGAAATAGCTTTACCCTCCTTATCAAATTCTACAACACCATAACGCTCAGGATCGGTAACGTGATAAGCAAAGACGGTAGCGCCATCATCCTTCAATGACGCAGCTTCAAGCTGCTTGTAGAGGTCATGACCGTAGAAAATATTGTCGCCGAGGATAAGTGCGACTGAATCATCACCGATGAACTCTTCACCAATGATGAACGCCTGAGCCAGGCCATCCGGACTCGGTTGCACTTTGTACTGAATTGAGATGCCCCACTGAGAGCCATCACCCAGCAGGCCTTCGAATCGCGGCGTGTCCTGCGGTGTGCTGATAATCAGGATATCGTTAATTCCTGCAAGCATCAGCGTGCTGAGTGGATAATAAATCATCGGCTTATCATAAACCGGAAGCAGTTGCTTACTGACTGCCATTGTTACCGGGTAAAGACGCGTTCCTGAGCCGCCAGCGAGAATAATACCTTTATTCTTTTTCACAATGTCACCTTACATGAACAGGCAGCTTTCGCTACCTGTTTAAATTATTTAAGAGTTTCAAGCAACATACGTTCAACACCCAATTTCCAGTCAGGCAGGGTCAAACCAAAAGTATGTTGAAACTTCTCAGTATTGAGCCGGGAATTTGAAGGACGTCTGGCAGGTGTAGGGAATGCACTTGTTGGCACAGGATTAATCACCTGAACATTAAGCTCAACACCCTGCATTTTAGCAAAGTCGATTACGCTCTTAGCATAAGCATGCCAGGTCGTCTCACCTGCTGCAATCAGATGGTAGATGCCAGCAACTGCATTATTATTCAATGCCACTCTGATTGCATGTGCAGTGCTGTCTGCGATTAGTTCAGCGCCAGTTGGCGCACCAAACTGATCATTAATCACTGACAATGAATCCCGATCTTTAGCAAGCTTCAGCATCGTCTTAGCAAAGTTATTACCCTTTGCAGCATAGACCCAACTGGTTCGAAAAATAAGGTACTTCGTCATGGTGCGGACGATTGCCTGCTCCCCTTCCAGCTTAGTCTGTCCATAGACATTCAACGGAGCTGTTGCATCATCTTCACACCAGGCACGATCGCCGGAACCGTCAAAAACATAATCGGTAGAGTAATGGACCAACCACGCGCCGATTTCCTCAGCGGCCTCTGCCAGTGACTTCATCGAAGTGGCGTTAACCAGGCGAGCCTTATCCTGCTCTGATTCAGCTTTATCAACAGCAGTGTAAGCTGTCGCGTTCACGATTACAGCTGGTTTTATCCTGCGAACCGTCTCAGCCAGCCCCTGTGGGTTTTCAAAATCGCCACAATAGTCAGTAGACTGACGATCGACCACAATCAAATTGCCCAATGGCGCCAGCGCACGCTGTAATTCCCAGCCGACCTGGCCGTTTTTACCAAAAAGGAGAATATCCATTAGCTACGTTTCTCGTAATTTTCTTCGATCCAGTTCTGGTACGCACCACTCTTCACATGCTCCACCCACTGTGAATTGTTAAGGTACCACTCAACGGTTTTCTTCAAGCCCGTTTCAAACGTCTCTTCCGGTTTCCAGCCCAAATCCTTTTCAATCTTAGCGGCATCAATCGCGTAGCGACGATCGTGTCCCGGGCGGTCCTGAACATAGGTAATTTGATCACTGTACGGGGTCGCTTTTGGACGCAGTTGATCCAGCAGTTCGCAAACCTTCATCACAACATCGATATTTTTCTTTTCGTTGTGTCCGCCAATGTTATACGTGGTGCCAGTCTTCGCATTTTTAACTACGGTGTAAAGCGCGCGCGCGTGATCTTCAACATACAGCCAGTCACGAATCTGATCGCCTTTACCGTAGATAGGTAGTGGTTTGCCTTCCAGCGCATTACTAATAATCAGTGGGATCAGTTTTTCCGGGAAATGATAAGGACCATAGTTGTTCGAGCAGTTGGTGACAATCACCGGTAGCTTGTAAGTGCGGCCCCAGGCGCGAACCAGATGATCGCTGGCAGCCTTGGTAGAAGAATAAGGGCTGCTGGGTGCATAAGGCGTTTCCTCGGTGAACAGCGGGAGGTCGCCATCCATTTCATCCGGATGAGGTAAGTCACCATAAACTTCATCCGTGGAGATATGATGAAAACGGAATGCCGCTTTACGTTCTTCAGGTAACGCGCTCCAGTATTGACGGGTTGCTTCTAACAGAGCGTAAGTGCCTACCACGTTAGTCTGAACAAATTCAGCCGGGCCGGTGATTGAACGGTCTACGTGGCTTTCTGCAGCCAGATGCATGATGGCATCCGGTTGAAACTCATTTAAAGCCTCAGTGATAGCCTGACCGTCGCAGATATCAATCTGTTTAAAGGTATAGCGTGGATTGCTGCTCACCTCTTTAAGAGACTCAAGATTGCCTGCATAGGTTAGTTTATCAACGTTAATGACTTCATCGTTCGTATTGTTGATAACATGACGCACAACCGCTGAACCGATAAAACCTGCACCACCAGTGATAAGAATCTTCATAACGTATTTATTCCTGACAAGCTATCTGAGGCATGGGTGCCTGAATAAAAAGCAGACAATCATAGGCGTTTTAAGAGCACGCTACCGCCCCTGGGTTACAGCTCCCACGATGCTGATTATCTTTGACCGAATGAGTATGCTGACAACATGAATCCGCCAGATGTTCAGCATTCAGTTGATTGATATCACTTTATTAATGAAATTGTTTAAGTGGGTTTATCATTCAACAATCGTAAATTCTATCACTCAGGTATAGCTATTACGAATAAAATGCGTTTATGTCGCAGGTGTTAGTTCAACTAATGAGCACTTTTCTGGCGCAGGAAATGGTTGCTGATGCCTCAGGGTGATGCAATCAGAATTATGAGAAAGGTCTGATAAGATATTTCAAATCAAATATAAGAAAGGCGAACCGTAGTTCGCCTTTCTTTTCAACTACCTGAACCCATCGGGGTTCTTGCTCTGCCAGTTCCACGTATCGCGCATCATCTCATCGATGCCGCGCGTCACGCGCCAGTCGAGCGTGGTGTTTGCCAGTGACGCATCGGCCCAGAACGCAGGCAGGTCGCCATCGCGACGTGGCTTGATCTCAAACGGGATCGCCTTGCCGGACGCCTTCTCAAACGCTTTGATCATCTCCAGCACCGAGAAACCTTTGCCGCCGCCCAGGTTAAAGGCGGTGTAGCCCTCAACTTTGCTCAGATAATCCAGCGCTTTCAGATGCCCTTCCGCCAGGTCAACAACGTGGATATAGTCACGCAGACAGGTACCGTCTGGCGTATCGTAATCACCGCCAAACACGCCCAGCTTCTCCAGACGGCCAATCGCAACCTGTGCGATGTACGGCAGCAGGTTGTTTGGGATGCCCGCCGGATCTTCACCGATTTCGCCTGACTCATGCGCACCAACCGGATTGAAGTAACGCAGCGCAATCGCCTTGAACTTCGGCTCAGCTTTGGCGAAGTCGCGCATCACGAATTCGGTCATCAGCTTAGAGGTGCCGTATGGACTGGTGGTGCCGCCAATCGGCGTGGTCTCAACGTAAGGAACCGGGGCATCTGCGCCATAAACTGTTGCTGATGAACTGAAGATGAAGTTCCAGACGCCGGCATCACGCATCTCTTCCAGCAGCACCACGGTGCCCGCGACGTTGTTCTCGTAGTACTCCAGCGGCATACGCGTAGATTCACCGACGGCTTTAAGCGCAGCAAAGTGGATTACGGCTGAAATGCTGTTGGATGCAAACAGGTCACGCAGACAGGCGCGATCACGGATATCGCCTTCAACGAAGGTCGCTTTTTTGCCTGCCAGTTTCTCAACGCGGTTAATCGCTTCGCGTGAGGCATTGCAGAGGTTATCCAGAACCACAACATCATCACCGCGCTGCAACAGCGCCAGTACCGTATGGGAGCCGATATACCCTGCTCCGCCCGTGACTAAAATTGCCATGTGAGCTCCTTTCAATCTGCCGCGCAGGGCGCGGCAAATAAATTACTGTTGTTTTGCGAGGATGGTCTGGATAGCTTCGCGGAAATCGCGACCCTGCGCGTTGCTGCGCAGGCCGTAAGAGACAAACGCCTGCATGTAACCGAGCTTACGACCGCAGTCAAAACTGTGACCGGTCAGCAGCGAAACATCAACGGTTTTATGTTTGCTCAGGCTGGCGATGGCATCAGTCAGCTGGATACGGCCCCACGCGCCTGGCTCAGTGCGCTCCAGTTCGGCCCAGATATCAGCAGAAAGGACATAGCGGCCTACCGCAGCCAGGTCAGAGTTCAGTCCGGCGGTATCTTCAGGCTTCTCAACGAAATCGGTAATGGTGCTGATGTCGCCAGGGTGATCAATCGGCTCTGCAGTGGTGATTACCGAGTACTCAGTGAGATTGGACGCGGGCATATGCTGCGCCAGGACCTGGCTGTGGCCGGTCTCTTCAAAACGGGCAACCATTGCTGCGAGGTTGTAACGCATGTGGTCAGCGGTGGAGTCATCCAGCAGGACGTCTGGCAGCACGACCACAAACGGATTATCACCGATCATCGGACGGGCACAGAGAATCGAGTGACCCAGGCCCAGCGGCTGCGCCTGGCGCACGTTCATGATGGTTACGCCTGGCGGGCAGATAGACTGCACTTCGCTCAGCAGCTGACGCTTCACGCGCGCTTCAAGCAGCGCTTCGAGCTCATAGGTGGTGTCGAAATGGTTTTCTACGGCATTTTTCGATGCATGCGTGACCAGCACAATCTCTTTAATACCCGCGGCAACACACTCGTCAATGATGTACTGGATCATCGGTTTGTCGACGACAGGCAGCATCTCTTTCGGAATGGCTTTAGTCGCAGGGAGCATATGCATACCGAGGCCCGCAACCGGGATTACTGCTTTAAGCTTGGTCATATTTATTCCGTTTAATAAAATGAAGATGTGGGTCGATTATGCAGGATCGGCCGGAAGAGCAAGTATAATCTTTATCTGAAAATCGGACAGTAACTCTCTGTCATAACTTGGAAATTCGGCATTTTGCCCATTGCCAGCAACGGCATAAACTGAATAAAGACAATCAGTAATCGAATATCGCCTCTGTTATTTCCACCCCTGGTCGCCGCGCGGCTGAGACCAGCCATAAATGAAAACGGGCGACCCTGAGGCCGCCCGTTGATATAACGCAATTGTGATTACAACCAGCCTTCAAACCACTCTGGCATCACAAACAGATTAAAGTGATTGACCAGCAGCATTATGCCGACAAATACCACCGACACCGCCACCCACTGCCGGGCATAAGGGATAAACCGAATGCCAATCACCGGCTTAATAAAGAACGGATGAGCCAGTGCCGAGATCAAAATCTGCGAGATGGAAAGCGTCAGCGCCACATAGAGCACGTTCGGCCAGATAAAGGTGGTTGCCAGCACCGCCAGAACCACAATACTCGCCACGATGTTCCAGTAGAACTCAACGTTGGTCCGTCCGTTGGCCTGGGAAATTGCCCCGGTCAGTCCGCCCATCGGCCGCAGCATACCAAACAGCAGCATCAGCGGAATCAGATGATAGACCTGCTCGTGGGATGCGCCGTAGAGCACACGAACGATAACCGGCGAGAAGATGCCAATCACCAGGTACATCGCGCTGCTGAACAGCATGATCCCCAGCGTGCCTTTGAGGAACAGCTTCTTCAGCTGCTCGGCATCGTGCTGCTTCTCTGCAAAGCGCGGCAGTGCCAGACGGTTAATCACCGGCGTCACCAGCTTCAGCGGTTGCAGCACCAGCTCTTTCGCCAGCGAGTAAACACCCAGCATCTCGGCACCCATCACTTTACCCACTACCAGTGCATCGGCCTGGGTTCGCAGCTGGTTAATGGTCTGCGAGCCGAGCTGATAACTGCCGTAGCGAATCGCTCCGATAAAGGTCGCTTTATCGAACTCCCAGGTCGGACGCCATGACTTCTCACCCAGCGCAATCATGCAGAGGATGCGGGTAAAGGCGTTGATAAACAGACCGAGAATCGCCGCCGCTACGGTGAGCGAGGTGAACTCCAGCATCGCCACCACACAGAGGAAGGCAAACAGCTTGGTGCCCATCTCAATCTTCGCCAGCGAAACCATCCGCTTGGTTTTGATGTAGTGCGCCTGATACTGCGACAGATGCCCCAGCACCAGGAAGTTGAGGCTGGTCAGCATGATCAGACCTACCAGCTCCGGCAGGTGATAGAACCAGGAAACCGGGAAGGCGATCAGCAGCATGATCAGGCCAGTACACAAGCTGAGTGAGACGTTCACCCAGTAGATAGTGCTCTGCTCACGACGGGTAATGTTCTGGCGATGCACCAGATAACTGCTCATCCCCATATCCTGCAACACACCCGCCACCGCCAGGATGGCGTTGATGATGGCTAACAGACCCAGCTCGTGGGTTTCCAGTTTGCGGGCGAGAAAGCTTAGCTGTGCAACCTGCAGCACCGCCGAGAAGCAGGTACTGCCGAACAGCCAAATCGCCTGTGACTTAAATCCACTCACTCCAGTCGCTCCAGAATCTGTGCCAGTTCGCCGTAGGCGATATGCTGATTAAATTCAGTCTCAACTTTGTGACGGGCGGCCGCGACCACGGGCGCCACATCCACTTCACCCTGAGAGAGCTTCAGCAGCGTCTCCGCCAGCGCCTCAGGATCGTCCTCTTCCACCAGCCAGCCAGAAACGTTGTTTTCGATCAGCTCCGGAATGCCGCTGTGGAAGGTTGAGACCACCGGCAGGCCGACCGCCATCGCCTCCATCAGTGCAACCGGAATACCTTCCATATCGCCATCTGCGGCGGTTTTGGAGGGCAGCAGGAAGATGTCAGCCTCACTCAGCGCGCGACGGATCTCCTCCTGCGGTTTAAAGCCCGGCATGCTGACGCAATCTTCCATCCCCTCGCGGGCGATGAAATCACGCATCATCTCATCCTGATCGCCGTTACCGATAATGGTGTACTGAAACTGACCGCCACGCTGCTTCAGGATGGCACTGGCTTTGACCGCCACATCCAGCCCTTTCTTCTCGGTCAGACGTGCCACCGAAACGATACGCAGCGGCGTCTGAAATGCCTGGCGCGGCTGGAAGTTAAACTTCTCCGGCTCAATGCCCATACGCGTAACGTGAATTTTTTCCGGCGGGCAGCCCATCTCAATCAGCTTGTTCTTCCACAGATTGCTGATAGGCAGCATCAGCTCACTCTGGCGGAACAGATTCACATAGTCGAGTTTGTGCTCTTCCAGAATGTGACGACGGGAAATATCGGCGCCGTGAAACACGGTCGCCTGTTTACCCTTGAGCACGCCCAGCTCACGAAGCTTGTTCGCCAGGGCACCGGCATAGCCGAAATGCACCAGGAACACATCTGCGGTGAAGGTCTGCTTTGCATTCGCCACAATCGACGGCAGCAGCAGTTTGCTGGACTGTGCGCCATAACGGCGCACATTCAGCGAACGCAGCAGCGACGGCTTCGTCACTTTTGGCAGCACCAGCTTGATGCGCTGGTTCAGCTTATCGACAATCGAGATCTTCTCTTCCGGCAGCAGATAATGCGTCTTCGCCGCCAGACCATACTCATCAAAAGCGGCATGCCGGTTCACTAAATCGCCGGGAAAGACTGAAATAATCTCCACCTCGTAACCGGCATCAATAAAGTGGGTTACCTGATTTAATACGAATGTCTCAGAGGCAACCGGGAAACGCATGGTGAAAAAAGTCAGTTTCATCACATTACCCTAATACTTTGAGAATCTCTTCAGTGATCCGGTTGCCAATTTCCCTTTCATTCGCAACGGCCGTGTCGACCTTGAGCTTGATGTTGTCGTAATCGGCAAGCACAGTTTTCACCTTGTCGATTAGCGAGCCATCCATCAGGCTTTTCACATCGGTTGCCATCTGCGGCAGACCAAGCTGGTTCATCACACCCATCGACTTGTGCTCGTAGTTGATCGCCACAGCCGGGGTGCCAAAGTTCATGGAGATAATCGCCGAGTGCAGGCGGGTACCAATGGTCAGATGACAATGATTCAGCAGGATGCCCAGTTCCAGGTCATTAAACTCATCCATAATGACATGGTAATGTTCAGGCTGCGTCACGTGGTCACGCAGGGTCAGTGCAACCATGCGGTCATCTTTGGCATAGCTGTCGATGCCGGTACAGGTTGAGAACGCCACAACCTGATAGCCTTCAGCAATCATGGCATTGATCACCCGGCCAAATGCCGCTTCATACTCTTTCTGCGTCACACCCAGACGTTTATCAAACGGTGCCAGTTCACGCACGGTGATCGCGATGGTTTTACGTCCATCGATAATGCCCTGCCAGTAGAGCAGGTTATGGCTCGGATTTTCGACTTCGCGTGCCCGCACCAGGAAAGCGGTATCAACGCCAGACGCGACTTTAGAACTGGTCACGCCATCGCGCTTCATCAGGTCAAGACTGACCGATTCACGCAGCACCAGGCTGTCGACCCGATCAAAGACAAAGTTTGCCAGCGTATTAACGCGCGGGTTCTGGAACGGCCCCACCGAGTGACCGATCAGGTAGATCGGCTTTTTCGCCATCAGCGCACAGAGCGCATGGTCAAACTGGGTCACGCCATAGAGGTCAACGAAGAACGATCCGCCAACCTGAATAATCGCATCATATTTTGCCAGACTGTCAGTAAACGCCTTCAGGTGCGGGGGTACAGCGAACGACTTAAAGATCCCGCCCTTGCCCAGATGCGCCATCATGATATCAGGCATCAGGCGGTTCGCGACTTTACGCTTGAACGAACCGACCAGACCTTTGCCTGATTTGCTGTTGTGCAGATACAGCGCATCCTGCTTAATATCCTGCTGAAGCAGATAACCGGAGCTGGTTGGATAACGGCTTATAACATCAATTTCTAAATCACTGCGTGCAGACTTCATTGAATCAATCAGTCCACGAAGAATCGCGCCATCCCCGCGATTTCCACACGTATGGTTACCCACCAATAAAATTTTCATAACAACTCCGAATGAATTTTTTTAATTCTGTAAGCCGCCCAGATCCGCAATGGGCAAAATGAACTCTGTTTAAAGTAATGCTTTACGGGATAACGCACCCAAAGGTAGTGCTCCTGTTAAAACCGGCCGCCTCCATTGTGGCGGCCGTGATGCAAGGTGTTACGACTTGATTGCGAAGTAAGGCAGTGCGACCTGTTTGCCGTTGATCACGACGGAAACAAAACCTTCTGGCTTGCTGGTATCGACCTGATCGGCGGAGAGCGGACGGGAAGCCATCAGCAGGTCGCCCTGCTCATTAGCGCCCACGCCCGCTTTGCCGTTGTGCAGGCTGAAGCGCTGCGGCGCGCGTTTAGTCGCGTCGCCCGCCGGAGGATTGCCCTTCTCCATCTTCGCGTTAACGCGCGCACAGCGACCGGTGACAAAGCGATCTTTACCGGTGGTTTTCACCAGCACGGCCACCGACGGCGTCCAGCCCGCCAGTTTGACGAAGATGCGGACATCGGTGTCATGCTCAGCCACATAGCGCACATCGACAATCGGGCTGCTGCCTTCGGCCGACCAGCTCGCTTCAGAGCGATCTTTTTTGCGCTGTACATGGATCATCGCGCGGCCACCGGTGGTCTTGTCACCGATCAGGTCCATCAGCGGCTTATCGCCACTGCCGTTGCTGAACTGCGACTGACCAAAAATTTCGATCTCCCACGAATCACCCACGGTCGGGGAGTAGAGGCTGCCGAGATCAAACCAGGTTTCCTGATTCGTGTTGTTCTCTAAACGCCAGCGCGAGGTGATGTAGTTGTACTTCAGGCTGCCATCCAGCGCGACGCCATAGGACTCCACGCGGGTCGATCCCATCTCCCAGATGCTGAGCAGACGGTCGCCCTGCATGGAGTTGTCGATCCAGCTGCCCGACTGCAGGCTGGTCTGGCGCATATTCAGGCGCGTGTTATGCGCGATCAGCGGATTCTTACAATCCTCCAGGCTCAGCGCATCGACAATCCACTGACCGTTGGAGAGATCGCCCGGGTTATCACAGTGCTCAATCCAGCCGTTATGGATAATCGACTGGCCGCAGCGCGGCAGGTTGAGGACTTTGCCACCACGACAGTACTGCGCATTAAAGTTCGACAGCTCAATCGCGGTGCTGTGGTCCCATTTGCCCTGCTTCTGACCTGACCAGCCCGATTTGATCACATCGCCGCTACAGCGTGAGGCGTACCACTGGTCGATTTTACAATCCAGAGTATCCTGCAGGCTGATGGCGGTGCCGCCGACTGCGTTAAAGCGCAGGCAGGCACCACGGAAATATTGTCCGCCAGGGCAGTTGTTATGGAAAAAGCCCTGCTTGTTGGGGCTTTTATCGCTGTTGCCGTTAAAGTTCAGGTTGGATAGCTCAACCCGACGTGCATTCATCTCAAAGACGAACTCTGACTTACCATCCGAGACAATCGTGGTCGCCGGGAAGTAGCCGAAGTTTACCATCGCACCGGACATGCGGAAGAAGTTGAGATACTTATCGCCAAGGTTACAGGCTGAGACCATGAAGGTACCGGCCGGGAACTGGACGCAGATCTGCTGGTTTGCCTGCTGTGACCACTGGAACATCGCCATAATGGCGGGTGCCGTATCGGTTTTGCCATCGGCAATCGCACCGAAATCAAACAGGGTCAGGCGGTTAAAATCGTCTACCACGCGACGCCAGTAAAAGCCCTCACCGGCAAAGTTCACGCCGCCATCATTCTGCGCGGGCTGGAAGCTGCCGACAAACTCGCCGCCGCCGACTTCCCGTCCTTCATGCCAGCTTTTCAGCTTAACCTTAGCCCCTTCAAACAGCGGACGGGTTTTGCGTAACTCCGCTACGGACGGGATCTCACCAATCAGCTGATAACCCGCGGGCTGCGCCAGACGCTGGCTGAAATCTGCAGCGCCCGGACGGCTGACATCCGCGATGTTGAACAGCGTCTGACCGCTGCTGTCTTCAACTGCCATCGAATGCGACGGATTGGCAATCAGCGCAGCATTGTCCTGAATAAACTGGGCAAAGTTACCTTTGTTCAGCGCGATAGGCTGAGCAATCTCCGACACTTTGCCGCTGGCATCACGCAGGAAGACCGGGATCTGGTTGCCCGGTTTGCTGGCATCTGCACCCGCTTTACCAATCCAGAGTTTGCCTTCAAAGCCCTGCCAGAACTGCGGCGGCATGGCGTAGACATTTTCCGGGGTCAGAATTGGCACGTCGCCTTTAGGCACGTCAGTGGCATCGACCGGCTTCAGGGCGATACCGTTACTTTTTGCAGCGTAGCTGGAAAAGGTGCTCACGGAGAGAGCCCCCACCAGAGCGGAGGCGGCGGTCTGTAAAACTTCTCTTCTTTTCATGCATCAATTCCCGTAGTCAATAAGGCCATTGGCCATGGCGGTGTCCCTGAGGCACGTCGCAAGTGAGCTTTTCCAGCTCCGGTTAAACCAGTGACAGCCAGCTTTGCTTAATCTGATTACCGTCGAATTTCAGCGCGGTCTGTTTCGTTTTTTCGCTCATGGCATAGAACAGCGCGTCATCGCTGGCGAGCTGCTCCATTCGGGCCAGAAACGTGGCTTTGTCGTTCATCGGAACCAGGAAACCATCTTCACCGTGATTGATGATCTCCTGTGGACCGGTCGGGCAGTCATATGCCACTACCGGCAGTGACCAGGATTTTGCTTCCAGCAGCACCAGTGGCAATCCTTCGTAGCGCGAGGTCATCAGCGCCATATCGCTGTCGCGATAGTAGTCGTTGATATTGCTGACCTTACCGACAAACTTCACACTGTCGGTGATGCCCAGCACCGCCGCCTGGTCATGCAACTGTTGACGCAGTTCACCGTCACCGGCAATCACCAGCGTCCAGTCAGGATGGCTGCGGGCGAAGTCGCGCCAGATATCCAGCATCAGGTCAAAGCCCTTCTGGTTATCCAGACGGCCTACGGCCAGCGCCTGGCGATGACGGGTCTGGCGCTGATAGTCTTTGTAAACCACCGGGTTGGGGATTTGCTTGCTGGGAATGCGCCAGCGGCTGAACACCTGATGATCTTTGTCGGTCAGAACAATCACGCGGTCGTAGTAGCGCAGCAGCAGAAACTTGAGGAACTTAATCGGTTTGCTGAAGGAGTTAATGGCGATGTGTTCGCAGGCGTAGGCTTTGCCCCGCTTCTTCTTCATCGCCAGCAGATTCCAGAAAGCGAACATCACGCTCAGGCGACCCATGCTGATCAGGAAGACGGTATCGAAACCCTCTTCGTGAATCCGGGCAACCGCGCTTTTGATCGGATTGCTCTGCCCTTCAAAGCTGACGATCTGTTTGACGTGCTCAAACGGGTAAAAGGTTTTTCCACTGCCTTCCAGCGAGTAGATGGTGACTTCATGGGTCTCGCCAAGACACTCTGACATGAAGTTACAGATGTTCTCGGTGCCCGCATACGAATAAGCATCTTTGATCACCAGGACAATTTTTTTCATGAAACGCTATCCACCTCAAATTTTAAAGACAATCCTGCCGACAGGCTTAACGATGCTTAAGGGTAAACAGCACACCATTCACCATATACCAGGCGTAATAGTAATAGATTTTTAAAGGATTGTTTTTATAGATAATTCTTAATAATTCAAGGTGCCACTGGGCCGCTTTGTTCTTATTACGGGAAAGGGAATCGCCTAATTCGTAATAGTTGACCAGAATCGTCTGAATTACGCGTGCCTGCTTATAGCGGGTGAATAATTCATACAAAAACAGGAAATCTTCGTGGCCTTTGCGCTGGAAGAAAAGCCCCTGCGGCGGACGGCGGAAACAGACGGAGGAGAAGCAGACGCGATACTGCTTCTTCACAAAGTTTTCCTGCTGCAGGTAAGGTTTGCCGTAGGTAATGTCGTGCTCAGCCTTGCGGGTTTTATAGTGATATTCGGTAATCACAAAATCATCACCGGCCGCGATGGCAGCGACCTGCTGGGTCAGTTTATCCGCATGCCACTCATCGTCGCTGTCGAGAAAGGCGATAATCTCTTCAGTGGCCGCGCGCAGCCCGACGTTTCGGGTCTCTGCTGCGCCCATGTTGACCGCGTTATCCAGAATGGTAATGCGCGGATCCTGACAATGCTCACGCACAAATTCCAGCGAGTCATCGGTCGATTTATCGTTGACCAGATAGAGGTGCCAGTCGGTATAGTGCTGATTGATAACCGATTGCACCGCGCGTAACACCGTCTGACGTGCATTATACATAGGCATGACGATGCCAACGGTTCCAACAGAAGTATTCATCTTCAACCCTGAATTAATCGTAAAAAGAGTCGCTCCTGGCATCAGGAGCAGAGCGAGGCGCGGCGCGCGTCAGGAGATCGCTTTCTCACCGCCGAAACGTGCTTTGACCTTGTCTTTTACCCGGTTCATAAAATAAGCACGGTTGTCTTTGTTGGTGAGGAAGAAGTAGCGCGCAAAGCTCAGGCTCGCCATCAGCGACTTACCATCCATCTTGTAGCGCAGCGGCAGCTTAAAAGCTTTGTAGGTGTGGATGTCACGCGGGGTCAGATGCGGCTTCATGCTATCGAGCCAGAACATCGAGTAGTTCACCGATTCGCCTTTGTGTTTCGAGCCAAACTTAGTGACCAGATGGTAGTTCGCCAGCGGTGCGGCGATCATCACAAAGTCATAGCCCATGCGGTCGGCACGTATGCAGAAATCGTAGTCCTGATGACGGATGTAGCGGGTATCGAACTGAATTTTCGCCGCGTCTTCCCGCTTCAGCACAATGGTGCTGGTCTGGATAAAGCCGTAGCAGCCGAACAGATACTCCGCGACCGTTTCATTTTTGCCTGGCGGCTGCATCGGCATCACTTTCAGGAACGTGCCATCCTGATAGATATTCACCTGGCTGAAAATGACGAAATTCTTTTTGCCCTGCGCGTCCAGCTGAGCAATTTTTTCGCTCACCTGCTGCAGTTTGTCCGCAGCCCACTCATCATCGGCGTCAAGGAAGCTGACGTAGTCACCGGTCGCCAGCTCAATGCCTTTGTTACGCGCACCGGCTCCGTTGAGTTTGACCTCAGAGAGCACCAGATTGATATCGAGATCCCGGTAGCGTTCGCTGCGCACCACATCCGCCAGCGCGGCGGCATCCGCAGATTTATCATCAACGATGATGACTTCGAAATTGCGATACGTTTGTGCTTTAACGCAATCCAGCGTCGTGACAATCGATTCTGACGCGTTATAAGCCGGAATTACGATGGAGAAACGAATGTCCTTCATTGCCAGCACCTCATTAAAGTAGTTCAAAAATAAACAGTTCATTCGACAACGGTCGATGAAAAACCTGTGTTCTGACCGGCGACCGCCCCTGGGTGAAACTCGTCATCCAGAGGCGGTCGTCAGATTGATTAGTGGATCAGCCAAAACTCCCGCGCCACTTCATAACCGGTAACGGCCTGTTTGGTTGAAATGGTGTTGTAGTAGAGGTAATAGAGCAGGAAGAACACCAGCATGGCATACAGCGCTGGCTTCCAGGATCGCCTTGCCTGATAAATCAGCGAGGTCAGGATGATCGGCTCAACCTGCTGCAGATAGTTGGACAGGCGCGAACCTGACGGGAAGTTGTACAGGAAGATCCTGATCGCCCCGCCGATGGCAAAACTTAAAATCAGCAGATAGTTAAGGCGATACTGGGCGTAATTCTCGCGCTTCAGCTTATCGGTCAGCATGAAATAGAAGAAGACGAACACCAGCATGATGTTTTTCAGGTTCGATACGGCCAGGATGCTGCCACCCATTGCATAGGAGGGGTCATTGTTATAGCCCGATGCCCTCTCTCCCAGCGATCCCAGATGACCGGCAATCAGGGCAATAAATCCCGAGCCACCCACAACCGATAGCGGCAGACTGGCAACGATGATAATGACCGGCCACCAGCGCCAGTCCCGGATAAACAGGAACGGCACAAGCGTCACCACCATGACACCGGTGTTATGGCTCGTGAACGACAGAATAAAGAAGGCAAATGCCCACCAGTAGCGCTTGAGATAGATCGACCAGAGAACGCCAAGGAACAACGCAGAACTCAGGCCAAAGCGAATCTGGTTAATGTCTTTGTTGATAAAGATGTGCGCTGAATAGAGCACCAGCGCCAGCACCGGATACGGAGACATCTTCCTGAAAAACCAGGTATTGATGGAAACGGCAATGGCGCAGAAGACAAACAGGAAGATGCTGGCATTATGCGAAAACAGGCTGGTGAGCCAGGCCATCGCAAAAATCAGCGGTTCGTAACGGAAAAACGCAACGGTATTAAAGAAGCCATTAATCTCAATACGTCTTACAAAGTCTTCGAAGAAGCTCCGGTACTGAAAGTCATCCATGCCGGTACCAAGACCGCGTATTCCCCCGAAAATAATCAAAGTCACGGCGGCAAAACAGAGTAGCCAGGTCAGAATATAATTTGTGCGTTCGTCTTTTTTTAGCGCTATTTCAAACAGCGAAAGCAGCAGTAAAAAGCCTGATACATACCAATATGGAGCCATGGTGTGATTCCTTAATTCCACAAGTTCTCATGCCAGCAATAATCACGCTTCGCCTTACCGACTGGCTTTACAGCGAGTCTGATTGTACGGTCACAAATTGCGTGCGGGCGATGCCTGCTGGTGATGAATTCTGTTGAGTGACGCTCGCCATGCGATTTATAGATGTATCGCTTTTGTGGGTTTGGACAGAATAACCTGTGTAAATTGATGCGTGTCGTCATTCAAAGGGACGATAAAAAGGGGCGGTCAGACCGCCCCCTGTTTTATTGCTCAATGATCAGCTTTTGTTCGTCTTGCCGTAGTCATAGGCGTAGTAGTCATACCCATAGCCATACGCATTAGCGGCTTTACGCACCACGGCGTTGAGGATCACACCTTTAATCTCAATACCGTTCTGGGCAAAGCGTTTGAAGCTGACGTCCACTTCTTTGGTGGTGTTGGCTTCGAAACGCGCCACCATCAGTGAGGTGCCGGCCAGCTTACCGATGATAGAGGCATCGGTGACGGCCAGGATTGGCGGCGTATCGATTAACACCAGGTCGTAGTTCTTGCTCGCCCACTCCAGCAGCTCACCCATGCGACGATGCATCAGCAGCTCAGACGGGTTCGGCGGAACCTGACCACGTGGCAGGAAGTCGAAACCGTACACGCCCTGCTGAATCAGCGCCGGGCTGAACTCAGTTTTACCGGACAAGACGTTGGACAGACCTGATTTGTTATCTGCGCCCAGCAGTTCGTGGGTGTAACCACGACGCATGTCGCCATCGATAAACAGAACACGCTGACCCGCTTTCGCGACCAGGGTCGCCAGGTTGGCACAGATAAAGGTTTTACCAATACCCGGGCTGGCACCGGTGATCATCAGGATGTTGTTTTTCGCTTCCATCATCGCGAAGTGCAGGCTGGTACGCAGGCTACGAATCGCTTCAATGGAGAGGTCAGTCGGATTACCCAGCGCCAGTAGCGTTTCGTGCGGATCGGTTTTCACCTTGCTGCCACGACGCGCCAGGGCTTCGGTATCCTTCTTACGCTGCCAGTCTGACAGTGGAACGCTGGCATAGACATTCATGCCCAGCTCTTCCAGCTGATCCGGGTTCTCGATGCCGTGATGCAGCAGCGCTTTCAGCAGAACCAGACCCACTGACACGAACAGACCGAAAATCAGGCTCGCGGCGATGATCAGCAGCTTCTTCGGTGCAACAGGCGAGTTAGCGGTCTGCGCGCCATCGATGATGCGGACATCACCCACGGTGCTCGCTTTACTGATACCCAGCTCCTGCTGACGGTTCAGCAGCTGCATGTAGATCTCCTGACCAGACTGAACGTCACGGGTCAGACGCAGGATTTCCTGCTGAGTCTGTGGCATGCCAGCAATTTTCTTGTTCAGCTGAGCCTGCTCACCTTCCAGCGTTTTGCGTTTTTCAAGCAGCGCGCGATACGTCGGGTGATCTTTGGTAAACAGCTGAGAGACTTCAGCTTCACGGAAGGTCAGTTCGTTCAGCTGACTCTGCACGCTGACAGAGGAGTCCAGAGCGGATTTCGCTTCCAGTGACAGGTCAACAGATTCGTTCTGACGACGGAAGGTGTTCAGCTTGTCTTCCGCTTCATCCAGCTTGCTGCGCACGGCAGGCAGCTGAGTGCGTAAGAACTCCAGGCTTTTCTCTGCCTGCGCTGACTTGCGTTCAACGTTCTGTAACAGATAGTTATTCACAATCTGGTTCAGCACTTTACTGATCTGCTCTGGATCTTCACCCAGATACTCCAGACCCAGCACGCCGGTATCTTTACCTTTGTCAGCCACGGTCAGGTTAGAGAGCACTGAACGGATCGCCTGCAGGTTATTCAGCTTGGTCACGGTGAAGCTGGTGCCTTCATCAGCGTGGATCTCGCTGACCAGCATGCTGATGTCGCCATGCGACTCCAGCTGGCCGACTTTACCTTTGAACAGTTCATCGCCATCTTTTGAGACGGTGTAGCTATCCGGACCGGTCACTTCCAGTTCAACGTTACGTTTGTCGATAGTGCGTGGGATTTCCAGGCGCGAAATCGCGATACTGGCGGGTTTGTTGCCCATCAGGCGCGACAGACCTTTACCGATAACCGGGAAATAGTTCTGCTCAACGACGGTATCCAGACCCAGATCGTCAACGGTTTTGCCAATGACCATACGGGATTCCAGAATCTCGATTTCCGTATCAGAGGCTGGTGTCGGTGGCAGAATGCTGTCAATTTCGTTCAGAACGGTGCTGGCATTCTTCTGCTCAACCTGAACTAACGCATCTGCGCTATAAATGGGTGTTGCAAACAGTGTGTAGAGTGTTCCCGCCAGCATGAAAAAAGCGGTAACGGCAACAATGATCCAGCGATGATCAATTAGCTGTCCCACAAGATGCGCCAGATCCCATCCATTCGAATCCTCTCCCGGCGCGGTTCTGACCTTATTTTTTATATTCATGGATAATCCCAACTATCGGCTTAATACGTTCACCCACTTCTGGGTAGCGTTTTCCAGTAATCCGTAAATCTCTTCAAAGGCCTCACGGCTTTTTCTGTACGGATCCGCAATTTCTTTCTGATTGAGCCAGTGCCCAAGCAGCATGGTTTTGCCACGCGCGGCCGGGTCGATGCGATTCACCTGTTCAATATGTCGCTTTTCCATCACCAGAATCAGGTCAACGTTGCGGCACATCTCTGCCGTCAACTGTTGCGCCTCATGTCCTTCCAGCGACAGACCCTGCGCAGCAGCGACTTCAGACGCCGTCTTGTCGGCCGGGTGGCCGACCAGCGCCCCCAGGCCGGCAGAGCGAACGTCTAAATCAGGCAGCGCACGTTTAAACAGGCGCTCTCCGGTAGGAGAGCGGCAGATGTTGCCAACGCAAACGACTAACACGGACTTAATCATGATGGGACCTTAATTACCCCAGGTACGGATACGCGATGCGGCCTGTGTTGCATCGTTGATACCTGCGATGGTCGGTATCAACTGCCCAATCACACGGTTCCAGCGCGTCAGCGGCGTAGAGGTGACATAAACGATGTCGTAAGGCTGGAGCTGGAAATCGGTTCCCATCACCATGGATGCCGCATCTTTGGTGTTCAACTGATAGATGTTGGCAATCTTGTTGCGATCGGTGCCGTGCAGTGGACGGATAACGAATACACCGGTGGCGTCAGAGGTGGTTTGATCCATCCCGGCCGCATTGCCCAGTGCTTCCGCCAGCGTCATGCCGCTACGGTCCATTTTCAGGGTAGTCTGCTGCTTCACTTCACCCATCACGAAGATTTTCAGATCATCGTTACGCGGAACGTAAAGAATATCGCCTGGATAGAGGAGGTGGTTCTGGCTCAGGTCACCATTCTGCATCAGTGCCTGCAGAGAGATGCGCTGTTCACGACCGTTGTGCGTCAGCACCACGTTGCGCCAGTCAGCATCAGCGGCCAGGCCGCCAGCGGCGTTGATCGCATCCAGCACCGTCAACGGAACGTTGGTGATGGGCTGCTGACCAGAAGTGGTCACTGAACCCGTCACATAGGTTTTCTGTGATTTGAACGAGGCGATGCTGACATCAACCTGTGGGCTTTCAATGTACTGAGCCAGACGACGTGACACTTCGTCACGCACTTCGCCGACGGTACGGCCCGCTACACGCACACGACCGATGTAGGGATAGAAAATGGTGCCGTCAGAATGCACCCAGTTACCGGTGTCGCTGGCGCTACGGTACTGACCCGCTGGGGTGGTCAGTTCCGGGTGGTCCCAGACCGTTACGGTCAGGACATCGCCCACACCGATACGGTATTCGTAGTTCTGAATTTCGTTCTGCAGGGCAGGATTCGTCTGAGCCACCAGTGGCTTCGGACGCATCCTTTCAACCAGTGAAGGCGTTAACGGGAAGACGTTGACATATTTATCGATGTCAAAGTTGCTATCCTGCTGTTCAACAACATCTTTTCCTGATGTAGAAAGGTGAGAACCTGGTTCGATCGTACACCCGCTAAGGAATGTGGCGGATACCAGCAAGGGTATCAATTTCATTTTGATTGTAATCATTTAGATCTTCGCTATCAGTTATTTATTGATAGAGGCGAAACCGCCGCTGTGTAAGCGTCCAACAAAAAGTAAATCCTACCTGACTTAAGCACTGAACCTGTCGTTCATTATCCTTGCTCCACTTGTTATAAGTAGCGGCCATCTACCAGGGTGTACCCTGAACGCCACGCATCATAGCGGACTATGGATGCACAGCGATATCCCTGATGATGGCCACTATCAACGACACGCCTGACAACGGCAAAACACCTCTGAGCGCGCATTAACGCGCTCATTCCGACTCACGATTAATAGGCACCATCGCGTTTCAACACCACGCCCACTGTCTTAAACAGAATCGCGATGTCGTTCCACAGTGACCAGTTTTTCACGTACCACGAGTCGAAATAGACGCGGGTTTCATAGTCAACATCATTACGACCGCTGACCTGCCACAATCCCGTCATGCCTGGCTTTGCCATCAGGTAATAATCAACATCACCGGCATAACGACAGAGTTCATCTTCAATGACCGGACGCGGTCCGACCAGACTCATATCACCGCGCACCACGTTCCAGAGCTGAGGGAGCTCATCGAGGCTTGTTTTACGGATGAAGTGGCCCACTTTAGTAATACGTGGATCATTTTTGAGTTTGAAATCTTTATCCCATTCCGCACGGGCAATCGGATCAGTGCGCAGCACCTCTTCCAGCACTTCTTTTGAATTAATGACCATCGAGCGGAATTTCAGGCATTTGAATTTACGGCCATTCATTCCCACACGCTCGTGACCATAAATCGGTGGTCCACCGTCACGACCCACCAGGAAGCCCAGTACCAGCAGCGCTGGCATCAGCATCAGGATAATCGAGAGCGCACCCACGATATCGAATGCCCGCTTCAGGAAGCGCGACGTGCGTTTAGCCAGGTTGTTCTGAACCCGCAGGATCATCACTTCATGGCTGAAGATATAGGCCATGTCGGTACCGTAGAGCGGTACACCACGCAGGGTTGGGATCACTGACACTGAACGGCAGTTGTGCATCGCCAGCGATTTAAGCCAGACATCACGGTACTGACTCTGCTCATACTCAACGGCAACGATAAACTGCGTTTCGCTGTTGGTGAGGCTCCAGAGCTCCTGCTCGTCGCGCAGCACCGGCACGCCGTTCATGATCTCCTGCGGACAGGTTCCATCAACGTCATAGAAGGCGATAACGTCAAAACCCATGACCTCTTCGCTTTGCAGCGCCTGCCAGGCTTCATGCGCATTTTTGCTGCTGCCGATAATAATGGTCTGTTTTTTCCACAAGCCATTTTTATTCAGCAGACGTTTAGAAAGCGCGCGGCAGGTCGGAATTAAAATCAGCGCCAGGATCCAGGTCAGTAACCAGACGAAACGCGACATCTGCCACTGCGACAGGGCGGTAATCGACAGGTCGATAACAGAAAATATAAGAATGGTACGAAAAACTTCTTTTAATTCGAACCAGAAAGGTTTGCGGTAAGTGTAGTGACGCAGCCTTACCCAGAACCAGCCAATACAAATTACCGACAGACAAATGTGTGTGGCAATTTTTAAATTCATTTCTTTTTCAGAAATATCTGCCAGCGGCGAATCTGACTGCAAATTAATTAGCATCATCGCCAAAAAGAACGCTGCGTTGAAACAAATTAAGTCTGAACATGCCAGCATTAATTTGGTAATAAGACTTTTAAACGTAAATTCTGTATCGCGCATATTTAACTCTTTATTTTATTTCCTTAAACCCGCAACGGCTATCGCCTGTTTAATCATTAAGCGACGAAACCTCTCCAGAGTGAGCCGTTTCTAAGGGGAGCTCCTGCGGCGTTTACGCCAATGATCTTAACCATGAAACCAATAATATCGTGATGAATACCAACAGATTACTCTGACTTAACCACCGCCAGCGCTGCTCACTTTATCAACAAAAACGCGATTCGGGCACGCTACCGCCCTTGGCTGTCGCTGCCAATATCGCTGTCATCATTCATAATGCTCCCCGTAATGTGTTAGCGTTACCGCAACGCATCATACAGACGTTCTCAGGCGAATTACTCATTCGTGACATTGCGATTAATGTCGAATAGGTACGCAGATTACGACTCTGGGGCAGAGTTTGCTAACTTGTTGCTATACTAGTTATTACTGGCTTGTTTACAAGCAGGTCCCGCCATCCCTGGACTATTTTAGGAAAAAGACTACCAGCAATTAGTATTGAGGCCTGACGGGCAGTGCAATCCTTTCTTCACAATTCGGATTAATGCCATACTCCCGATGAGATAAATCGCATAAGCCCGACAGGTGAATATCTCTTTCCTGTCAGCCAATGACTAAGAATTATCTCTACTGCGCCCTGTGAAGTTAATCAAAGCGTCACACTATTATGTTCATATTTTGCACGATATAGCGCGGTTATCTGAGAACATGCCCCCTGCCCTGCCATTTGTACGTGGCTTCGCACTCCACTATCATCAGAGAAAACTCAATTTAAGACATTCAGGTGAACAACGCATGCTGGAGGTAATTGCAGATCCCTCGCTATGGGCGGGATTAGTAACGCTAATCGTTCTGGAACTGGTTTTAGGCATCGACAATCTGATCTTCATCGCCATCCTGGTGGAGAAGCTTCCAGGGCCGCTTCGCGACCGCGCGCGCGTGATTGGACTGCTGCTGGCGTTATTGTGCCGATTATTGCTGCTGGCATCGCTTTCCTGGCTGGTTACGCTGAAAGAACCCTGGATTACGCTTATGGGCCATCCCTTCAGTGCGCGCGATTTACTGCTGCTGACAGGCGGGATTTTCCTGCTATTTAAAGCCACCACAGAGTTGAATGAGCGTCTTGAAGGGGATGATGAGGCGTCCGGTCAACAAAAAGGCGGCGCTAAATTCTGGCCGGTGGTGGCGCAAATCGTGGTGCTGGATGCCATCTTCTCGCTGGATGCGGTGATTACTGCCGTCGGCATGGTTAATGACTTACCGGTCATGATGATTGCGGTCACCATCGCCATTCTGCTGATGCTGCTCGCCAGCAAGCCGTTAACCCGCTTCGTGAACAACCATCCGACGATTGTGATCCTCTGCTTAAGCTTTCTGCTGATGATCGGCTTCAGCCTGGTGGCAGAAGGCTTTGGCTTTGTGATCCCCAAAGGCTACCTCTATGCGGCAATCGGCTTCTCGGTGGTCATTGAGGCACTGAACCAGCTGGCGCACTTTAATCGTCGTCGGGTGCTGTCGGCCGGTCGTCCGCTACGCCAGCGCACGGCGGAAGCGGTGTTACGGCTGCTGCGCGGCGCGGCAGAACCGGCGGAGCTGGATGCGAAAACTTCGTCACTGATTGCTGACAGCGATGACAGCATGCTGTTTAACCGGCAGGAACGGGTGATGATTGCCCGCGTACTGGGCATGGGTCAGCGCCACATTAACAGCATCATGACCTCGCGCCACGACGTCGAACATATCGATCTCAGTGATGATCCGGCAGAGATTATGTCGCGCCTCGACCGCAATCAGCACACGCGAATACTGATCACAGATCACTCCAGCGAACCGCTGGGCGTGGTTCACGTTATCGATCTGCTGCACCAGTCACTGCACCACAATTCCCTGGATTTACGCGCCCTGATTCGACAGCCGCTGGTCTTTCCTGAACGGCTGACGGTGCTGCAGGCGCTGGAACAGTTTCGTCAGGCCCATACTCACTTCGCCTTTGTGGTCGATGAGTTTGGTTCGGTGGAAGGCGTGGTGACGCTGAGCGATGTGATGGAGACCATCGCCGGCAATCTGCCGAATGAGGCGGGTGAAATCGATGCTCGCTACGATATTCAGATTCAGGATGAAGGTCACTGGATTGCTAACGGTCATATGCCGCTGGAAGATCTGGCGCTTTATGTGAAATTGCCGCTCGATGAGCAGGGTGACTATCATACGCTGGCGGGATTACTGATGGATAAGCTGCAACACATCCCTCAGGAAGGCGAAGTGTTGCAACTGGGTGACTATCTGCTGCGAACGCTGCAGGTCGAAAATCATCGGGTGCAGAAAGTCGAGATCCTGCTGCAGCCCGATATCAGTTACGAGGTCTGAGCAATTAGCTGGCTGAAGGAAATGCGCCCGCTACGGGCGCATGATTTTCTTCAGGTTCTCTTTGTTCTCGCCCTCTTTCTGGCGATCGATCCACTGATTCAGCCGTGATTTCGCCTCACTCTGCAGCCGGTTACGCAGAACGTCATCCACCGGCAGAGAGTATTGCAGGCTGTCCCAGCGACCATACATGCGCAGCGGAACCGGCTGACTGGAGAGCGCCTTCACCAGCGCATCATCGCCACTCCAGCCGCTGATTTTCAGCCCCAGGGTCATATCCAGCTGTTGCTGCACCATGTCAACTTTGCCCGCACCCTGCAGGCCCAGATTCTGGCCGTTGCCATTGATATCGCTGAAGCTGAGTACACCCTTATTCAGCGCCACCTGTGCGCTAATCGACTCAATCCCCTCATCCACCGCCTGATCGCTGCTGACCTTATCGCTGACCCGCGCCACGGCACGCTGCACCATCTGCTGCAGATTCAGCTCTGCCAGTTTCAGGTTGCTGGCGCTGATGGTCGCCCTGCCCTGCCAGCGACGTTTGGCTGCTTCGACCGTCAGCGTATCGCCCGACAAATCGCCATCCAGACTCAGGTTCCCCTGTACGCTTTCCGGCAGTTCAAACGCTTTAAGCAGCGGCTGAATCGCAATTAACCGGAGTTGGGGTTTAAGGCTGACCCGCGTCTCTGGCTGACGGATATCGATACTGCCGGGAATTGAGAAGCTGCCATTGCCCAGCTTGCCGCTGAGCGTCTTCAGCGTCATCACTCCCTGCTGATTGCTGGCGTTCACCGAAAGACTGGTCAGAGAGAGTCCGCGCCATACCGCATTGTCAGCCTGTAACTTCAGCGCCAGATCCAGATCATTCAGCGGAGAGTCGGCGTTGCTGCGTTCCCGCGGCGCAGCTATTACCGGCGAACGGGCCACGGTGGCGTGCTGCACGCCAGGTGCGTCAGAGACGGGCGCACTGGTGAGTAAATTATCGACGTTAAGGTTGCTGGCTTTCAGATCCAGCGCCAGCTGCTGCGGTGGCGCAATATGGCCACTGCCCTGCCCGGTCAGGGTGCTGTCATTGGCGGTGAGCTGCAGATTACTGAATGAGAGCTGCTGGCGGTCACCATCCCACTCGCCCTGCAGGCTCAGCGAGCCTTTGATCCCCTGTGCCGGAATGTCGGCGCCGGACAAGGTGTAATCAAGCTGCTGCAACTGGCCGCTGAGGCGATGGGGATATTGCGCGGCATCCAGCTGGCCTTTGAGATTCAGTGTGGCGTTGCGCTGGTTGCGCATCAGTGTGGTGCTCAGCGACAGGGTCGCCAGCTTGTTCGCGTCCTGTTCCATATTAATGTTGAGGTCGCGGAAATTATATTCGTCGCCGCCTGGCTGCTGCCAGATCAACAGACTGTCTGCTACCCGCAGTTTAGCGATATCAAATGACCAGCCGCTGGAAGGCGAAGCCGGCTCCGCATCACGCGGACCCTGGGGCGCATTTCTGGCACGCTGCGCGCGGCTATCTGGCGTCACCCGCACTATCGCATTTTTCAGCATCACCTGGCTGACGCTGAGCTGATGGGATAACAGTGGCCAGAGATCAACATCCAGCCGCATGTTTTCCGCCGAGACCATCGGCTGGCTGGCACCCGGCGCGGTCAGGCTCATCCGGCCGGCCAGAATGCTGAGCTGAGGCCAGACGTGCCAGCGCAGATCGCTGCTGACCTCAAGGCGATAACCACTGCGTTGTTCGACCTGCTGCACCATATAGGCACGAAAGTCGTTGGGATTGACCAGCAGCACCAGCGCGCTCATTCCCGTTACGACCACCACTAACAGGATGGCCAGCGTGGTTATCACTCTTTTCATTACATCCTCAGATCAGTCTTTGTCGATACGGCTGGCATCAGCGCCCTGCTGACCGCGATATTTCGCATCTTCACGCCGGTTGTAGGGACGCGCAGCCGGGCCTGAAAGCGGTTCAAAACTCAGCGCGCCGATCAACATGCCGGGACGCAGAGCCAGCGGCAGTTTACCTGAATTGTAGAACTCCAGCACGATACGGCCCTGCCAGCCAGGATCGATGCGGTGAGCCGTAACGTGTACCATTAACCCAAGTCGCGCCAGCGATGAACGGCCATCCAGCCAGCCGACCAGATCGTCAGGCAGCGTCACGGACTCCAGCGTCACCGCCAGCGCCAGCTCTCCCGGATGGAGGAAAAAGGCTTCGCCATCAGGCAACACGATCTCATCGCTCATGACCCGATCCAGTGCCGCGCTCACTTCCTGTTTCGGGCCGCTCAGATCGATAAAGGCCGCGGTATGACCGCTGAAGGTGCGGAACTGATTACCCAGACGCACATCGACGGTGGCCCCGTTAATGCGCTCGACCGGCGGCCGTGGCTCAATGGCCAGTTTGCCATTGTCCAGCCAGGCTTCAATATCGCGATCGCATAATCTCATTGCGGTAACTCCATGGCATTAGTGTAGCAAACCGGCATGCGTGCCTGCCGCCGGTCTGCATCACGTCCGGACGGACGTGCGTTATTCAAAAAACTGGTTGATTTTCGCCTTGAGGATATCGATGGCGATACGGTTTTTTCCGCCGCGCGGCACAATGATATCGGCGTACTGTTTTGATGGCTCGATAAACTGCAGGAACATCGGACGCACGGTCTTCTGATACTGACTCATTACCGAATCCATTGAGCGGCCACGCTCATTGACGTCACGTTTCATACGACGCATCAGACAGATGTCGAGCGGCGTGTCCACGAAGATAGAGAAGTTGAGTTCCTGGCGCAGACGGGCATCGGTTAACAGCAGAATGCCTTCAAGGATGATGACCTTTTTTGCGCTCAGATGATGCGTTTGCTGGGTGCGGGTGTGCTCAACGTAGCTGTAGACCGGCAGCTCAATATCCTGACCGGCTTTGACCGCCTGCAGATGCTGCAACAGCAAATCATGATCCATCGCGCTCGGATGGTCATAATTGGTTTTAACCCTCTCTTCCATGGTGAGGTGACTTTGATCTTTGTAATAAGCATCTTCCGGGATGACCCCGATGTGCTCGCCACCTACCTGATCACGGATTTCACGATAGAGCGTGCTGGCAATTAAACTTTTACCGGATGCGGAAGCGCCGGCAATGCCTACAATCACGCACTGATGAGACTTGTCAGTCATACTTTTTTAAGACCTGATAACTGGAGCCTGCCACTGGTCACACATTACGCGGGCAGCGGACGGGCCGAAATGGAGAGGGTGTGTTCGCGCTAAGTATAGGGATTTCGGCCTTTTGATGCCAGAGAAATGGCGTCGGCGACTTTTCAGACTTTCTCCTTTGGACGCCACTCATTTCACCGATAAACTAACGGCACACCATACTATAAAAAAAATGGCCTGCGCGGCGCGCTGTTCAGACAACGCGTGTCGCTAACGTGACGACCGAAGATGCATCAGGAGTGGTATGCACTGGAAGACTTTGACCTATTTTGGCGACAGCATGCTGTTGATTCCAACAGCCGTGATTATTGCGCTGATTTTGCCGTGGAAGAGTGATAATCGTCATACGGTCTTTTACTGGATTGTGGCATTTGGCCTGGCTGGCCTGACCGTCAGCATCTCTAAAATTCTGTTTCTGGGGTTTGGCATCGGCAGCGCCCGCTTTAATTTTACCGGTTTCAGCGGTCATAGTGCCATGTCCGCCACGCTGTGGCCGGTCATGCTGTGGCTGATTTCCGGGCGCTGGTCCGCGATGTGGCGCATTGCGGCGATTGGGGTTGGCTATCTGATTCCCCTGATGGTCGGTTTCTCCCGCCTGGTCATCCACGCACACTCAAAAAGTGAGGTGGTCACCGGGCTGCTGCTGGGCTTCACGCTGAGCACGGCGTTTCTGATATCCCAGCGTCGCACCTCGCTCAAAGGCTTCAGCTGGCCGCAGGTCGGTGCTGCGCTGTTAGTGCCGTTTGTATTGATGAGTCACGGTCGTGTCGCCACCACGCAGCAGTTCCTGGAGCGTTTCGCCGCCAGCCTTGCGGGCATGGAGAAACCCTATACCCGCGCCGATCTTTTCCGCCAGTAATCAACGTGCTGGCAATCAATCTTAGCGTGCCCGTCAATTCGCCGAATAACGGGCAATATTGATTTCACCCCTTTTTTCTTTGCCGGATGTGCTAGCATGCAGTGAGAGAATGACTGGTGCCTGATACGCCATTGTGGAGCGCTGCACCCTGCCGGAAGTCCGCATGACGATAGAGATCCTGTCCCCGCAAAATAGCACGCCAAACCGCTGGCTCTCGGCGCTGCTCCTTGGCTGCGTGGTGTTTGTCCTGACACTCTTCTGTCTGGAACTGATCGTCGTCAGCGGCAAAATCTCCCCGCTCTGGTTTCCGACTACGTTAATGACCGTCGTGGTTTTCCGCTGCCCGTCACGCCAGCTCCCGCTGCTGCTGACAGCCTGCGTGCTTGGCACCGCCGGGGCTAACGCCATCATCATCGGGCCTGCCCTCTCGAACATTAAATTCGCCCTGCTCAATCTTATCCAGGCCGGTGTGGGTGGCATGCTGCTGCGCGCCCTGCTGGATCGGCGCGCGCCGCTGGATTCACTGCATGACTGGGCACGGATGGTACTGTCGGTGGGCATCGTGACGCCGGTGCTCGGCGGCCTGCTGGCACTCTGGACGCTACAGGTCAGCGGCCACGCCTCGTTTCCCTTCTTTTATACCTGGGTGATCTCCGAAATCATCGGCATGCTGGTGTTAGGCCCGATGCTGTTACTGCTGCCGTGGCCGCTGCGTCGCACGGGGTTCAGCAATCTGCGCCTGGCCGAAGCTCTGCTGACGCTTCTTCTCACCCTCGGGGCCAGTTATCTGGCGCTGCGCTTTTTGCCGTGGCCCTTTACCTTTATTGTGGTGATCCTCTTCTGGTGCGCGGTTCGCCTGCCCAAGCTCCAGGCGTTCGTGCTGTTCTTCCTGAACGCCAGTTTTATCTCGATACTGCTCGCCTTTGATCTGGTCAGCGTGGTGAACAACAACAGCGCGCTGGGCCCGGTCTCCAGCTGGCTGCCGTTCCTGCTGGTGCTAATCCCCAGTCACATTATGTCGCTGGTGATGGATGCGTTCCGGCGCGAAAAGCTCCATATCACTGACAGTGAAACCCGCTTCCGTCACGCAATGGAGTACTCCGCCATTGGGATGGCGCTGGTGGCGCCCCACGGCAGCTGGTTGCAGGTCAACCGCTCGTTGTGCCAGATCCTGGGCTACCCGGCTGAGGAACTGAAGCGGCTGACTTTTCAGCAGATCACCCATCCCGACGATCTCAGCCTCGATTTGCAACATGCGAACCGACTGCTGGCGGGTGAGATTGATACCTACACCTTTGAGAAGCGCTATTTCCGCAAAGATGGCGAGATTGTCTGGGCGCGGCTGACGGTATCGCTGGTGCGCGATGGTAACCAGGAACCGCTCTACTTTATTGCGCAGATTATCGATATCTCTGAGCTGAAGCAGAGCGAGCAGGTGAATCGCCGGCTGATGGAGCGTATTACGCTGGCCAACGAAGCGGGTGGCATCGGCGTATGGGAGTGGAACCTGCTGACCGGCGAGATGTTATGGGACAAGCGCATGTACGCGCTGTTTGGTCTTGCCCCGCATGAGTCGCCCAGCTATGACCTCTGGATCCATCTGCTGCATCCCGCCGATCGCGAGTATGCCGCACTGACGGTGCAACAGGCGATTGAGCTTCGCAGCGCGTTTCACATGGAGTACCGCGTGGTCGATGACCAGGGACATCGCTGGGTGCGCACTCAGGCCAACCGGCTGCTAAGCAAAGAGGGGCGCATTGAGCGCATGCTGGGCATCTGTCAGGACATCACGCCGCTACGCAATCTTAACGAGGCGCTGTTTCAGGAGAAAGAGCGCATGGCGATCACCCTGGATTCGATCGGCGAAGCGGTCATCAGCACCGATAAAGAGATGCGCGTTGCCTTTATGAATCCGGTGGCGGAGAAAATGAGTGGCTGGTCGCAGGAGCAGGCCGCCGGTCAGCCGCTGAGTGAGCTGCTGCATATCACGCAGGGACGTAACGGCCCTGAGGTAGAGAGTTTGCTGTTATGCCAGCTGCCGCCGGAAAAAGTCACCCCCGGTCTCGCTGAAGATCTGGTGCTGCATACCCCGGACGGCGGCCATATCGATATTCACTACAGCATCACGCCGCTGCGTTCGGAAGCGGGTCTGGAACAGGGGGCGGTGATGGTCATTCAGGATGTGAGTGAGTCACGCAAACTGATGAAGCGCCTGAGCTACAGCGCGCTGCATGACACCCTGACCCGTCTGCCTAACCGCGCCAGCTTCGAACTTCAGCTTAAGCGTCTGCTGTTTGATGCCGCTGAACATCAGCATCAGCATGTGCTGGTGTTTATCGACCTTGATAAGTTTAAAGCGGTCAATGACAGCGCCGGGCATGCTGCAGGCGATGCGTTACTGCGCGAACTCTCCGATCTGATGCAGCACCCTCTGCGCAGCAGCGATTTCCTTGCGCGACTGGGCGGTGATGAGTTTGCACTACTGATGCCCGATTGCGATATCGCACAGGCACATGATGTGGTGCAGCGCATTGTCGCCGCGGTAAATGATTACCGGTTCCAGTGGCTGGGACGCCTCTATCAGGTCGGTGCCAGCGCGGGCGTGACGCAGATTTCAGCAGAAAACTGTCAGAGCAGCGACGTGCTTTCGCAGGCGGACATCGCCTGTTACAACGCCAAACGCAGCGGGCGCGGACGGCTGGTGGTCTACGAACAGCATCGCTTACCGCTGTCGGGCAACCATCAGGGCATGGATGCGGCGATGATTGATGCGCTGCAGATCGCACTGCCCGCCTGGGCCGTTGCCCCGCCAAAAACGCCGCAGGCAGCCTTTATCTGGCTGCTTGAGGTGCAGCTGTTAACCGCTGACGGATTGCTGCTGGATGAGACACTGTTACGCAATAACCTGCCTGATGAAACGCTGCGTCGCCGGCTGGATAATAATATTCTTGAGGCTTTTTTCCGCCACGACGTACAGCGGCTCAATAACAAAGGCATTCCGGTGATTCTGCCGCTTAATGCCCAGGTGCTGAGTGATGCCGACTTTGTGCAGCAACTCTGTCAGCGCTTTGTCGCCGCCGGTCTCTCCAGCAGCGGCTGTGGTTTTGCTTTCCCTGCCGCCAGCGTGCTGAGCCAGGGCGATCAGCTCTATGCCGCGCTGCTGCAACTGCGGCAGTGCGGCTGCCGCATCGTATTGCAGCATTTTGGCCGTAATCTGGATGCTTTTAATCTGCTGAGTGACGAGGTGGTCGATTATCTGGTGCTGGCGCCTGAACTGGTTGCCAACGTTCACAATAATCTGATGGATGAGATGCTGCTGACCATCATTCAGGGCCAGGCAACACAGCGCAATATCTCGGTGCTGGCCGGTCCGGTTTCGGTACCGGCCCTGCTCAGCACCCTGGCTAACCTTGATGTTAATGGCGTCTGGGGCAGTGCCGTGGCTGAGCGCCAGCCGTTGCGTTCACTGGCTGAAGATCACATCTTCGCTATTCGTTAATTCCGGCGCTGCCCGCTTGCCACCCTGCTGAAGCTGCGCTAAAGTCGCCCCCTTTTTTCCGGCATGGGGGCGAAAATGTTCATAGGGTTCGATTACGGCACGGCTAACTGCTCTATTGCAGTCAGCGAAAATGGCACGCCACGTCTGTTAACGCTGGAAAATGATCAGCGCCTGCTGCCGTCGATGATCTGTGCGCCGACCCGCGAGTCGATCAGCGAATGGCTCTATCGTCATCATCAGGTTGCGACGCCTGACAGCGAAACCACGGCGCTGCTGCAGCGTGCGCTGCGATATAACCGCGAAGAAGATATCGACGTCCAGCCCAATAGCGTGCAGTTTGGCCTCACCGCGCTGCAACACTATATGGTCGATCCCGAAGATGTCTGGTTCGTTAAATCCCCCAAATCGTTCCTCGGTGCTACTGGCCTGAAGCCACAGCAGATTGCCCTGTTTGAAGATCTGGTCTGCGCCATGATGCTGCACATCCGCAAGCAGGGTGAAAGCCAGCTTGATCAGGTTATCGATCAGGCGGTGATCGGACGCCCGGTCAACTTCCAGGGTTTAGGCAGTGAAGAGTCTAACCAGCAGGCTGAAGGTATTTTGCTGCGCGCCGCCCACCGCGCCGGTTTCCGCGACGTGGAGTTTCAGTTCGAACCGGTGGCGGCCGGACTCGATTTCGAAGCCACGCTACAGCAGGAGACGCGGGTACTGGTGGTGGATATTGGCGGTGGTACTACCGACTGCTCAATGTTGCTGATGGGGCCGAAGTGGCGTGATAAAGCTGACCGCCGTGAAAGTCTGCTGGGCCACAGCGGTTGCCGCGTCGGCGGTAACGACCTGGACATCATGCTGACGTTTAAGACCCTGATGCCGCTACTCGGTCTGGGCGGTAACACCCAGAAAGGCACCGCCCTGCCTGCGCTGCCGTGGTGGAATGCGATCGCCATCAATGATGTGCCGGCACAAAGTGACTTTTACAGTCCCGCCTGCGGAAAGTGGCTGCGGGATTTAGTGCGTGATGCGGAACAGGGTGACGTAGTGGCTCGCCTGCTGAAAGTGTGGCAGCAGAAGCTCAGTTATCGCCTGGTGCGCGCAGCGGAAGAGAGCAAGATTGCGCTGTCAGCCAGCCCGGCGCATACCGCTTCCCTGGACTTTATTGCCGCCGCATTAGAGACAGAGATTGGCGTGGATCAGCTGCAGGACGCCATCAGTCAGCCGCTGGAGAAAATTCTGGAACAGGTGCAGCTGGCATTAGCCACCAGCCAGATTAAGCCTGATGTGATTTACCTGACCGGCGGCAGTGCGCGTTCGCCATTGCTGCGCGCGGCGCTGCAGCAGACGCTGCCGGATACACCGATTGCGGGCGGCGATGATTTCGCCTCCGTCACCGCTGGGCTGGCCCGCTGGGCGGAAGTGATGTTCCGCTAGGCTTGCACTGCAATAACAAAGACGGCACCTGAGGGTGTAATGCCAGTCAGTTAAGCGACAGGTGATAACGCAGTCTGGTGCCGGGCCCCGGCCTGCTCTGAAGCTTGAGTGCATGTTGTCAGAAAGGGCACGAGAGTGGAGGCCTGAGCGCCTCTGCTGCTGAAAGGGCTATCCGCAGCGCTGAGGCGTGACGCCGGGCCAGAAGTCCACGCCGGGAAGCGTGGACAGTTCGTGGCCGGCCAGAGAGGGCCGATCCCCGAACGGTTCGTCGGCACGACGTCAAAGCCGAAGGTACCGCGTGAGCGGCGCGAGGACGGCCCGGCAGCAGCAGAGGTGCGCTGGCCCGCACTGCGGCTCGCTCGCCCGGAAAATCAGAAGGCAATATTGGCGCTGATACCGCCGATAAACGCATCTTTCACTTCACTGACTGCGCCTGGTGCAACCACATACTGCAGGTTAGGTCGCAGTGACATCCAGTTAGTTACTTTGGCGTTGTAGTAAACCTCATAGTTGTACTCTGAACCTTCCTGAATCGGCAGATAGGTCGGGCTGTCAAAGCGGCTCTCGCCATTAGCCTGATTCTGCTGACGCAGTGAGCGGGTATAGTCGCTGTTCACATGAACACGTGATGCGCCCACGCCGATCTCATCCTGAGGACGAGCATCAAACGGTCCTGTCCAGGTAAACGCAATAGACTGATAGTTGTCGGTCTTTGAGGTCTTGTGATCGTTCATCACCGCCTGCACCCGCACGCCCAGACCGCGATTCACATCGCCATCCTGCGCGGTCAGCTGTTGCTGTAACAGCAGATAGCCGCCATAGGAATGGGCCTGATCCTGATAGCCGCCGTTGCGCCAGCTGCCATAAACATCGCCATCCACCGACGAATAGTAATAGCCGATGCGGTAGTTACCCGGTAATTTCTCCGGCCCGAAGGTTGGTTTCCAGCCCAGTTCGACCGGCACCAGATTCCCTTCTGAATTGCTGGTATCCAGACGGAAACCATCACCGCGATCGTAGTTAGCGCGGTTCTGATTATAGAAACCGACCTGGAAGAAAACGTCCGGCGTGATATTGAATTTCACCCGGCCGCCCCACTGCGAGACCGGCCAGTTAAACCAGCGATCGCCGCGCCAGTTACCCGCCTGCCCGCTGCCCAGCGCCAGGTTCTGGAACAGATTGCCATCGAAGTTATCGAAGTCTTCCCCTACCGTCACCCGCCCGGCTTTCACATCGACCACATCGTTAAACAATCCTTTGCGTAACCAGAACTGGGTCAGACGCCAGGTCTGGCCGCGACCGTAAACCTCCTGCACCGAGGAGAGCATACCGGTGCGTTGATCCGCGACCTGTTCAGAAAGATTCTGTCCGTTACGACTGGTCACGGTCATCTGGAACTCGGCATCCTGCCAGTCCAGCAACTTCTGCAGATCGAAATTGGTGCCAAACGACCACTGATCGCTGTAGCGCATGGTGGTATTGGTATCTGCCCCGCCGCCTAAATTCGCGGCGCTTTCCATGGTGTAGTTAACGTCAAACTTAATGCCGTCGTCCTGCAGCTGCGTTCGGTACCCGCCCCAGTCACCAAACATCCATTCGGAGTCCGGGCTCAGGGCGTCAGCGGCCAACGCCTGCGCGGAAAACATGGCCAGGATCAGGGTGCCGGTTGCCACACGGCGCAGCGGGAAACGCTGCTCTGCTTTTCTGTTTTTCATCTTGCTTATTCTTATGTAAGTTACGGAAAATGACGCGCAGAGGATAGTGCTGGATAACCTCTGTTTTTTGTAAATACGTGCGCATAATTACCCGTAACATCCGTTTATTAACGCATTTGTGATCGGGATCTCTGATTGGTTATTCTCTGGGCGGGGTGCGTATTTTATGACAGGTGCAGCGTAAAAAGGGGCGCTATCGCCCCTTGTGTTTACTGGCTTGCCTGATTCAGTTGTTCAATCTGCGCCGGTGTCAGCGTCAGCTGCATCGCGCCAGTCAGATCGTCGAGCTGTTTCAGCGAGGTGGCACTGACAATCGGTGCGGTGATACCGGGACGGGCGATCAGCCAGGCCAGCGCCACCTGCGTCGGCGTAACCTGATGCGCTTCGCTGATAGCGTCCAGTGCGTCGAGGATCCGCAAACCGCGCGGGTTAAGGTATTTATCTACGACACCCTGACCGCGCGCGCTTTTACCGGCATCCGCCGCCTCGCGATATTTGCCACTGAGAAAGCCGCTGGCGAGTGAGTAGTAGTTGATCACGCCCAGACCCTGCGCCATCACCACCGGCTCCAGCTCCGACTCATAGGGCTGGCGGTCATAAAGGTTGTATTCAGGTTGCAGGGTTTCATAGCGCGCCAGCCCCTGCGTTTCACTGACCTGCAACGCCTCCTGCAGCCGTTCCGCGCTGTAATTGGAAGCACCAATCGCCCGCACTTTGCCCTCTCTGATCAGGCTGTCGAAGGCGCTCAGGGTTTCCGCCAGCGGCGTATCCTGATCGTCGCTGTGCGCCTGGTAGAGATCGATATAGTCGGTCTGCAACCGGCGCAGTGAATCTTCGACTGCCTGACGAATATATTGCGGTTTCAGCCCGGTTTTCTCCGGCGACAATTCCATGCCAACCTTGGTTGCCAGCACGATCTGGTCGCGTTTGCCGCTTTTTTTCAGCCATTCACCCATAATGGTTTCCGATTCACCGCCTTTATTGCCCGGTGCCCAGCGGGAATAGACGTCGGCGGTATCAATAAACCACAGGCCTCGATCCACCAGCGCATCCAGCAGAGAAAAGGAGGTGGTTTGATCCACTGTCCAGCCAAACACGTTGCCGCCAAACGTCAGCAACGGCACCGCGATACCACTGTCACCCAACTGCCGGGTTTGATTCTGACTCATTTCCTGCTCCTTATTTGCCTGAAAAAACCGTCTGTCTTTCAGCATAGCAAAGTGATTTCACGGCTTTATGACGATTGTGATGCGATTAATGAAAGAACAGGCATAATTACCCCGCCCTGACAGATATCCTTATTTCCTTCAACTTCTGCCCGTCAGAGGCGGCTACACTCTGTCGTTTGCAGGCTACCCATTTGATGCCTGCGCCTGGGACTACGTCACTGCTGGAGAGCACCAACAATCATGAGCACCCGACATCCTGTTATGAAGAAAACCCTTATCGTGCTGGCCCTGATCGCCGTGGCCGCTGGCGGCTATTATGCCTGGCAGCGCCATGCCCAGCCGCAGAGCAGCAGTCAGAGTGACGCACCTGCGCCACGTGGCGGCAAAGGCGGCGGTGACAGCGCCCGTCGTCCCCTCGCGCCGGTTCAGGCCGCTACGGCCACCAGCCAGAGCGTGCCGCACTATCTGAGCGGACTGGGTACGGTGACCGCGGCTAACACGGCCACGGTGCGCAGCCGGGTCAATGGCGATCTGCTGGCAATCCACTTCACCGAAGGCCAGCAGGTGAAAGCGGGCGAGCTACTGGCAGAAGTTGACCCGCGACCTTATCAGGTAGCGTTAACGCAGGCGCAGGGCCAGCTGGCAAAAGATCAGGCGACGCTGGCCAACGCCCGTCGTGACCTGGCGCGCTTCGAGAAGCTGGCAAAAACCTCGCTGGTGTCGCAACAGGAGCTGGATACCCAGCGCTCACTGGTCAGTGAAACGCTCGGCACGCTGAAAGCGGATGAGGGAAGCGTCGCCAGTGCGCAGCTCAATCTTACCTACAGCCGGATCACCGCACCGATTGCCGGCCGGGTCGGGCTGAAACAGGTGGACGTCGGCAACTACGTCACCAGCGGCGACACCACCGGTATCGTGGTGATCACCCAGACGCACCCGATTGATGTGGTCTTTACCCTGGCTGAGAACAGCATCAGTTCCATTCTCAAGGCGCAGAAAAGCGGTGAATCGCTGCTGGTGGAGGCCTGGGATCGCAGTAATCAGAATCTGATCGCCAGCGGCAAACTGCTGAGCCTCGATAACCAGATTGATGTCACCACCGGCACCATCAAAATCAAAGCGCGTTTTGATAATCAGGACGACACGCTGTTCCCCAATCAGTTCGTGAATGTGCGGCTGAAGGTCAACACCCTGCAGGATGCGATTGTTATCCCACCTGCCGCGCTGCAGATGGGCAACGAAGGCAACTTTGTCTGGGTGGTTAACAGCGACAACAAGGTCAGCAAGAAAAGCGTGATTGCCGGCTTGCAGGATAGCGAGAAAGTGGTGGTCAGCGCCGGTCTGGAGGCGGGTGAACGCGTCGTGACCGATGGTCTGGATCGCCTGACGGAAGGCGCAAAAGTCGAGGTGGTCGCGCCGCAGAGCAACGCACCGCGCGCTACCCGCGCCACCCTTCCGTCAAAAGGAGAGCGTGAGTAATGCAGGTCATGCCTCCCGATCATAGTGGCGGACCGTCACGCCAGTTTATCCTGCGGCCGGTCGCCACCACGCTGTTGATGATTGCGATCCTGCTGGCCGGGGTGCTGGGCTACCGCTTCCTGCCGGTCTCGGCGCTGCCGGAAGTCGACTATCCGACGATCCAGGTCGTCACGCTCTATCCGGGTGCCAGCCCGGATGTGGTCACCTCCTCCATCACCGCGCCGCTTGAGCGCCAGTTTGGTCAGATGTCTGGCCTGAAACAGATGGCGTCACAAAGCTCCGGCGGTGCCTCGGTGGTGACGCTGCAGTTCCAGCTGACGCTACCGCTGGATGTCGCAGAGCAGGAGGTGCAGGCTGCCATTAACTCCGCCACTAACCTGCTGCCCAACGACCTGCCTAATCCGCCGGTCTACAGCAAAGTGAATCCTGCCGATCCACCGATCATGACGCTTGCCGTCACCACGCGCAGCATGCCGCTGACGCAGGTGCAGGACATGGTGGAAACGCGGGTGGCGCAGAAAATCTCTCAGGTCAGCGGCGTCGGACTGGTGACGCTATCGGGCGGTCAGCGTCCGGCGGTGCGGGTGAAAATGAATGCCCAGGCGCTGGCTGCGCTGGGTCTGACCAGCGAAACGGTGCGGACCGCCATCAGCAATGCCAACGTAAATTCGGCCAAAGGCAGCCTGGATGGTCCGACCCGCTCAGTTACCCTGTCAGCCAATGATCAGATGAAATCAGCGGAGGATTATCGCCAGCTGATTATCAGCTACAAAAACGGCGCACCGGTGCGTCTTGGCGACGTGGCGACCATAGAACAGGGAGCAGAAAACAGCTGGCTCGGCGCCTGGGCCAACCGCGATGCGGCGATTGTGCTCAACGTTCAGCGTCAGCCTGGTGCCAATATCATCGCCACAGCAGATAATATCCGTGCCATGTTGCCCGCCCTGACCGCAGCCCTGCCGAAGTCGGTGGAGGTTAAACTGCTCACCGACCGCACCACCAATATTCGTGCTTCGGTCAACGACACGCAGTATGAGCTGATGCTGGCGATGGCGCTGGTGGTCATGATTATCTATCTGTTTCTGCGCAACGTGCCCGCCACGCTGATCCCGGCGGTTGCGGTGCCTCTGTCACTGATCGGCACCTTCGCGGCGATGTACTTCCTCGGCTTTTCAATTAACAACCTGACGCTGATGGCGCTGACCATCGCCACCGGCTTTGTGGTCGATGATGCCATCGTGGTGATTGAGAACATCTCACGCTATATCGAGAAAGGGGAAAAGCCGCTGACCGCCGCGCTGAAAGGTGCCGGCGAGATCGGCTTTACCATCATCTCCCTCACCTTCTCGCTGATTGCGGTCCTGATCCCGCTGCTGTTTATGGGCGACGTGATCGGCCGTCTGTTCCGCGAATTTGCCGTGACGCTGGCGGTGGCGATTCTGATTTCAGCGGTGGTCTCACTAACCCTGACGCCGATGATGTGCGCCAGGATGCTGAGCGCGGAGTCGCTGCGCAAACAGAACCGCTTTTCGCGGGCCAGCGAAGCGATGTTTGATCGTATCGTGGCCGCCTATGGCCGCGGCCTGAAACGGGTACTTAATCATCCCTGGCTCACGCTGTCGGTGGCGCTTGGCACCCTGGTGCTGACGCTGGTGCTGTGGATGATCATCCCGAAAGGCTTTTTCCCGCAGCAGGACAACAGCATTATTCAGGGCACGCTGCAGGCACCGCAGTCGGTCTCCTATGCCAGCATGGCGCAGCGCACCCGCGACGTCGCCTCCATCATCATGAAAGATCCGGCAGTGGAGAGCATGACTTCGTTTGTCGGCGTGGATGGCACCAATGCCTCGCTGAACAGCGCGCGTCTGCAGATCAACCTCAAACCGCTGGATCAACGCGACGACCGCATTCCTGCCATTCAGCAGCGCCTGCAACAGCAGGTCAGTGAGGTACCGGGCGTGCAGCTGTGGCTGCAGGCGGTGCAGGATCTCACCATCGATACCCAGGCGAGCCGCACGCCCTATCAGTTCACGCTGCAATCGGGTTCACTGTCTTCACTCAGCACCTGGGTTCCGGCGCTGCTGACCCGGCTCAGCACCCTGCCACAGCTGCGCGATGTCAGCAGTGACTGGCAGGATCAGGGGCTGGAAGCCTATGTCAAAGTGGACCGCGACAGCGCCAGCCGCCTCGGCATCAGCATGGCGGATGTCGATAACGCGCTGTACAACGCTTTTGGTCAGCGGCTCATCTCCACCATTTATACCCAGGCGAACCAGTATCGGGTAGTGCTGGAGCAGGACAATAGTGCCACTCCAGGCATGGAGAGCCTGAATGCGATTCGCCTTAACAGCAGCGACGGCGGCAGCGTACCACTGAGCGCCATTGCCCGCATTGAACAGCGCAACACGCCGCTCAGCATTAATCATCTCGACCAGTTCCCGTCGGCGACCTTCTCCTTCAACGTGGCTGACGGCTATTCGCTGGAAGATGCGGTGAAAGCGGTGTCGCAGGCTGAAGCCGAGCTTGGCATGCCCGCAGAGCTGATGACGCAGTTCCAGGGCAGCACGCTGGCGTTTGAAGCAGCGCTGAGCAGCACCGTCTGGCTGATTGTGGCGGCCATTGTGGCGATGTACATCGTGCTGGGCGTGCTTTATGAGAGCTTTATTCACCCCATCACGATTCTCTCAACGCTGCCCACGGCGGGTGTCGGCGCGCTGCTGGCGCTGATGCTCAGCGGCAATGAGCTGGATATCGTAGCGATAATCGGCATCATCCTGCTGATCGGCATCGTGAAAAAGAACGCCATCATGATGATCGACTTTGCGCTGGCGGCCGAACGTGAACAGGGTATGAAGCCTGTTGATGCCATCTATCAGGCCTGCCTGCTGCGCTTCCGCCCGATTCTGATGACCACGCTGGCCGCCCTGCTCGGCGCGCTGCCGCTGATGCTCAGCACCGGCGTCGGTGCCGAACTGCGTCATCCGCTGGGGATTGCCATGGTCGGCGGGCTGATTCTGAGCCAGGTGCTGACCCTGTTTACCACCCCGGTGATCTACCTGCTGTTTGATCGACTGGCGCACGCCACCCGCCGCCGCTTTGCCCGCACGGAGGCCGCAGAGTGAAGTTCTTTGCCCTGTTCATCAACCGGCCCGTCGCCACCACGCTGCTGACGCTGGCCATCGCACTGGCGGGGATGCTGGGTTTCCGGCTGCTGCCGGTGGCGCCGCTGCCGCAGGTTGATTTTCCGGTGATCGTTATCTCGGCTTCGCTGCCGGGTGCCGCGCCGGAGATCATGGCGTCGTCGGTAGCCACGCCGCTGGAGCGTTCACTGGGACGCATCGCGGGCGTCAGTGAAATGACCTCCACCAGTTCGCTGGGCAGCACCCGCATCATTCTGGTGTTTGATTTTGATCGCGACATCAACGGAGCCGCGCGCGATGTGCAGGCCGCGATTAACGCGGCGCAAAGCCTGCTGCCTACCGGGATGCCGTCGCGCCCGACCTATCGCAAAGTGAACCCTTCAGATGCGCCGATTATGATCATGACGCTGACTTCGGATACCTATAATCCGGGTCAGCTCTACGATTACGCCTCGACCCAGCTGGCGCAGAAACTGTCACAGATTGAGGGCGTGGGCGACGTCACCGTGGGCGGCAGCTCGCTGCCTGCGGTCCGCGTGGCCCTGAATCCACAGGCGCTGTTTAATCAGGGCGTCTCGCTGGATGCGGTGCGCACCGCCATTTCCAACGCCAATCAGCGACGGCCGCAGGGCGCACTGGATGATTCGCAGCAGCGCTGGCAGTTGCGTACCAATGACGCGCTGCAGACCGCCAGTGAGTATCAGCCGCTGATAGTGCATTACAACAACGGCGCGGCGGTCAGGCTGTCGGATGTGGCGACAGTCGAAGATTCAGTGCAGGACGTACGCAACGCCGGGATGTCGCGCGGTAAACCGGCGGTGCTGCTGCTGATCCGCAAAACGCCTGAAGCCAATGTCATCGATACGGTGGACCGCATCCGCGCCGAAATGCCACTGCTGCATGAGGTGATCCCGGCCGCCATCGATCTGCAGATCGCTCAGGATCGTTCACCCACCATTCGCGCCTCGCTGCATGAGGTGGAGCAGTCGCTGGTGATCGCCGTGGCGCTGGTGATTCTGGTGGTGTTTGTTTTCCTGCGCTCGGGCCGTGCCACGCTGATCCCCGCCGTTGCGGTGCCGGTTTCACTGATCGGCACCTTCGCCGCGATGTACCTGTGCGGCTTCAGCCTCAACAACCTGTCGCTGATGGCGCTGACCATCGCCACCGGCTTTGTGGTGGATGATGCGATTGTGGTGCTGGAGAACATTGCCCGACACGTGGAAGCGGGCATGAAGCCGCTGGCCGCCGCGCTGAAAGGGGTACGGGAAGTCGGCTTTACCGTGTTGTCGATGAGCCTGTCACTGATTGCCGTGTTCCTGCCGCTGCTGATGATCGGCGGACTGATTGGCCGCTTCTTCTCAGAATTTGCCATTACGCTGTCGGTGGCTATCGTCATCTCGCTGTTTATCTCGGTCACCCTGACGCCGGTGATGTGTGCCTATCTGCTGAAGCCGCACGCGCCGCGCAGCCAGCCGCGTCAGCGCGGCGCGGGCCGGTTGCTGATGGCGATCCAGCAGGGCTATGGCCGCTCGCTTAGCGTGGTACTGAACCATGCGCGCTGGGTGATGGTGCTGTTTTTCGCCACCATCGTCCTGACCGGCTGGCTGTTTGTCCATATTCCGAAAACCTTTATGCCGGAGCAGGATACCGGACGACTTTCCGGTTTCATCTCTGCCGACCAGAGCATTTCGTTTCAGGCGATGCGCAGTAAGCTGCAGGATTTTATGGAGATCGTCGGGGCCGATCCGGCGGTAGAGAGCGTGGTGGGCTTCACCGGCGGGATGCGTACCAACAGCGGCTCCATGTTTATCTCGCTGAAGCCGCTGTCGGAGCGGAAAGAGAGCGCAGTGGAGATTATCGCCCGCCTGCGCAATAAGCTGGCGAAAGAACCCGGGGCGAGTCTCTATCTGAATGCGGTGCAGGATCTGCGCGTCGGCGGTCGGGAATCGAATGCCGGTTATCAATATTCCCTGCTGTCGGACGACCTTAACGCCCTGCGTGAGTGGGAGCCAAAAATCCGTCAGGCGTTCTCTGCCCTGCCGCAGCTGGCGGATGTGAACTCCGATCAGCAGGATAAAGGCAGCGAAATGGCGCTGACCTATGACCGGGAAAGTATGGCGCGGCTTGGCATCGATGTCTCTCAGGCCAATGCCTTGCTGAATAACGCCTTTGGTCAGCGTCAGATCTCCACCATTTATCAGCCGCTTAACCAGTACAAAGTGGTAATGGAGGTCGATCCGCGCTACACCCAGGATATCAGCGCCCTGTCGCAGATGTTCGTGATAAATAGCGAAGGTAAAGCGATTCCGCTGTCGTGGTTCGCCCACTGGCAGCCCGCAAATGCGCCGCTCTCGGTCAACCATGAAGGGCTGTCTGCCGCCTCGACCATCTCATTTAACCTGCCGGAAGGGGTGTCGCTGTCGCAGGCGTCGGAGGCAATTGAACGCACCATGACCGCGATTGGCGTGCCCTCCAGCGTGCGCGGCAGCTTTGCCGGTACGGCGCAGGTGTTTCAGCAGTCGCAAAGTAATCAGCTCTGGCTGATGCTGGCGGCGATTGCGGCAGTCTATATCGTGCTGGGGATCCTCTATGAGAGCTATGTCCATCCGCTGACTATCCTCTCTACCCTGCCCTCGGCGGGTGTTGGTGCGCTGCTGGCGCTGGAGCTGTTCGATACGCCCTTCAGCCTGATTGCGCTAATCGGTATTCTGCTGCTGATCGGAATCGTGAAAAAGAACGCCATTATGATGGTCGATTTTGCGCTGGAGGCAGAGCGCAACGGCCAGCTCAGCGCGCGGGAGGCAATTTTCCAGGCGTGCCTGTTGCGCTTCCGGCCGATTATGATGACGACGCTGGCGGCGCTGTTTGGCGCGCTGCCGCTGGTGCTGACCAGCGGCGACGGCGCAGAGCTGCGTCAGCCGCTGGGGATTACCATTGCCGGCGGGCTGGTGATGAGCCAGTTGCTGACGCTCTACACCACGCCGGTGGTCTATTTAATGATGGATAAGTTGCGCCGTAAAAAACGCCCGCTGGCCGCCGCGCAGCAGCCGTAACAGGTATGGCGGCAGCAGGCATCGGACGTGACGCCTTTATCGGGGGGGATCGATGAGTACGCAAAGCACTAACGTCCGCTGGCAACTGTGGATTGTTGCCATCGGCTTCTTTATGCAGACGCTGGATACCACCATCGTGAATACCGCGATCCCATCGATGGCGCACGATCTGGGTGTCAGCCCGCTGCACATGCACTCGGTCATCGTCTATTACGTGCTGACGGTCGCCGTCATGCTGCCGGTCAGCGGCTGGCTGGCCGATCGTTTTGGCGTGCGCAACATTTTCTTCTGCGCGATTGTGCTGTTCAGCCTGGGATCACTGCTGTGCGCCCTCTCCGGCACCCTCGATCAACTGGTGCTGTCGAGAGTGGTTCAGGGGATTGGCGGGGCCATGATGGTGCCAGTGGGTCGTCTGACGGTGATGAAAATCGTGCCGCGCGAGCAGTATATGTCCGCCATGACGTTTGTCACTCTGCCCGGCCAGATCGGTCCGCTGCTGGGTCCGGCGCTGGGCGGTGTGCTGGTGGAGTACGCCAGCTGGCACTGGATCTTTCTGATCAATATCCCGGTCGGCATTGCAGGCGCTATTGCCACCCTGATGCTGATGCCCAACTACAGCATGCAGACGCGGCGCTTTGATTTCGGCGGTTTTATCCTGCTGGCCGCCGGAATGGCAACCCTGACACTGGCGCTGGATGGTCAGCGCAGCAGTGGCGGCTCTCCGCTGCTGCTGGGTGCCATGATCCTCATTGGCATGTTCTCTCTGCTGTTCTACCTGATGCATGCGCGCGGCAATGATAATGCGCTGTTCAGCCTGAAGCTGTTTGATAATCGCATCTACTCCATCGGCCTGCTCGGCAGTTTTACCGGCCGCATCGGCAGCGGCATGCTGCCCTTTATGACGCCTATCTTTCTGCAGCTCGGCATGGGTTACAGCCCGTTTCACGCCGGTCTGATGATGATTCCGATGGTGCTGGGGAATATGGGGATGAAACGCATTGTGGTGCGCATCGTCAATCTTTTTGGCTACCGCAACGTGCTGGTGATGTCGACCGTGGCGCTGGCGCTGGTGGTCCTGCTGTTCCCGCTGGTGGCAATTCTGGGCTGGGTCTGGCTGCTGCCACTGGTGCTGTTTCTGCAGGGCATGGTCAACGCCATCCGCTTCTCTTCAATGAATACCCTGACGCTGAAGGAGCTGCCCGATGAGCTGGCGTCCAGCGGCAACAGCCTGCTGTCGATGATTATGCAGCTGTCGATGAGTATCGGCGTGACCGTGGCCGGGCTGCTGCTGGGGGCATTTGCTCAGGAGAGCGCAGCGAACAGCACGGCGGAACATCAGATGTTTATTTATACCTACCTTTGCATGTCGCTGATTATCATCCTGCCCGCGCTGGTGTTCTGGCGCGTGCCGCCACAGGTGAGTACCAACGTTGATTTGCGACGCCGGAGAAAAAAATGAGAGATAACCTGCGCCTGGGCATCGGGGCCAAACTGTTTATGGCGATTTTCGCCACCTGCATGCTGGTGCTGATTACCATGCACTGGGGGGTTCGCCTCAGTTTCGAGCATGGCTTTGTCGACTACATTAAGCGCGGCAACGAGCAGCGGTTAAATCTGCTCAGCGATGCCCTGGCCGATCAATATGAGCAGCACGGCAACTGGGATTTTTTGCGCCACAACGACCGGCTGGTGTTCACCATGCTGCGTTCGCTGGAGCAGAATCCCGACAGTAACAGTCAGCTGCCGCCGCACGGCTGGCGCACCCAGTTCTGGATCCTCGATCAGCAATATAAAGTGCTGGCCGGGCCAAAATCGCCGGTGCCGCCCGAAGGCACGCGACGCAATATCACCACCAGCAATAATAAAGTGGTCGGCTGGGTCATCGGCTCGCCGCCGGAGCGGCTGACGCGCAGCACCGACATTAACTTTGATCAGCAGCAGCGGCGCACCAGCTGGATTATCGTCGGGCTGTCTACGCTGCTGGCGGCACTGGCGACCTGGCTGATGGGGCGCGGTCTGCTGGCTCCGGTCAAACGGCTGGTTGACGGCACCCATCATCTGGCGGCCGGTAATTTTGCCACCCGCGTTGAGGTCAGCAGCCGGGATGAGCTGGGCCAGCTGGCCAGGGACTTTAACCTCCTTGCCAGCTCGCTGGAGAAAAATGAGAGCATGCGCCGCGCCTTTATGGCCGATATCTCCCATGAGTTACGCACACCACTGGCGATCCTGCGCGGTGAACTGGAAGCGATGCAGGATGGCGTGCGCAAACTGACGCCGGAAGCGATCGCCTCGCTACAGAGCGAAGTGGTGGTGCTGACCAAGCTGGTCGACGATCTGCACCAGCTGTCGCTGTCCGATGAGGGCGCCCTTGCCTACCGCAAACAGGCAACCGATCTGGTGCAACTGCTGGAAGTGACGGCGGGCAGCTTTGCCGAACGCTATCGTGCACACGGGCTGACGCTGAAACTCAATCTGCCCGATAACGCCCCCTTCTTTGGCGATCCCGACCGCCTGATGCAGTTGTTCACTAATCTGCTGGAGAACAGCCTGCGCTACACCGACAGCGGGGGCCGGGTTGAAGTGACGCTGAACTATGAGGCACCCAACTGGCGCATCGAGTTTGATGACAGCGCGCCGGGCGTGGATGGGGAACATCAGGCCCAGATTTTTGAGCGCTTCTTCCGCACCGAAGGCTCGCGCAATCGCGCCAGCGGTGGCTCGGGCCTGGGCCTGGCCATCTGTAAAAATATCGCTGACGCGCATGGCGGCGATATTCATGCGGCGCACTCTGATTTAGGTGGACTGAAAATCGCGCTACACTTGCGCTATGTTCCCCTTGTGTAGACGCTTATGAGCCTGGAAAACCACGACCCGCTGATTCTGGTGGTCGAAGATGAGCCGAAACTGGCGCAGCTGATGATCGATTATCTGCGTGCCTCGAACTACCGTACCCATCACATCGCCGACGGCAACGCGGTGCTGGAGTACGTGCGCCAGACGCCACCCGACCTGATGCTGCTGGATTTGATGCTGCCAGGCACCGACGGTTTAACGCTGTGCCGTGAAATCCGTCATCATTCCGAACTGCCGATTATTATGGTCACCGCCCGCACCGAGGAGATCGATCGGCTGCTGGGGCTGGAGCTGGGCGCGGATGACTACATCTGTAAACCCTTCAGCCCACGTGAAGTAGTGGCGCGAGTTAAAACGATTCTGCGCCGGGTAAAACGGTCGGCGGAAGAGCCGCAAAGCGCCTCATTACTCCGCGTCGATGAGAGCCGCTTCTTCGCCAGCTGGCGCGACAAGCCGCTGGATCTCACCCCGGCGGAGTTCCGCCTGCTGAAAACGCTGTCGCTGGAACCGGGCAAGGTCTTTTCACGCGAACAGCTGCTCAACCATCTCTATGATGACTACCGCGTGGTCACGGACCGCACCATCGACAGCCATATCAAGAACCTGCGGCGCAAGCTGGAGACTCTCGACAGCGAGCAACCTTTTATCCGCGCCGTCTACGGCATGGGCTATCGCTGGGAAGCCGATGCCTGTCATTTGATCTAGTTTGATCCTGATCAATTTACTTCCCTTTTCTCACTGCCTACAATTCCGCACCTTTTGCAGGGCTTCACTGCCCTGCACCTGCCGCCTGAGGCGACATGCTGACCTGACATCAGTGAGAAAATCATGAAACCCGAACTGCTTTCCCCCGCTGGCACCCTGAAGAACATGCGTTACGCGTTTGCTTATGGTGCCGATGCCGTCTATGCCGGCCAGCCGCGCTACAGCCTGCGGGTGCGCAACAACGAATTCACCCACGAAAACCTCGCGCTGGGCATCAGTGAAGCGCACGCGCTGGGTAAAAAATTCTACGTGGTGGTGAACATTGCGCCGCACAACGCCAAGCTGAAAACCTTTATTCGTGACTTAGCGCCGGTAGTGGCGATGCAGCCCGACGCGCTGATCATGTCCGATCCCGGCCTGATCATGCTGGTGCGCGACGCTTTCCCGACGATGCCGGTTCATCTGTCGGTGCAGGCCAATGCGGTCAACTGGGCCACGGTAAAATTCTGGCAGCAGATGGGGCTGAGCCGGGTGATTCTGTCACGCGAGCTGTCGCTGGAGGAGATCGCCGAGATCCGCCAGCAGGTCCCGGAGATGGAGCTGGAAGTCTTTGTCCATGGCGCGCTCTGCATGGCCTACTCCGGTCGTTGCCTGCTCTCCGGCTATATGAACAAACGCGACCCGAATCAGGGAACCTGCACCAACGCCTGCCGCTGGGAGTATAAAGTGGCGGAGGGTCAGCAGGATGAGGTGGGGAATATCGTCGGTATCCACACGCCTGTCGCCGTACAGGATGTGACGCCAACGCTGGGCGTTGGTCAGCCCACCGACAAGGTGTTTCTGCTGGAAGAGAAGATGAAGCCCGGCGAGGTGATGAGCGCGTTCGAAGATGAGCACGGCACCTACATCATGAACTCGCGGGATCTTCGCGCGGTCGCGCACGTGGAGCGGCTCAGCGAGATGGGCGTTCATTCGCTGAAGATCGAGGGACGCACCAAGTCCTACTACTACTGCGCCCGCACCGCTCAGGTTTATCGCCGGGCGATTGATGATGCCGCTGCCGGTAAGCCGTTTGATCCCTCACTGCTGTTAACCCTGGAAGGCCTGGCACATCGTGGCTATACCGAAGGTTTCCTGCGCCGCCACACTCACGACAGCTACCAGAATTATCAGCAGGGCTTTTCGGTGTCCGACCGCCAGCAGTTTGTCGGCGAATTCACCGGCGAACGCCGGAGCGAATGGGCTGAAGTGGCGGTGAAGAATAAGTTTATGCTGCACGACAGCGTGGAGATCATGACGCCTCAGGGGAACCTGAATTGCCAGCTGGACGCGCTGCAGAATGCACGTGGTGAGCCCACTGAAGTTGCCCCGGGCGATGGCCATCGCGTCTGGCTGCGGGTGCCAGAGGAGGTGGATCTGCGTTTTGCACTGCTGCTGCGCAACTTCGATCATGGTGAAGATACCCGGGACCCTCATAATCGTTTACCAACGGAAACATTTTGAGGAAATCAGAACAGGATCACAGACCCTTGCGCGGTGCTGCTTTATAGTCCCGCCTGCTGCTAACGAGTAACAACAAACGGCAGATTTACCAGGAACCACCTCATTTACCCGCCCGGCTCCCCCGTGCGGGTTTTCTTTTTTCTCTCTTTCGCCAATAATTTACTGCTGGCAGCTGTGTTATAAATCCCTTCTTACTCTGTAGATCTTCAAGGAACGCAAAATGGATAATAAACCGCTTACGCTGCTCATCCTGAATGGGAAAGGCGCGGGTAATGATGATCTGCGCGAAGCTATTACGACCCTGCGTGAAGAAGGCTTCGACATTGCGGTGCGTGTCACGTTTGAAAAAGGTGACGGCGATCGGTACGTCAAAGAGGCCATTGCGCTGCAGGTCGCGACCGTGGTGGCCGGTGGCGGCGATGGCACCATCAATGAAATTGCGACTGCGCTGGCTTCTTCTGAAGCGGATCATCGCCCGGTGCTGGGCATCCTGCCGCTGGGTACCGCCAACGATTTTGCCACCAGCGTCGGCATCCCGGAAGAGATGGAACCGGCACTGCGACTGGCGATTCAGGGCAAAGCCAGTGCCATCGATCTGGCCAGGGTAAACCAGAGCCACTACTTCATCAATATGGCGACCGGCGGGTTTGGCACCCGTATCACGACTGAAACGCCGGAAAAGCTGAAGTCGGCGCTGGGCGGCGTCTCCTACTTTATTCACGGCCTGATGCGCATGGATACGCTGAAACCGGATACCTGCGAGATCAGCGGCCCCGATTTCGCCTGGCAGGGTGATGCGCTGGTAATCGGTATCGGTAATGGTCGTCAGGCGGGCGGCGGTCAGCGGTTATGCCCTTCTGCCCTGATCAACGATGGCCGACTGGACGTCAGTGTTGTCACCGCGCAGGAGTTGCTGCCTACCCTGCTGCACTCGCTGACCGGCGACGATGACAATCCCGGCATCGTGACCACGCAACTGGAGTCACTGACGATCCGTTCGCCGCATGAGATGACCTTTAACCTTGATGGCGAGCCGCTTTCCGGGCGCGAATTCGTGATTGAGGTGATGGCGGGCGCGCTGAGCTGCCGCCTGCCGCCGCAGTGCGCGCTGCTTGCCTGAACCGACATCAGGGGCGAAAGCCCCTTTTTCTTCTGCTGCCATTAGCGCCCATTGTCTTCGTAACATCCCTCCTGCTGCCTCGCTTTATCACGCCTTAACGGGCGTTTTCAGGCAATGTAAACACTCTGTGATTCCGTTCACAACTCTGCCACCCTAACTTGTATGGTAGTATTAAAGAGCGTACTTTTTCATCATTGAACGCTGACTTAAGGCAACCAGGATGAAAATTGTTAAGGCAGAAGTATTTGTAACCTGCGCAGGCAGAAACTTTGTCACCGTAAAGATCACCACCGATCAGGGTCTGACCGGCATTGGCGACGCAACGCTGAATGGCCGTGAATTACCGGTCGCCTCCTACCTGAAAGATCACGTCTGCCCGCAGCTGATTGGCCGCGATGCGCATCAGATCGAAGACATCTGGCAATATTTCTACAAGGGCGCTTACTGGCGTCGTGGCCCGGTCACCATGTCCGCTATCTCGGCCGTCGATATGGCACTGTGGGATATCAAAGGCAAAGCCGCCAATATGCCGGTGTATCAGCTGCTGGGTGGCGCATCACGCACCGGCGTGATGGTCTATTGCCACACCACCGGCCACTCCATTGATGAAGTGATGGATGACTACGCGAAGCACAAAGAGCTGGGCTTCAAAGCGATTCGCGCGCAGTGCGGCGTTCCGGGCATGAAAACCACATACGGCATGGCGAAAGGCAAAGGTCTGGCCTATGAGCCTGCAACCAAAGGTAACTGGCCGGAAGAGCAGCTCTGGTCAACCGAGAAATACCTCGATTTTACCCCGAAACTGTTCGCGGCCATCCGTGACAAGTTTGGTTTCGATGAGCACTTGCTGCATGACATGCATCATCGCCTGACGCCAATTGAAGCGGCGCGTTTTGGCAAGAGCGTGGAAGATTATCGCCTGTTCTGGATGGAAGATCCGACGCCTGCTGAGAATCAGGAGTGCTTCCGCCTGATCCGCCAGCATACCGTTACGCCGATTGCCGTGGGTGAAGTGTTCAACAGCATCTGGGATTGTAAGCAGCTGATTGAAGAACAGCTGATCGACTACATCCGCACCACCATTACGCATGCGGGCGGCATTACCGGTATGCGGCGTATCGCTGATTTTGCCTCGCTCTATCAGGTGCGCACCGGCTCGCACGGTCCTTCTGATCTCTCCCCTGTCTGCATGGCGGCTGCACTGCACTTTGACCTCTGGGTGCCGAACTTCGGTGTGCAGGAGTACATGGGCTTCTCCGAACAGATGATGGAGCTGTTTGATGCAAACTGGACCTTTGACCAGGGCTACATGCATCCAGGCGACAAACCCGGTCTCGGCATTGAATTCAACGAGAAACTGGCGTCGAAATATCCCTATGAACCTGCCTATCTCCCGGTCGCCCGTCTTGAAGATGGCACCCTGTGGAACTGGTAAGGAGAAGCTGATGAAAAGCGTTGTTATTGAACAGCCGGGTGAACTGGTGGTGGCTGAACGTCCACTGCCACAACCTGCGGCGGGCGAAGTCCGGGTCAAAGTGGCTTATGCCAGTATCTGCGGCTCTGATGTGCATATCTGGCACGGTCATAACCCGTTCGCGAAATATCCACGGGTAATTGGTCACGAATTTTTCGGCGTCATTGACGCGGTGGGCGACGGTGTTGATCCGGCCCGGCTGGGCGACCGCGTGGCGGTGGATCCGGTGGTGAGCTGCGGCAGCTGCTACCCCTGCTCGGTGGGCCGTCCCAATGTCTGCACCACACTGCAGGTGATTGGCGTGCACCGTGACGGCGGCTTCAGCGAGTTTGCGTTGGCTCCGGCAAAAAATGCTTTTTCCCTGCCGGACAGCATCCCCGATCGGCTCGCCAGTCTGGTTGAGCCTTTCACTATCGCCGCCAATATCACCGCGTTTCTCAAACCGCAGCCAGACGATGTGGCGCTGATTTACGGTGCCGGTCCGATGGGGCTCACTGCGATTCAGGTGCTGAAGGGCGTCTATAAAGTTAAAAAGGTGATGGTGGTGGATCGCCTGCCGGAAAGGCTGGCACTTGCAGAGCAGAGCGGTGCCGATCAACTGTTTGATAACAGTGAAATCCCGCTGGCGGCACAGCTTGAGGGCGTGCAGCCTACGCTGATTATCGACGCGGCCTGCCATCCCACCATTCTGGCTGAAGCGGCTGCCCTCGCCTCACCGGCCGCGCGCATTGGCCTGCTGGGTTTCTCCGGCGAGCCGTGCAGCATTACTCAGCAGAGCCTGACCAGTAAGGAGCTGTCGCTGTTTACCTCACGTCTTAACAGCAATCGTTTCCCACAGGTGATCGAATGGATGGAAGAAGGGTTAATCCAGCCAGAGAAACTGGTCACGCACTTCTTCCCGCTGCAGGAGATTGAGCGTGCGATGACCCTGTTTGAAAAAGATCCGCGCACCTGCTGCAAAGTCATACTTCAGATGGGTTAATTATCCGCTGAACACCAGGTCTCCTCAGCCGGTGCGTACCCGCCGGCATGACTATAAAGATAAAACAGATCACGGAGTTTGTATGTTCAAGAATCTGCGCTGGACCCTCGTTTTGCTGCTGTTCCTGGTTTACATGATTAACTACCTCGATCGTGTCGCCCTGTCGCTGACGGTGCCGCTGGTGGAAAAAGATCTGGCGATCAATGCTGAGCAGTTTGGCATGATCTTCGGCAGCTTTTTCTTTGGCTATGCCCTGTTTAACTTTCTTGGCGGCCTTGCCACTGACCGCTATGGCCCTAAAATCGTGCTGGCCGTGGCGGTAGGTGCCTGGTCCATTTTCTGCGGCATGACCGCACTGGCCACCGGCTTCTGGTCACTGCTGATCCTGCGTGTGCTGTTCGGCATGGCTGAAGGCCCGATCTGCTCCTCGGCCAACAAAGCGATTAACGGCTGGTTCCCGAAAAAACAGGCCGCGACGGCCATGGGCTTACTGAGTGCCGGATCACCTTTGGGTGGCGCGGTCGCCGGCCCGATCATTGGTTATCTGGCGCTCGCCTATGGCTGGCGTCCGGCGTTCGTAATTGTCTGCTGTATCGGACTGGTGTGGATGGCGTTCTGGCTCTTCTTCGCCGCTGACAATCCGGCGAAGAGCAAGCGCGTCAGCGAAGAGGAACGTCTGCTGATTGATCGCCTGAAAGCAACGAACCCGAATGATGAAGTTGATCTGTCGGAAACGTCACATCCGTTTGGCTACTACCTGCGCCAGCCGATTATCCTGGTCACCGCTTTTGCCTTTTTCTGCTACAACTACATTCTGTTCTTCTTCCTGAGCTGGTTCCCGGCCTACCTGGTGCAGGCGCACGGCCTGGATATCAAATCGATGAGCATCACCACCATGATCCCGTGGATCGTCGGTTTCGTTGGCCTGGCGCTGGGTGGCTGGATCTCCGATAAGATCTTTAACATCACCGGCAAGCTGTTGTTGTCCCGCAAAATTGTGCTGGTGGTCTCACTGCTGGCCGCCGCAATTTGTGTGGCGCTGGCGGGTACGATAAAAGATGTGGTGCCTGCGGTAATTATGATGTCGGTGTCGATTTTCTTTCTCTATATCACCGGCGCAATCTACTGGGCGATTATTCAGGATGTGGTGCACAAGAGCCGTATCGGCAGCATCAGCGGCTTTATCCATCTGGTGGGTAGCCTCTCCGGCATCATCGGGCCCATCGTCACCGGGTTTATTGTTCATCACACCGGTAAATTCGATAGCGCCTTTATCCTGGCGGGCTGTGTTGCCGCGCTGGGTGCCTTCCTGGTGTTATTTGTGATTCGCAGTCCGAAAACTCAGGATAAACCGGTTTCGGTCTGAGTGTTGTTTCGCTAACAGATGTATGATTTCGGGGCGCTTTGCGCCCCGTTTGCCATAAGGATGGACTATGTTACAGATTGATCGCCTGCCCGCGGAGGTCAAGCGCCCCGCTTACGACCGCAGCCAGTTAAAAACCCGCATGGTACATATCGGTTTTGGTGCATTTCACCGCGCCCATCAGGCGCTCTGCAGCGATAAGCTGGCTGAACAGGGCAGCGACTGGGGTTATTGTGAAGTGAACCTCAACAGCGGCGCGTTGATTGAGGCCCTGCGAGAGCAGCAGCTGCTTTATACCCTCACCGAGATGGCCGATGATTCATTGCATACCCGGGTGATTGGCGTCATTACTCAGGCACTGCACGGCAAAAGTGACGGTATTGAGGCGGTGATCAATGCCATGAGCCAGCCTGAGGTGGCGATTATCTCCATGACCGTCACCGAGAAAGGCTATTGCCACCAGCCTGCCAGTGGAAATTTAAATCCCGATCACCCTGACATCGTGCATGACCTGCAGAATCCGCATTCGCCGCGTTCGCTGCCCGGTCTGATTCTGGCCGCGATTCGCCGCCGACGGGATCAGGGCTTACCCGCCTTTAGCGTGATGTCCTGTGACAACATGCCGGAAAACGGTCACGTGACCCGCAACGTTGTTGTGCAACTGGCACAGCATCAGGATCCGGCCCTGGCAGACTATATTCAGCAACACATTACCTTCCCCTCCACCATGGTCGATCGTATCGTTCCGGCCATGACCGATGCAGCGTTTGCGGCACTGGGCGCGCGTCTGGGTTCCGATGACCCGGTTGCGGTTGAAGCGGAGCCCTTCTTTCAGTGGGTGATTGAAGATAACTTCGTCAATGGCCGTCCGGCATGGGAAAAAGCGGGCGCAGAACTGGTCAGTGACGTTCTGCCCTATGAAGAGATGAAACTGCGCATGCTGAATGGCAGCCACTCTTTCCTGGCCTATCTCGGCTTTCTGGCCGGTTATGAGTACATCAGTGACTGCGTGGCCGATCCCCATTTCCGCGCCGCCGCCCGTTCACTGATGATTGATGAGCAGGCGCCGACGCTGCGTACCCAGGGCGTGGATCTCAACGCCTACGCCGATTCGCTGATCGCCCGTTACGAAAACCGTGCCATTAAACATCGCACATATCAAATCGCCACTGACGGATCGCAAAAATTGCCACAACGCATGCTCGACAGCCTGCGCTGGCATCTGCAGCGCGGCAGCCGCTGCGACCTGCTGCTGCTGGGCGTGGCGGGCTGGATGCGCTATGTCGGCGGCGTCGATGAACAGGGTCAACCGATTGAGATCCGCGATCCGCTGAAAGCCACGCTGGCAGAGACGGTTGCCGGTTGCGAAGAAGGCGAAGGGCGTGTCCGTGCGCTATTGGGTCTGCGCGACATCTTTGGCGAAGATTTAGCGCAGAACGCCGATCTGGTGGCCCGACTGACGACGTATTACCAGCAACTGACGACTCAGGGCGCGCGGGCGACGGTGCAACAGTGTATGAGTCAGGCATAACAGCCTGGTGACAAAGCGCTGGCGCAGATGCAGCGCGCTGATTAGACTGACACTTTCCCATCGCGCTGGCCCCTGCCAGCCGTAATATGGATATTGCTGCATGTCGATCGCCTATACCATTACTACCAGCGAACCGGTAAATCAGCAGATTTACCGGTATCTGCGCAAAGATATCGTCACCTGCGCAATTCAGCCGGGCTCGCTGCTCTCGGAAAAAGAGGTGTCCGCGCGCTTCAACGTTTCACGCCAGCCGGTGCGTGAAGCGTTCATCAAGCTGGCCGAAGCCGGACTGGTACAGGTATTGCCGCAGCGTGGCACTTTCGTGCGCAAAATCTCCGCTAAGCGGGTGGCGGATGGCCGCTTTATCCGGGAGGCAGTCGAGGTGTCGGTGGTTCGCCGTGCGGCACTGGAGATTGATGATCCGGCTCTGATGGCACTGGAGCATAACCTGCAGCTACAGCGCATGGCCGCTGAACGGCATGACAGCCAGGCTTTTCTCACTCTGGACGATGAGTTTCATCGCCTGATTGCTGAAAGCATTGACTGTAAGCTGGCCTGGGAAACGGTGGAGAACATCAAAGCGGCCATGGACCGGGTGCGGTTTCTGACGCTGAGTGAAGTCTCTCCACCGGACAAGCTGATTGAGCAGCATGAAGAGATTTTTGCGGCGCTGAAGCGTCATGACGCCGATGCAGCCGAAGCGGCAATGCGTCGTCATCTGCAGGAGATGATCTTCTCTATCACCCCGATTGCCGAGCGTAACAGCGCCTGGTTTGAAGCACCCTGAACCTGAAACCGCCCGCACCACCTGATTACCAGGTCGATGCGGGCCTTCGTCGTTACCACCATTGATGAAAATGGTGAACCGGCCCGATACCCTTCCCGACCTCCAGCGAATCCGCCTGTAGCAACGCCTGCTGTAACCAGTTTTTGGCTTCCCCAATCGTCTCTGCCCAGTCAGCATGACGTGGTCGCAACGCGGCTAAGGCTGCCGACAGCGTACAGCCGGTGCCGTGCGTATGACGGGTATTCACGCGCGGCGTACTGAATCGCTGCTCTGCTGAGTGCGTGATCAGCCAGTCCGGGCTCTCCGCCGCCGCAAGGTGACCGCCCTTCATCAGCACGGCCTGACAGCCCAGTGCCAGCAATGCCCGTCCCTGCTCGCGCATTTCCTCTTCATCTGCCGCAATGGCGCAATCCAGCAACGCCGCCGCTTCCGGCAGATTAGGCGTGATCAGCGAGACCTGCGGCAATAACAGCTCCCGAACACTGGCTACGGCGTCTGGCGAGAGCAGCGCATCACCACTTTTCGCAACCATGACCGTGTCCAGCACGATAAACGGGATTGCCGCATTGCTCAGCCGGGCCGCAACCTGCTCCACGATAGCTGTTTCTGACAGCATGCCAATTTTTGCGCTGTCGATGCGCACATCACTGAGCACCGAATCGAGCTGGGCGGCAACAAAGTCAGGCGTAATGCGATAAACCGACTGCACGCCGCAGGTGTTCTGTGCCACCAGCGCGGTGATGACGCTGGTGCCATAGGCTCCCAGAGCGGAGAAGGTCTTGAGATCGGCCTGAATCCCTGCGCCGCCGCTGGGATCGGTACCCGCAATCGTCAGAGCGTTAATACGCTTCATGATTACCCTCCAGCGTCCAGAGTGCATCAATAAACGCCGTGGCAAAGCTGCCGGGGCCGGCAGCCTGCGCCGCTGCCTTTTCACCCGCCAGCGCCATCACCTGACAGGCGGCCGCGACATTCATCAGCCGATCGCCAGGCAGAGAGCTGAAACCCGCCACCACTGCCGAGAGGGCGCAGCCGGTCCCGACTACCCGTGTCATTAAGGGGCTTCCACCGTGTACAGCAAGGAGTCGCTGACCATCGGTGACGTAGTCCACTTCACCGGTAACGACCACCAGCGTGCTCCAGGTTTCCGCGAGCTGTTGGGCCGCATCGAGTGCTGCATCCGCCTGATGCAGCGTGTCGACACCGCGCCCGCCGCTGGCCTGTTGTGCCAGCGCCAGAATCTCTGACGCATTCCCCCGAATCACCGCCGGTTGCTGGCTTAACAACTGCTGGCAGAAGTCACTGCGCAGCGTCAGCGCGCCGACGGCAACCGGATCGAGTGTCCAGGGCGTGCCCGCCTGATTAGCCGCGGTGACGGCAGCCTGCATCGCCTGCTGGCGCTCGCGGGTTAAGGTGCCCACATTAATCAGCAGTGCATCGGCGATGCTACTGAACTGGGCGGCCTCAGCGGCATCGATCACCATCGCCGGTGAGGCATGGAGTGCCAGCAACACGTTGGCGGTGAAGTTCTGGACCACGTCATTGGTCATACAGTGCACCAGCGGTGACTGGCGGCGGAAAGCGTGCAGAATGGGCGCGAAGTGCGCGGCAGAAAGGTGTTGAGATTGATGTGTCATCGTAGCTCCCAACCGGCGAACAAGAAGGCGAATGCGGTCAGGCATCAGACTTCCCTACGCTGGCATTATCCAGTTCAGGTCAGCGGGTTTTTCTCAGCCCTTTCCGTGTGGAAAGCGGCACCCCGAGTCATCTTACGGCTTGCAGCATAGGCAAGCCGCGCAGCGAAAGCAAGCGACTCCCGCCGGGGAAATAATCGGAGCTGAAACAATTCACATGATCCCGATCAACGCCTGAGGGTGCAAAAAAAGGCTTAATGCTGCGGGTTAACGAGATACCTCTTTATAGGTAGTCCCGCTTATTACCCGGATGGGTAATATTTCCCGCAGTGACTCTGGTTACCCCATAATAATTAACCTGCTTGCAGCATCATCGTAAAAAACACTTTATTTCATGGAGTCAGAAAACTCCTGAAGCGGAACTTCATACTATTCAGGATGTATGATGCGATTTTTAGCGCTTATTCCACACCGCCATCGATGGCAGGATATTAATATTGAACGCAAGGGTGCCGTAGCACCCAATGGCAGACAGTACCTCTCCACCTATATTTCCGCCCGCTGCACAGGCTGTGGCGAAATTATTCACCGGGTCTATTATCGCGACATCAGCGATCGGCAGGCGCGCCGCTGGTTAGGTTAGCGTCCCGGCAACGGTCATTCCGGACACAGTTCAGATTAACAGTTAGTTAGCAATTTGTTAGTCTGGTAACTAATCATCGTCTGACCAGACTCTCTCTATGCCACTGCTGTTTGAAAGCTTAAGCCATCAAATTTACCTGTCAGCCCCGCTGTTTATCCTGATCCTGCTGGGGTACTGCCTGACGCGCCTCGGGAAATGGCCCGCCAGCATCAGCGAAGGGATGAACCGCTTTGTGTTTAACGTTGCCCTGCCCTGCATGCTGTTTCGGGTGATGAGCACCTTCTCGCAAAGTCCGCCGGTGGATGCGCGCCTGTTGCTGGCCTTTTTCGGCAGTTGCCTGCTGGTGTTTATCGTGGGGCGACTGCTGGCAACAAGGCTGTTTAATCTGGATGGCGTAGCGGCGTCGGTTTTTGCGCTGGGCGGCATCTTTTCCAATAACGTCATGCTGGGGATCCCGGTAGCCACGGTACTGCTGGGGCCAGAAGCCCTGCCCCCGGTGGCGCTGGTGCTGGTGTTTAACAGCCTGATCCTCTGGACCTTACTGACCGTTTCGGTCGAGTGGGCAAAACAGGGCAGCTTCTCGCTGGAAGGACTCTGGCGCACCCTGCTCGGCGTGCTGAAGAATCCGCTGATCATCGGTATTCTCAGCGGTACAGCCTGGAGCTTTCTGCAACGTCCCTTGCCGCTGCTGGCCGCTGAACCGCTAAAGATGCTGGCCTCACTGGCTGCACCTCTGTCGCTGGTGACGCTGGGCATGAGCCTGGCACACTATCGGGTGCGGGATGGCTTAAAAGAGAGCTATACCATCTGCCTACTGAAGCTGGTGCTGCAACCGATGACGGTATGGGCTATCGCGTGGCTGACCGATCTGCCGCCGCTGGAGAGTAAAGTGGTGGTGCTGCTGGGATCGATGGCAGTCGGGGTTAACGTCTATCTGATGTCGCAGAAGTTCAATGTCATTACCGGCCCGGCGGCGGCGAGCATGCTCTTTTCTACCGTGTTTGCGGCGGTGACAACGCCAATCTGGATGATGCTGATGACGCTGGCGGGCTATTAACAAAAAAGCCCCTCAGCAGGCGTGCTGAAGGGCTATTGTCTGAGTGGCGAAAATTTACTCAGCCGATTTGGTACGAATCAGATAGTCAAAAGCGCTCAGTGAGGCTTTAGCACCCTCGCCGCTGGCGATGATGATCTGCTTGTACGGTACGGTGGTGCAGTCGCCCGCGGCGAACACGCCTTTCAGGCTGGTTTCGCATTTACCATCGATGATGATCTCACCCATTTTGTTGCGCTCAACCGCACCTTCCAGCCATGGGGTATTCGGCAGCAGACCGATCTGAACGAAGATACCGGAGAGCGGCAGCTCATGAGTGGTCTGCGTCGTACGGTCGATATAGTGCAGGCCGGTAACTTTGGTGCCGTCGCCTTTCACTTCGGTGGTCTGCGCGTTCAGGATCACATCCACGTTCTTCAGGCTGCGCAGCTTATCCTGCAGCACCTGATCGGCGCGCATCTCACCGGCAAACTCCAGCAGCGTAACGTGTTCAACGATACCGGCCAGGTCAATGGCCGCTTCCACGCCGGAGTTACCGCCGCCGATAACCGCCGTGCGTTTGCCTTTAAACAGCGGGCCATCGCAGTGTGGGCAGTAGGTCACGCCTTTGGTGCGATACTCTTCTTCACCCGGCACGCCCATGTTACGCCAGCGTGCGCCGGTCGCCAGGATGATGCTGCGGGATTTCAATACTGCGCCGGAGGCGGTTTCGATGGCGTGCATTCCGCCCTCTTTCGCTGCCGGGATCAGTTTGATGGCGCTCTGGCTTTCAATGACGTCCACGTTGTAATCATCCACGTGTGCGCGCAGTGAACCGGCCAGTTTGGCCCCTTCGGTTTTCGGTACGGAGATATAGTTTTCGATATCGACCGTGTCCAGCACCTGGCCGCCAAAACGCTCACCCAGCAGGCCGGTACGGATACCTTTACGTGCTGAGTAGATGGCTGCCGCTGCGCCCGCCGGGCCGCTGCCGATAATCAGGACTTCATAGGCGTCACGCTTGTTCAGCTCTTCCGCTGCACGTTTGTCGGCATTGGTATCCACTTTGCTGACGATTTCCGCCAGGCTCATGCGACCCTGACCAAACTCTTTACCATTGAGGTAAACCGCTGGCACGCCCATCACGTTACGTTCCTGAATCTCGTTCTGGAACAGGCCACCGTCGATAGCGGTGTGGCTGATGCGCGGGTTAATCACCGCCATCAGGTTCAGCGCCTGTACGACGTCAGGGCAGTTATGGCATGAGAGTGAATAGTAGGTTTCGAAATGGAAGTCGCTGTCCAGCGCGGCAATCTGATCCAGCAGGCTTTGTGCTTCTTTCGACGGATGCCCACCGGTCTGTAACAGTGCCAGCACCAGTGAGGTAAATTCGTGACCCAGAGGTGAACCGGCAAAACGCGGGCCGCTGTTCGAACCTGGGTTGGTGATCAGAAATGAGGGCTTACGCACCTGACGATCGTTCTCTTCGCGGAAGCTGACTTTGTCAGACAAACCGGCGATATCAACCAACAGTTCACGGATCTCGGTTGATTTTGCACCTTCGTCCAGCGTGGCAATCAACTCAACAGGTTTGGTTAATTTCTCAAGGTAAGCCTTGAGCTGGGTTTTCAGATTTGTGTCGAGCATAGTGATATCCTGGTCAAAAAATCGGGTGCCGCAGCACCCGATTGGAGAATGGTCGAAAGGCCGAAGCGGAATTAGATTTTGCCAACCAGGTCCAGAGACGGAGCCAGTGTTGCATCACCTTCTTTCCATTTAGCCGGGCACACTTCACCTGGGTGAGAAGCCACGTACTGAGCCGCTTTCACTTTGCGCAGCAGG
>Ga0209461_10000068_pt1 | contig 81171 bp, 80 predicted proteins | sample AgamicAsMarz_FD_187162 | JGI IMG/M metagenome (GOLD analysis project Ga0209461, IMG submission 187162) | Agave microbial communities from Guanajuato, Mexico - As.Ma.rz (SPAdes) (version 2) | ecosystem: Host-associated > Plants > Phyllosphere > Phylloplane/Leaf | place: Guanajuato, Mexico... | reverse complement strand
CACTGATGCGTAAACATAACTGTTCAGAGCTCGATGCTGCTATTCTCGTAGCAAGAAAACTGGATCGTCTGCGTGGACTGATGACGGCTGAGTCGGCTGGGATGCCGGAATACAACGATAAAAGAGATAAGCTGACCGCATGATTAAGCTTAAATACGCGAGCCCTGTAACACATACTCCCGCGGCCGATGAGACGCCCACGCCGACTCTTTTCGGTCTGTATCCTCAGGGTGAGCCTGTAGCCACGCAGAGTACCCAGGAGCGGCTTGAGGCGATGAAAGGCGCACTGAAGCATCGATTGCAGCCACCGGTCGCCATTACCTGTAACCCGCACCGGATCGGGAAAAACAGCTGCGTCGCCATTCATTTGGAAGATAGCCGGGGCAAGCGCGCGGACATTCTTGTGACCCAGGAAGGCCGCGCCAGCCTGCCGCTGGATAACGAATTTGACTCGCCCCGTTGGTACGTCAACGTGCCTGACGCGGCGGATATGGTTTATATGACGCTCTGGGTTAGCTGTGTGTTTGAAGATTGATGCATGTTGTCATTTGATAAAACTACCGGCTTGCATGGCCGGTTTTTTTAATTTTGCCAGACATACCTTCTCTGTCTTACAGCAGAGTTTACAGGAGCTCAGTCCGCTTTGAGGGAGGAGCGGACATAGGCTTAATGTCAGAATGACATTTTCTAACTCGCGATTGTGAACTCTATAAAATAGCAAGAAGAAAAACTCCGCTGGCGGCAATTCGCATTCGGGGAAACCCTCCTTTCCCGGAGTTTTACCGAATGGCGCAGCGGGGCAACCGGCGCGGCCTGACCCGGCGCTGACCGCCTGACCACTATATATGGTATGCGTTCCAGCTGAGAGAGGCACTACATGTAGTCTTTCGCGCCGCAGCGGAGCGATTCGGTAGAATTAGGGTTTTACCGAATTACGTAAAAACGCGTAAAGAGACGCTGAAAACCATCGGTAAGAATTAGGGGAATAAACTGAATGCGTATAGGATCTGAGTTGTGCCGGAAACGGCATCTTTGAGGCGAAAAAAAACCCGGTTTGGAAGACCAGGTTTATTTTCAGTTCCGGGTACGGTTGGAAGCCGTGCTCAGGAACAGGGTGCTGCATGTATCGACTAGTGATGCAATTTTAGCACTATTGACGGCCCCGTCAATATACGTCAACCCCATTGTTGGCTTATAATGTCCGGGCTTGTCGGTTTGAGTGCAGCACTAACGGGTGAAGGTAAAGAATTCTCCCGATCGGAAACGGGTGGAGCCGTCCGGTCTGCCCCCACTTATAGGGTGCTGCATGTATCGACTAGTAATTGATACGCGCCGTGAGGGAAGTCCAAGGGCATAAGCGGCGTGTGGCGCTCTCCTGAATAAGGAGATGCCAAAGTGATAACTTTAGGAACTGTCCTCCTGGTGATGCAGATAATGCTAACCGGAGTAAAGCTTATCGTTGCGATTCAGCAACTGACCGGACGCCGCTAATGGCTGAAGGAACTTGAATAAAGGCGGGGGTTTTCCACCCCGCCTTTTTTCGTTCCTGCAAAATGGTTCGGTAGAATCGGGGTTTTACCGAATCGGTAAAGAAAACGCTGGAGCTACGCCTGTCGGCTGGATTAAGGCTTGTTCATCTCGTATAGGGTTGACGTATTCGTCAGATTTGATTATTGTGGTTGCAGAGCGAGAAGCCAACTGCATCAGGGTGCAACAGTTGGTGGAAGGACCCCATAGAATCCCTGAATTCTGTGCCAGGGTGAAACCTCTCACCTCCCGCCTGAAGGTGTAAAACAAACAGGCCCAGATTCCACAGGCCGCCATTGAAAAATGGCGGCTTTTTTATTGCCTTTTATAAAGCAAAGTACCCTGGCGATGTTTATTGAGGCTTTTCGCGTCAGTGTGCATAAAATTCCAGAGCACTTTTCCTTCCCACGGAGCCACCACTACCAGCATCTGCTGTTTTTGTCGGTATGCACCTATAAAAAGAAAGCGTACCTGCTCATCGTCATACATGGTTTCCCACACTTCATAAGGATTCGCCAGTGTATCCAGCGCAAGCAATACGTAGCGTTCTCTTGCATCAAGCCGCTTTTCAACGATATGTTCCAGCTTGTCTCTGAGAATATTGAGCGTACCGATGATAGTCTGTTTAGGAACGATCAGCATTTCCGGTTCAGTGAAGCCCATATGTAATTCCAGCAAAGCTATTGCGGCTTCAAGACTATCTCCGGCTTCAATCTCTGATGTTGGATCTAACCTAAATTCGCTTTCCAGTTCCCGCAGATCGGGAAGCCCTAACTCCCTGAAAGTGACTAAACCTTTGATTGCACGCGCCACGCTGCACTTATCCTTTACCGGCTTACTCGATGCGGGCTATTTTATCACGTTCTGCTACGTTCGGTTTTATCAGGGTTTTACCGAATCCGGCAAAAGAAGGCCCGGCACCCGGCCTATTTGTTGCGGAACGATCTGGCAAGGATGATAACCATTACCGTAATGGTGATCGCCGCGCCCACGGCAGCGCCGCCAATCACCCAGGGTTCGTATTCTTCAGACGTAAAAAAGGCGCTGATAAATTCCGGCGCGATAGTTTCCCGTTCTCAGTGCCGCCCGGTGGCGGCAGTGGCTACTTTATACCAGAGCCACACTGGCGTAACGACCCGTCCGGTTATCTGTGCGCGGCGTCAAGGTTTTATCGTCCGGCAGAATCGGGGTTTTACCGAATGGCGGCAGAAGAACGTAAAACAACCGCCTGGCGGCGGCTTTACGCGTTACAGAGAAGATGTGAAGATCAGTGTCAGACATCTCTTTTGAGGATTAAAACACTATAGTAGAGCGTTGCTTTAATGAGATGATTCAGATTATGAACCTCTCGAAAAAGTAACAGTGTTTTGCGCAGAAATTCCATAAACGAAATATCTTCACCCTTTTCCCGATCCATGCCTTCCTTCGTGGGATAATAGGTGATTATTTGTGTTGATTCATTATATTCATACTTATAGTGAGCGATGCCATTTCTTAGACGGTTATCAATGGCTTTTGTTTCGATAGAATAAAAACAGTCATCAATAAACTGAATTTTGCTACCCAAGTCAACGTCCGCATATTTGTTAAGTGAAGAAAGTTCTTTTCGCACTTCATTTTTTCTTGTCATCTTTAAAGATGGCTCAAATTCGTTATGATCTCCACGCTTGAATAGATTATTCAGACCTGCAAGAAGTGTCAGTTGCCGGGAAAAAACCTCTGCCAGATCCTTATAGTAGTTATTGCATGAATCAAAGTGATCAGTTGATACGCGGGCAGGAACAGCCGTGTATTTTTTTTCATCAATATAATCATAGAAAAATGCTGGGCGCAAAGGTAAATCCATCTGAACTATTTTTGGATACAGGGTAAGGCAATCATGATGTAAATTTGTCAGAAAACGACTTTTGATTATTTCATCAATAAAATCAATGGTTTTATCATGATAAGTACTATGAAGGTAAATATAAAGCTGCGGAAATCCTTTTGCAAGCTCTTCATTTTGCTCATGAATCGTAAAAGGCGAAGACATAATTGACGTTGCTGTGTAGAGTGCGGCAAACACATCCTGCCTTTTCTTGGTTTTAAGGTTAACACCAGGGGTTTTTTTACAAACCTTCGCAAAATTTTTTATATCACCTTTTTTATACTGCGTTATGACGCTTTCCAGATCTTTCTTTAAGGGGTGCAGCTTATTTAATGCTTCTAAGCGAAAAAATAAATGACTAAAAGCGCCCTGACCAATTTCACCCATAACCCTAAAAAAGGTTGTCATCCCCATAACATACTTCCCGAAATATACAGGGAAATCGAGATGAAGATCCACAAAAGGAATTTCCTCCTTGAATGGCCATTTAAAATCTAAACTTTCTGTGGCACCTTCCAGATCACCTTTGTCATCACCAATAGTAAAGGTGATGCGCTGCTCACATTGAGGGCATGCAAACTGAAAAGGCTGAATATCTCTGTTTGACATGCCAATCCTGCAATTAATTAGTGTGTTGCAGGTATCGCATTTAAAGCATTTTAGAATGTTAATTTTGACCACCTATAAAAAGTTGGACAGGCAGAATTGGGATTTTTCCGGCTTACTTCAGCCAGCGCGATAACAACTGCCGCAACAGTAGCTCCGGCAAGATACGGGGCATCCGCCGTAACACTGTTAAGAGTTTCAAGTAAATCGGTCATATAGAATCATCGCTCAGTTCTTCATATTGGCGGTTTTTCTGCTTCTAGCTCGGAAAGCTGGCCTCTTGTGATCCCAGGGAGGCCGGTATCAGCCCAAATAACATGTAGGTAAATGTGTATAGATCTTAACCCACTACATATTACGCAGCTAGGACTAAACTGGTCGGTTTGTTTGCAACTACAAAACATCATATCAAACCTTTTAATCCACGTTAATTAACATCCGCTTTCAATTAACACCTGAACTCGCCTTGCTTCCAAATGCGTGAATACATTAACTTCACTAACCAACAATGATCGAATTTTGTTATTTCAATAAATCACAAAGAGGGTTGCTTAGTGAAAAATACAAGTAGTATTGCTCAGGAACTGGAGAGTTTTTTAAAGAATGGTGAAAACGACAGTGCCAGCTCGCGAGCCGAACTTGCTGAGTTTTGCGTTGAAACCATTTATAAATTTGTTAAGTTTAATCGTTCTGAAGGCGAGGATCTTGATGGCCGGGACGGACCTGAACGTCAGGGGCTCGGAGAGGTGCTGGACGCAGCAAAAAATCATAAGTTCAACACTGGCATGGCTCAAATGAATAAGAAAATTTAACTGTAAATCTGCATTATTCAGTTTTTATCTGTTTTTACAAATGCCTCCCGAAAGCGCAGGAGGCAATTTTCCATCCGGGTTAAACCTGTCACTACAAATGTGCTTTCGCATACTTTTTTATTCAGACGCCGAATTCTGGCGTGACCTGAAAATTTTCTAAATCCGAAATAGAGTTTACTGCTGAATCCCTGCGCACCCGCTGTCACGCTGGCAACCTGTTACCCGTGACGGAGATTTGCAATGCGCATCAGGCCACTCCTGTTTTTTTCCCTGCTGATACCTATCCAGGTAATGGCAGGCACCGTCGTTTTCACCGACGCTCAGCACCCTCCCCTGAATCTTACCGCCGACACTGAAGTTGTCTGGCTGGACGGACCCGATCGTCTGCAGCAGGCTATTTTCGGTGAGCTGTCGTCCGATCCTCAGCAGGCCGCCCTGCAGGCTCAGCAGGTCATTCAGTCATCTGACTGGCCGCAAAAGCAGGCGCAGATTGCCGGCGCCTATCGTCAGGTGGTACACGCCTGGGAAATCGGCCTGCACAAGTACCCCGCCGTCGTATTTGATGATCGGGACGTGGTATACGGCACGGCTGACGTGGCGCAGGCCAGCCTGCACCGCTCGCAGGGGGCAGGCTGATGCCAGTGTCATTCAGAAAGCATCTCTGTGCCGCCGGAACGGCCTCAGTACTGGCCGTGGCTACCGCGCCCGCTACGCTTGCCGCCATCAATACGGCCGGGATTATCGCCAGCGCAGTGACGCAGGACTGTATCAGCTGGCGAGTGAGCGGCGTCTGCTACTGGCTGATGTGTACGCCCTTTGGCTGCTCGGTCAAAACCTCGGTTAAGGTGACGCACTACATTCCCGAGGTGGTGGTGTCGACCTACACCGGACCGGGCGGTAATCCCTGGCATGAAATGGCCTTTATGAGCGGGGCTGCCGGCGTGGTTGACGGCGGGCTGACCAGCGGCGCGGCCGCCGGCGGAGGAAATGCCGCCGACATCAAGGACGCGGGACGTCGTCAGTCAAACATCAAGTTTAAATACGCAGACGCCATCGGACATCCGGCGACCTCCCTGATTGGCGGCAGTATCGCCGGCTACTCCTGCGACACCGCTGCCCGGGCATTTAACCCCTACTTCCTCAGCACCCTCGATTCGCTTATGTGGCGCACGGGCCTGCCGGAATCGCTTTATCCGGAGGCGCTTATTCCCGGACAGCGCGAGCTGGGCAGCCAGGCCGCCGCCAACATGTGGGGCAACCTCTATCCACGATCGGGCTTCGTCAGCCAGACGGACGATGACAAGGCTTCCGCCGTCGTCGCCCAGCGCGTGGCCGACATCATCACGCGATCCGGGCAGATCCACGTTTATCAGCAGCTGAAAGGCACCCGCAAGCCGGGTTACTGGCCTCCGGGTGAGGTGAAAGAAAACACCGGCACGGTTAACCATAAATGGCAGCGCCTGTCGCCCACGCTCTCGGCTAGCTGTGCCGTATTCCCCGACGGCGCCTACCCCACGGCGCAGGACGGCAACGAAGCCTACGCCCTGTGGCAGCCCTACAGCTGCTGCAAACGCCGCGGGCAGACCTTCCTGTATGCAACCAATTTTTAAGAGGCACATATGAAACCAACCACACTGAGGCCAGCCTTTCTGGCGATCCTGGTCAGCATATCGATCGGCGTGGCGCAGGCTGATGACGATAACCGGTCCAGCGTCTTTGGCGTTTCGCTGCCGTCGGTCAACGACAGCGCGATCGGCTACGGCAAAAACGTCAATGGCGCGGTATCCGACAAACTTTATTACACGCTCGGTGGGGGCTCCGTTATTTCCCAGCCGGCCACGCGCAGCAGCATGCGCAAGCTGGGGATGGATATCGGCTGGAGCAGCGATCTGATGTGCGGCAACTTCGATCTGAAAACCACCGTGGGCAACCAGCTGAACGGCGTGACCAGCGGCTATAAAAACCTGATGAGTGACGTTATCCAGGGAGCCACCGGCGCAGTTGCCAGCCTGCCGGCCATGGTAATACAGCGCGCCAATCCGGGCCTGTACGACATGCTGACCAACGGCGTGCTGCAGGGCAGCGTGGCATTTGATAAGGCACAGCTCAACTGTCAGAACATGTCCAAACGCATGATGAATTTTGCCGGCAACAATAAATGGAATCAGAGCGCGGTCATGGACGAGTACAAGTCGCTTGTGAACAGCGGCGATGCCGACGCGGTACGCGTTAACAACGCTTCTGAAAAGCTGCAGGGCAAGTCCGGCCAGAACTGGATAGGCGGACAGAAGCGCGGCGGGCAGAATCAACCCGCCATTCGTCCCACGCACGACCTGGCCGCCGCCGGCTACAACATGATGAACAGCCTGCCCGTGCTGAGCACCACGCCCGTCAGCAACAGCAGCTGCAACGGCGGCGCCTGCGCAAAATATGGCAGCGCCGAAGAGGCGGCAAAAGCCGTGGTTCAGGTGGTTGGCGACAGCTCCCTGCGTACCTGCGGCGATGCATCCCAGTGCACCAGTGGCGATGATGAACAACAGCCTGGAGCCACTCAGGCCGGCACCGGCTTTGCCCCCATTCTTGAGGAAACAACAAAAGAGAATACGGATCAGCTTGTGAAACTTGTTAACGGATCCGAGCCGCCCAACGCTACTAACCTGGCGAAGCTGAAAACCGGCAGCCTGCCGATCACCGCCGGCGTCATCAGAGCGCTGCAGCGCGACCCGGATAATGCCGCCCTCACCGCCCGGCTTGCCGGCGAACTGGCAATGGCGGACACGGTGGAAACGGCGCTGATTATGCGCCGTATGATCGTCACCGGCATGTCAGAGCCGAACGCCGCCTCCCAGACCGCCGCTATTGAAGAAGGCGACCGCCGGGTAACCGCCATCGACAGAGAAATTACCGCGCTGCGTAACGAAATGGAACTCAAGCGCGAGCTGTCCCGCAACTCCGTGCTGACCATCATCGAGCGCGAAAATGGCCGCGTAAACAGCAATCCGCAGACCCAGAGTGATGACAATACGGACAGCCGCATGAATCGTCTGGCGGTGCCTGAGTCGGAAAGTAAATGAGAGAGGCCCACACGATGAAACCCGTGAAGGAGGCGCGGCGCGCCTCATTTTTCCGTCGTCATCCCGTTCTGCAGCGCACGCTGCTTATTGCCGGCACGCTGCTGGTTCTGCTGCTGGGCGCGATGGTTATCGCAGACAGCGCGATCAAAAACCCTGACCAGGCGGCCGCCCTTAGCGAGTGGATGGAGCAGGCAAAATACGGCTGGCTGATGTGGCGCCTAGCGGTATACGGCGCCCTGACGTGGGGATTTGTGAAAATCCTGCGCGCGCCGGGCTTCAGGTCGCAGTACCGGCAGCCGCTTATGCGGATCGCCGCGGTCAGCGTTATTTTTGCCCTGGTGTGTGAACTGGTGCTGCTCAGCGGCACGGGAGCGTCATAATGCTGACTAACAGCTACCTGGAGTATTTCCTGACCCTGCTCGGCTGGGTCGTTAATAACGGACTGTGGAATATCCTCCTCAGTACCGGCCTTTTTGCCGCCCCGGTGGCCTTTCGCCTTATCGGCATCTGGCTGAAGGTCCGGGAGGAAGGCGAGGATGAGGGAAACAAGGGTGCGCTGTCCATTCCCCGGATGGAGCACGCCATCTACACCTCCTTTCTGGTCATGATTGCCTGCTGCATGCCGCTGATGAACGTGGACATGAGCACCATCAAATATGATGCCTCCCGCGCCCAGACGTGTGGCACCTGGACGGCCAAGGCGCCGGATGACACCGGCTATTCGCCCGTGATCTCCAGCCTGAACGACCAGACGGCAGCCGCGCCCTTGTGGTGGTATCTGATGCACAAGCTGGCAAAGGGCATCACACAGGCGTCCGTCGCCACCATCCCCTGCCGTCCTGATATGCGCCAGATCCGCTTTGAGGTGCAGCACACGCGCATCAATAACAAGGGGCTCGCCGAGGAGCTGCAGGACTTCACCAACGACTGCTACTCGCTGGCGCTGTACATGTGGAAGCGCGAGGATCAGGGGCAAACGAAGGATAAATCCACGCTGCGTGACATTGAGTGGATTGGCAGTAAGACGTTCCTGGGCAGCTATTACGGCAGCCTGCAGTCAAAAACGCCACGCGCCGCGTTTCCGTGGAGAGAAAATCGGGACAGCGGGCGGCCGGACACTGGCCGGGGCGGCTATCCGACCTGCAGCGAATGGTGGAGCAAGGCCGAAACCGGCCTGCAGGCCCGGGTCGTTGACCAGGCCGACCCGGGATTATGGACCCGCCTTTCCGCCGCCATGACCATGATCGGCGGCAATGCCACCGACTACCGTGAGGCTGTGATACGCCGCCTGGTAAGCCCTGAGAGCCTGACGGTTTCACAGGGCGGCCATGTTTATGCCGGCTACGGCGGCAATGCAGATTTCACCCTGGATAACTCGGTGTCGCGCGTCGCGGCGATCGGCGGAACCGCGCTGGGAAGCGTCGCGGCGTTTCCGGCGTTCGACGCCATGCGGCAGGCGCTGCCCATGGTTCAGGCCGTGCTGCTGATGGCCGTGGTGGTTATCCTGCCGCTTATTCTGGCGTTTTCAGCGTATGAGATTAAGACGGTTATCACGCTGACGTTCGTGGTATTCGCCCTGAACTTCCTGACGTTCTGGTGGGAACTGGCGCGCTGGCTGGACAGCTGGCTGCTTACGGCGCTCTACAGCTCGGACACGCACAGCAGCTTCAACATGGCAGGTTTCCAGAACAGCTCAGATGATCTGATCATGAACTTCGTTATGGCATCAATGTTTCTGGTGCTGCCGGCATTCTGGATGGGGGCGCTTTCATGGGCTGGAGTTAGGATTGGTGGCAGTTTGGATGCAGCATTTAAGACCGGAACCAACGATGTTCAGAAAGCTGGAGGAGAGGCAGTTAATACAGCTAAAAGTGCGGTGAAGCTTTAGCATTATATTAGAGGGAGGCAACTCCCTCTAATACTCATCATCTTCATCATCATAGTTATCAACGCGACAGGACGTGGCTCCTGCTCTCGATGAGCCAGTGTAAAGTCCTGATCCCTCATAACCATCACGCCATTCGGTTCCGTAAGAGGAGGATTGATCACTGCTATCGTCCTCATGACCACCGAGAGTTATGTTGCAAAGCATATAAATGAACGCAGCTGCTATAAAAATTATAGTGCCCACAACTAAACCGCAAAACAGAGCTGTAACCAGCAAACAAAAAAAGGCTATTGGAACAGGCAGACGTCCCAGAATCACTGGCAGTCCTTTTTTATGAACCCAGTTTAGGCAGGCATCATTTGATAGCCTGATTGTTTTTGTTAGTTTCTTAAACAGGCCCGCTGTCCGAGCTCCGCGCTCATATGCTGTGTGCTTCATCATCTACCCCCTTAACATTGGAATCACTGTTACTGAGATGGCGTTGCGTAATCCGAATCACCTGACGCTCTGAGATGCCGCATATTGAAGCTGTCTCCCTGATACTCATCCCGTTTTGCAGACGCAGCTTAATGACATTCTGATGCATCTGCAGATTCGGCTGACGGCCTTTAAATTTTCCGTTCTCCACTGCCTTAACTATCCCTTCGCTCTGCCGGCGACGCCTGTCCTGATAGTCTTTGCGTGCAATGGCCGCAAGCATATCCAGCATCATGGCATTTATAGCGCGCAGCATGGCGGACGTGAATTCATCTCCACGATGGTTCTCGAGCGCGACATAACTTGTAGGCAGGTCCAGACTGATAATCGACAGGCTTTTGCTGCTTATAAGCTCTTTAAGTGTTTTCCAGCCATCATCATCAAGTCGGGATAAACGATCAACCTGTTCAATCAGTATCGCATCACCCGGAGCCGCGTTCTCAAGCAGTCGCATCAGTTCAGGTCGCCTCAGTGACGCGCCAGATACGTTCTCAACGTACCAGCTGGCAATCCGGTGCTCACGTTCGGCAACAAACTGCTGAAGACGATTTTTAGCGCGTTCAGCGTCCTGCTCGCGCGTGGAAGCACGCAGATAAGCAAAAATGTACATTTTTTACCCATAAGTGACTTTTAGGTTATGACTAAGGATAGCATGACTTTTATATCATGACTTAAAGGTAAAAACGCGTGATTTTATGGTGTGACATTTGGGTATACCTGCCCAATTTTTAAGCTTTGAGATATCCATGGCTGATTTTCAACAGAATTGGCGTAGCGCGATCAACTGTAAAGGGTGCTAAATGTCCGCTAGAAGCGATAAGCGGACGTTGGCCGTCCGACTGGCATGGAGGGTTCTTCCGGAAACGCTACTCGCTCTTCTGAATGACTTGGCGTATAGCATCAGCATAAATTTTTTTCGTACCGTCCACGCAGTGCTCTTCCGACTCTCTGAGCTGCGCCAGAATATTTTCTCTGTTCACAGTCTTTCCTGAAGAAATCACACGTGAAACGGCCAGCCCTATGGCTTTATGGATATCATCACTGTCTTCTGAATGACTGAATTGTGTAGCCATCACAATGTTCCTTTTTGATAAATCCGCACAACGCTATTCATGATTTTCAGCATGAACGATAAGACGTTGCTATGGATGCTGGATGTCGATCTTACAGACAGTTATGAAGTCATCTATCAGCCGCTGTCAGACTCAGATTTTACCTTTAGGCCGAATGTTCAAAGCTTACTGTTGCCTTTTACCAGAGCAAACGCAACGAAATCATAGCCTTTTAAGCATCATCCGAACGTTTTATAAGATACCTCTATTAATCTACAGCCTGTCTCTTAACCAAAAGGCATGTATCTAATAGGAGTGTCTTGATTGTCCGATTTGAGCGAGGATAGGACCTTGACACATATGAGTGATATTCATATCAAATCATTAAAAAATATCGAAGCTAAAGCTATCCTGCTGTTTCAATAGCTTGGATTATCTATTACACTTTCTATAGTTTTTAACTACTAAATTGCTACGCGGAATAGTGCTCCATCTTCGGCTATGCCTTGCAGGGCAAGCTATTAGCGCAGTTTCCTCTGCTTGGCCGTGTTGCATAGGGCTTAAGATATATTGCTCATACGCAACATGCTATCCATCATTAAACGGCCGGTATAGCGGTGTTATGCGCAGCTATTCAGTAATGAAAATCTTAATACGTAATATTAAGATAAAAACTCAGTTGATTATTTTTTGTTAACTGTAAAGAAATATTTACTTTAAAATCAACATGCACATTTTAAAAGGATTGGCTATGCGCTTAAGTAAAATTCGAGTGCAAAACTATCGGAGCATACTAGATACCGGTGAGTTTGATATTGAAAGGCTTAAAACTATTCTAGTTGGGCCAAATGAAGCAGGTAAAACAGCAATTCTTCAAGCGATACAACAAATCAATCCGCCAGAAGGTGCAAAAAAATTTAAACCATTACGTGATTATCCCAGGGCTCAATATACAAAAATTAGCCGAGGGGATCTAGATCCAAATAAGGTGGAAGTCGTCACTGCAGTCTTTGAACTTGAAGGTTTTGATTTAGAACATGCACCAGATCAAATCAAAGGCAGTCCGATAAGTTATACTTTCACTCGATATTTAAACAATAATTCCAGTCATAGTTTGATAGGTGTAAAACACCCAACTTATAATGATATAAAAAATGATCTAATAAGGATAACTGCTCATTTAGATAGATCGAGTACTACGGGTGAAGCAAAGCCACATTCAGAAAGCCTTAGTAGGATAACACATGGATGGGCACCAGATAAATATTTAAAAGCTGACTCTGATATTTTGAAAAAGTGGCTGGAGGAAAAACTTCCATTCATTGATGAAGAAGATGAAAAAGAATTAAAACGTTGGGAGGAAATTGATTCAATACTGAATTTATCAATTGGAATTCGCAGTTTTCTTGCATATTTAGACGAGAATAAACCTGTATTTGTACTTTACAGCAATTACTTCAGAGTAAAGCCTATCATCCATCTAGGAAATCTCGCTAAACGGCTCGAATCTAATAGTCTTGATGATGATGCATATGATTACGGCAACAGTTGTCTGCTCAGATTGCTTGGTTTTACTGCACAGGAACTTTCTGAACTCGGAAAAGCAACCGATCCAAGCCACACTTTGACAGATCTTGAAGTTTTCAGAGAAAGGCTGGACCAGCGTAGCTATGAACTCAATGCAGCCAGTGTTGAATTAACCCAGCAAATAATCAGGGTATGGAATCCTGATGATAACAAAGCGGAGGCAAGCAGGCTCAAGCTGACTGCAGACGGACAATATCTTAAAGTAGTTGTCGAAGACAATATAGGCGTTGAGGTTGAACTCGATCAGCGCTCGGAAGGTTTTCAGTGGCTTGTGTCGTTCTTCATAGTTTTCTTTGCTGAGGCAAAAGGTAAACATAAGAACACGATACTCCTATTAGATGAGCCAGGAGTTAGCCTTCATGCCCTGAAGCAAAGAGAGTTTAGAAAAACTATCTCATTGCTTGCCGATACAAATCAGACCTTGTACTCAACACATTCACCATTTCTCGTTGGTCCGGATGAACTCGATATTGTTAGAGTTGTTGAACTGACAGATAGGACTGTTGGTACCAAAGTACATACGACTGTATCCTCCAGTGATCCTGCAGCACTTTTACCGTTACAGGAAGCGCTTGGGTATGATTTAGCTCAGAGTCTATTTGCTAACCAGCGTAATTTGATTTTAGAAGGTTTGACAGATTATTGGTATGTCGAAGCCATATCCGGTCTACTCAAGGATGGAGGGAAAACATTTTTGCACGAGAAGATCGCGCTTGTACCAGCCAACACAGCAAGTAAAGTCGTTTACTTCGCGACAATTCTTACTTCCCACAACTTAAAAGTAGCAGCATTACTTGACTCAGATAATGCTGGTGATCAAGCAGCAAATCAGGAAATCCTGGTCCATCGTCTTAGTAATAAAAGAATTCTTCGAACGTCAGACTTTACAGTTCCTAAAATTGAAAAGGCAGAAATCGAAGATCTCCTCAGAGATACATTAATAGGTATAGCAAAGTCGGAACTAAACTGGAATTTAACCACGGCGGTGGCAAGTACTGAAATTAAGCCTATTATTAATTTATTTCAAAATGAAATTGGAAAAGATTTCTCCAAGTATAAATTAGCTAAAGCTTTCTTGAGATGGTCTCGAGATCATTCGATTACTGACCTATCTGCTAATGAGATTCAAGGCTGCACGAATCTAATAAATGCTATAAACGCTGCACTGAAGTAATCATCTAAACCGGCTCATTTTATTAATGTGGGCCATTTTTAGATCTCTTTTTGAGTAAATGAACTGCTACTCTAAACTAACATAGAACGGCGTCAGCATAGTCCGCTTCTGGCACAAAGCGGACATTCACTGAAAAAGCATCTCACGAGCGAGCATCTGTATCTTCCATTGCCGCTTTTACTCTGAGGATGGTCTGCCTTATGGTGTTAAATTCGCGCGCGATCGCGCTGATGCTTATTCCTTTATCAAGAAGCAGGAATACTACTTTCTTTTGTTCGTCATCCAGAGCAGGCGGGCGACCAAAACGCTTTCCGGCTGCCTTAGCCCATGCAGTACCTGCATGCGTACGCTCAAGTAATAAATCCCGCTCAAATTCAGCGACTGCAGAGATTACCTGCATTGTCATCTTTCCAGCCGGGGTGGTGAGGTCTACCCCGCCCAGCGCCAGGCAGTGTACCCGGATTTCTGACGCAGAAAGTAGTTCAACAGTTTTTCTGATATCCATTGCGTTTCGCCCGAGGCGATCCAGCTTCGTTACGATCAAAACGCCCCCGTCTTCCATTCGATCAATGAGACGCATAAATCCAAGGCGTTCAGCAGCCGTTACTGAACCACTTATGTACTATCAGTCGCTGGGGTCTGATGGCAAAGCCGGCCGCTCTCACGACGCTGGTTTTCAGTGTTCTGTTTAAGGGTCGATATCGTCATTACTATCTGACGGGGTGCCTGCGGGGCTGTGGTAACGGTTAAAACTTTCTTCCAGCGCCGCGCTGAGCGAAAAGTACTCCTCTTCACCCGGACCGCCATTCCAGAGCGAGACTCTCCACCCTTCCGGATAGCTCGAGTACTGGTTATACAATGGCTCAAACCTTTTACTAGGCGTCCCGCAATATGCCGTAATGTACTGCCCGAATTTCATTCGCTGGTAATTAGCGGAGGATTTACCCAGTACGCTGCGGGGATCCCACCATTCAGCGCGGTTGAGGGTTTTTTCCAGCTGATCGGGCAGGATACGTCCCTGATAAATTCGGTCAAAAATAGCCTTATCGATCGAGCAGCCGTGAAAACGGATCCCGCCTTTCCTGCTTTCGAGCTCGCTAAGGAATCTGAATAGCAGCTTCAGGTCAGCACGGCATTTCTCGTAGTTCCAGCGCTGAAATTCGCAGAATTCATACCGACTGATGCTGGCCTCACCCGCTCTATTGCGGTACCGAAGCAGAAATCCCATGCCTAAGTGGTGGTCGTGGTCGTCATGCTCTTCGGCCAACTTAAAGTCGACGCCGGCGTTTTTGACGGCAAAGACTTCTAGATCGCCGTACCTGATGTTTCGTTCAATCACGGCAGTGGCCATACTCTCAGGGCATTTGTACCAGTGAAGGGTCCGGGTTGGGTAGACGGCATTGCTTTTGGCGCTGAGCCACGACGTCTCCACACCAAACCAGCCGCTGACGGTGGCAAGGAGTTCCGGGGAGACGAGGTCGAGGGTGGCGTCGCGGGACTTCAGCTTTGACAGCGTGAAGCCGTGGCTGGAGAGCATGCGGCTCATCTGCAGAGGTTCAATGCCATGACTCTCAAACAGCAGCATTAGACGGTCGTACATGGTATCGATACGGCTCTGATGTGGTGAGGTCTCAATGTTGACCACGCCATCCACGATGATGTTGATAAACTGTGAAACCGATATGCCCAGCGTCTCACTCTGTGCCTGCAAGTAGGCGCGGGTCTGCGGCTTAAGCCGTATGGAGGTAACCTCTTTACGTCCGTCTTCTTCTTCCATCTGTTTTACCGCCCGGTCATGTCCGCCGGTCAGCAACGAGTGCAGAATTTTTGTCAGTGAGTGCATGAAGCGTCCTTTGTAAGCGTTTGTATTACATATTCGCATCATGAACCGTTTAGAATGAAATGCAATACATCCGCATACATTTAAAGCAAGTCGTACCCTACCGACGCAAACAGATCCGGAAAAAGGAAGAACCGGATCTTTTGCATGAGCGGGGCGGTTTTCTGCGCAGGTTACTATATGTAGTGGTTCAGTCAGCTGATGTAGCTACCAGATATAGTGTCCTTGCGGAATCAGCGTCCCGTGAGAGGGGCTTTGCCCCGCACCGCCGCCGTGTTACGCTTCCGGTTACTGCCGTATCGGGAAAAAGTCGGATCATGCCGGGGTGGGGTTACGGTAATTGCAGAAAGTAAAAATAAGCAGGCTTACAGATAAGTGCTTTATTAAAAGCAATCATACTATCGCGCTGGTTTTAAGTTTTTAAGGTGATAATTAATTTATCAATGGTTATTTTGATGACATAAAGGATATCTATGGCTCGTGGGAAGAGTGTGACGATAGGAGACCTGACGTTCTCCTCAAAAAAAGCCGCAGTCGATCACTTCATGGATCAGCGTGAACAAGTCAGGGCCTCCGGTCCGGTTACTAAAGGAGCGCTTTTTGAACAGCTCACTGACCTTTATACGCGCTACTGCAACTGTTCACCCGGTTACGCGCTCAACGGGCGTCACATAACGGGCTTTGAGGTGGATTACGAACTCCGGGATAATGGACGCTTCGTGCAGCGCCTCTGCTACAAGGTAAGATTCAGCAATCAGGAGCTGCGCCCTTTTTCCGTGAATAAGGCGGTCAGCGCGATTATCGAAGCAGAGCGAGTCTGATTATGGGCAGCCTGAGTTCATCAGCCAGCGTGGCGGCGGATGCCGTCACTCATCCTGTTACGATTCAGGTGATAAATCAGGGACCCGGGATCTGGGGGAACGTGGCCACGGGGCTTATTACTGCCGGCGCGGCGATTGCGGCCGTAATGCTGACGCACCGGTTTACGCTGAAGCGCGAAAAGCTGGCGGCTCAGGATAAACGTGAGCAGGAGTTTCATTATCTGGCAACTGAACTGGCTTTCGCGCTTGAGCGCTATGCCCTTGCCTGGGTGCCGCTTTCGTGGACGACGCTGGAGCAGTTAAGGAAGGGCGCCGAGCAGAGATTGGTGCTGGATTTATCAATCATGAAGGGCGACTGGCGATGCCTGCCGGTGCGCGAGTCTTTTCGTCTGCGCTCTCTTGAATCAGATCATGCAGGACTCATGTCTTTTCTGAATAATGAACACCTTATATGGTCGCAGCTTAATTCCACGACCCTGAGCATTAGCGGTTTTAATATAGCGCTGAAGGCATTTCTGCTTGCCGGACGGCTGCGCCGGCTTGCTGGTCTTGCCGATTCATCCCATCTCAAAAGTGAAACCGGTGTTTTTCGTATGCTGCGCGAAGGCCGCAGAATCAGTCGTAACCAGCAACAGATAATGAAAAATCACTCCAGGACAAATGCCGGTTTATCAGAGCCAGCCGGGTCCAATAATACTGCCTCAAAAAGTTATAAAGGACCTCAGTCATGACGGGGGTTGTTTCTTACGGATACACAACACCGCCGGCGCAACTGCCAGTGGCAATTGACTATCCGGCCGCGCTCGCGCTCCGCCAGATGGCCGCGCAGCATGATGAATACCCGCAGTATCTGCTGGCTCCGGAGGTCAGTGCGCTGCTTCACTACGTACCTGATCTGCACCGCAAGATGCTGTTCACGACTCTGTGGAATACTGGTGCACGCATTAATGAAGCGCTGGCGCTGGCGCGGGGGGATTTCAGCCTGGCGCCGCCCTACCCTTACGTGCAACTGGCCACCCTGAAGCAGCGCGGTGAAAAAGCGGCCCGCGGCCCAGGCAGGGCGCCGTCAGGCGTGGTCCCTCACCGGCTGGTTCCGCTGTCAGATCCGCAGTACGTGGCCCAGCTGGAGATGATGGTCGCTACACTTAAAATTCCGCTGGAGCGGCGTAATCCGGATACCGGCCGGGCCGAAAAGGTCAGGCTCTGGACGGTGACTGACAGAACGGTGCGTACCTGGCTGAACGAAGCTGTCACCGCTGCCGCGGGTGACGGAGTCACGTTCTCCGTGCCGGTAACGCCACACACATTCCGGCACAGCTACGCCATGCACATGCTTTACGCGGGGATCCCGCTGAAGGCGCTGCAGAGCCTGATGGGCCATAAGAGCCTGAAGTCGACGGAGGTTTACACGAAGGTGTTTGCGCTGGACGTGGCAGCCCGGCACAGGGTGCAGTTCCATATGCCCGGAACAGACGCAGTAACAATGCTGAAAAACCTATAGGATTGTACTGTGTACATGAAAGTCTCAAGACTATGACACTTAGGTATACCTATGACAACTGTGGCCAAAGACATGATGACATTTTTCTGGTACGGCTAAACAGACAATCGGGCAACACCCGTACGAATAAGCAGAGGCCTGCCGGACTCAGTTTATCAGGCAATAGTCAGGCTCGCGGATGTAAAAAGGCCCGAACTCCGGAGAGGAAGCGCGGACAGGGAGGCAAAAGAATACCTGTCCCGGAGCTCGGAAACAGGCATAAATCGCGGTGGAAATAATGAAGCTCTTCCCGGCCTCTGAGTGTTGCAGAGTTGGTGCCCTGCCCTGATTTTTACCGGCATATTCTCAGCCAGCGACAGGAGCGCTTTGCTGTTAAACAACCCGTGACAGGTTGAAGGACCAGACCTCAATAGCAAGCTTAAGCGGTGACAATGTTTCGGCTTCACCGGTTACAGGCAAAAAAAAGCCCGCATCAGGCGGGCTAATCACAACATAGAGTTTAATAAAGAAGCGTTTTCCCGCATACGTTATGCTCACTCAGGTCATCGGCCAGAGACACGAAAACTTTAATCCCGCAATGCAGGGTACAGACAGGTACAGCAGACCTGCCAGGGCACACAGATTACCGGCATCCAAGGCACGCTTAATAGTGGATTATGATACAGGCAACGAAAGAGGGTCACGAGTATCGTGCAGAATGGCCATCTTTATATTGCATCAGTACAATCCTTCATTTTTCAGGATACTAATGAAAAACTCGTCGCCCGGATGGGTTTTCATAATGTTATGAGCACCACGGCCGGATTAGTTTAATCATTATCCCTGACCTGAAACATCTTATCTTCCTTCCCTGCACATTTACTACAACCTGCAGAAGTAAGCGATACCGTGCAAGGGTAAACGCTGGACCGGGGTTTTATCTGATCGTCATCCGGAGTCCTCATCAGCGGCTGCGGATGGGTCAGCAGACATGAACTTACCGGTACAAAAGTCATGTTCTGCAGCGGTTTGTAAGTTTATGTCTATCCTTAACCCGTCCCGACAGAGACGTTGCAAGAAATGTTTCTTCTAACCGTCTCTGATAACAATATTTTTTGCAAAAATCGTTCGTTCTTAAAGGAAAATAAATGGCAGGCATAAGAAGCAAGAAAGTTAAACCTATAGGCCTTAAGGACGTCACCATCATCGATGATGCCCGTCTGAAAAAAGCGATCACTGCGGCAGCGCTGGGCAATGCCATGGAGTGGTTTGATTTTGGCGTTTACGGTTACGTTGCGGCCGTGCTGGGCAAGGTCTTTTTTCCTGACGCCTCACCGGGGATTCAGATTATTGCAGCGCTGGGCACCTTTTCCGTTCCGTTCATTATCCGACCTTTAGGCGGAATGTTCTTTGGCGCGCTGGGTGACAGATACGGTCGCCAGAAAATTCTGGCCATGACCATTATTCTGATGACACTAAGCACCTTCTGCATAGGCCTTATTCCCTCCTATGCCACCATCGGCTTCTGGGCCCCGGTCCTTCTGCTGATAGCAAAAATGGTTCAGGGCTTTTCAGTTGGAGGGGAATATACGGGCGCTTCAATATTCGTGGCGGAGTACTCTCCTGACAGAAAGCGAGGATTTTTAGGCAGCTGGTTAGATTTCGGCTCACTCACCGGCTTTGTCTGCGGAGCCGGGGTTGTTGTACTCCTGACGACCATTCTGGGCCAGGAAGCGTTTAATGAATGGGGCTGGCGTATTCCCTTTTTCATGGCGTTGCCTTTAGGACTTGTGGGTCTTTACCTGCGTCACGCCCTTGAAGAAACCCCGACTTTCCAGAAACATGTTGATTCACTTGAGGATGGATCCAAACAGGGCCTGAGTGAAGGTCCTTCAGTGCCGTTTAAAGAAATCGCGCGTAAACACTGGCGAAACCTGGTCTCCTGTATCGGCATCGTCATCACTACTAACGTCGCTTATTACATGCTGCTGACGTACGTACCGAGCTACCTGACACATAACCTGCATTATTCAGAGGACCGCGGTGTTCTGATTATTGTTGTTATCATGCTGGCGATGCTTTTTGTACAGCCGGTGATGGGGTTGCTCAGTGATAAATTCGGGCGTAAACCTTTTATCATCGTTGGCAGCACGGCAATGGTGCTGTTTTCCATTCCTTCATTCATGCTCATTACCTCGGACAGCCTGGTCGCCCTCTTCTTCGGGCTTCTGATACAGGCGGTCATACTCAACTGCCTGATAGGTGTGATGGCATCGACCCTGCCGGCGTTATTTCCAACGGAAGTCCGCTACAGTGCTTTAGCCGGTACCTATAACATCGCCATCCTGATTGCCGGTATTACACCGACATTAACCGCGTGGCTGGTTGAAATAACGGGGGATCTTTACATGCCTGCGTGGTATCTGATGGTTGTGGGTGTGATTGGCGTAATAACGGGTATTACAGTCAGGGAAACAGCTAACAAGCCTTTATATGGTGACACCCCAGCGGCCTCCTCTCTGGCAGAAGCCAGAGAGCTGTTACAGGAGCACCATGACGGTATTGAGGAGCGAATTGAAGATATAGACAAAAGAATTGATGAGCTTAAAAATAAGCGACGTAATCTGGTTGCTCAGCAACCTGATACCATCAGTTAAATCAACAGGCCGCAATCCCGGCGATAGCGGCCCTGATTTTTCCACCTGACTCTGTCCGGCCTTTCATCGCTTAACACATAGCTTTTCAGCAGAACCTTCCTGAAAGGAAAAATTATTTCAGGCTCCCGGCCCTGACCCGCTGTTCACCAGCGACTCACCAGACGTCCTTATGCCAGAACGGGATTTTTCAATCCATGCCTGCCCCAGCGCGGGTAAGCGCGGCTGGCCTTCCCTGTCTTATAAAAACGGAATAATTTCTCCTTCGCTGTACGCAATACATTAATCCTGCGCTTGAGGCCCCGTGATTCTCAGAATTTTAAAGAAAAGTACTGAAGCTGGCTAAGGCACAGATAACCGTTCAGAAGTCACCACAGACACAAATGCTGCAGGACTCACCCAAAGTGCTTCGCGCTGACGGGTCAGATTCAGCTCTGAAGTCAGAGGCATAAGTGCCCTTCGTTTCACCTGTTTTTACATTAAAAACGGTAAAGCGTGATCTGTACGGCAGCCCGGACACTATGTATGCCTGATTTCTCATGGCGCAGGTAAAGCACGGCTATGCTTTCTCAGACCTCATTCAACTCAGACAGGAAGGATAATGACGAAGCACAGAGGTGGTGCCGGCAATTTTGCGGCAAATCCGGAGCGCGCTGTGGATGCTGGCAGAAAAGGCGGTCAGGCAAGCGGTGGCAATTTTAGGAACGATCACGAGCGTGCGGCCGAAGCGGGCCGTAAAGGCGGGAAAGTCAGCAGGCGAGGAAAAAAAGACAGTGTGTCATCGTAATATTCTCTTCCGGTTATGACAGCGTTCGTAACCGGGCTGTGCGGCCGTCAGAATGTTTCAGTGCACCCTCATATTGAGACGAATTGAGTGAAAACTGCATCAATACAGCGGATGTCAACAACGGCCAGTCTGTTTTCATCTACAGTATCTCCGGAAGGGATTAACGGAAACTCGCGTTCCGGTCAGACCTGACAGGGTACTCTCATGGTGGGTATGCCGGATTAATACATCTGCACCCACAGGACATAAACCAGTACAGGAGCCTGTACAGATACATGAACTATTTCATAATGGGACTCGTTATGCTGACTTCGGTTCAGGCAGTGGCTGGCGTAACGCGCGATAAGTCCTACCCATCCTGCAACGTGCAGGCGCAGCTTAATGTTACAGGCGAAACGGGTGGCAGCATCACAGATCCGCTAGAGGCGCATATTTCCGTAAGGGTCAACATACTGCAGGCTGATATCAGTACGGCACGAAAAGCCCGCTTGCTGACGCAGTCGCAGGCTGACGTATTGTGGCGGCGTGCCGGAAAAGTGCGCGTTGATACGGCGCAGTTTGTTAAACAGCAGGGTTTCCTCAGTGCAGCAGAGCGTGCCTCTTATGACAGAGAACTCGACGAACTTGCAGGTAAACTTTGCAACCGGATTAAAAATACCCCGGAGCCCACCCATCTTCCGCCTGCTTAACGGAACGTCACAATGATATTATCCGGTGCAGAAGAGCGGCAGAATTGACAGACTGACTGCTTGCAGCAGACTTCCTTAGCTCTTCACGCTCACTATGAACGTTAAAGCTTTCACCTGAAGCTGAAAAAACGTGCCGTATTTAACCGCGGACGGCCTGTTCACATGTAAAGGAAGTCACAAGTTGATGCCTTTCACGTCTCAGCCTGAGGAATTTCTTTAGCCCGCCAAATGAAATGGTCCGTCTGTGTAAAGAGGAAATGCCACCCTGTGGCTTCCCGGCAGGATGCGATGTATAGCTTCTCATCAGGTAGTGTAAGCCGGACAATTTGCACATATGCCCACGGGCACGATGATGGCCGGAACCTGTCACCCGTAATGCTGTTCCGCGGCGCGGAGACAAAGCAGACAAAGCGCAGATGACCAAGATAAACGCCCAGCTCAATATGATGCACGCTGTCCGCCATGAATATACCGGCAGATGCTCTCTGCAGGACCGGATCCTCTCCTGTAGTCAGCAGAGTGCAACTATACGACAGGAGACCGGGGGTAATCTGCTCACGGTTCCTGACCCCGAAATAAAGGACAGGCCTGAATAAAAGTGGAATGCAATGTTCAGACTGCATGTTACCGCAGAGCTGAATGCAGATTAGTGACATGGCCACGTTATGGAAATGCTCCCTGCAAAATCTGAGGCTAAGCTATGGAAAACCAGTACAGGCTCATTTCACAAAGTGCCATATGTATTCAGGTACGCGATCGTACAGCTTACCCGTGACCAGTTCTGCTTTACGGTGATCATATGCCTGCGTCATCGCAAACTCGTGGGAAGGATCTCCGGTATAGCAAAGATGCTCATAAACCTTTTCAAGCGTTTCCGGCGTGGTACAGCGACGGAATTTCAGCAGCCATTGGTGTCGGGTCATTAAGCTCTAATCCGCAGGAGGGTGGAAAACGTCGGGTACAGATAAAGTAGTATGAATATTCTCAATAATTCATCAATAACCATATATAATTTGTGGTTTATTTGTTTGTACCGTCTGATGCCGATCATGTGTGCCAGAATCGAACGTTTTCTTTCCGCCTGCAGACGTTATGACTTTCTCAGACAGAACGGATAATTTTTCTGGCAGGAGGGAAATCAGGGCATGAAACACCTGACGTACTACGAAGCATCAGTGCAGATAAATAAAAACGGCGGTGCCGGGTGCCTCCCGGTGAAAAGCATGCGCTTTCCGCAACAATATCATTATCCCCCTCAGAATTATGATTGCCTGTCGCCCCTCCGCTGAGGAGAGATTCACCGCCATTTTTTAACTGCCCGGGTAAAAAAATCATTCTGTGCGTGCCTGTAGCTGAGGCACGATCTGTGCAATACGGACTACTTAAAGAGTTGTCAGATACCTGTGGAAAGCAATAGACGCCTGTTACGTATATACGCTACCTGAGCCATACAGGCCCCTGCTGACCCTGAAGTAAATGGATCACTCCGAAAATGATCGTCAGGAAAAGAAAGGCCGACCGTATTGAATAAGCATCTCATGCTCACAGAATTACTTTAATTGTACATCATTTATTTTTTTGTACAACTTTTCTGCATGCTGTAATCGGTAAAGATCAGCCAGAAAGTGTCTTTAAATGCATCATTACGGCCAATGCTCTGACGCTTCTTCCCTTGTATCGGAAATTTAGTGGTAACTGACTACCGCTACAGAAGCAAAGCGATGCCGTTCCTTGGCGTTATTACCACACTAAACCCTATTCTCCGGTGAGTGAAGCATGTTCCCGTGCTATCAAAAATATCGCCGGACACAATTCGCAGCAAGGCCATCAGTTTTATCTATACCCTATTTGTTCAACAAGGCTGACAGGTCAGTTCAGATACGGGAAACCCGCCCGGAGAGAGGGTCCGCTCGGCATCCCAATAAGTTTTACCCGTGGTTTCTTTCGTCAGGCTTTTCCCGATCATAACGTCCACCTTACGCCAGCGTTATAGCCCTAGCCCAGAGCGCCGTTACTATTAATCTCTTTGCGATAGTCCGCTTCGGCACAGGGCGATACATCATTTCTAAAGGTCGCGGTGCCGCCGATACCTGCTTCCCCCATCTGCCCGAATTTGCCGCTGGAGAAGGTGTGATCAAGCCCGTCGATATCCTTTGCGCCGACCGTCGTTTTCATATTGCCGTCCCAGCCTTTAAAGTAATCAACCCGCAGATATGGCGTGGACTGGCGACCGCCGTCATCACTCCAGCTACGATCCAGCTTTGCGCCAATACGCCAACGGTCTGGTTCTCATCGTTGTAGCTGACGGCAAGGTTCTCCTTATCGGTACAACTGTCCATCGCCAGATGCATATTAGTCAGCTGTATCTGCGGCTCCGGGCGCACGCCATTACTCAGCGCAAAAGGATAACCGCTTTGCAACGAGGCGCTCCAGCTCTTGCCTTTGATCTTCGCCACGTCCTGCTTACGACCTATGTCCGTTTCGCCAAGATGCCAGTGATAAGCGAGCGTGTCGTCCAGATAGAGGCCACTGTGCCGCAGCCAGCTGCTGTAAAGCGCGAGGCTGTCGCTGCTTAAAGTGGTGGTGCTGTAGCCGTCCGCCGCATCTGGACGCAGACGCGTATTGCCGCGCGTATAAGCCATGCCGCCGCGCAGGCTTTCTTTATCGCCATCCAGCCGCAGGAAATTCCCGCCCACCTGTAGCGCGCTGTAATCCAGATCGAAGGTTATAACCGAAGTCATTAACGCTCTGGCTGGTCTTACACCGCAGATATGAGCTGGTATAGCGCACAAACATGTCGCCGCCGTCTCTTGCAGGCAAATCCTGCTGGTAACGCAGCTCGCCCTGGCGCCGTTACAAATCGCCGAAAATCGCAGCAGTGTAATAAATCAGCCCGACCGGCGCGGAAACGAAAGAAGACACCTGCGGCACTACCGTAGCGCGGGAGGAGGAATCGCTGGTGACGAAGCAGTTTGCGAGGCGATAGACCCAGAACTGGTTACCGCTGCCCGAGCTTTATCGAATCCGGGAGAAGCTGGCCCGGCACTCGGGCTATCTGTCCCGGAATGACCTGACAAGAATGATCACCATTATAGTAATGGTGACCACCGTACCTACAGCAGCGCCGCCGATCACGTAGGGCTCATATTCGTCAGTAGTAAAAAAGGTAGTGATAAATTCTGGCACGATAATTCCCCTCTGATAGTCCCGACTCGTGGCAGTAATATTTACTATATACAAAACAAACAGGAGGAAGGAGTGTCCTGTTATCTGTGAGTGACTTCATATTCCTGATGTTCGGCAGAACAGGTACCGGGTATTCACCACCAGAGCAAAAAACAATCGTTAGTGTCCGTTTTTTGACACATAACGGCATTCACCCCATACGGCCTGCGCGCATTGATAAAACGTCTTTTCCTGTTGAGATAACAGATAATTGTTTATCCGCTTCCGCTTTTGCGCGAAACATTCCGGTCCGCCCGGCTGAGCGTGCGGCTTTTGTTTTCATTTTTTGGACAAAACGCTACAGAAAAGGCCATGTAACCGCCACTGAAATCCTCTCCCGATAACGCCAGGCCCGACGGCGTTCATTTCATAAAGTAATGCGGCATCCTCCTGGCGAGCACTATTACTGAGAGCAGCGTAATCACCTTTGATACCTGAACTGATGATGCGGGCTAAATACAGCTCTGATTAGTGAAATGCCAGCCAGCCTCCGATGTTATAGTTCACATGCATACTTTTCTGAGTCGCGAATTTCACTGGCGCATGTGCCATCCCGGTGTGCTCTGCCGGATATCGGGATTTTTTTAACGCACTGATGCAGGGCAGATCCTGCTGCCATAAGGTAACCAGTAAAAATGAGAGTTAGTCCGGTTCCGTCAGCGTTTCAATATGAATGACTGACAGCTGCTCACCGGCCTCACCTGATACGTAATAACGTTCTATGCTGCGAATAAAAGGACTGCGTGATTCCAGCATGTCTGCTATTTCCCGCAGGTGTGCAGCAAGGCTGGCCGGCGATACGGGAATATAGGCAGGAGTTGCTCTGGCCATGGGGTTGGTCTCTGAGTAAAAACAAACATCATACCGCACCGCAGTTTTTGTGATACTGAAGCGCTTAAAAAATTCCGAGCGGGCTCCGCGTGGCAGGAAACAGGAGCGGCATGTCTGACGGGCACACCCTGTCAGGTCCGTCATGCACAGTGTGATAAGTAAATGCGGATCAGTGAGTCTCTGTGAGGCCGGGCGGTTTAATCAGCAGGCGGAGTTCTGAGGTACGGGGATATCAGTCAGACCTTTGTGCTCAAAGCCTTAAAATCTTTATCCACAGAATCGGTGCATAACTTCTGTACAACTTCTGAAGCAGTGCGGAGGTGTCATCCCTGACAGTTTCTCCGGCCGGTACACACTTTCACGCGACCGATGAGGTCATCTGGTGCTGTCGTCTTCCGGCCGGAGCCGGACTACGTCCTATGGCGTTAATGCTTTTCTTCGTTCAGACCTGCAAGTGTCTGCAGGTACGGCACGGGCTGCGCAGCAAATCCGGGGTTAATGAATTTCTTCAGCCAGCTTCTGGCCTCAGATATGTCGCTAAGCCTTTCATCACAGGATGCTTTTGCAGCCATGTGACCCAGTTCAACGATGAGAGAGATAACGTTTATCTCCTTTTCAGCCAGCGCCAGGTGCAGTGCCGCTTCGCCAATAATGACGTGGCCTTTCTCGTCGTCTTGAATTAACACGGTATATCCTCCATTAGCACGATTATTGATAACCTCATCACTGACTGTAGTCGCCCTGAAGAATGACGCACATGTAATAAATCCTGAACTGCTGAATCAGTCCGCCCGGAGACGCTGCTGCAAGGGCGACCGGTATCTCTGGTATGCTGTATCTTTTGTCTGCAGGCAGGCCCATACTGGCCGGGCTGATATTCATCTGAGCTGCGGATTTCCCGGCACCCGCAGGAGTCCGGACGAGAGAAAGTCCCCGTGCGCTTTTAACGCGAAGTCAGAAAGTATTTATGGTGTCAATCCTGGCGCGATGACGGATGATAAACTGGATGTATACACAGCAGATGGAGGCGGATTGAAAAATAATGCGCACGATGTTTCAGATGAGGTCCGTGCCCTTATAGGGCAGGTAACAAAGAGACTACTATCGGCAGGTTACACGGTAACGCCGGAGAAGCTTATACAGGCTCTGTTCCGGCTCAGTGCAAATGCCGGGGATGCAGAAACCCGCCTTAGCTGCCTGGAGTTGATTCAGCGTTTAATGAAGAAAATGCACTGATTCACACTGCCCGCGCCGGGTTTTTCAGTCCCATCAGAATTTCCAGACATGTACGCAGCACATCAAGCCTGACAATATCTGTGGTAGCTTCCATTTCGGCGATAAGATAGAAGAGTACCTCCCTGCTGGTTACGCTGCCTGAACCGGTGAGAAGCGTCCTGATCGCAGCAGAGAAGATTATTTTCTCATCTTCATAAATGTCGTCAATGTTATCGAGAGCGTAAATCAGCCCGGAGTCATCTGAGTTATGTGTCTGATGCATTTTTATTATTTTATAGCCTCATCGCTGCCGGTTTCATGTGGTTTACGGATTTTAATGTCTGACAGAAGAGGATTACCTGTTATCAGTGTCGGGTCAGCCTGTCCTGATCTTCAGATGAAACCCTGCCCTGACCGTCGTTATCTTCATTCCGGACTGAACTGCGCCGCTGAATCTCTGTTGTCACGTCCTGAATGGCCGCTCTGAACACCTCCGCTCTGGATTCATTCTTTTCATCCGCAAGCCGCGCTTCAAGTTTGTTCAGGATACCTGTCCATGAAACGGGCATTTTTTCATCAAGAAGTGTCAGTGCGGCTTCGCCTATAAGTATCTCACCGGGCGCTTTATTTCTGATGTATTTCATTACTGCCTGTGCTCTCTCAGTCAGTTAAACCTGTCCTGTTCAACAGGTTTACAGCCCTGCTGATGGACGGTTTATTCAGAAAATAAAAGGCTTATCAGTTCCTGCAGGTGCAGCTCATCTTCAGGAGAAGAGGCATTTTCCAGGCGGGCAATAAGACGAAGGCAGATGGCTTTACGACTGAGCGTCCTGCCCGAACGCAGCACCTCAACCACAATAGCGCCGAGCGTTTCCTGTTGTGACGGCATAACAGCACGACTGAAATAGGCGATAATTTCTTTATTCAGGCTGGCGGTCGGCAGGGTCTGTTGCATGGTAAACTCCGTTTGTGTGAATGCTGAACAGCACTTACGACGTAACCTATACAAAAATTACAAGGTTGTACAGGTTTATTCCATAACACAGAAATCAGAGATACTGGCGGTTCTTTACCTGCATCTGAAACTACGACGCATTAAATTGCTTTTCATAATTCAAAATGATTTGGTATGAGTAAACTCCTGCTGGCTCAGTGCAGAGTTTGTCCCTGAGATTTTACCCATACGCAGGACTGGCGAGTTGTGAAAAAACTTCCGCGATAAATTGCGACTGACAGAGATAGCTGCCCGCCTGTTCTGGGGCGGGCAGTGTGTTAACAGTCAGTAACAGCCTGCCGTCGCAGACTGCATTATGCTTCAGCGCGGGATAATCGCGTAGCGCATAAAATTGTCCAGTACCGTAATCATACGCCTTACTGCCAGCAGGTCAGCGGCCAGCAGCAGGTCGGTACGTATCAGCCTGCCCATCAGTATGCGGTCGTTCATCTGCGCCTGAATTTTTTCGTACAGAGCCGTCAGGTGTATCCAGTTGTTGGCGAACGTGTCCACCGTCAGGTATTCCCCCTCGCTTAGCTGGCTTAGCAGAACATCAACATCCGCTTTCAGATCCGCAATGCGGGGCATAATGTCTGCTGTGCTGACAGGGTTTACTGCATCGGCATGTGTCATATCCGAAAAGTTTCCACCACGCCGCGCAGTTCCCGAGCCTGAGCCGACAGTGACTGTGAAGCCGTGGAGGACTCCTCAACCAGGGCGGCGTTATCTGTCGGTACGCGGCCAGAGCGGCTTGCAGTAGAACCAAATAAGGAAGTAAATGAACACGGAAAATACGTTGGTAGGGCATCTTGCCTGGTGCGGCCTTATTGCTCTGCATATGGCGAGGCAGACCGGTCAGGTGAGCACACCTGCTCAGGACACGCTGTTTCTGACGCGGTGGCTTACCCTGGCTGAAAAGCAGCGCCGGTTTCGCAGAGAGCTGGCCTCAAAAATTCGGTGGCTGCTCCGGGAAGGGCGCGAAAAGGGCGTACGTGCTGACCGGCCCGGTAAACTGGAATACCTCTGGCTTTCTGGCAGCGAAGCGTTGCTGAAGCAGAATGACCAGTATCGTCTGCAGCACGCTCTTCAGGCGGTACAGATGGCCAGCTGGATTTATATGCTGCTCGATGAAGGTCAATGGCAGGGCCGGAGGATGCTGCGGCTGAACCCATCTGGGTCGGGGTTGTACCTGCTGAAGGATGCCCTTAATGAAGGCTTTAACCGGGACGGCCTTCAGGCAGCACCGCTCCCCGTCCGCATCACCGGCGACCTGAACGCCCTTGACTCCCTTCAGCAGCGGTCGGGCTGGCGGCGGGAGCCATTTTTTTACCGCTCATAATCTATTGCCTGTCAGTTTTTTATCCCTGAAACCAGCCGTCAAAAACTTGCCCGATGATGGGCGCTCCGGATATGGTCATTGCCGCATCGTTATTAGCGAAGCGTCTGGCGTTTCTCTCGACGGGCAATATGCTCTGTGCTATGAACGTGTTTGCTAAGGGCTTACCATTGTCACTCTCATCCTGCCGGCTTGATTATTCGCATGCTGACGGATAATGGACGTCGTCACTGCCTACAGACATCACGGTAACAGATTACCTTCCTGGTAAGTGGGATGCGGGGCGGGAAAGTGTCGTGGAGGCACTTTTCAGCGGTTTTCCATCACCAGTCTGGCACAGGTAAGCGGCCTGCCTATCCAGATACTCTGGGAGAATACTGCCGGTCGGGTCTTTTCGCTTTATCAGGGCCGAATGAATAGGATGGGTGAAGAGCAGACGCAGCGTCAGTATGCAGATTTTACTGGCTGACCGGTGAGGTTTCCCCTTCCCTCTTTGACCTGCCCTGACCCTTAAAAACTTTTTAAGAGTCAGGGCGCCAGATGCTTACACAGACTTGATGATCGGTGTCAGCGACGGACCAGCGAAAACTTTAGCATTGCACAGTGACCAGTGGTTTTCGTCTGCAGGCAGAGGAACATGAGTATTACTCATACGCTGTCAGCGAATGCTGGTTACTCAAAGACAATATGGATGGACTATAGTGACTGATAACGCTTGGTTATAAGGGGACACTTTCTTCACAAGTGTATAAACTGACAATAACTCACGTTAAGGGGAAAATAATGGATGATGCAGATTTAGCAAATGAAGTACAGGAGGCGCTGATTGCTTCAGCCCTGTCCGCACGGAAACCTGGACTGACGAGTCCGGACGGCAAGTGTATCTGGTGCCAAGATGAAGCTGCTGTAGCCGGCACGGCTTTCTGTTCTGCTGAATGCGGAGAAGACTACTTTAGAAATGAGCATCAGGTGAAACAGCGATATATACCCTCTAAACACCCGGCAGATAACTCCACTAATAAATGATTCAGGGCCGTAGTATCCTGTGCTCGTCTTTTCGGAACTTCACGCTCCCCCTGTCAGCTTGTCCGATATCTTTTACCGTCAGAACATAATTCATCGCCTTGCCGGTGAATTGTGATATGCCCCTTACATTATCCGCAAAATAGTGGATGAGTTATGTACAACTGCCATGGGCGGCATCAGAACTGGGCCGGGCGTGTACCGGATGAAGAGGAAAACCCCCAGCAGGCCGCGGTCCCTGAACAATAGATCCGTCTTCCCTGCCACAACATGGACAGGTTCCTTCAGCGCGCGGAAACTGCATCGCCTTTTTTCTGGCATTTGCACCGTCCGCACTGCAGCCCGTGTATCAGCGACTGACGGTCCTGCATGCCGATCGCCGTCGGGGTTGGTAATAGGGTTGTATTTCAACCGACAGGTCGGGAAAGTCGTGCAGGAAACGCCCGGGCGTCGGCAGACACGGAGTGCATAGCATGCCTGCTCTAGGGTAAAGAACACTCGGCTTTTGGTTAAACGGTGTTTTTTTAGGGGCACCATTTCTCCGCGGGGTGTAAACGACAGGACGGCATTTTGTTTCTGGATGGATCGGGATCCCGAAGCTGGGACAGACCATTTCTGAACCGGGGGCCGCACGTATTTAAGGATTGCCAGGTGTATTTTCAGAGCGCCGCTGTAGGCAGACCCGGCACAGAGGGGTAAAATCATCTTTTTTAACCGGAGCGGACGCTATGAAAAACGTGGTACTGAGCATGCTGGCTAAAATTTCACATATTGATGCTAGCATGAAACAGCTGACAGCGCGCGTTTAGGCACAGTCGCTGCTGATAAGCGCACTCGTTCTGGCTGTAAGCCGGGAGGGCGGCATAACGGAAATGATCGAAAGTGCTAACAAGGCCATTAATACCGTTATTGTTTCTGCTGAGTATGACGAACTGCTTAAATCCGATGCCACCATTTTGTTAAGCTAGCTGCAGGCCCTGCTGAGCATTTCAACGGCTGTCGACAGTGCGGACGAAGAAATCAATCATGAAGCGCTTGATAAACTGACCGGTGTGACGCCTCTGGAGGAGCGATAACGTCCAGTGCGGCCGTATCCTGACGTTAATCCTGCTTCCGGAACCGAAGTACTCTCCTCATTTTCGACGGGCGCTACGATACGGGCTGCCCTTACCCTTTTATCAACCCCGCCACACCTCTGCATGAAGGGCTACGATGGCCGGGAAATCGTCATGCTGTACACGTTACCGTGGCGGAGCCAGCCATAAAACACAAGAAAACCCGCCTCGTCGACGGGTGAACCAGTAAAAAAGTTCAGACTAACTTGCCGTGCCCTGGCTATGTTGAACCAGGCACAGGATAATTCTGATGCCAAAAAGGGGATACGCAAGCGTAACGACAGAGCGGGGCATGTAAAACGATCACCGGACCAGTTGCGGACCTCATCAGACAGCGATACTCAGGCAAAAAAAAACCGCCAGCGGCGGGAAAATTCGTTACGGGAAGCATCCCGATTTCATTCTGACCTCAGAAAAATAATTAAGTTCATCAAAAGATTAGTAACACATGCTGATAGTTCAGGATGGCAATAAGGGAAAAGAGCTCCTGTCGCTGGAGCAACACGCCGGCAACCGCGCTGTTCCGCTTCAGGCTGGCAGATACTTGCCTCAAAATGTATCGGTGTTTCTCCGGAGTACAGGATGCCGTGCGACTGCCCGCCGGGCGGTGCATAAATTTCAGGTTGAACATACCCTCGCAGAGGCTACCATTGATGCCGGAGTCCTTCGGCAGACACCACTGCCGAAGGCCTCTGCTATAACGAAACCAGGAATGCGGTGCAACGTAATGTACAGAACAGAAGATGAAAAATGGGCAGACACAAAGCTCGGTGAGGCGGTGCTTTTTTTACTCAGAGAGGGCGCGCCGGTTAATGAGGCAATGCTGCTCCTCAGGCTGCAGCAGATGCTGATGACGGAAAATGATGCCGCCAGCAGGAAGGCAACCTTTTCCACCATCCGACAAGCTGAAGCGGCATCAAGCATGCGGAAACAGAAAACGCCGCCGACCGCGTTCCGGACAGAACGGATGCCTCAGTGCGGTCTGGCGCGATGTTAAGGCACTGAAGCACCCTGCATCATCAGTCTGTGTCGCCTGCAACTACGCTGACTGCCCGGCCGTAAAGCTTTTTACGGCCGTCTACCGACTGTGCCTCCTGCTTATTTTAGGAAGGCCAGTTTCTCCTGCACGCCCACCTTTTCTCCTGACTTAAGCAGGCTTGAGACGGCATGCCCTATCACTGACTCAAAATTTTTCCATACTATCCGGACTATTAGTACCCAATTCAGACTCCTGACACATATGTGCTCTGCCTTATAATCACCGGAGATAACGTTAATCTGGTGGCCCGGCAGGGTTATGGTGCCTCCCGCACCATACGTAACGCGTAAAGGGTCTCATGTCCGGGCGCGCACCAGCCTTACCCGGGTCGCGGCGATTCAGTCAGCTCATCACAGGCCATGTCCATTACCATATCAGCCGACACGCCAGCAGGTATTATCTTCAGCTGGCAGCCCTGTTCCGTCAGAAAAACCTGGCCGCGGCGTTCATCATGCGATGTGTCACGCTGCCTGGATATAATGTCGGACTTTTCGAGCCTTTTCAGGAGCTGGCTGAATATGCCGGAGTCCAGCCAGACGCGCGCACCGACCTCAGAGACCGTGAGGCCATCATTTTCCCACAGTACCAACAGCACCAGGTACTGCGAATAGGTTAGCCCCAGCGGCTTCAGCCGGAGCTGATAGAGCTTCGCCATGGCAAACGATGCCGAGTAAAGCGCAAAGTACTGAAACCGGTCTATGGTTTCAGAGGCCGCAACACGGTTTCCTAGTGTTCCCTATTTCATATCGTCATATCTTCCGGGCAGAATCACTTCTTTCAGACGGGACAGATGAAACAGTCTCATACACTCACTGTGACCACTATTTTCAGCCAGACAGAGGACTGACAGCCGCCGCTTTGCGGCCCATTCAGGCATGCACAGTGATGAGTCAGATTAAGTTTGATCTCAAAGTTAACCGGCCCTGTAACGGGACGGGTAGGCCGGCACAGGGATTATATCCTGCCGCAGCTTCAGCGCAGGACATTGTTTATCACCATAATCATCCGGTCCACCGCCATCGGGTCTGCGGTCAGCACCAAGTCCGAGTGAATCAGCCAATCCATCAGGACCCAATAGTTCATCTGCTCCTGAAGTTTTGCGTACAGGCCCGTCAGATGAATCCAGTTATTGGCCAATGTGTCGATACCCAGGTAACATTAACGTGAAGGTAAAGCTCACCCTGAGGCAATTTGATGCGCTGGTGTCATTCGTGTTTAACCTCGGCTCCGGCAACTTCGTTAAATCGACACTGCTCAGGAAGCTCAACGCTGGCGACTACGCAGGCGCTGCTGATAGTTCGGTAAGTGGGTCGACGTTGGTGGTAAGAAGCTCCCAGGCTTCGTTAAGCGGCAGGCCGCTGGAAGAGAGATATTTCTGACATGAACCCGTTAAACCTAATCAAAACTTTTTCTCCCGCCATGATGGTTGGCCTTATCTGCCTGGTACTGTGGAGACTGAATGCCCGCATCGCAAGCCTGAAGCAACTAGTCAGCGCCTTGAGAAGCTGACAAGCAGCAAATACGAGTAGATTAATGACCTGTGCTCTAAGAATGATAGCCTGGCATCAAGCATCACTGAGCTGGTAACAGTAGTTAAGCAGCAGAATAATGTAATGAGTCAGGTCACAAAGCAGCGTACCGTAACAGCCCAGCAGAATCGAAATTTACAGAATGAAATTACGCGTTACCTTGCGGCGGACAAATGTTCTGTTCCTCCTGACGCTGCTGACCGGTTGCAGGACGCAGAAAAAGCTGCTGGTGGAGTACCGGACAGTAAAGCAGCCACAGCTAAGCCTATCAGCAGAACTGACCAGCCAGATTGAGGTACCGCCGCTCTTCAGCATTGATGTTCGGTGACAGAGTATCAATGAACGCAGAACTTTACAGCGTAATTGCCCAGTGCAATATTGATCGGGTTGCAATCCGAAAAATTGAGCTAATCAGAAAAGATGATTTAGTAGCGAAGTAAAAGTACGAAACAGAACTTTAATTTATCGCTCAAGAGGAAGTTTATATGTCACATACTGATGAAGAATTTGAAGACCTCCAAAACCTCAATGAACTTTATCGCTCTGCGATTCTGGACAGCACGGAAGCTATTGGCTGGGGTATCGAAATCCTGACCAAAGTTGTAGCGTCGAGTGATGCTGGTACGCCAGGATCCCTTTCTCCTGCTGATCAATATCAGGCTAAGCAGACCCTGATGTATCTTAAAGAGCGTAAAAGCCAGAACGATCAGTTCCGCAAAGCTGGTGACCCGATGCCGCGGACCTTTGAGCAGTTCGAACATCCATAACGAACAACCCGTCTAATTCCCCACCTTCGGGTGGGTTTATTTATGATAGTTAATTTTTTAAAAAAGGTATCGAATAATAGCCAGACTAAATTCAGATTGCTGAGTTCAGTACGAGGCGGATTACCCAGTGAAGAAGTGATAATGATCAAACTGTATTAAGAATAAATCCAGTTGAGATGATGGTAGCGTTAATATGAGCAAGCTGAATACTCAGCTTACCTTATGGGATAGATAAATGGGCCACCACTATTATGTTAATAAAAATGCTCAGTCAAATGGTGATCATGAAGTGCATGTTGCTAGTTGTGACAGGATACCTGAGGAAAGAAACCGTTTGTACCTCGGGATTTTTGAATCCTGCTCACCTGCAGTGAGAGAGGCTAAGAAATTCTATCTTAAATCCAATGGCTGTTATTACTGTAGCCACCTCTGTCACACATCCTGATGAACAATGTTTAAGATCAGCGAGGTCGCCATTGGCGGCCTTTTCTTATCCCAAAGAAGCAGGAGAAGAGACCGTAAAGGTTATGTCGTCCGGTGGCGGTGAGGAGATTCACACCGGTACGAGCGTTGGGTTCAACCCGATATAGCGAAGTATCGTTGAGACTGGTATGGAGAGTAATTGGTTCCTTAAAGAATGTGAGGTTGCATACGTGATGAATGAGAATGGAAAGACTATCTCTCACTACGGGCGTTGACTGCAGTAATCATCATAAAGCGCATTTGCGAGTGCGCCTTGTGAATGCCCTAATAGCATTGAACTTTAATCCCTAAGATCTATAGTAAAGCGAAGCGAGCGTTACTGGGGGACTTTATGGATAACTATATTGATAGTGAACCTTACATTATGGCAATCAGAAGGTTAGCTGCAAGCTACCAGCAGGGAGAAACCTACATCATTGTGAAGGCTAAAGTTCTGACTGTTATTGAGTCCTATAAAAAGAGATTAGGAAAGAAATCAGAGACTCAGGTCAGGGGTTGGTCTGATTTTTTTGACCGTCTGGGGGATTATCTTAACAACATTGCTGCGCCTGAATGGACAAGTGTTATTCGTTACGCCAGGAAGATTATAAACCTTAAAAAACATACTGCTATTTCCTCTATGAAGCGCCTGTCTGAATCGGACGCGAATCCTCTGAATAGTGATAAAGTTTAGACACTCTGTAGGCGGCTTTATTCTGGCTGAAATATGCATTCATTAATTTTAATTTTCAGCATAAACACAATGAATGATTGTCAAGCCTCAGAAACTTCCCAGGGACAAGGCCAACAGGCAAACCTCTGTAAGCAGCACCATGATTCCACTAGGCAGCGTGAAGAGAAGCGAAGTCATGTCATCGAATGCTATAAGAACGGTATGCTGCTCGACCCGTTATCCAGTTGACGTAAATGAGAATACATGTCATCTGGACCTACAATACAGGAGCCTAATTTAAAATAAGAACGATTATCAATCACTACCGAAAAGGGTGGGTGCAGAGTTCAGAGGTTAGCGACCTTCTGACCACCCGCCCTCTTTTTATGTACAATCGCGAAAGGAATAGTTTTTTCTGGGAGATTCCGATGGCAGAAAGACGCCCTAAACCGCCCTACCTTAAGGTCGTTACCGGCAATCCGTGCAAGCGAAAACATAACGACAAAGAGCCAGCATCCGCATGAAAATCCCGAGTCCGCCTTCAAACCTCATCGACTGGAGAAAAGCGGCTAGGGGAAAGCTGACAGTACCTCTTGACGGGATGACAGGTTGCCACCGACTGCAGAACTTACAGCGCGGCCCGACACGATAACGACCATCTGGGAGGTATGGGCGCTGTTATGAGATACCGTGTCGCGACTCAGTTGCATGTCAATGCCCGTCAGGTCATCCAAGGCGTTCAGCAGAATCCTCTGTGCTGGCCGCCAGGTTAAATGATTGTATACTTTGCTTTTAAAGTGGTTTTCTTTCATGACGATAGTACTCAGACAGCTTGTCACAGGCTATCCGAACAGAGTCCGCGGGCAAGACACAGCCGGAATACAAGTCAGAGGCCAGACCTGATGCAGTCAGTTCAGCTGCACCCTGTGCCGGAATGGGCTGGCTAAAGAGATAGCCCTGACCGTAATCACAGTTACGTCTCCGGAGCCATTCAAGTGTGGCTATATCTTCAATACCCTCTGCCGTCACCGTAACCCCCAGTTCCTTACAAAGTATCAGCAGGGTCTCAACTACCTTTTCCTTTTGAGGGCTGTTTATCAGGTCAGAAATAAAGGAACGGTCAATCTTGATATGCGTGATACCGAGTCCCAGCAGGACCGATAGGTTGGAATAGCCTGTGCCAAAATCATCCAGTACCACGCTGATGCCCGATTCTTTCAGGATACGGATAGCCCGCCGGGCATCTTCAGATATTGTCATCACCTTCTGTTCGGTAATTTCAAGCTCCAGCCGGACCGGTCCTGCATGCTGCATGATGCGGGCCAGGCATGAAGTAAGGGCCGGCTTAAGCAACTGCTCCGGCGTGATATTCAGTGCCAGTTGAAGTCCATCCGGCCACGCAGGGGTCAGCGGGACAACGGCTTCCAGCATCCGGGCTGTCAGTGTATCCATCAGTCCCAGCTTCTCCACTACGGGCAGAAATACGTCCGGAGCAACGGCCCGCCCGGAAGGATTTACCCACCGGGCCAGTATCTCAAAGCCTCTGATATGGCCCGTATTCAGGCAGACCAGGGGCTGCAGAAAAGGCACGATGTCATGATTTCTGATGGCCGTGGCAACATCATTCTGCAGACGCTCCCTGCGCAGGAACCGCTGCTCCAAGCCCAGCGTAAACCGGACCACCTGATGTGCTGGATCCCGCTTCGCTTCATACATGGCAAGATCGGCTGCCCGCACGATGTCATATCCGGCGCTGCAGGCAGGACTGGCCACTCCCACTGACAGGCTCAGGAACGTTCCCGGTCCGGTACGGACCCCGGACGCGCGACGAAGAAGGGTTTGCGCTGTCTTAATGGCCTCATCCGCATGAGAACCTTCGGAGGTAATAGCAAATTCATCACCACCGATGCGGAATACCTGCGCCTGATGCCCAGCGAATGCGGTCAGAAGTCCGGCCAGAGTGACCAGTACGGTGTCACCCTGCTGATGCCCGTGAAGGTCGTTAATGCTCTTAAAATCGTTAACGTCAATCAGGGTAAGGGTGTAAGGGCCCCTGCCGGCGTTAATCTCAGCAAGGCGGGTGCTGAACGCCCTCCGGTTACCGGTACCGGTCAGTTCATCCGTTCCGGCCAGCCGGAGGGCGCTTTTCTCGGCTGCGAGACTTCTGCGGATGAGGCCGGCGATGAGCAGGCCCGGGATTATCAGTGCCAGCCCGGCAAAGACCGTGGAGGTCAGTATAAACTTCAGCCTCCCACTCGCTTCAAAGCCAGCGTCATAGTTCAGTCCAGGCACGCCTGAAACATGCTTTTCCAGACAGAATTCCCAGAGGTATAAGAGTATAACGATGGTAACCATGTTAATCATGGCCAGCAGGAAAAGCTTCTGGCGCATCCGGAGACTCCCGTCAGTGTAGTCAGTGAACATTGTGCTGTTGTAATAAGTCCAAACCGGGACGTGCTTCCCGCACAATACCTGCTTGCTGCCAGAAATAACCCGTTATTTATCCTAAAGTGAGCATGAGAACCTGAACGCCTGAGGCCCATAATGGCCAGCCTGTTTTAGCCCGGTCCCGGAGAGAGATAGCCCGGACCCGCTGCCGTCATCACCTAAAGCAGAAAAGCGTTTACTGGCTAACACTGTCTCTATCGGCCGCGCTCACTAAAATAACAGTGCTCTGTATACAAAAATCCTGGCGCTGCAGAAGCAGTCTTAGGACGCTGACTGTGGAACAGTGCTGTCTCACCTTCCAGCAATATGTCGTCTGATTTCTGGCCTGATAATTTGCGCGCATGTCCGGAAATTAGCAACAGAGTTTGCCTTTACTTTCTGCCAGGACACGCAAAAAAAATAACCACCTGCGCTCATCGACAAAATATTGCAGTATCTGCTCTGCTGCGCGGCTAGCGCACCCCTGGAAGAGTACAAAAATAGTTAAATTAACACTTTTGCCGGGCTGAGGAAATTTAACTATTACTATTTCAAATGTCATATACGAATGTTTTACAGATACCTGAAAATAGTTATTTCTTAAAAAAAATTTACATTAATATTAGTTGTAGCTGATGGCTACTAGTTAACATAAGAGGTTATGATTATTAATACCTGATTCATGAGCCTTCATAGCTGTTATTTCCATGCGCTGATATTACTATTAATCCTGAGTTATTTAATGTATCTTACTGGCAACGCGCAGTAGTTAACCAGCACTTAAGATTAAAATTACCCGCAAGCAGAATGGCCCAGGTTCATGTATATAGCGGGATCCGCCTGAGCCATGGCTTAAAATTTAACGGTTGAGTGCGTGAAAAAATATTACAGACATCTCTGAACAAGTAATTATGTAATAATATTTTGCACAAAATCTCCAGACAAAGCTCCTTAATTTGAGCACGCTGGATATTAACAGCTTAACCCGATGCCGGTGCACTGTCTGAAAGCTAATGTCGGTTAAAACAGGCAGAACAATTACTGCCTGCAGCCAGCCTCTTGCCCTAAGCGGTTAACAGTAGCACTCATTTTATTGTCAGCGCAGACCAGTGGCTTTACTGAGACGAGTACCCACTAATTCAAGAGGGTTAATGGGTATCCGTCTTGTCAGAGCTTCCAGTAAAGCTCCTTATGCGCATCTGAAGCCGGGCAATTTGTCCGGTAATATCAGCAGTTCTTTCGGCCAGCCCTCTGATAGCGCTGGCGATAACGGAAAATCCCCGGCCATGTATTCCCGCTCTTGCGGCCTCAATACTTGCGTTGAGCGAAATGAGTTTAATCTGTGCTGCAATGCTTCCATTTTCAGTGACCAGTTCCGCAATTTCTTTTGCGGTTTCTGATGTCTGAATATTCCGCCGCATCTCATTTTCTTCATGCAGCAACCGCTCTCTACGCCCTTGAATGTCAATAAGCGCACCGATAGCCCGGAGTGGCGTCCCATCTGCTCTGCGTTTTGTCTGGCCACGAGCCTGAAACCACCGATATTCACCGCTGCGCAGTTTGAGACGATACTCAATGTCGAACCCGGTTTTACCGCTGAAGTCCATCAAATGGCTGACGAAAGCGTCAAGTGCAGCCTGCTTATCTTCCGGGTGGAGGCGTGACGCCCAGCTGCCCATAACGTCCGGAAATTCTTCAACCGTTTCAAAGCCCAGCAGTTTTCTGAATTGCGGTGACCACCAGAATACGTTGTCGGGGTTGAGCGGATCACCATCAATGATATCCAGGTCCCAGAGCCCGTCGTTAAGCATTTCCCGCGACAGGTCAAAGCGTGTAGATACGATATCGAAAAGACGAGCCTGAGCGGTTTCTTCCTCAATATTTTCGATAACGGCTACCAGACGCGGCGGCGTAAAGTTTGCGCTGTACTGAGCCCGGAAAAGAAACCACTGAAAAGTTGTTCTATCAGTTTTAATGCGGCAGCGCAGTGCTTTTCCGATGCCATTATGGCTGAGTGTATACCGGATGAAATCTCTGAAAGCATCCCTTTGATCCGGATGAATCCTCTGCACCAGCGAAGCCAGCCCAATCTCATTCTGGGAAGACAATCCCAAAAGACGGCAGGCGGACGGCGAGAAGAAGGCGTGTGAATCACTCTGCAGGTCAGGTGCCTGAACAAACCAGACGCATTCCCGACTGATATTCATTAAACATTTTAGTAGCTCTGTATCACTATGATTAACTGAAATATTTTCACTGATTATAGTTGAGGTTGTAGTTGTCTGAACCCGTTCCACAGCTGGCTCTTTTTTAAAAAATTTATGAAACATTACTTTCCCTAATCAACGTATACTGGCACAAAATATGCCTGAAACGTTATATCGGCGCGGCCATAAGGAAATTCAGTCGATAAGGAGCAGATTTCGACGAAAGGTGTAATACATAATCACTTTATGTACTGACGTATTTAAAATGGCGCTCTTCGTTTCATGGCAACGTCCCTTTTAAAGAAAGATAGCGTTGCATCGACCTATCGCACTAACAGCACAAAGAGGAACCTGTAACCTGAAATGCAGCTCTCAGGCAGGACTGATTTTCGTAAAAAGCGGCGTATCCATCTGATATCCCCGAAGTGATGAGGTGGCAGATTCATTCAGAACTTCTTCCTGAAAGGTTCCTGAAAAACAGCCACTACAAATTGCAATGGGCAGAGATAGCTGCCCGCCCGTTCAGGGCGGACAGTGTGGTATAAGACAAAACTAGTATTCTTTAACGATCTTCCGTTGCACATTGCGTTATGCGTCAGCGCAGGATAACCGCGCAGCGCATAAAATTGTCCAGTACCGTAATCATACGCCCTACTGCCAGCAGGTCGGCGGCCAGCAGCAGGTCGGTGCGTATCAGCCTGTCCATCAGTATGCGATCGTTCATCTGCGCCTGAATTTTTTCGTACAGAGCCGTCAGGTGTATCCAGTTGTTGGCGAACGTGTCCACCGTCAGGTATTCCCCCTCGCTTAGCTGGCTCAGCAGAACATCAACATCCGCTTTCAGATCCGCAATGCGGGGCATAATGTCTGCTGTGCTGACAGGATTTACTGCATCAGCGTGCGTCATATACGAAAAGTTTCCACCACGCCGCGCAGCTCGCGGGCCTGAGCAGACAGTGACTGTGACGCCGTGGAGGACTCCTCAACCAGGGCTGCATTACTCTGCGTTACCCCGTCCATCTGGCTCACAGCAATGCTGACCTGAGAGATACCCTGCATCTGTTCGTTTGAAGACAGCGAGAGGTTATCCATGTTGTCGGCCAGTTCCCCCACCATGCTGACAATCTTAAGGATACTGTCCCCGGTGCCGGTAGCCACCGCTACGCCACCTTCCACCTGGTTCACCGTCTGTTCTATCAGCAGCTTAATATCACGCGCTGCGGTAGCGCTGCGCTGCGCCAGCGTCCTGACCTCGCCGGCCACGACGGCAAACCCGCGACCTTCCTCACCGGCGCGGGCGGCCTCGACAGCGGCGTTAAGCGCCAGAATGTTAGTCTGGAAAGCAATGCTCTCAATAACGCCGGTGATATCCCGTACCCTGACAGCGCTCAGTGAAATATCGTGCATGGTCTCAGACATTCGCTGCACGTCGGCCTCCCCTGTACGGGCAAGCGTCGCAGCCTGACGGGCAGACTCTGCCGTCTGCTGCGCGCCAGACGCGTTGCTTTTCACCGCAGCGGTAAGCTGCTCCATGCTGGCAGCGGTCTCCTGCAGCGCGGCGGCCTGCTGCTCGGTGCGGGAAGATAGTTCGGTATTACCGTGTGAAATTTCGTCGGCGGCCAGCGCAACTGACGCAGAGGCATCCTTGATCTGCGAGACCAGTCCGCGCAGGTTCGCCTGCATACCGTCCAGTGAGGCGAGCAGGCTGCCGGTGTCGCCACGGCGCAGCGTCACGGGAGAAGTCAGGTCACCGGCGGCAATAGCCGCAGCCAGCACCTGAGCCTGAGCGGGTTCGCCGCCAAGCTGCCGCATCAGGACGCGCACTATCAGCGTGCCGGTTACCACAGACACCAGGACTGAAATCAGCGCAATGATACCCAGAACAACCTGTGCCCTGCTCACTGCCCTGGCGTTCTCTGCCACAGCCGATTCACTGCTCTTCATCTGAAGAACGGTCATCTCGTTCAGCGCGGCCAGTAAATTCCGGTGAGCCGGGCGGTTAACTTTAAGAAGGTAGTCAGCCGCCTCCTCGACCTGACGCTGAAGCCCCAGCTGTGCCGCCTTTTCATAAGTGCGCATTGCTTCGTCTTCGAGGCTTTCCATTTTCTGGAAAGTTTCGCGTCCGGCAGGGGTTGATTCGATCTTCATCATGTCAGAAAGTGCCTGACGATTCTTCACGTACAAGGCCTGCTGCTGTGTCAGCCTGTCCTGCTCCTGCTTCATGATAACCGGGTCTGAGAACAGGGCGAGATTTCTGATAGCAATGGCCATATCCCGCAGGCCACCGCGCATGTCGAGAATGATCTGATATTTTTTCATCTTAACACTGACAGCATTTTCCATACCGTCGCGTGCATCAGAAAGTGCTTTAAAGGCGACGCCGGTACAGAGGATAAAGAGCAGAATCAGAAGACCGAAACCGGCCCCCAGTCGGGTGGAAATTTTCATTGAGTTATGTCCTGTCCGATAATTGTTATGAGATACCTGGTGTTGTGCAGAAGCTTTATCGGTACGAAACGGTTTTGCCTGCAGGGGGGATAAGAAATTAAATCGATCGCAACTTAATTGATGTCAGCTTTTTAAACACTTAACCGACTCACCCGACAGCTGAGGGTAATGCTGTGAAAACTCAACGTTGCAACATCAGGGACTGCTTACTCGTACGGTTGGATTACTGAACTGGCATGTCGTGAAAGCAATGTCCGCTTTTGGCACGGAGCGAACAAGCTAACTGAGCTGAAAGTCCGCTATGAGCGAGGAGCGGACATGACATCCAAAGGATGGTTTGAATAAGTGTTGTCCCATCAACCGTTTTAGGCTGATGCTTTCCTTAACAGGATGCTTTAAGTTGGTCACATTTATCCTGCAGGATATAACCATGATAACAGTAGAAAAATCAGATCCATTTTCTTCAGAGTCCCGTCGCTTAGTCGAAGCTCTATCAGCAGAACTTGCCGCTATTACTGGTGATAACGGCAAAAGCAATTTCACCGTCGAAGCAATGAGTGATGACAATGCTTTATGGGCATTAGCAAAGAATTCTCAAGGCAAAGCTGTGGGATGTGGTGCTATACGGCCATTAACCAAAAATATAGCCGAGATTAAAAGGATGTTTTCAGACCGAAGTGCGTCAGGGATTGGCGGTGCTTTACTCACTTTTCTTGAAAAATCTGCAAAAGAGATGGGATATATCGAAATTAGGCTGGAAACCCGACACATCAACTATCGTGCTGTAGATTTCTACATGAAAAATGGTTATGTCCCTATCGAGAATTACGGCCCATATATAGGCAGGGCAGAAGCTATCTGTTTCTCAAAGGCATTGCGCTGACTATATTAATTGGAACTGATGTCCGCTTCTGGCACAAAGGGGACCTTAATATCGGGTTTTCAGTAAACAGAAATCGTTACGTCCCACCTGTTTTCAGCATAAGATTTTTCGGGCATTATGCTTATGATCCAGCGGTTTGCCTCCTCCGGACGGTGGATAACCGGCAAACTGGCACCGTCAGAACGCCTAATCCTGCTTTCTGAGTGGTCGTGGGCGGCCAAAAAGAAATCCCTGCAGCAGCCCGCAGCCGGATGTCCGGAGCCATTCCGCCTGCTCTTCTTTTTCAACACCTTCCGCCACTACCTCCAGCCCGAGCTCACGACATAGCGTCAGGACGGCACCGACAATCGCTGCCGCTTCCGCATCCAAGTGCAGATCGCTGATAAAGGATCGGTCAATCTTGATTTTGCTGAACAGACGGGTCCGCAGGTAGCTCAGTGATGAATAGCCCGTGCCGAAGTCGTCCAGAACTATATGTACTCCCATTCCCTTTAACTCATGAATGACGCGATAGCTGTCTTCCGGGTTTTCAAACAGGGCCGACTCCGTAATTTCCAGCTCAAGCCGGTGTGGTTCAAGACCGCTGTGCTGCAGAGCATGTCTGACGACGCCGGCAAGACGGGGCTCACGAAACTGGCAGGGCGACAGATTTACGGCAATGCGTTCGTTATCTGGCCAGCTGGCAACTTCTGCACATGCTTGCCTCAGGGCAAAAACTCCCATCTCATGAATAAGCCCGGTCTGCTCTGCCAGAGGAATAAATACGGACGGCGGTACGCTGCCCCTGACAGGATGGTACCAGCGCATTAATGCTTCATAAGACACCGTTACACCCGAGCGGCTGTTAACAACGGGCTGGTAAAAAAGCTGTAACTCACCGTTCGCCAGTGCGCTGCGCAGGTCATTTTCCAGGCTGAAACGCTCTGCTGCCGCCCTGGCAAGTCCGGAAGAGAAAATCGCGTAGCCGTTGCGCCCGGCAGATTTTGCCTCATACAGCGCAATGTCGGCGGCGGCAAGCATGTCTTCTGCCTGCAGCACATCGCCACTGTTAAGACAGATACCGATGCTGCATCCGGAAATGACCTTCCGGTCCCCGATTGTAAACGGATCCGACAGCACGCCTGTAAACCGGCGTGCTGTTTCACCCGCCGCCTCTGCACTGATAGCACCGGGAAGAAGAATGATAAATTCGTCGCCCCCCGTTCGCGCCAGCAAATCCCCGGTTCGCAGGACGGCCTGCAGCCGTTCAGCAATGTCCGAAAGAAGAGTATCACCGGCGGCGTGCCCCAGCGCATCGTTAACGAGTTTGAAGCGGTCGACATCAAGTATCATGAGCGTAATAGGCATGCTCTTTTTCAGAAATCCGTTAAGCGCCGGCATGAGGCCCCGGCGGTTCAGCAGGCCCGTCAGCGGATCGTGCAAAGCGTCATAAGTCGCTCGGGTAATCGCCTGCTGCTCAGAGGTTATATCCAGTACGGTGAAAAGAATAAATTCGCCGGCCCCGCCGATTGTCAGCCTCTCCCCTGCTACCCTCAGCGCAATCTCCGGCACCGTCTCTCCGGAAGTGAGCGTTTCGGCAAGTCCGTCGCCCGCCGAAAGGTGAAGGCCACGCCGGAATAGTGTGTCCAGGCCTGCCGGCCGCGTTACGCCCTGACGGGTAAGAATGTTACCACTCAGTACAAGGGCTCTGAGCCAGGCCGAGTGGATGGCAGACTGATTTGTGCGGACAATATTCCCCGATCCCGCCTCACACAGAATCAGCGCGCAGGGTGTGTGGCTGAATATCTCATCCAGCATCTGGCTGGCATCCGACAGTGCTGCCTCGCGCCGGGTTATCACCCGCTGCGCGATACTGAGCGCCATTCTCTCTTCATACTGACGTGATACATCACGCACGATTTTGATAAAAGCGGACTGCTCACCTTCAGCCGGGTTAAGAAACTCAATTTCCACAAACGCCCTGAATACGCTGCCATCCCTGCGCAGGCGCCAGCCCTCTGCAGAGTAGCGTCCATGCTCACGGGCAGCAGCAAGGTTTTCCTCCGGCACGCGTCCGACACGCTCATTGTCATCGTAGAAAACCGAGAAGTGCAGCCCTGTAATCTCCGGCTTTTCCCATCCCTTCATCGTCCGGGCGCCCCGGTTCCAGCTCAGCACCTCCCCGGATGCTGACAGCAGATATATAGCACACAGTGACGTCTCAGAGACCGCCACGCCGAGCCGGTCATGGATGTCAGATTTCATGTATCGGTTCCTGATCAGTTCATCATGTACGCCGGAAACATTCCGGTCCGCAAAGTGGTTATCGGCATACTGGCTCCGGAACACAGTCAGAAGCGCACAAATTATCTGTAACGGGAAGAAATTCTGACATCCGCTGGCTGACAGAGGATTGGCTGAGCCCCTGCGGTTAACACGTCCGGTGCCGGTAAGTATCGCGGCCTGCGAGTGATGTGGGGCGTGACGCAGATTTAATGGCGGTGAGTGATCGTCAGATACCCGCCGGTGATTTTATCGTGCATTTTTTCTTATTCTGAGAAACAAACAGTTTTGCGGGCAGGACGTTTGGTACGGGTTCTGAGATTCAGGCTATGGCGCTCTGTCCGCTGAGCATAGTGCTTGCGGATAACAGGGCTGGCTGAATGAGCCCGTCGCTTCAGCAGCCGGTGACGGAGTCACATTCTCCGTGCCGCTGACGCCGCAAATTCAGACGGCGTCTGATAATTGAGCGCGGAGTGCGGGCGGCACTCATTATAATCCTGACGCCATTCACTGATGGTTTTCCTAGCATGACTGACGTCACTGAACCAGTGTTCATTCAGACATTCATCGCGAAAGCGTCCATTAAAACTCTCAATAAATCCGTTCTGTGTCGGCTTGCCGGGCTGGATAAGCCGCAGCTCCACGCCATGCTCAAAGGCCCATTGATCGAGCGCGCGGCAGGTAAATTCCGGGCCCTGATCAGTTCTTATTGTCGCCGAATAGCCGCGAAACAGCGCAATACTGTCCAGAATACGCGTGACCTGAACACCTGAAATCCCAAAGGCAACAGTGACCATCAGGCATTCCTTCGTGAAGTCGTTCACGCAGGTCAGGCACTTTATCCTGCGACCGGTGGCCAGCGCGTCCATGACGAAATCCATCGACCAGGTCAGGTTGGGCGCTGCAGGGCGGAGCAGCGGCAGACGTTCCGTTGCCAGTCCTTTACGACGTCGTCTGCGTTTTACGCCCAGCCCGCTGAGATGATAGAGGCGGTACACGCGCTTGTGATTAACCAGAAGGCCTTCACGGCGCAGTAACTGCCAGATGCGGCGGTAGCCAAAACGCCTGCGCTCCAGTGCCAGTTCAGTAATGCGCCCTGATAAATGCGCATCAGCCGCCGGACGCTGAGCCTCGTAGCGGCAGGTCGACAGAGACAAACCTGTAAGATTGCAGGCACGACGTTGCGACAGACCGGTCGCATCACACATAAACTCAACGGCTTCCCGCTTCTGGCCTGTCGTCAGTACTTTCGCCCCAGGGCCACCTGAAGTGCCTCCTTATCCAGCATGGCTTCGGCAAGCAGCTTCTTGAGTCTGGCGTTCTCTTCCTCAGGCGACTTCAGGCGCTTAACCTCGGGCACCTCCATACCTCCATACCGCCATACTTCTTGCGCCAGGTATAGAAAGTAGCGTCTGAAATAGCATGCTTACGGCAGAGTTCACGGGCAGAAACCCCGGCTTCAGCCTCGCGGAGAATACTGATGATTTTTTCGTCGGAAAAACGCTTCTTCATGGGGATGTCCTCATGTGGCTTATGAAGACATTACTAACATCGCGGTGTGTTAATCAACGGGGAGCAGGTCAGCTGCACATTATACTTTCGATTTTCGTGGATGGCAGGAAGCTGAGCTGAAAAATATATCCTCGCTAGCGCAGGCTAGAAACGCGGAATACTAACTTCAAACGCAAATATTACATAGAAAGATTCCATAATGCCTTGGCAATCGCAAAAAAATTCTCTCGCGATATTGTCAACAGTGAAACTTTGCTTTTTTCGTTAATTAAGAATTCGTATAGTACTTGTTATGTTAAATAAGGTATCATGTTAATTCCACGTCTCATCAATCGCTCCGTTCCACTTTATCTTCATAACTCTTTTTCGGGGGTGATTAATCCCTGCCCTTATCCGCGTTCAGCGCATCCGCGATGGCAGCATCGGCACCCGCCGCGGCTATATCAGCGCCGCCAGCTATAGGCTTACTCATATCAAGTGGGTTACTAAGGCAGTATCGTCCTTTGATAAACTCTCAACGGAAGGCATTGTTTTACATGTGCCCACCAAGATGTTTGGCCGCTTAATTTGCTTTTTGTCGCATCGAAAAATGCTCTTAAACCCTCAAATCAAATGTACAGAAGCCTGCAGATGTACGCGAATCAGGGCATTAACTAAATCCAGAAATTTAGCCGGCGTTGTTCCCCAGTTTTCAGGCACGAACGTGTCACGGTAATTTGCTCTAAAATCTGCCTCCAGGTCGTCACACTCCTTCAGGAACAAGTCGATGTCATCTATGACCGCAAGTTGCAAGCCCTTGTGTGATGCAGCGAGGAAGGCATCTATTTTAGGCTCGATCTCTTCACTGTCGTCGAGGAGGTCATAGTCCTGACCGAAGTAAATGGCCATGAGGTCATCGAGAGCGCTGATATTGATTCTGTCCACGTTATAGCTCCGGAAAGGCGGTCAGTACGAAAACAAGATTGAGTGCTCTGTGGCGCTAAATATTTTAAATAACTCAATACTTACATGACGCGTTTTACAGTCCATTTACGGAATATTGTCGCGAAATAAACGATTATTTTAATGTTTTTTCTCGTCTGAAAAAGGCATACGCATGCCGCAGGGAGATAAAGGTCATTATAATTAAACAATTGCGCGCGCTCTGAAATAACCTCACTAACTGCTCCTCATTTAGATCACCTCTATAGATTAGCCCGCCTTGATCCTTTATGGTATCGAAAATTAGGATGATTCTGAGAAGGCGACTCCTTAAGTTGTAGTTGAGAAGATGCTTCACGTTTGTTTTTTGCACCTTATCCGTCATGCGGGAGCTGCTTTTAGCTTTACATTTTTTCCATACAACAGCTTATCTCCCTTGCCTTTGTCAGTTTCATATCCCCTTTTCTTCACATCAAAATGAAAGCTTGAGTGAATTTCTTAAGGAGAACCATATATATGGGTATCAGGGTGCAGGTGAGTGTTGCAGGTAAGCTGGGGTTCACTTCTCACCAGAATGCGGTTCCATTGTTGCGTGAGCTCGTCTTGCATAACGATACAGATCAGTCATACGAAAATCTGACACTGCAATTGCAGACGGCGCCTGCGGTGCTGGAAGCAAAACAGTGGAACATTGACCGTTTGCTGCCGGGTTCGTCCCTGGATATCCGGGACCGCGACATGAAGCTTAATGGTGAATGGCTAGCGGAACTGACGGAAAGCGTTACCTGTGAGGTCACGCTGACGCTCCGGGAGGGGGATCACGCGCTCTTTACGCAAAAGTATCCACTTGAAGCGCTGGCTAAAAATGAATGGGGCGGCAATGCGATGGTTGAGTTGCTACCCTCTTTCATCATGCCAAACGATCCGGCGGTCGACCGGGTACTGAAGGTCACATCTGATGTTCTGCGCGGTGCGGGTAAGAATGATGCGCTGGACGGATATGACAGCCACTCCAGGACGCGTGTCTGGGAGATTGCATCAGCGCTCTGGACGGCTGTCTGTAATCTCAGCATCAGTTATGCCCTTCCCCCGGCGAGTTTTGAACGCAACGGACAGAAAATACGCACGCCTGGTGCGATTCTGGAAGGCAGGGTTGCGACCTGCCTGGATACCACTCTGTTATTCGCCTCTGCACTGGAGCAGATGGGGTTAAACGCACTGGTTTTCCTGAGCGAAGGTCACGCCTTCGCAGGCCTGTGGCTTCAGCCCCAGGAATTTGCACAACTTGTCACAGAGGATGTGTCTTCGGTGCGCAAGCGGGTCGACCTGAAAGAGATGGTGGTGTTTGAAGCCACGCTGGTGACACGTGCACATCCTCCCTCTTTCAGCCAGGCCGCTGAAGAGGCGCTGAAGCATCTGACGGAAGATCTTTTTCACGCTGCAATTGATACACATCGTGCACGAATGCAAAAAATACGGCCGCTCGCGCTGGGGATTACACGACTTGAAAAAAATGGTGAACCCACCGAAGAGGTTCATCATGGATTTGAAGCTGCTCCGGTTCTGCCCTCGTTTGAACTGGACATCGATACAGAGAGTGATCATGAAGCCTCTGGGCGTCTGGTGCAGTGGCAGCGTAAATTACTCGATCTGACTACCCGGAACCGTCTGCTTCATCTGCCTGAAAGTGCCAAAGGGATCCGGCTGGTATGTGCAAATCCCGGGCATCTGGAAGACAAGCTCGCAGAGGGGAAACGTATCCGTATCGTATCCCTGCCCGATCTTGAGACCGGTGGTCGTGATGCAGAGCTCTACCGGCAGCAGACCAACGAAAATCTACGGGAAGAATACGCCGAGCTGGCTCTGGAGCGTGGGGAAGTTGTTTCTCCTCTGGAAAAGGACAAGCTAGAGGCTGCGCTTATCGACCTGTATCGTAAGTCTAAGAGCGATCTTGAAGAAGGCGGTGCCAACACCCTGTTCCTGGCGGTCGGTTTCCTGAGATGGAAAAAATCGCCTGAAGATCCGAAGAGCTATTCTGCGCCGCTGATTCTGCTGCCTATCCAGCTGGACCGTAAAAGCGCCCTGTCCGGGGTGACCATGCGCCTGCTTGAGGAGGAACCGCGTTTTAATCTGACGCTGCTTGAACTCCTGCACAATGACTTCGCGCTGACCATCAATGGACTGGATGGAGAACTGCCCACTGATGAAAGCGGCATAGATGTTGACGGAATCTGGAACACTGTACGCCGCGCTGTCAGAGACATACCGGGGTTTGAAGTCACGCGAGACGTTGTAATAGGTACCTTCTCGTTTGCTAAATACCTGATGTGGAAAGATCTCATTGATCGCGCACCGCAGCTGATGCTCAGCCCACTTGTGAAGTACCTTATTGAGCGCGGTAAAGATGGTGTGGTTTTGGAAAACAGCGGTGAGATCATTGAGGTTGATAAACTGGATGATCTTGTCAGTACTGAGGAGCTCTTTCTCCCTTTGCCGGCTGATTCATCGCAGATTGCCGCAGTTGTTGCTTCCGCAAAGGGGCGCAATTTTGTGCTTGATGGCCCTCCTGGTACCGGAAAGTCTCAGACCATCGCTAACATGATCGCACACAACCTGGCGCTGGGCAGACGAGTCCTGTTCGTTGCAGAGAAAAAAGCCGCACTGGATGTCGTTTATCGCCGCCTCGAAGCACAGGGGTTGGGCGAGTTTTGTCTTGAGCTGCACTCCAGTAAAACGTCCAAAATGGATTTCCTGAAACAGCTGGAACGGGCCTGGGATGTTCGCGATATGCTGACTCAGGCTGAATGGGAAGAAGAAGCCAAAAAGGTTCAGCATCTTCGGGACAAACTTAACGAGGTTGTCCGGCTGCTACATCTGCGCTGGCCAAGTGGCATGACGCTACATCAGGCGATGGGACGCGTCATCAAAGATGCCAGTGCAGCGACGCCACAATTCAGCTGGCCCGCCAGTACGCTTCATACTTCTGAACAGATGACGTCGTTCAGGGATATCGCACGTAGACTGGAAATAAACCGTAAGGCCTTCAGGCAACACGGCGCTGATTTTAAGTGGGTTAACCAGTCAAACTGGACGAATGGCTGGCAATCGTCACTCGTATCGACGGCGCATGCTGTTCCTGCCTGTATCGGCCAGTTGGAACAAGCGACTGAAGGTTTACTAAACGCAACAGGCATTACCCTGGACTCGCCCGAACCTGAGAAGCTCATTCAGCTTACGGCGTTGTGTGAACTGCTGTCCAAAGCAGCCGGTATCGATCTCAGCTTTATGTTTGCTCCGGACGCTACTGCCCGCGCCGACGCGGCAAAATCCACGATCAAGCTTTTACGGGACATTGAAGCTGCCAAATCAGGCTTATCAGTTTCCTACACCGCTAATAGCTGGGTGAATATTAGTACACAACAGGTCCGAAGTGATCTTGATGCGGCCGATAAGAAATTCTGGTTCCTGGCTACCCGGGCGCGAAACAAAATCATTGCCGAACTGAGCCGGCAGCACTCACTCAGCGGATTACCTAATCTGACCGCTGACCTGGTGACCATCGATACACTGCAGTCATTACACCAGCACCTTAAGGAGTTTGAGCCAGTTCTGGCGTCTATACCTGGCTTGAAAGGCCTGGACTCGGATACTGCCAAAATGCAGTACATGCTTGAATTAGCCGAGGCAATCCGTGCAGCACTGGCGGGGTTTGCCTCTTCGCCTCAGCAGCTTGCCGAGGTACGCACCGCAGTTAAAACGCTGCTCATTGATGCGAACGATCTGATTGCCCCAGAAGGACAGATCGCGTTGCTAACGCAGAAACTGCGACTCGCATTGTCTGATTTTAATGAGGTCAGAGCGCGATTCTGTGGGCTGATTAATGCGCCAGAACAGGAAATGACAATAACTGCCTTCCGCAGCAGCGCTGAGTGTATTGTAAGCAATCAATCCGCGTTGAAAGCGTGGAGTGACTGGTGCCGTGTAAGAGAAGAAGCGATTGCTGGTGGCCTATTGCCACTGATTCATTCGCTGGTTCATACCGATGCCGATGATAGTCGTGCAGTAGATTTGTTTGAAACCGCATACTGCCGCTGGTTTGCCTCGTGGATGATCGACTCTGAGCCGTTACTGCATAATTTCGTGCCCGCGGAACACATGAGTGATATCGAGGCATACCGCACACAGACCGATCGTCTGGCCAGACTGACGGTTCGTTATATTCGCGCAAGGCTGTGCGGAGTGATACCGGCAAAAAATGAAATCAGTAAGCAAGGTGGCTTTGCGCTGCTTAAACACGAACTACAAAAGTCCCGTCGCCATAAACCCGTACGTCAGATGGCTGCAGAGATGGGCGACGCGATGGCGAAGCTGGCACCCTGTATGTTAATGAGTCCGCTCTCTGTCGCTCAGTTCCTGCCTTCCGATCAAGCACTGTTCGATCTGGTTATCTTTGACGAAGCCTCACAGATTTCGCCCTGGGACGCCATTGGTGCAATGGCTCGTGGCAGGCAGGTTGTAATTGCGGGTGACCCAAGGCAGATGCCGCCAACCAGTTTCTTCAACCGTGCCGCTAACGAAGCCGATGATGACACAGAAGAGGATATGGAAAGTATTCTCGATGAATGCCTTGCTGCCGGTTTATATAATCACAGCCTGAGCTGGCATTACCGTAGTCGTCATGAGAGCCTGATAACCTTCTCGAACCATCGCTACTACGACAGTAATTTGATCACCTTCCCGGCATCTGAGACGAAACAGAGTGCAGTTCAGTGGTGTAAGGTTGAAGGAACCTATTCCAAAGGTAAGGGCCGCCATAATCAGGCCGAGGCCGAGGCCATCGTAGCCGAAACCGTTAAGCGATTGACGGACAAAACCTTCATTACATCGGGTAAATCCATCGGTATAATTACGCTGAATACGGAGCAACAGAAGTTAATCAGTGATCTGCTGGACCGTGCGCGTCAACTGCATCCTGAAATTGAGCCGTTCTTCCAGACCGAGCAGGAAGAGCCGGTTGTTGTTAAAAATCTGGAAACCGTTCAGGGTGATGAGCGAGACCTCATCATGCTGAGTATCGGCTACGGTCCCACTGAACCCGGCGCGAATACCATGTCGATGAACTTTGGTCCGCTTAACCGCGATGGCGGCTGGCGGCGCCTGAATGTTGCCGTTACGCGCGCCCGTCAGGAAATGATGGTGTTCAGCTCCTTCGACCCATCACTCATCGACCTTAACCGTACTGGTGCCAGAGCGGTTGCTGACCTTAAGCATTTTATTGAATTTGCTCAGCGAGGACCGATGGCGCTCGCACAGGCAGTGCGTGGCTCTGTGGGTGGTTATGACTCTCCTTTTGAGGAGGCTGTGGCGGATGGCTTAAGAAGAAAAGGCTGGCATGTGGTGCCACAAATTGGCGTGTCTCGCTTCCGCATCGATCTGGGCATAGTGCATCCGGATAAACCGGGTGATTACCTTGTGGGTGTTGAATGTGACGGCGCCACCTATCACAGCGCCGCAACGGCACGCGATCGCGACAAAGTGCGTAGCGCAATACTTGAGGGACTGGGTTGGAAACTCCTGCGCTTGTGGTCAACTGAGTGGTGGATCGATAAAGAAGGGGCGCTGGACAGACTGGATGCGGCTATTCAGAGTCTACTTGAACAGTCCCGTACTTTGCAGGATCAAACGGCTGACGATTTTGAGAAAGAGAGCGCCATCGAGCCATTAAGTGATTCAGAGGAAATTGAAGCACATCCTTTGTCAGATGGAAAAACAGGGGCTAATGATGACGAACTTGATGCGCCTGTTGAATACATCCAGGTAATCTCCCCGACGCCTGAAGATGAAGGAGAGGCTCTTCCCCAGCTGAAATATGCCTATTCTGCATCATCTGAAACCAACGCAACTTCAGGGGCTGGTCAATACGTCGTAAACGAATTGCACTCGTGGCGTAATAAAGTCGATGCTGAGAAGTTTTATGGCCCAGAGTACGATGAAACGTTAAAAGCGATGATTGCAGAAGTGGTCATCTCTGAATCTCCTCTTCTGGACACGACGCTTGTGCAGCGAGTGGCTCGTGTTCATGGATTCAACCGAGCCGGTAGGCTGATCCGTGAACGGGTGATGGAAATTGTGGATAAGCAATACCATCTTGCTACTGATCCTTCCGGAGAGGATTTTGTCTGGCTTTCCGAGACGCAACGTGCGGACTGGAATACTTTCCGTCTGCCTTCGACCGAGAATGATGTTCGTCAGGCTGATTCTATTGCCTTTGAAGAATTGCGATCCCTGGCGTTGAGTACGTCAAACGAAAATCAGGTAAATGAAATGGCGAGATTACTTGGTATTAAACGTCTCACTAGCCAAACAAGGCAGCGTCTTGAAGCCGTTCTGTAAACAGCACGGAAGTTAACCGTACACTGGAGTTGACTCTTCAGTGTACGATCAATGATAATTTTATTAGTAGAAGTACACTACATCATAGTTATGTTAAATCTAAGTTGATGGGCATATTAACCGTATGCCCAACTTCAAAAATTTAATCAATGCCTTGTAAAGATATCTCCAATTTCTTCGTCAAGTATTTTACATAGGCCCAAACTCATTTTTTTCTGGACGGCGTCAACCCAAATTATTTCTACTTCAACCCGATCTCCGAGATTAGGAGTCAAACCCCTATAGTTTGATGAATGAACCAAACCAACTAAGCCATCTAAAAATTCGACAAATGTACCATACGTGACAATATTAGTAATAATAACAACATGTTTAGTCCCTCGAGGTAGCTTTTTATCCGCATCGAACCATGGATCCCAGGATTGATTTATTCTTACTCTTGCAACAGCATTTTGAGCCTCACTAATATCTGTTAACTCATCAAGAATATCAGATATAAGGAATCCGCCATTGAGTGGAACTATTTCATCTTTTTTCCTAGATAAAAAATCAACCAGTTCAGAACCCGTATCTACTGTATTCTGAAGGTGTAAGTGGTAACTGCTTTCTTTGATTCTTTTCCCTATTCTTTCTGCAGTAAACCGATCGTTAAAAAACGTATCTTCAGCTATTGCCGCCAAATAGCTCAAATTGCCTAGAAGATCTAAATGAACAAATCCAGCAGGTCCAAGCTTAATTAAATCCTCATCTTCAACGTAATCTAGACGTAAATGCTCTGCAATAATGCAACGGCTAGCTAAGAGATAATTTACTTCCCTGTCAAGTATATTAGGTGTCAAACCAAAACCAGCTAAAGAATTTTTAATGTCGCTTTTAGGATAATACCCTTTAAAGCCTTCAGTTCCAGCATGAGAAAAATTCTTTCTTAACCACTTGAGAATCATATATCTCGTGAAGTAATTGGGTTTAGCATCATCATTATTAGCGCTAAATATGTTTTTTACATAAGATTGATCAGAATCATAAAATCTGCGATTCATCCTAATTAATACTGTTGCTACTTGATGTAAGGGGATTGTATGACGACCTTGTGATTGCCTTATTTTAAAAATTTGGTCTTCACCTATATGAGCACTATTGCAAAACTCTAAAAATATCTCAAGAGCGCTACGCATATTTCTACCCGAAAGGCCAACAATCATACGGCGCACAAATCGATCATGTTCAAACAAAGATGTTACGATTGAAGTAAGGTAATAAGCTTGATCAGATCGAGGGTACTCTACCTGAAAACCATTGGGTAAGCTAAATTTGAGCTTTTCTCCTGAGTTAAAGTTTAATTTATTTAATGCTAATTGGACTCTTCGCATTAAAATATGCTGAAATAAAGGAGGGTCTATCCTGAAGACCATATCTTTAAGGGCTGTGTCTAATGGCGGCTGATACCTATTATTATCATATGTTTCGTCTCTTAAAGGCAAAATAACTAGTGATCTATATTCAGATTTTAGCCATTGGGCTGCTTCAAACATCAAGAGTTGTTCGTCTCTCGTTTTTTTGTCACAATTATCAAGTACAATAATACTTAGTTTGTTCCTATTCCCACAGCAATACCTCATGTAAGACTTAACAGTTTTATCAAGGTCAGCCTGAAGGTTCTCAATTAGCTCAGCTAATTTTATTGTAAATACCTCTACATTATTTACATACAGTTTACCTATGCCTTTTTTGAAAGAATTAATTTCTGGATTGTATAATTTTTGAATGGTTTCTATATCATCAAAATCATCATCAGGCATAGAGGAAATACATGATTCAATGATCTTATTCTTAAGCCATGGATAAATTTCAAGGGGTGATACTGGTGCTGAGTTCATATCAAGGCGGCACCAGACAGTGTCAGCAAGTAAAGACTGTGGAAGAGCTTTTTCTTGTAAGTAATCAATAAATGTTGTTTTACCCGAACCAACACTTCCAATAATTAACATCACCTGATGTTCCAAATCATCGGCAGAGTTTAACTTCCCAATAATTTCTTTTGGATTGCTTGTGTCCTCAATAAGCTTAGCACTTGTCTCGCTAGGCGGTCTTGCAGCTCTTATTACCTTATCAATAGGCTCAATATATCGCTCTCTTTTTTTTGAAGATATATACCCATTGTTAGCTATGAATCTCTTTTCGGACCTGGTTATTGGATTAAATATTGAAGATATTAAAGTTGTTAATGTTGCACCAAATGTATTCTGACCAACTTCTTCATTCTGAAAAGCTATACCACCAATCAGACGTCTAGGTTTAAAATAATCGTCATTTCTAAGAGACTTGGCTATGCTTGTAGATAACTCCTCTATCTTTTTCCATGAGAATATGTCATTTAATTTCGCATCATCTTGAGTGTAGTTACATAAGTCGCTAACCTTCACCTTTGATAAAGGTTCGCTGCTATCAGAGAAACCATACCAGAATTCTATACCATTGCTTGCTATGATATATCGGCAAGGATTTAGACCTGTTTCGAAAAGTGCATTCAACTCGCTGGCATACAACCTTGCTTGTCTATACCCTTCCAGTAAGTCTTCATTAGGCCCCTTTGCTTCTATTACTACTAATGGAAGTCCAGAAACAACCAATAAATAGTCGGGATAATAAAGCTTAGCTTCGCTCCCCTTACCGATAGTGAATCTTCTGATGTTGACTTTTGTTTGTATAATAGAGGGCGGTAAGTTAAAACCATATGGGAAGTCAGCTATCAAAAAAGGGTAAAGGAATTTTTGCTCAACATCACTTTCATTAACAAATCCGTCTTTTTGCCACATATATATCTCCATTTTATATTGTTAAATTCTATTGATTTATTAAGTGGCTCGATGCATGCTAATCTTGATGGCTTCTAATTTAAATTTTCCTCATCAAATTTCGAAAAAATAATTTAGAATTTTTATCTTGAGCTTTGGTAAGACTTTTATTAGAGGAAAACCAGTTCTTGATGGCTAATTCATTTATATAAATAATATTTGTATAATGCAAGAGTTCTTTTTAACTATATGCGTTACATAACATATTTTATTTTCATGAGCGCGATTTCGTTACTCTTTGATTTTTATCCTATTGATCTACTTCAATATGTCATGTGCGCGTTTAAAATTCATACAGTTAGCACTGTATAAACTCTTTCACATCCTTTCATTTTTTCGATTGAAGCAAACAGCCTCCCCCTGTCTGGCCTTATATAATTATGTTTATATAAGGCCAGACAAAGCCTTAGAAACCCTGTATCATGCGGATCTGGGCCGGATCCTGTCCTTTGTGGCAGTTTATACGGGCGGTAGCCGGGCATGAAAGCGGCTAAAAAACAGGCTGCGCTACGTGGAATCTGGCGGGTAACCACCCTGCTCTTTCTTCAGAATTCACGTAGCGTCGTCAGAGCGTATATGGAGAAAACTGAACAGCATGAACGATCTCTCCGTTTTTGCCGGCCTCATCCCCGGAGCGGCGCCGGATGATGACCTGACCGGAAGGCTGGCGGCTTTTGTCCGCCACCGCGAGGCGTTTTCGCCCAACACGTGGCGGCAGCTGCTGAGCGTCATGCGGATCTGCTGGCGCTGGTCGCAGGCTAACCGGCGCTCGTTCCTGCCCATGTCGCCGGAAGATCTGCAGGACTATCTCTTTCACCTGCAGGCTACCGGCCGGTCGACGTCAACCGTTTCGGTGCACGCCGCGCTTGTTTCAATGTTACACCGTAACGCAGGGTTGGTCCCGCCGACGGTATCACCTGATGTCGTGCGCGCCAGAAAGAAAATTAACCGCACCGCCATCATGTCCGGCGAGCGTACGGGACAGGCCGTGCCCTTCTGCCGTCCGGATCTCGACCGTCTGGACGCGTTATGGCAGCATTCGTCCCGCCTGCAGCACCTGCGTGATCTGGCTTTTGTCCACGTGGCATACGGCACACTGCTGCGTATGAGCGAGCTGTCACGCCTGCGGATGCGGGACGTCACGCGCGCGGCCGACGGCCGCGTTATTCTCGACGTGTGCTGGACCAAAACCATCCTGCAGTCCGGCGGCATCGTCAAGGCGCTGAGCGCGCGCTCTTCAGAACGGCTGATAGAATGGATTCACGCGGCGGGTCTGGCGGACGAGCCTGAGGCCGTGCTGTTCTGCCCCGTTCACAGGTCAAACAAGGTGACCGGCGTCCCGACCGCGCCCATGAGTGCGCCGAGCCTGGAAGACATCTGGCACAGGGCAAGGCGGCAGACCGGCCAGACGTCCCGCGCGGAAACCAATAAAGGGCGTTACGCCAGCTGGAGCGGCCACAGCGCGCGCGTCGGCGCCGCGCAGGATATGGCCAGAAAAGGCGTTTCCATTGCGCAGATCATGCAGGAAGGCACGTGGACGCAGACCCAGACGGTAATGCGGTATATACGCATGGTCGAGGCGCATAAAGGGGCCATGGTCTCGCTGATGGAAGATGAGGATTAATCTGGCCTGATGCGCGTCTGTTAAAAAATACGCCGGTATGGCCATCTCCCGTTGAAAGGGATTTTAATCAAAAATTGCTTATTAAAATATTTTTGCCTGAGGCCGGCTCACGGCTTTTTCAGGCTCATGGATCACTGTATTTATCCCAAAATTTACTACAGCCCATGTTCAGACCGCAAATTAAGTCATTAATAACAATCTCTTGTAAATGATCTTTATCCATTTACAGCATGCATAATGTTAATAACTTAATAACTTATTAACTTAATAAGATGTGGGAGGCAGTCCGGATGGAGGGTGCCATGCTTATGAGTCAGAAAATAACACCGGCACCGCACAGGGAACATTCTCGGCGTTTCTGACGCGCCCGCAAACCACGCGTCACGTTAGCAGATTGCTCATATCGTCAGGGTTTCGCGCCAGTTGCGATCCCGGTACATTCCGGCCAGAGTCCGGCCGTTTTGCTGTTGAGGATCTGCGCGGCTGTTACGGCGTCAGACTACCGGGCGTGAAGGTCATATTCCCGTCATCACTGAGGATTCGTCCACACCCGCCCGGCATGTGGCGCTACGTCGGATATGTTACCCGCCAGAGATACCTCATACTTCCCGGCTGAACGGTCATCAGATCTTATCCTTCCTTATCCGCCGGGCATGAAAAAGCCCGCAAACGCGGGCTGACTGGTTATCACGATTTATCGCCGTAGTGATAACGTGCTGCATAAATAATAATCTCTCCGTTCTGGATTGAGTAGACCAGCCGGTGGATTTGATCGATGCGTCGCGAATAGAGCGCCGGATCTTTGTGATGCCGTAACCGTTCAGGTTTTCCAATGCCAGTCAGCGGATCGGCCTCAATGCTGTGAAGCAATTGCCGCACGCGTTCAAACTTCTTTTTGTCTGTATCGCGCCAGTAATTGAGATCGTCAGCGCCATTTTTCGTGAACTTAATATTCCACTTCGACAAACTCGCCGCGCTCCGCCTGTTTCATTGACTCATTAATATGCGCAGCGTTTGCCGGGTTGCTGAACAGGTACACCGTTTCTATCAGTGCCTCATACTCTTCCGCATCAACTATCACAACATCAGGTGCGTCGCGGCGCATTACGCGCACAGGCTCGGCGTCGTCGGTGACTCGCTTCATCGTATCTGCGAAATGTTTGCGGGCATCGGTAAAATTGATTGAATGCATGTTATTAACTCCCATCAGTTAATGAGCATTATGTAACATGTACTCAAACAAGTACAATTTAAAGTTTACCCAGTTTCTTGTCAGGACGACGCCCTTACAACGGAAAGATTAAGGAGGGAAGCCAGGAGGTCTGAACCTCAAAATTCTTGTGACATCAATTAAGTCTGTCAGTCCTCAGCTGGGAATGCATATGCTTGTCGTGCTCCGCAGCCATAACTGCTGCAGCCTTTCTGGGCGTGGTGCCGGTTGAGAAGCGCTCAGGCACGTCGGTACGCAGTCGCCCTCACATGTCGAAAATAGATCCGCCTCAGTTAAAAACTAAGCTTTACATGTCAACGCTGTGCGAAAAATTCACAATAAGCGGATGCGCAATATGGACGATGAGTTATGCGTGCGTGGCAAGCCGAAAATGGTGGCCATCGGTGTCCTGATGAGAAAACGGGTGCACTGTTTTTATGGTGTACTGGCAGGTACTGCATCCTGTGACGAGATTTCCCCCTCCCCAATCCATATCTGACGTTCATCAAGATATACAGGACGTAGCCACAGAGCAAACACTATGAACAGGGTAAAGTCCACTATGAGCGAAAAGCGGACGACAAAATCATGGCGATAGGGACATTATGCCACAAAAGACCATACTTATATTATGGTTAATTCACCCATCTGATTGGCATGAAAAGGAAATGAAATGGCAGTGTATAACAACAGTAAAACTGTAAAAAAAACAGAATACCCGGACAAGTTTGGAAAAATTTGGAAGGTCGGACAAAAACCAGAATACCCTGGGATCTATGAGTGCAAAGCATGCTTTTATGAGGATGTAATTAATCGCGAATGCGAAAAATTTCCACCTTGCTCAAATTGTACAGGGAAAGGGAAAGCGAACACATGGCAACTATTAGTTCTAGCCCAAGACGCTCCATCATAATCCTCTAATCCGCCTACAGAGGCGGATTCTTTTACGCCTGCAAATAGCTCTGATTTACCATAACGTCTCCTTAATCGACTCAAGTTCATAGCTACCTTGCCAATAAACACAGTGCACTTTACAATTTTTTTAAAAATCAACGAAGTATTCAATGGCAACAACCATTTACCGGGCTAAGTGCTTGGATTGAAAGCATGAATGGACGAGTCGTACCGGATATGGAGCGCCAGATTACTGCCCCAAATATCGAAGCCGTCGAATAGCAACAAGCCCAATCGGATAAGCTAATGGAGTGATAAAATGGGTTTTTTGAAGACAGTACTTACTGCAGCTTTGTTTATTGCAGCGCCCACATGGGCGGGAGATTTAACTGGGCCTCAAAATAATGCCGTTAGATCTGCGAAGCAGTATCTCAGTATGACAGGCTTTTCACGGGACGGACTTATTCATCAACTCTCATCGGATGCAGGGGATGGTTACGATATTTCTGACGCTACGGCAGCAGTGGACAGCCTGAATAATGATTGGAACCAAGAGGCGGTGAAATCTGCGAAGGAGTATCTCAGTATGATGGGCTTCTCATGTAAAGGCCTCATTGAGCAACTTTCCTCAAGTGCCGGAGATAAATACACCGTTGACCAAGCTACATACGGGGCAAAACAGGCAGGTGGCTGCTAAAAAACGGTGTAGTTTAAGTGATGGTTACACCCGAACCACCGAATTCCATTGCGCCGGTGTTTGCTTACTCCGCATGCTGGTTTTATTAACCTAGGATAATTCTCGTTTTCCAAGCGGCCTCTCTAAGGAAAATTTAAATGGTAGGAACAGTTAACCTTCCGCATACTTGCCCAAAATGCAGAACAACTACTGCACACACTGCTGGTGAGCTTCAGGCGCTTTTTGGTTTTAGAACTATACCTTCGGGGGCAACAAATCAAAGTTGGTGCCGGGATTGTCGTTCTAGTAACTGAGCTAAAGCCCTTCGGGGCTTTTTTGTACTTGGATATCACCCGGATCTACCCTAACATCTGGGCCACGAACTTACGCCGCAGGCAGTAAATGGTGGATGACCGCAACCTCGGAATGCATCTCTATGTACGGTTAGTGCTCACGCATCCCTTCCAGCAGTTCAGCATTCGGCCATTCCGCACTCTTTTCAAGCCTAGCCGCAACGTCAAAAAGCGGCATTTTTCAACGTGCGTGACACACACCATGACCCTATCAAAGGCATCCTGCGCGTTTACGTAAAGCATAGGACACAGCACAATTTCGCGTTCCCGCCATCGTATGGTATGACGCTTCCTCGCGAACGTCCGGCAGCAGGCGAAGCACGATTTCAAGGTTCTGCAATGACACATTACCTCCAATGACCTGCCCCAGTAATTAGATACAACGATCAGTTAGTAATGTCGGCTTTTGATTAATGGGTCGAATTTAGTCCTAAGCAGGTTAGTTTTATAGCAAAGTAAAGCGTATCTTTTAAACGTCCGCTCCTGGCACAAAGCGGACATCGTTCTCATGTTGTTTATGCCGGGCAGCGTTCAGAGCATATTTTTAGCTATCGCAAGCAGGAAAGCGGTAACCGAGGTGGCGTCAGTGATTTCGCCGTCACGTATTAATTGAGCAAAGGCGCTGATATTAATTTTTTTCACCGTCAAACCGTACTCTTCCTCCTCCAGCTGCTGGCCGGTAAATGTCAGTTCCGTGGCAAGGTAAATATGATAACCCTGGGCTGAATAGCCCTGCGCGAGCTTCTGATAACCGACATACACCATTTTTCCGGCGCTCAATCCGGTTTCTTCTTTAAGCTCGCCTCTGGCAACGTCTTCAGGTGCAGCATCGTGGGAACATTCCCAGCTTCCCTGTGGCAATTCCGTGGTTCTCTGGCCCAGTGGGTAACGGTATTGCTCAACCAGGTAGACTTCATCATTCTCAACCGGAATGACGACCACAAAATCATCTTTTTCAATAACGGAATAGAGCCCCTCGCTGCCATCGGCTCTCAGAATCCGGTCCTCCTTAAGCGACATCCAGCGGTTACGGTAAATTTGTCTTGATTCCAGTGTTTTGATCTCTGTCTTCACGATAACCTCCTTATTTCTTTGCCTGTTGCTCTGCCACGATAACGTTAATGCCTTCGCCCCTGAACAGCGCAATATAGTCAGCGGGCGCATCGTCATCAGTAATGATGTCGCTAATTTCTCCGGATGATGCATAAGAAAAGGGGGAATGTTTTCCCATTTTCTCTCCCGAAATAACGCACACGCTGCGCTCAGCGGCTTGTGCGAGACCTCGCTTAACCAGCGTTTCTTCATAATCGATACTGCTGAAGCCTGTTGTGATATTCGCCGCCGCTGCACCAATAAAGCAGATATCAAAAGCCATGGTGCGTAACTCTTCACACACTCTATGGCCCGTCATATCCATCGCGGGCTTAAATAATTTACCGCCCAGCACAATGACCTCCACATCCGGATGAACGGCCAGCGCCATGGCGGCGGGCAGGTTGTTTGTTACGACGGTGCAACGCAATCCCGGCGGGATAGCCTGTGCGATGGCAAGCGTGGTGGTTCCTCCGTCCAGTCCGACGACATCATCCTGCCGGATAAGAGAGACTGCCATCGAAGCGATAGCGCTTTTTGACGTACCCGTTCTGCCCAGCCTTTCCTGGTGATGAAGCGGTACCTGTGAGCGGGGGATCGCGCCGCCACGGACGCGACGCAGCATGCCTGTAGACTCAAGGCGTATCAGATCGCGACGAATCGTGTCCTCTGATATACCCAGCTTTTCAGCCAGTGCTGAGGCCTGCAGTTCGCCATAATGGCTTAATAAATCGAGAATTTTCTGCCGTCGTGCATCAGGTAGTTTCATTTGTTTGCGTAATTTTGCAATATTTATTGCGTTAATATGCATAATTTTGCAGAGTAATGCAATGTTATGACAGGCTGTGAGGCGCAGAATGAGAGCAGAGTTATTCAGCCTGAAGGGGAAAACTGTTATGCCGGCATGCTGGCGATTTGTACCAGCCGTAGCGTGGATAAAACGCATCGCTGATGAGACCGGAGACGGTGTTTACAGGTACAACAGCCAGGAGGCCAGAGATCATGATTAAGGCATTATCTGTCCTCGCTGCAGGCGCGTTTGTTTCGCAGACAACCGAATATTTGCCAGTCGGACTGTTAAATCAGATAGCAGAGCATCTCGGGATTAGCGGGGCGAAGGCTGGCGTGCTGATTACCGTATATGCATGGGTAATAACCCTGTCCGTCATACCCGTCACGGTGCTCACGCAATCAATTGACAGAAAAAAGCTTTTCATTTTTTTGCTCGGCCTTATCGCAATATGTAATGGCTCGGTCATGCTGACAGACAGTTTCGTTACCCTGCTTTTACTGCGGGTAATTGCAGCACTGGGACACGGTGTGTTCTGGGCAGGGATCGCCTCTTATGCCATCAGAATGGCCGGCACCATGCCCGCAAGCAAGGCGACAGCGATCGTCTTCTCAGGCATATCGCTGGCGATAGTTATGGGGGTGCCGCTGTCGACTGCAGCGGGAAATTATTACGGATGGCAAAAGGGGTTTGGTCTGTTTGGCCTGTTTTCACTGATTATCATGTGCCTTGCTGTCAGATGGCTGCCTCGCGTTCATGAACCTGTAGCGAAAGCGGGACCATCTGGCCTGCAAAAACCTGCATTTTCCGGATTGCTCTGTCTGCTGGCAGGCGTAACGCTTTTAATTATTACGGCACACTTCATGAGTTATACCTATATCACTGTTTTCCTGATGAAAATACCGGGGGTAAATGCTGATGTTCTGACCATGTTGCTTTTTGTTTTCGGCGCGGGAGGTGCCTGCAGTACGCTGCTGATAAGTCGTTTTTCCCTCAGACCGTCTTTACTGACACTGGCGGGCGGAACAGGTATCGCGCTTGCACAGGCTCTTCTGCTGATAAGGCTGCCGGACCCTCTCAGCGCTGGCGGAGTGATGTTTTTCTGGGGTTGTGCCATCTCAGTAGTTATCGTCGGACTCCAGTCCTGGGTAATCGAAGCGTCACGGGATTATCCTGAATTCGCATCTGCTCTATATGTTATGTCGTTCAATATTGGCATCGGGTCAGGAGCTGTCGCGGGAGGCTACTTTACCGGCACAAAAGACAATAGTAGATTATTTCTGTGCAGTATCACTCTGAGTATCACAGGATTATTACTGGCCGGGGTTATCGTTTTCAGAAAATCAGGCAGATACCACCGGGAAGCGAGAAAGTGACAGGCCTGGAGTTATCGTATCCGGGCCTGGTAACGTCCGCTTCTGGCACAAAGCGGACGTTCATTCCGAAGACCTCTTTCATCGCCGAAATGAAAAAGGTTGTCGAGCAGTGCGCAGTCTGGCGCTCCCCAACCCCTCCCTGCTAAGCCAGACGGTCTCAACGCGATGATTGAGTCAATCTAATCCCCGAAGCCCCGGTGAGCGGGCTGGACGGCGCGTAGCGACGTACAGGGCGTGATTTCCGGGGTCTTGGTTTTACTGTTCACTATGAACAGTAAAACTTAGAGGATTAGTTACACCATCCATTACAGCCACTCCTGTTCCGGCCCGATGGGCCGGGGCGGGGGCGGTCTGTCAATGGGCACTCGGAGCTTCAGATCTGCTCCGGTTCTGGCTGAGAGGGGCTGGAAGGTTCAGACCGGCTCTGATGTGGTTTTATATCGTAAATTCGAGTGTTGTAACTAATGGCTTTGCCCTGCCCGCCACCGGCGGGAGCTACTTCAGATTCTGAGCGGCACGGTCGCCTGCGGCCGCTGCAAGCGAAGGCCTTATCTATCCTCAGAATGGTTTGACTGAAACCTTATTTTCTTTTTGATTATTTCTTTACTGACCATAGGTCAGGAATGTCTTGCGGGTAACTTCAGACTCGCTTGCAGGTAAGCCTGACTTTCCATTTGCGGGTAAATGCGGATAAAAAAAAGCAGCACCCGAAACGGCTGAATATATATGGTTCAGCGTGCCAGAAGTTCATGCCGGCAGGAGCAAAACCAGGGTGTTCTGCAGGCGGCACAAACGACTTTACCGCCAGTCAAGGCGGTTAAAATCAGACGGGGAGACGTCAGTGAACGACGTCGGGATGCGCGGGCTCGTAGCCGAGTCCCAGCTCCAGCTGGTTAAGATGCTGCCACACCAGGCGATCAAAGCTGTCGGCATCGAGGTTAATCAGTTCGTGGTTCGGCCGCGTGCGGATGAGCCAGCTGGCCATCGTGCTGCGCCGTTCGTCGAGAGGAAGTCTGCCCAGCTTATTGCGCCGTTTCTCCCGGACGGAACCACTAGTATCGCATTAGGGTATGCTCATATGTCACACCCTGCGCTGATTTAAGGCTGGAATCAAAAAATGTGTCTGGGGTAACTTCTCGGATAGAATTGTACTAAGGTGAGCTGCACTACGTGAATATTTTCGTGAAAGAGTTGTTCATTATCGGCAGCAATCACAGCTACTGCCTAAACGCACCTATGCTGTTTTATCAAAAGAGGCCAAAGAGCCAAAGAGTAATGCCGAGATAAACTATGAAGGGTGACCGCCCTGCTTTTCCAGACTATCCACTATACCGGGGGATTCAGAGTTTGTTATTCCGTTTGAGGATATTAAGTACATAGTCGCTCCCCTCTTTATCAACGGAGTATTCGAGAAAACCAATGTCCTTAAGCTGCTGGAGAGCCTTCTTCACAGTAGCATTCTGGTTACCCAGATGTGATGTAAGCTGAAGCCGCTCACGCAGCCGGTCAAACCCAATCCGATAAAAGGTTGGCGGTAACTCAGCCAAGTAGAGATAGAGTGCCTGTGCCGACTCTTTTCGGGAAAGCTTCTGGAGTGCTTTAAGATACAACCTGGTTTTACCATCTACCCGGTACAGTGTATTGAGCTTAGAGTTTGGCTTGATGATGATTTTACCGGTGTGGCTGTCATAGTAAGTCGATTCCACAAGGTGCATGTTGATGGTGATACGATCATCTGTACCGGGTACGCTCTTCACGAAACTTATATTGGTCCGGGCAATTCGGGTAAGAGACGCATCAAACCTGTCCTTCAGCTGCCTGTCGATGCGCTTTGTTTCGAAACCGCAGTACTTTGCGAAGTCAGCAAAGTTGAGTTCCAGCTGATCGTCGTTATCGAGTTTTTTATTCGATAAGGCATAGATAATACCTACCCAGACCTTGAAATCGGTATCCATGTCGAGTCGCGGACCGTAAATCTGAATCTGGTTGTAACCCTCACCCTCTACAATAGATAGTCGTGACAGTGAATCTGTTGCGTCGATACTATGACTTTTCCTGCCGCCCTTATCCGTTGATTTCAGCGTGGGCACAAAGACGCCCAGTCGCAGCAGAACTTTAGGTTGTATTGTCTGACGGAGAGTGGGAAGAAGGTGAATAACTTCACCTGATTCTTTGGATGTTTCCTCAATAATGAGCGATAACTTATTGTTTTCCATTAACAATTCCAAGTATCAAAGTGAGTGTATAAGAACGTTATAGTACCCGGTGCAGTGGATCAAATCTACCCGCTATAGTGTATTTTGAACCCTGTATAGTGGATATCACACCCTTCACAGTGTATTGACTTACCCGGTGCAGTGTATTGCATCAGGCTGAAGTCGTTGCTATCAAAGGTCTCAGAGCGATCTTATTCCTTATTGATCTAACATTGATCCTCTAATGATCCTTTTATTTAATCTATCCAGTGGATAAATTGGAATGGATTCTAATTAGGTGACTTTCAGCCTTTACTATCCAAAAAACCCGCGCGAGGCCATGCCTCTTACTATCGGGATGCTGATCGGATCAGCCCGTCCTAGGCGATGGTGTTATGAATGATACAGCAGCTGATTAGCAAAAAATTCAAGCGCCCTCCATGATACACAACACCGCCGGCGCATTTGCCGGTTGCGATTGACTATCAGGGGGCACTAGCGCTACGCCAGATGGCTGCACAGCATGATGAGTACCCGCAGTACCCGCAGTACCCGCAATACCTGCTGGCTCGGGAGGTCAGCGCGCTGCTTCACTACGTGCTGGATCTGCCTCGCAAAATGCTGTTCACCACCCTCTGGAATACGGGTGCACGCATTAATGAAGCACTTGCACTGATCCGGGGAAATTTTAGCCTCGCGCCGCCCTACCCTTATATGCAGCTGGCCACGCTCAAGCAGCGCGGGGCAAAAGCGGCCCGCGGACCAGGCGTGGTCCCTCACAGGCTGGTTCCGCTGTCCGATTTGCATTACGTAGCCCATCTGGAGATGATGGTCGCGACGCTGAAAATTCCGCTGGAGCATCGCAGCCCGGAGACAGGGCGGACCGAAAAGGTTAGGCTCTGGACGGTAACCGACAGAACGGTGAGCATCTGGCTGAACAAAGCTGCAGCCGCCGGTGACGGAGTCACGTTCTCCTTACCGGTAACGCCACACTCATTCCGGCACTGTTACGCCATGCACATGCTCTATGCGGGCATTCCACTGAAGGCGCTGCAGAGCCTGATGGGGCACAAAAGCATGAAGTCCACCGAGGTGTATACGAAGGTGTTTGCGCTGGACGTGGCAGCCCGACACAGGGTGCAGTTCCATATGCCGGGCAATGAGGCTGTAGCAATGCTGAGGAAGATAAAATTTGTTATGTTGTTATCTTCATAGGATAACTTATTATTAAGATAACAAGTTATTAAGATATTATCCTAACAAGTTATTGCCTTTGCCTGGCTTCTTGAATAAGGGTGGAAATCTCTGATTTTGTAAGCTTTTTTAAAGCATCAACAGCTGCTCTCATCACATCCGAACGGTTCACCCTTACGCTTCCTGAAACCATTTCTTCCCGGATAATGTCATCAATATCTTTCAGATTGTCTTCAAAAAGTGAGACGCTAACAGGTTTAGCTTTACTGGCTAAGCGGGATTTTTCGGGTGCTTTTAGAGGCTTATCTGTACCGGCTGTGCCGCCATTTATGAAGGCTGTTTCGTCACGAGGTGGGGTGCTAGCTCGATTTCTCACAGAATCACCTCTTTTACCAATGCCTCAATTTCTTGCTGTGCTTTAGCATTCTGTGTTTCAAAAATTGTCATGGATTCTGCCCATGCATCCCTGTGCGCTTTACGGTCACATACACGTGATTTAGCAAGATGCATTTCAGGGAAATCCTTCAGCACTTCTGCTGCCAGGTTGGCTTCATTAACAAACATGTTTGTTGGAGTCATGTTCAATACGAGATAGCCGCGAACTTGTTCGTTGAAGTCTTTTGCTGCAGTAAATACTGAGCAAGTGTGAGGCACAACATCCAGATCCATTTGAGAAGGTCTGAGAGGTGAAATGAAGACATCTGCTGCCATCAATCCACTACGCATCTCAGCGCTGTCACGCCCTGCACAATCGGCAATAACAAAGTCGTAAGTTTTATCATGCTCTTTCAGCATTGCTTTTATGTTACCTGTAGCCCCTGTGACTGGGATATGGGGTAGTTCTTCAGGTCGACTATTGTACCAGGTAAGAACTGAATTTTGGTCATCAGCATCAACAATCAGTACTCTGTGGCCTGACGACATTAAGTAGGCTGCTATGGAAACAGCAAGTGTACTTTTACCAACGCCACCTTTTTGGCTACCCAGAACGATTATCATCTTGGCCTCATAATAAGTTGTTAAGTTAACAGGTTAACATTGCCATCGATTTGACTTCACTGCAAGTTAGTTAATATCATAATAAATTATTATGATATTAAGTGTTTGATTTACTGTTTATTATTAAGTTATTATTTTAATAAGATAATATAAAAATAAGATAGCATCTTGTAAATTTATTGCCTTGTTAAGTTATTTAAATGTTAAGCTTTGCCTACTTTGTTAGGTAAACAGACATTAAGCCCTTCAGTTGATGCAGTCTGCTATATGAATTACGCCCGTTTGTTGATTCACAGAAAGATTTTGCATATCTGTAAGTCGTCAGCAACATTGGGTTGGGTGGTTGATTAAGTGTTGGACCTGATATATGGGATGATTCATTCTCGAAAACATTTTAGGCTTTAGTAAAAGAATTCCTTCTAATTTTCTAGGCGTTTAGTCATGAGAAAATACCAGTCCTGTTTACTACTGAAGTTAGAGGGAGGGAGGGCCCATTGAAGCCGTCAGTGCCAGCTACCATCACGTAGCGTCCGGAAGTAGGGGTGATTCCCATACCAGCCTATAGGGCGCAGCACTGGCAGAACCCGATAGCAGAAGTTGGGGTGATTCCCATACCGGCTTTTTGGGCGCTGCACTGGCAGAACCCGACAGCAAAAGTAGGGGCGCTTCCCATACCGGCTTATTGGGCGCTGCAATTGCAAAAACCTGGCAACCAAATTAGGGACGATTCCCATATCGACCCCTATAGCGCATTACTGGTAGAACGTGGCAGCATAAGTAGGAGGATTATTCCGACCCCATACTGTTAATATAGTGATATTTAACGACTTGACATAATGATCTGCGTATTAATCGGAATCATATGGAATTTCAGTTGCCGGAATAAATATTACTACCTTCTAAATATTTCTTTCTGTTAGTATCTCTTTGATGTTGATGTCCTCAAAATAAAAATACACTGCATTCATTGGTTTTTTATCTAACCAATATTTAGAATTCGTCGCAAAAATTATTCAATGAATCGATGATCTTTTTGTTATCTTTATAAAACCCGTATACGGGGTATGTAGCAATTGTTACTAATATAACCCAAACAAGGCCAAGAGAAATAACAAGCATTGCTATTGCAATTGGAATGTCTTCTTTGGGCAAGCTAAGCGCCGAAAAGAAAAATATGTAATAAGCAATAAGGAAAGTGATTATATATCCGACCCCCTCCATTTTTCTTTTTTTGTATTTTCCTTGTTGAGTGTAAATGTTATTTCTTTATTTAATGCTGCGGTGTCACTAGCCTCCTGATCAATGCAATGTGAAAGCTTATTAATCCTTGACTTTTGAATATCATTAAGATTATTACAACTTAATTTTTTAAATGCTGCAGAGCCAAAAGGGGGTCTCTTATTCCTGTCGCCTCAAGTAGAATTAGGTTTTTTATTTCCTTGTCAATCGATTTTATCTCATAGGGTTCCATTTCTATCGCTGCGCAAAGTGGCTTTATATCTTTAAAAACAGATATCCTCTCATTTGTAAGCTTTTTAAATCTTGCGGCAAAATTATGCACCATTGCAGCCGCTGGTAATATAAAGCTTATTCCTTTTAACCATTCAATATTCACGGTTCCTCCTGTGATTGATTTTTGTTGTATATATTAATTGCAAATCTAACATTTGACATTTCTACAGATTGATTGATATATTTTCAACTGTTCTATGTCGTCGATGACGACCACCAATGGTCCAGTAGCTTGAGAGGATCGCCTTCGGGTAGCTACAAGAAACACTCCCGCAGCCTGAAAGGGGGAACGCAAAAGCGTGGTAAATCTGCTCACCTTTGGAAGCGGATATCGTCATTAACAGCGCATCTATGTCGCAGACGATGAAGGTTTATATACACATCACAGCCACGGCTTTTACATACGCCAGGCATCTCACGAACGGCATAGCTTATGCTGCTTCGCACACTTCCGTTATGAAGCTTTTCAGGTGTACGGCCTGAGCTGCATCCGACTTTTGCTATGACGCATAAGCCCATTTGGAACATTTGGGCGCTTGCGGAAGACGCATTAGGAGCATGAAGCTGCGCGGCGTCACTTTGGTTCGAGTGAAACGAGAACAAAGTGACGCGCGCAGCGCATAACGTCCAAACCCACGTACAGTGCGGTTTTCAACGGGCCGGTACAATCTGACGTGCACGTAGTACGTGTTTTCAGAACAACTCTGGCTATTTATCAACCACAACGCGGCACTGACGAACGAAACGTCAGGGGCGTTTAACTAGAAGGAGAATGATCGACTCGGTATCGATGGCGACATCAGGAAACTGATGTACGGAGGCAGACTGACTCACGTCAGCACGGCGCAAGCCGCAAACAGGTCAGAGACCTGGGGAAGCCTCGCAAGAACTCAACATTTCGCCGCCCCGATGCACAGATACCAGTTGAGCCGCAGGAAGCGCAAAGGCAACCACGCCGTCGGGGAAGAGATGTAAGCGCACAGAGTTACAGAACGATCAGCACAGGCGTGCTGAATGTTCTGGATTCTGGCAGAGGTGGATATGTCCAATAAATTAAGTAAACAACTCGTTACGCTGGCACGTCAGGGCGGAGGAAGTTTTAAAACTGTTTCAGATCGTTCTAAGATTGCCAGTCGCTTTTCGGAGCGACTGGCAACCCTTAATATTCAGATTCGGGACGTAAGCCATGTTAAAACAAAGCATATTGAGAATTATATAAGAAGCCGACAGGAAGAAAATGTTTCTTCCCGAACGCTGCAGAATGAAATGGCCGCTATTCGTTCTGTGCTTTCACAGGGAGGCAGAAATATCCTTGCTAATCCCTCGCATGAAAAATTAAGCAACGAGGCGCTGAAAATTTCAGGGGCGAGCAGGGAAGGGAAGAAAATTGCAATTACTGATGAAAGGCTGGCCGAAATCGTAGCTGCTGTTTCGCTCAAAGATGAAGGAGTGGCGATCGGTATTCAGCTTGCAAGATATATAGGTCTTCGTGCAGAAGAAGTTGTCCAGGCAGCGAAATCTCTGAAAACATGGAAGCAAACTTTAGCTGCCGGTGAAAATAAAATCAGCGTTATTTTTGGATCTAAAGGTGGACGGGCACGGGACGTCACAATATTTGAGCGTGAGAAAGTCATGCACTTATTGAATCAAGCTATTTCTTATGCAAATGAAAATAATGGAAAGCTGATTAATAAGCCTACTCTTCATCAATCGCTTGACCGTTTTCATAACGTTCTAAGAGAAAATGGTATGACCGGCGTTAACGCCCCGCATAGCCTGCGATATGCTTATGCGCGTGACGCTGTTAATTTTCATGTTAATAAAGGAATGAGCCGTAAGGAGGCTGAGGCGCTTGTTTCAATGGATCTCGGGCATGGCGATGGACGGGGTGCATATGTTGCACGCGTATATAATCGAATGGTCAATGATGAATAATATTCCCTTGAACAATAAGTACAATAAACGTTATTATTAACCTGTTTCGCACGTTGTCTTCGGACAACCACCAATGGTCTCGTAGCTTGAGATGACCGCCTTCGGGTAGCACAAATGAACACTTCCAAAGCCTGCAAGGAAGTACACGTAAAGTGTGGTACATCTGCTCACCTCTGGAAGCAGATATCGTCAGTTTTCGCTCCTACTGCGTGACGATCGAGGTTTCTTAACTATCCGGCTTCGGCCTTACGTCCTTCGGGGAAACATTCCCGATTGGGCACATGTTTCTCCCGTTTTCAGGAGAAATCATGTCACTTATCCGTTCGTTTCTTTCTGAGTTCAGCAAACCCTTTGATCTGGCCCGTTCTGCCGCAACTCGCGTTGTTTCAGACTGTCCCCGACTCAAAGCTGCCATAAGAAGAACGCCCTGGCTTACCTCACCCTCCGGTCTGCATGAATACCGCTCCCACGTCTGGTTTGATGATCGTCGTTACCATGCCATTGTTATGGTTCGTAAGATGATCGACGGACAGCCGTTGGAAGCCTTTGTGCATAGCCGTCACGGTGAGTTTCATACGTTCAGAGCGGCCCGTAAAACGGCGCAAATGGCAACGTCAGCACTGGCGACACTTACCGTGTTAAAACGCTAGGACTGATCACCCTCTTAACCATCCATCCGCTCAGCGGATCCCCTCGGGAAACATCTTTCCCGACAGGGTAGGTGTTTCCCGTTTTTACAGGAGAAACACCATGATCACCCTGCCTCTTACAAACACATTTTCCCCGGAAAGATTTATCTCTACCTGCAGCATAAAACTGTCCGCCTTCGTTAAGCGTTTTAACGGACAACAGGATGAAAGCTGCTGGCTGACCAATCGTTCAGGAAACCTCAGTTTCCGGATACAGCTGCATCAGCTTCCCTCTGGAAAGTGGACTGCAGGCATTCTTACCCGCTCCGGCACCTTTCACGGCAACCACCGGTTTGGCTCCCTTAACAGCCCTTCTGAACAGTTTCGCACCCGCAGTCAGGCACGCCGTTTCGCTCTGAAACTGGCTAACCAGATGGCAACTTTGCGTTATGCGTATCAGTAAGGGACAGGGAGATAAATTGATGAATAACGTGATCAGTGATTTACAGCATCTTGCCCTTCTGGAAGGTGATCTGCTTATTGCCCGGGCTAACGTACGCCTGGGCATCGGAACCGAACGTTCATCCCCAACGGAGCTTACAGACGCAGAGGAAGATATCTTCAGCGCCATCTACAGGCTCCATTACGGCCTTGCCAGTGGGCGTTATGCCGATACCCGGTGTACAGCACTCTTAGAAACGGTCGTCAATCTGGGGAGGAGCACCGAGTCCGCGCTTTTTGAGTTTGCGGCCAAGAGTGCAAAGTTCGATTTTCGTGCAGATCATTACAGTGTGTGTGCTTTTTTTAATCCAACCTGACCTTGGAGCCTGTTCCACAGGCAGCTTTCCTACTTTTTTTGGAGAAATTTAACGATGTATATAGCAACTAAAATTAACGAGTCATCTGAAGGTCTGCTCGGTGATATGCATGCCCTGTCAATGCTTGAGGGTGAGCTTATGTACCTTAAGGCCCGCAAGAATCTTAATCTGACAGAGCTGCAGAAGTTTAAGTATCCATACACCATCGATGACGCGGTGATGGATGTTGCCAGCCGTCTGAGTTATGCAACCACCTACGGACGTTTTTCATCACGAGACTTTACCGACATGCTGTCCGGCCTCAATACCCTTGGTAAAGAGATCTGCACGTGGACCTGGGATTACGGCACTGCTGAAGGCAGGCATGATGCGCAGCTTCATCTTGCTGAGCTCGACTGCGAAACCTCAGAAGCTGCAATCTGATTTCAGACACCACATTTAACCCTTTGGGGGATTTAACTCCCTCATGGGCGTTGATCCCCCAAATTTTTTCAGGAGGATTTATGACGCCCTTTTCACGCCCCGCATGTACTGCAGATGTTAATTATACCGTCACCCAAAAGGCAACCGTTCCGCCTGAACAGTGGGCCACGTTTGTCTTGGCGATCACCGAGGTTTTCTGGCTGCTGCCCGTGAATCTTCGTCCCTGCAATCCCGTTAACGGACTGCGTATGGAACGGTCATCGGAGCTTTTTCAGGATCCGGAAATGTTTCTTTTCTCCGGTATGAATGGAGGTGACTTTACCGACCAGAGCGTGCTGATAACACGTTTTCGATCCGACAGTACCGATGGCAAGCTGGATGTTATCGCCCCCCACGGACAGCCGGTTGATTACTTCACCCGTCTCGCGCTGGTTCTGCTTTATAACCATTGCGAAGGCTGTTTTGAGATTACGTCTTCTGCCGGTGCCGCCAGCTGGTCCTTACCTGTCCGCTGGCTGTGCCGTCATGATGCGACGCTGAACCTCACATCACCGGAGTCCTTCAGGGACGACAACGTGTTCAACGGCACAGCCGATGATCTCATGCTGACGATGATGTCCGGAGCTGAACGTGTCGTGACAACGCAGGAGTGGCTGCTTATCAATGAATTTGAATACAGGCTTTACGGCCTGAGATGTTCACTGAAGTAGTTACTTCCGGCCCAAAGCAGCAATCATTAAACCCCGAAGGGATTTTATCCCGCCGGGATGAGATCCCTTCCAGTTACTAAGGCGATCTCATGCTTAATTTTGACAATGCGCAGCTCTCGCAGCTGTTCCATGAATCGTACTATCACGCTATGTCCGCCAGACTCATTATCTGCCCGCAGGAAGGCGTCTATCTTGAATTTCAGCGGGAACAGCCGAGTAAGCTTTTTCCCCGTCTAAAACGCATCTATCCGGTGGGATTCAGGGGAGGTAGCACCGATCCCGGCGTGCTGGCTGAAATGCACTTTGGTGATGGCTATTCAGTGCATACGCTTGATACGGGCGGAGCTGAATTCTTCAGCGAGCTTGGCAGTGAAGAGCGCGTAGTCGTGCTTGGCACGCGTGAAGCCTTTCGCCTTCTTCGGTGTCCCATTCAGTGGCTGAGCGTGGTAAAGCTGCGTCAGTTCACCGAGCGGCTCAACCGAATGCGAATGGTGCATTTCCCGGCATGTTATGACAATGGGGAGCGTGCGCACTGGTATGTATCTGCTTCGAACTTGCTTGAAGAGGCGGCATTTATCGGATGTAAACGAGCCAGCTGTAGTGATGAGCTTGATTTTTCCTCTGCCAGAAATGCTCTGGAAAAACTCGTTAACATCGTGAAAACCGACGGTTCAATTCGTACCGTCGTTTAACCAACCTGACCCACTTGGGCGTATTTCTCGCCCATGGGGGAGGGATACGCCCTTTTTTTACTAAAGGAGTATCCCGTGAAGAAACCAACCAAAGCGCGTCGCACAAAGAAAACTGAAACCGTCGATCTTTATCAGAAGGTAACGGATCGCATCGTAGAAGCACTTGAGAAAGGCGTCGCGCCGTGGAAAAAACCGTGGCGCACAACACAGAAGTACGCCGCCGCGGGCCCGCTGCCGGTCAATGCATCGACGGGGCGCGCCTATAGCGGTGTTAACGTTCTGCTTCTCTGGCTTGAGGCCGAAGAGAAGGGTTACAAAACGGATCGCTGGGTGACGTACAGACAGGCTCAGGACATGGGCGGCCAGGTTCGCAAGGGTGAAACCTGCGCACAGGCCGTTATCTTCAAGCCTTTTGAAAAACAGGCTGAAGATCTTAGTGGAAACCTGCGTTTCGACGCCGAAGGTAATCCGCTGTTGGAGTCGCGGGTGATGATAAAGCCCAACTTCCTGTTTAACGTCGATCAGTGTGACGGGTTACCCGAATCTGCTGTTGATATACCGCATGCCTCTCCTGATGAAGATGAGCAGGGCGGGCTTCACTGGCCGACCGAACAGCGGATAATGGAGTTGCTCGATGCCGCAGGCGTGGCTTTCAGCATTCGTTTACAGGATCGCGCCTACTACAGCCCGGGCACCGACAGAATTGTGATGCCGGAGGCGAAGCAATTTTTTACCGAGGCCGATTACTGGTCCACGCTGCTGCATGAGATGGTGCATGCATCAGGCCATGAGAAACGACTCAACCGCGAAGGTATAACCAAATCATCCAGAAAGTTTGGCGATCCGGTTTATGCATTTGAGGAGCTGATAGCCGAAATGGGCAGCGCGTTTCTCTGCGCCCAGCTTGGCGTTTATGGTGAGGTCCAGCACGAAAGCTATATCGACTCCTGGCTGAAGGCGCTTAAAGAGGACAAAAAAGCCCTTTTTCGTGCCTGCCGGCACGCGAGAGAAGCGTCAGATTTTTTACTGCAGTCAACTGAAAAAGCGGCCCAGGCTGCTTAATTAACCAAACTGGTAGCGCTCACTTCGCGCGCTGCCATCCCGTGAGGGCATTATTCCTCACGGGATGATGCCCTCTTTTTTTACCTGAGAGGAAATCAACCATGTCTGACTGGTGCAGAAATCATTTTGAAATTACCGGTAAATCTCCGCTTCTGGCCGTTGCGGAGGAATGGATAAAAGGCGAAACAGAGCCTCTTTACCGTCATGCTGTTATGCAGAGCATAAAACTTTTCCTTGCTGGCTATGGCGGCCTGCTCCGCCCCGTTAAAGCGTCATCTTTTTCACCCTTCCCGGAGCTTATAAAACTTGGGGTCGGGCAGAATACTCTGGCTAATCAGGCATATGAACAGTGGCTGGAATATCTGAAAAAAGACGTACCCCTGGACGGCCATCATATCCGGTTGATAAATCGTGTTTATCATCAGTCGGGTATTGGCGCCATAAAGTGGGAAAGCATTCCAGAGTTGTCACGCAGACATATTGGCAGGCTTATGGAAGATCGGTATGCCGACTGGTTTGGTGTAGCGTCTCTTTCGCGAGACATTGACTTTGCGTTGTGCTGGGAAAAACTCGGGCAGTTTCCCGAACGATCCCAGCCCTGCGATCTGCTGCAGATTATTCCCAGCCGGCTTGCGGCTGAGATAAACGGGAGCGGTGGATTGTTGGCCGGTATGTCTACGGCAACCAGTCTTTACTGTCGGCTGTACGGAATGGAATGGCCCGCCGGCCATAACGTCCGCTTTCAGCGTGAAGGGATAAACAGCATAAAGCTGTCCTTCGACTCACCCTGGTTTCCGCCGTCCGGTGAATCAGTGGCCGCACTATCGGCAATGTTCGATTGCGAGGTTCGTCACTGGTACAGCGAGCCCGCCCATGAACTTGAAGGTTTCGATTGCTACGATCGGGGGCAGCACGTCAGCAGTGGCGAAGTCACCATTGACGAGCTGGCCGGGGAAGTAGAAGAGGCAGTCGTTACTGATAATGTGGATGAACCTGAAGCTGTGGACAGCGCGCAGTCATCGTTCGCCGCTTTATAACGCTGCCTGAACCATAACGCCTCCTCGGAGGCGTTTTTATTGTCTGGTATCTGGAAAAAAGCTAAAGAAAAAAATATTCAATTTCAACATTCAGTTTATGGTCGTTTATCGCCCTGATAACCGGCAGCCTTATGACACCCAATTGTCAGAGGTTGCTGAGCTATGTCTTTTAAACAGACTCCCGAACAGGAAAGAATCATTACGTGGACGGGAAACAAGCTTGTCGTGGGCGCTTTTGCCGGAACCGGAAAAACATCAACACTTGAAGCGTTCGCAAGAGCGAACCCAGAGCGGCGAATGCTGTATCTGGCATATAATCGTGCCATCCGGGATGAGGCTGAACGCCGCTTTCCTTTCAATGTTGAATGCAAAACGTCGCATCAGCTTGCCTGGTCCCAGTTCGGCCGTTTCTTTCAGCATCGACTTACAACATCTCTTCGTATAACCGACGTTGCAAAGCTGTTGAACTCACGATACTGGCCTCTTGCAAAAGCATGCCTCACTTCGCTGAATAACTTCCTCTATAGTGCTGACTTAGATCCGAGTCTTGATCATTTGCCTGGTGAAAACGATCGTTGCGGCCTTGATGCTGGCAAAATATTGGGTGCCGTACAGGTTTTATGGCGAGAAATGAGCAGCTCTGATTCCCGCTTTCCGGTCACACACGATACCTATCTGAAACTATTCCAGCTTTCAAATCCAGACCTTAGTTTGAAATGGGATCTCATCCTTTTTGATGAGGCTCAGGATGCAAATCCCGTGACTAGTCATTTTGTGCTTAATCAGAGATGTAGCGTCATTCTGGTCGGTGACCAGTATCAACAGATTTACCGTTTCAGGGGGGCTGAAAATGCTCTTAATGCAACTGAGCTGGCAGACGCAGATCGACTCTGGCTAACAAACAGCTTTAGGTTCGGACCGGCTGTAGCAGAAGTAGCAAATGCATTATTGAGAGAGGCAGGAGAAAAACGGAAAGTCACTGGCTGCGGTGGTGAAGACAGTATTGCTGATACGCTTCCGGAAAATGCAGAGCATCACTGTGTGATCAGCAGAACGATAGCCGGCGTTATTTGGGCAGCGCTTACGGCAAGCCTTGCAGGAAAAAGGGTCTTATGGATACCGGAACAAACGGCGGCATCGGCTGGATTTCCGATGAGAACGGCATTCCATGCATTTCCGGCACGCGTAAATCCAACGCGTCCACTTACCTGCCGACGCTGGGCCTGCTGGGCGCCGCCGGCGCGGCCGGCGATGCGGTGGGCCAGAACCAGCAGACCAGCCAGACCAACGCCTACGGCGGCCGAAAGCGACCTGCCGGAGATCGATGAGGACGACGAGGGCGAGGACAATGAAAAGCGCGACATTCTGGGTGAAATGGAAATTTCCGCCCGGATGATGATCACCGGCGGCGATCCGAAGGAAGACGCCGCGCTCAGGCGCGCCGACCGGGCCATGATCCGCGAAGCCCTGCTGATGGCCGCCCGACAGACCCTGGATG
>Ga0209461_10000067_pt1 | contig 82949 bp, 87 predicted proteins | sample AgamicAsMarz_FD_187162 | JGI IMG/M metagenome (GOLD analysis project Ga0209461, IMG submission 187162) | Agave microbial communities from Guanajuato, Mexico - As.Ma.rz (SPAdes) (version 2) | ecosystem: Host-associated > Plants > Phyllosphere > Phylloplane/Leaf | place: Guanajuato, Mexico... | reverse complement strand
GGCGAATTACCGCCATCAACCGATATCGACGCGCTAACGCGTTTGTATGTCAGCATTCAGCAGGGGATGTCGATTCAGGCGCGGGACGGCGCAAGCCGCGAAACGCTGCTCGGCATCGCGCGAATGGCGATGGGGCTGTGGCCTGCATAAGTGGGGCGGATACATTCGTACGACGGATAAACCCGTAGGCCGGATAAGCGCCAGCGCCATCCGGCGTTATGTCTGGCATCGCAGTTTATTGCCGGATGGCGGCTTCGCGCTACCTGCCGGGGCCAACACCGAAACCGTAGGCCGGATAAGCGTCAGCGCCATCCGGCGTTATGTCTGGCATCGGAGTCTGTTGCCGGATGGCGGCTACGCCTTATCCGGCCTACGCGCTACCTGCCGGGGCCAACACCGAAACCGTAGGCCGGATAAGCGTCAGCGCCATCCGGCAATGAGCGCTAGCGGTCTTCTTTTGTATGCCAGATTCGCAGGATGATGATATGGCTGTCCGTCAGTTCGTAAATCATTTCATAACTGCCAACAAACAAAGAACGGACTTCGCGCGGATACCAGCTTTCATCCGGCGGGCCTATCTGCGGGTGTAGCAAGAGCATTTCAGGGGCGTCAGCCAACATGATGACAACTTTGCGGGCCGCTTCAGGGTTTTGGATAAACAGGAATTTTGACAGTCTCTCTACATCCTGAAGCGCGAGTCGCGTCCATTCTAACTGCATTCATCATCCCCGCTTTTTAACGCCTGGCAGTGGCAGTGGATTTGCCGTCCCCAGACTTTTAAGCCAGGTCGCCGCTTCTGCATGACTGACAGTTTCACCGCGTTCAACGGCATCCAGGCCTTGCTGGATCATGGCCTGGCGTAATTCTGCACGCTCAATATATTCCGCGAGCGCACGCTTGATAATCCAGCCCCGCGAGCGTTCGCTGCTTTCGGCAAGTAAATCGACTTTATCGGCGAGTTCAATGGGTACATGCGCTGTCAGTACTTTCGTCCCAGGCATTTGGGCACCTCAATCAGTGTGATTTTTTAAAAATCGTAGCGATTAGGTGGAAGAGATTCAACCTGTTTTTTGACTGTCTGTCTGGCATCGCAGTTTATTGCCGGATGGCGGCTTCGCCTTATCCGGCCTGTGCGCTACCTGCCGGGGCCAACACCGAAACCGTAGGCCGGATAAGCGTCAGCGCCATCCGGCGTTATGATTAGCGCGACAGCGCTTCGACTTTTTCAAACGCCGCTCGCAGCGTGTCGGCGGAGAGGTTTACCGGCAGGTAGTGGATGGATTCCACCGGACGCAGCGTGTGAGCAATCACTTTATCCAGCTCGGCGTGATTGTTGATATCCACCTCCAGCGCCGCCAGCGTGGTGGGCAGGTTGAAGCGCTGATACGCGTCGATCAGTTGCGCCAGCACATCATCCTGGCCGAGCAGGGCGCTCTGCACCAGAATGCCGTAAGCGACTTTGGTGCCGTGCAGGAATTTATCCGTTTGCGGCAGTACCGTCAGGCCGTTATGCACGGCATGCGCGGCCGCCACGCGGGTATAGCGCTCGCCCAGCCCGCCAACCATACCGCCGCCAGCAATAATGGCGTCCACCACATCACGAAACGCCTGCGTCACTTCGCCGCGCTGTTGATCGGCCAGCGCCTGTTCGCTGCTTTCCAGTAGCACATCGCGGATAGCCAGTGCGCCATTAATCCCCAGCCGCACAGTCAGCGGCAGGTTTTCTGGCTGCGGTGCCAGCACCACGGCTTCATACCACTTCGCCAGCGTATCGCCGATGCCCGCCAGCAGGTACTCCGCCGGGGCATTGAGGATGATTTGCGGCTCGACCAGTACAAGGAAGTTGGCGTCGTCGAAAATCTCAAAATGCAGCGCCTGGCCGGCATCGTTGTACCACACCGACAGCGGCGTCCAGGCTGCGCAGGTCGCAGCAATGGTCGGGATCGCCACGATCGGTAAGCCGAGACGGCGCGCTACCGCTTTGGCGGTATCCAGCAGTGTTCCGCCGCCAACGCCAATCACCACCGCCCGGTCATCGCCGGATTGCTGCACCAGTTCGGCTACGTCGCGTTCGCTGCAATGGCCCCGAAACAGAATGTGCTTTGCGCCCGGCGCGTTAAACCCTTGCGGCAGAAAGGCTTTGGCCCCGGCAAAAGCGCGTTCGCCGTAGATCCACACCGCGCGTGAGAGCTGCTCTGCGCTGTAGAAGTCGTGCAAACGCGCAAGGCTTCCGGCATGGGAATAATAATTGGCAGGGCCGGGTACGACGCGAATATCAGTGTTGCTCATGTGTAGTGTCCTTGTGCGTGTTTGCTAACCCGATGTTATGTCTGGACATCCGGATGGCTAATAATATTTTGCTTTATCTTATGCATTTTCCGTCGTTGCCAGTCAAGCGAGGCTGTGAAAAATTCGTTAAATCAATCTATTAATTGCAGGAATTCATGCACCATGAGCCGTAACCACCTCGAAATGCGCACCATTAGCCTGGCCTTTGGCGGCTTCAGGGCGCTGTCGCACGTGGACTTCAGCCTGCACGGCGGCTCGGTGCATGCTTTAACCGGGGCAAACGGCGCGGGGAAATCGACGCTGATGGCGGTGCTGTGCGGCACGCACGATCACTACGAAGGTGAAATCAGCATCAACAATCAGGTGGTGTCCATTCGCACCCCGCGCGACGCCAAACAACTCGGTATTCATCTGGTGCAGCAGGAAGTAGATGTTGCGCTGATCCCCGGTTTAAGCATCGCCGAAAACATCATGCTCGATACGCTGGCGGAAACCGGGCACCGCTTCCGCTGGAACGAGATCCGCCAGCAGGCGCGTGATGCGCTGGCGCAGCTTGACGTTCAGCTTGATGTAAAGCGCTCCATTGATAGCTGCACGCTGGCGGAGAAGCAGCAAATTCTGCTGGCGCGGGCGCTGTCGCACCACTGCCGTTTTTTGATTCTTGATGAACCCACCGCACCGCTCGATCAGCATGAAAGTGAGCGCTTGTTCACCGTGGTGAAACGCCTGCAACAGCAGGGCATTGGCGTGGTGTTTATCTCGCACCGCATTCACGAGCTGAAAGCGATTTGCGACACCTTAACGGTGCTGCGCGACGGCAAGCTGATTGAATCCGGGCCGATGGCAGAGCTGAGCGGCGAAGAGATTGTCGAGAAGATGCTCGGCCACGAATTAAGCGATATCTATCCGCCTGCACGCCCGCCGCACAGCGATGAGGTGCTGCTGAGTATTGACGGTCTGCACGACGAAGGGCTGTTGAAAGATATTTCGCTGCGCCTGCGCAAAGGCGAAATTCTGGGCATCGCCGGGCTGGCGGGCGCGGGGAAAACGGAATTGTGCAAGGCGCTGTTTGGCGCAAGTAAAAGCCGCATCAAGCGTGGCGAGCTGAATAACCAGCCGTGGCGGCCGCGCGATCCGGCCGATTCCGTGATACGCGGTCTGGCGCTGGTGCCGGAAGAGCGGCGCAAAGAGGGCATTTTTGTTGATGAGCCGATCAGCATGAACCTCGCCATCAGCGCGGATAACAGCTTTTCACGCTGGGGACTGTTTGGTCATCGCCTGGCCTGGCGCTGGGCGGAAGAGGTGATTGCCCGCGTCGGCATTCGCACTACCGGCCCGGCGCAGACGCTGCGCCGCCTTTCTGGCGGTAATCAGCAAAAAGTGGCTATTGGGAAATGGTTGCGCGGCAACGCTAACGTGGTGATTTTCGACGAGCCGACCAAAGGCGTGGATGTGAAAGCGAAGACCGACCTGTTCCAGTTGATTGACGGGCTGGCGCGGGAAGGGAAAGGCGTAATTTATGCGTCGGGTGAATTCGCCGAGCTGGTTGGGCTGTGCGATAGAATTTGTGTGCTGTGGGACGGGCGCATCGTAGCTGAAGTGGCGGGTAAGGAGGCCCGTGAAGAGACATTACTTTATTATTCCACCGGAGGAGCGGCGCTGTGAGTAAGGCCCTGTCAGTCAATGCGGCGGTAACGCCCCGCCAGCAATTTTTTGATTTTCTGTATAAATGGGGCATGTTGCTCACCGTGGTCTTGTTGATCGCGGTTTTTGGCCTCGCGTCGGACAACTTCCTCGACCCATTCAACATTATCAATATTTTACGCTCAATCGCCATTGTGACGGTGATTGGCGTGGGCGTCTCGATTTCGCTGACTATCGGCGGCTTTGATCTCTCCGTGGGTTCGACGGCGTCGCTGGCGAATGCGCTGGTGATCTCGCTGTTTGTCTGGCACGGCTTCGGCACGACGGAGGCCATCGTTATTACCCTGGCGCTCTGTACGCTGGTCGGCCTGTTCAATGCTTTTTTGATTGTGGTGCTGCGGATTCCCGACATGCTGGCGACGCTCGGCAGCCTGTTTGTTATTCAGGGTGTAGCGATGACGTACAGCTACGGCGGTTCGATCACGGAAAATATGGTGCTGCCGAGCGGCGATATGGCGGAAGGGACGATTCCGGCCGCTTTTAGTTTGCTGGGCCAGGTGCCAACGATCGTGATCATTATGTTGGTGGTGACGGTAGTGGCGCAGCTTGGCCTGTCGCTGACCACGCACGGTCGCCGGATGTACGCCATTGGCGGCAACCCGGAAGCGGCGCGCCTCTCGGGTATTCGCACTACGCGCTATAAAGTTACGGCGTACGTTATTGCCTCGCTGCTGGCGGGCCTTGGCGGCATTCTGCTCGCCTCGCGCATTGGCTCTTCGCAGGTGAACGCGGGCGGCAGTTATTTGATGGATGCCGTGGCAGCGGCGTGGATCGGCTTTTCGCTCGCCGGTTCCGGCAAACCAAATGCGCTCGGCACGCTGGTGGGCGCGGTGATCCTTGGCGTGCTGCAAAACGGGCTGGTGATGCTGTCGGTGCCCTACTATGCGATGGACATTATTAAGGGGCTGGTGCTGGCCGGTGCTCTTGCGTTGACTTACTTCCAGCGTCGTTAATTTTCAGGGGAAAACAGACATGAAAAAAATTGCACTCTCACTGTTAGCGCTGGGGTTACTGAGCGCGCTTCCGGGCCATGCGGCCACGCCAGCGCCGGTACCGGATGCCATCGCCAATCACAACGGCCCGGTGCGCATCGCGCTGATCCGTAACCTTGGCTCGGACGATAACACCACGCAGTTCGTCTCCGGCGCCTTACAGGAAGGTAAAAAACTCGGCTTTAAAATCAGTACCTTTTTGAGCAATGGCGACGATGCCAAATTCCAGGACTTTGTAAACCAGGCGATCAGCCAGAAGTATGACGGCATTATTCTGTCGCAGGGCCGCGATCCCTATTCCACCGATCTGATTAAAAAAGCGGTGGCCGCCGGGATCAAAGTGTCGGTGTTCGATACCGCTGTTAACGGGGAGATTCCGGGCGTGACCGTCACCCAGCAGGATGACGCTTCGCTGACCAAACTCTCATTCGGTGCGCTGGTAAACGATTTCAACGGTAAAGCCAACATTATCAAACTGTGGGTCGCCGGTTTCCCGCCGATGGAGCGTCGTCAGGCGACTTACGCTGAGCTGCTGAAAGCCCATCCGGGGATTAAAGAACTGGAGTCTATCGGCGCGGTCTCTTCCGATGTGCAGGGCGATACGGCTAACAAGGTCGGCGCGGTGCTGGCGAAATACCCGAAAGGTAAGATTGATGCTATCTGGGGCACCTGGGATGCCTTCAGCCAGGGCGCGTATAAGGCGCTGAAAGAGAATGGCCGCACGGAGATCAAACTCTACAGCATCGACATTTCCAACCAGGATCTGCAATTGATGCGTGAAGCCAACAGCCTGTGGAAAGTGAGCGTGGCGGTGGATCCGAAGCTGATTGGCGCGACGAACGTCCGCCTGATTGCCAATAAGATTGCCGGTGAGCAAACGCCTGCAACCTACGACTTTAAAGCGGCGGCAATCCCGCAGGCGCTGCTGGCAAGCCAGCCGGGCGCGGTGAACGTCGCGTCGCTTGGCAAAATCATTCCGGGCTGGGGCCAGACGGAAGATTTTATTGCGCCGTGGTTCGCGACGCTGGAAGCGAAAAACAAATAAATTCGCCGGATAAGTTGGCTGGCGATTGCCGGATGGCGCTTCGCTTACCGGGCCTGGAATCCAGCCAATAAGTGACCTTACAGGCGTAGGCCGGATAAGGCGTAGCCGCCATCCGGCATTTTGACATCCGGCATCGGAAAGGATTAATCATGGCAACTGAACTTCCGCGTCCCGAATACAGCCGCAACATGCGGTTGATTGGGCACAGCGATCAGGGGGGACGCCCGGATGGCGTCCAGTTGATGGTGCATCGCGGCTTTGCGTATATCGGCCATATGGTGTCGCAGGGGTTTTCGATTGTTGATGTCCGCGACCCGAAAAACCCGAAACCGGCAGGCTACGTACCCGCGCCGCCGGGCACCTGGAATGTGCACTTACAGGCGCATGACGATCTGCTGCTGGTGATTAACGCCCGCGACCTGTTCGCCGATGCGCGCTTTGCCGATGAAAAGGTTTACTACACCCGCTCGGTAGGCGACACGGTCAGCGACGTGCAGGATAAAGGCTGGAGCGCCGGGCTGCGCATTTTTGATATCTCCATGCCGGATAAACCGCGCGAAATCAGCTTCCTGTCGCTCAATGGCATTGGCATCCACCGCATCTGGTACGTCGGCGGGCGCAGGGCTTATGTATCGGCGCTGATCGACGGTTTTACCGACTACATTTTTCTGACCATCGATCTGGCCGATCCGTGCAAGCCGCAGGTCGCCGGGCGCTGGTGGCTGCCGGGCATGAACCAGCAGGCCGGAGAAACACCCACGTGGCCGGAAGGCAAACGCTATGCGCTGCACCACGCGATCATCAGCGGTGACACCGCCTACGGAAGCTGGCGCGACGGCGGCTTAACTCTGCTGGATGTGAAAGATCGCACTCAGCCGAAGCTGATCAGCCATCGGAACTGGAGCCCGCCGTTTGGCGGCGGTACGCATACCGCGCTGCCGCTACCGGATCGCGATCTGCTGGTGGTGCTGGATGAAGCGGTGCTCGACAATCAGGAAGATGGCGAGAAGCTGATCTGGCTGTTTGATATTCGCGATCCGTCGAACCCGGTCAGCATTTCAACGTTCCCGCAGCCGGACGAGACGGATTATGTGGCGAAAGGGGCGCACTTCGGCCCGCACAACCTGCACGAAAACCGTCCCGGTAGTTTTATCAGTTCGACGCTGATTTTCGCCACTTACCAGAACGCCGGTGTCCGTGCTTACGATATCTCCAACCCGTATCGCCCGCTGGAGACCGGCGCGCTGGTGCCTGCTGCGCCCACGAATATGATGGATACCCGGCCAGGACGCCCGCGCGTGATCCAGTCGTGCGATGTGTTTGTTGATGCGCAGGGGATTATCTACAGCACCGATTACAACGGTGGGCTATCGGTGATTGAGTATCTGGGGTAAACCACTGGCCGGATTCAGCCTACGTTGCAGCAACATGTTTGTCATTTTTATGCACGAGTCATGCAGCGATGGGGTTGTGTCCCCGCTCGAAATCGGCGAACCGAAGCACAGATGACAAGGTCTGGACGCCATGGATGGCGGCCAGAGGCGAATCGAGCAGGACAAAATTGCCGGGAGCAATTTTGAACAGCGCCTGCGCTGGCCCCGAAGGGGCGAGTCCCATGGATGGGACGAGTAATCACGAGTTGAGCCGACCGCAGGCAGATGTGCGGGAGGTGAGCGCAGTGCGAAGCACCGATTTCCCGCGGGGCCGCGGGGATTGAGAAGGGGGGCGCGGTAAGCACCCCTTCTCCCGTTCACGTGCCACAACAGATTATGTGTCTGCCAAACACGTAGTGAACGGAATAATTCATCAGATGCCAAATTGGCTGTTTTGCCGGATGGCGCTGATGCTTATCCGGCCTACAAATCTGGAAATAGCGAATGTGTTGCTGTAGAGCGGCGGGGACTGAGTAGGCCGGGTAAGGCGTAGCCGCCACCCGGCATTTAATATTGGAGCACAATGTTTGCCGGATGGTGTTACGAATACTGGCGCACCCGCGCAATCAGCTCTTCCGCGCTGTCGATGCGTTCGGCAATCACGATCAGCGCTTTGCCGAGCGAAATAGCGTGGCGCAGACATTCGTGGCGCATCTCTTCATCTTTAATGGTGTCGATATCCGCCACGTGCGACAGCCCGACGCTGCGGCGAATCAGTTCGGTGCCGCAAAAACCAATCGCATCGGCCCACACTTTTTTCAGGAAAGCAGAAGCATAACCGGGCTGCGCCAGCGCCACGTCGCGGGTTTTTTCCGTTGCCAGCGCCTGGAAGCGCTCAGCAAAGGTGGTCCACAGCGTCTGAATATCGGCGAGGCGCTGTTCGCGCGCGGCGGCGGCATCGCGAATGCCCAGATGCCCCGGCAGACCGCAATAGTTGAGCAGCAGGTTGCCAATGGCTGTGCCAACGTCGAAACCGATCGGCCCGAAATAACCAAACTCAGCATCGATAGCTTTCAGGCTGCCCTCGGCCACAAAAATCGAGCCGCTGTGAATATCGCCATGCAGCAGGGCTTCGGCGTGAGAGAAGAAACGGTGCTTCAGCGCCGCGACGGCCAGTTTGAGCTGCGCGTCATCGCGCAGGGCGGCAACATCCGCTTCCAGCGCCGCCGGATAGTTGTTGCGCTCGTGGATCTGATACGGATCGTTGAAGAACAAATCTTCGGTGATCTCGCACATTTCCGGGTTAATAAACTGCGCCACCTGCGCTTTTTTCTGATGCGGATGCAGATAGAAATCGCTGGTGTGGAACAGGGTTTGCGCCAGGTAGTTGCCGAGTTGCGCGGCTGCCTGCGGGTAATAGACATTAGCGATCAGTTCGCCGCGCCAGATCTTATGGTCGGAGAGATCTTCCATCACCATCACCGCCAGTTCCGGGTCGAAGTGGTGGATTTTCACCGTATGCTGCGGGCTGTGCTGGTAGTGTTCCACCAGCGTTTGCGCTTCCAGCCTGGCTCTGTCCAGCGTTAATGGCCAGGATTCGCCGACGCAGCGCACGTAAGGCAGCGCCTGTTTCACGATGATGCGGCTGACGCCCTGCGCGTCGAAAATTTTAAACACCAGATTGAGGTTACCGTCGCCCACCTCCTGCGCGTCCACCAGTTCGGACGGGTTGTCCAGACCGCCAAATTGTTGTGCATACGCCACGGCATCACGGGCGGAGAAGGTACGGTATTGCGACATTGCCTCGATCCTCTTTTTGCTGATTAAGCCATTTAGACGTCTATACATCTGAATGCCATCCTGACACAATACGACACAATAACGCAACAGGGATTTAACGATATGCACGCATTACAGACCACCAGCCTGCGAGTCGCCGACAATCACTTATTTATTCTCGACCAACAGGCGCTTCCGCAGGAGAAACGCTGGCTGTCGGCGGATACGGTAGCGGAACTTGTTGGCCATATTCACGCTTTGCGCGTGCGCGGCGCGCCGCTGATTGGCCTCTCCGCCAGCCTGTTGCTGGCACTGCTGGCTGAACAGGGCGCAAACCGCGACCAGTTAGCACAGGCGCTGGAAACGCTGCGCGCGGCGCGCCCGACGGCGGTCAATCTGATGAACAACCTTGATCGCATGAAGCAGGCGCTGGCGCAGCAGGCGTTCGTTCCGGCGATGACGGCGGAAGCGCTGCGGCTTATTGATGAAGACAAACAACTGTGCGATAGCATCGCGCAGGCGGGCAGCGCGCTGGTCACTGCTGGCAGCCGCCTGCTGACGCACTGCAATACCGGCGGGCTGGCGACAGCGGGGGTCGGGACGGCGCTCGGCGTGATTGCACTGGCGCATCAGCAGGGCAACGTGGCGAATGTCTGGGTGGATGAAACGCGTCCGCTGCTGCAGGGCGGTCGTCTGACGGCCTGGGAGCTGGGTGAACTGGGCGTGCCTTATCAGCTGATTACCGATTCGATGGCCGCCAGCCTGATGGCGAAAGGGCAGGTGGATGCGGTGTGGGTCGGCGCTGACCGTATTGCTGCCAACGGCGATGTGGCGAACAAAATCGGCACCTATTCGCTGGCGGTGCTGGCAAAGTTCCACAACGTTCCGTTCTATGTTGCCGCGCCGCAGACCACGCTCGACCCGTTGTGTCCGAATGGCGATGCGATTCCGATTGAGCAGCGCGCGGCTGCGGAAGTGACTGGCGTAGCGGGCAGTTTTGGCGCGGTGCAATGGGCGCCGGAGAGTGCGCAGGTCTACAACCCGGCGTTTGATGTGACCCCCGCGGCGCTTATCAGCGGCTGGGTGCTCGACAGCGGTGTGGTGACGCCAGCGGATGTGGCGAACGGCGTATTCCAGCCGAAATAATCACTCCGGCGCAATGCCCGGTGGCGCTTCGCTTACCGGGCCTACAATTCAGGCGCGTTTCAGCCGAAATAATCACTCCGGCGCAATGCCCGGTGGCGTTTCGCTTATCGGGCCTACAATTCAGGCGCGTTTCAGCCGAAATAATCACTCCGGCGCAATGCCCGGTGGCGCTTCGCTTATCGGGCCTACAATCCAGGCGCGTTCCAGCCGAAATAACTTACTGCTGGAGCGATCGTAGGCCGGATAAGCGTTAGCGCCATCCGGTACATTGCCCGGCAGCGCGATCATTTTCCTGATAATCCGTAATAAATGATGTCAGCCAGAGAGAAAACGGATCAGGATGTTAAAGCGGGGTTGCGCGACAGCGCATTATTGATGTTGTATATGATTCGTTTAGTTTAACATGATAATAATTATCAGAATCATTACAATCCAACTCTCAGCAAGGTTGTTTTTTATGCAAGGAAAATCCTTCAGCAAGCTCGTTCTCGCCGCTTTTCTCGCCGTTCCGCTGCTGGCACACGCGACACAATATCCCCTGACGGTGACCGATTTTTCCGGCCAAAAAGTGACCATCGCGCATGAACCGCAGCGCGTGATTTTGCAGGATGGCCGCGACATTATGGCGATGGCGCTGCTCGATCGTGACGATCCGTTTAAACGCCTGGTGGCATGGAACAACCTCGCGAAAAAACAGGATGTTGCCACCTGGGAGATGTTGAAAAGCCAGTGGCCGGAAGCGACCAGCATTATGGATATGGGCTTTAGCGATAAAGGTAACGTCGATCTGGAAAGTGTGCTGTCCAAACAACCGGATCTGATGGTCGCCCAGCTACGGGCCAAACCGGCGCTCGCCGATAGCGGCGTGCTCAGCAAACTGGCGGCGCTGCATATTCCGGTGCTGTTTATCGATTACGAAGTCAATCCGGCGAAAGATACTGCTTCCAGCGTCGATCTGCTGGGAAAAGTGCTGAACCGCGAGAGCAATGCGGCGGCGTATACCACTTACTATCGCCAGCAGTTAACTGCCATCGAACAGAAAACCGCGACCATCAAACCGCAGGCGAAAGTGTTTGTTGAAGCGCTGGCCGGCAACACCGATGCCTGTTGCTTTACCCACGGCCATAGTGGCTGGGGCGGGCTGGTGGAAGCCGTTGGCGCGAAAAATATCGGTTCTGAATTGCTGCCGGGCGCCAGCGGTTTTATCGCGCTGGAGAAGGTGATCAGCGAAAACCCGGATGTTTACATCATGACCGGCTCGAAACGCGGTAACAGCCAGGTGCTGCCGCTGGGGCTGAAAACTTCGCCGCAGGAGGTGAATGCCCAGGCGCAGGTGTTGTTGCAGCGTACCGGCGTCGGCCAGATCCCGGCGGTGGCGGCGAAACACGTTTATGGCGTTTATCACCACTTCTACAACCATCCGTACAACATTGTGGGGATGGAGTATCTGGCGAAAGATATCTATCCGCAGGCTTTCGCGGATCTCAACCCGGATGCGACGTATCACCACATCATCAAAAACTTCACCAAACTGCCGGACGACAATTTCGTCTTTAGCTGGCAGCAGAGTAACTAACCGTGAGCACGACCATTGAACCGGGGACGTCGCAGACCGACGGCCTGATGCTTCACTACCGCGCGATTTTGCGCCGCCGCGTCAGCCTGCTGGTGGTGCTGGCGGTATTGATTGTGGCGTCGATGCTGCTCGATTTTACTCTTGGCCCGTCGGGCCTGCCGCTGGATACGCTGTGGCAGACACTGGTTGATCCGGCCAGCGTCGATGCCGGGACGCGGGTGATTGTCTGGGATATTCGCATGCCGTACGCGCTGATGGCGATTATCGTCGGCCTGACGCTCGGCCTTGCCGGTGCGGAGATGCAGACCATCCTCAATAATCCGCTTGCCAGCCCGTTTACGCTTGGCGTTTCGTCGGCGGCGGCGTTCGGCGCGGCGCTGGCGATCGTGCTCGGCATTGGTATTCCGGGCATTCCGGCGCAATGGTTTATCTCGGCAAACGCCTTTATTTTCGCGCTGCTGGCGGCGCTGTTGCTGGATGGCATCACCCGCTGGACGCAGGTGGCGACCTCCGGCGTGGTGCTGTTCGGCATTGCGCTGGTGTTCACCTTTAACGCGCTGGTGTCGATGCTGCAATTTATCGCTAACGAAGATACTTTGCAGGGTCTGGTGTTCTGGACGATGGGCAGCATTGCCCGCGCATCGTGGGATAAACTCGGCATTCTGCTGCTGGCGCTGGCGGTGATTATGCCGCTGTCGATGCTCAGCGCGTGGAAGCTCACGTCGCTGCGCCTTGGCGAAGACCGGGCCATCAGCTTCGGGATTAACGTGCGCCGTCTGCGGCTGGCGACGCTGCTGCGCATCAGTATTTTGTCGGCGTTGTCGGTGGCGTTTGTCGGGCCGATTGGCTTTATCGGCCTGGTGGCGCCGCATATTGCACGTATGCTGTTTGGCGAGGATCACCGCTTTTATCTGCCGGCCAGTGCGCTGCTCGGCGCGCTGGTGCTGTCGCTGGCGTCCATCGTTTCGAAGAACCTGATCTCCGGCGTCATAATCCCGGTCGGCATTGTCACCTCGCTGGTGGGCGTACCGTTCTTTATCACCATCATCGTGCGTCACCGGGGGAGTGTATGAGCCACAGCGGTCTGAGCCTGCGCGGGTTTGGCGCGGGCTATCACAAACGGCAGATTATTCACGATCTTAATATTGCTGAGCTGCCGCGCGGCAAAGTCACCATTCTGCTGGGGCCGAACGGCAGCGGGAAATCGACGCTGCTGCGGGCAATGGCCGGGTTGAATAAAGCCGAAGGCGAGTTGCTGCTGGATGATGTTGATCTGCTGAGCCAGCCGTTTGCCAAACGGGCGGAGCAGGTGGTCTACCTGCCGCAGTCGTTACCGGCGGGCGTGCATCTGCATGTGCTGGAGTCGATCATCGTCGCCCAACGCGCCTCTGGCGGCCTGCACAGCGCGGCAAAACAGGCGGAAGTGATGACGCTGCTGCGCCAGCTCGGCATCGAACATCTGGCGCTGCATTTTCTCGATCAGCTCTCCGGCGGGCAAAAACAGCTGGTGGGGCTGGCGCAGTCGCTGATCCGCCAGCCTTCGCTGCTGTTGCTGGATGAGCCGCTGAGCGCGCTGGATCTCAACTATCAGTTCCATGTCATGGATCTGGTGAAGCGCGAAACGCAGCAACGCAACATTGTCACGGTGGTGGTGGTGCACGATATCAATATCGCCCTGCGCCACGGCGACCATGTATTGATTCTCAAGCAGGGCAAGCTGTTAGCCAACGGTAAACCTGATGAGGTGATCACCCCGCAAAGTCTGGCGCAGGTTTACGGCGTGCGCGGGCGCGTGGAACCCTGTTCGCAGGGGATGAAACAGGTGATTATCGACGGGTTGACCGACGCGGCGCACTGACCGTTACGCCAGTTGCGCCATCCATTTGCTGTGCTCCTCACCGAGCATCTGCGTGGCCATTTGCAGAAACGTTTCTACCGCTGCCGGGCGGTGTCGGCTGCCCGGTACCTGAATCTGTAACGTGCGCTGGCTGAGCGAGGTGTTGTTAATGGCTTTTAGCGTCATCGCATCCAGCCGGGCGCGCCACAGCACGCTGAAATGGCTGCATACGGTAATTGCCTGCGCGGTATGGCGGGTAAACTCATACAGCGCCGAAAAGTTATTGCTGCTGAACGCCGGTTCCAGAAAGGTGCCCGCCATCCGGCAGGAGAGATCGAATAACTGGCGAATCGTCGTTCCCGCTTCTGGCAGCACCAGCGGGTAGTGATGCAGCGCGTCGAGGGTGACGCTCGCCTGTTGCGTTAGCGGATGTCCGGCATCGAGCAACAGCAAGACCGGCGCGGGCCACGCGGCAATGATCTCCACTTCGCGCTCAGGCGCAAGGCTGAACTGAAACGCGACATCGCACTCGTTATGGCGGATCCACTGCGCCACCTGCAACGCCGTGCCAACCTGCAAATCAAAATTGACACCGGGATGCTGCTGGCGAAAACGCGCCAGCAAGCCGGGCAGCAGGTCAAAGGCCATGCCGTCGGTGCAGGCAATGCGCACCAGCGCTTTGCGTACCGCTTTTAACCCCTGAATTTCCGCCAGCGCAAACTCCATATCGCGCATGCTTTTACGCACGTGATTAGCCAGAATTTGCCCGGCATCGGTCAGCACCATCCCGCGCGCATGGCGCTCAAACAGCGTGACGCCAAGGCGCGCTTCCAGCTTCTGGATCTGTCGGCTGATCGCAGAACCCGCGACAAACAGTTGCTCGCTGGCGGTACTCAGCGAGCCGGAGGTCGCCACCGCGAAAAAGTAGCGCAGTTCATTGGTCAGCATGGTGATAAGGCTCCATTTGGGAAAGGACGAATAGTGTACGTTAAAGTTGTTTTTTGTACTGACATCAACGGGTCGTACAGGGCAACCCGGGTAACAGGCCTGAATTAGCGGCAGACTGTTAAACAGTGGATGTGACAGGATACCGTCCCGCCCGGATTTGTCGCATCCTGGTTCTTTACCGGCAATCAAAAAACAGAGTTTTGTTTGAATCCACCGCACAGTTTGGCGACAAACTCTCCCCGGCTGTTTTTCATCTGTCTGATAGGGAAGTATTATTGCCAGCAATAACCTTACGGAAGAGGTGGCTTTATGTGGCGGGATGAGATTGACGGTATCGGGCAGGGGCATCACGGGGACAAGACAACAACCGGGGCAACCTGCTACAGCAGTTTGCAGGAATCGTACTGGATCGGTTCACCGGCTCCGCTACGGAAAGGCGACAGAACGGGGATTTGCCCGGCCTGCGGTAAAACCGGCTCCATCGGCGAAGGCACGATGAGGCGCCAGTTTGGTATGGTTCCGGTCGCGCTTGATGGTGCGGTTATCAACTGCGGTTGTCCGCGCGGCACCAACCGGCTGATTGCCCGTGCCGGAACGTGGTTCGGCCCGGGTGAGCCACCCCATGCTTACGAGCCGATGCATGTGGTGCTGGCCCGCATGAACAGCGGGACAACCGCAGAACCAGAGCAGCACGCGCAGGCTGCGAAAAAAGAGGATAAACCTGCGCCGCTGCCCCTTCCTGCGCTGATTTACCAGACCGCACGCAAGATGGATGACCATCAGGCCAGAGACATGCGCCATGGCGATCTGGACATACTGACGCTAAGAAATACCTTCCGGCTTGATGTCGATGAAGTTTCCATGAAGGTGAACCCACGAACCCTTACGCTGAAAGATCCGGCGGACCTTTTTGCTTTCTATTCTCCCTACGTTCATCCCGATTTTCAGCCAAAACCAATGCCCCGGGTCAGCCGGGAAGAGGCGGTAGCGCTGATGTTTGACGAGTTCCGGGAGCTGGCGCAGATGTTCTCTTTTCACGGCCCCTACAAAAACGTCATTACGGAAATGATTACGCATATGCAGGGCAACAGCGGCAAACCATACAGCAGCCCGCTGCTGGACAGGGCGCTGAAAGAGCAGATTCTGGGAGACCATTCGGAACAAAGTTCTTTGCTGAGTATTAAAAAGGCTTTGAATAAGGCTGTTAGCTATAAATATGGATTTATTCCGCTGGATGAAACAGACGATTTATATGATGAAAAAGGGAATTTTCAGACAGTGGGTTCCTCAGTTCTGCCTCAATTTGACCGCCTGATCGACCGGACAAACGGGCTGGTGATTTCCGTTCATGATAGCTGGTCAACACGTATCACGCTGGCGTCGCTGGAAGTGGAAGGTGACACTTATCGGGCGAAGGTGCATTACCGGATTCAGGATCACTTCGGCCTTGATGGTGCGGATGTGCTGAATCCTCTGTACCGCGAGTTCCGTATCTTCCGGCTGTGGTTCGCGCTTCAGCGCTGGGACGAATACGGCTACCGGCCGTTTATCACTGAGATGAATGCAACCGTGGAAATCTCCGGGAGGCGCGATGAATAAGCGACGGATGGCGAAAGTTATTGCGGCAGCGGCCTGTGGCTATCTGCTCTGGCAGTATCTGACACCCGTTGAGATAGTGGCGGTGCACAGGAATATTATTCTCGTCAGGCATTTCCCGTACCTGAAAAGCCGCCAGATAGCCTGGTGGGAAGCCAACAAGGAGATGATAAAAGCGAAGTACAACATTCCTCGCAAGTCTAAAAATGGTTCCTGGCAGGTGTTTATTATGGATTTTGGCGACGGCTATCGTATCGACACATGGACAGATGAAGATTCGGATCTGCTTTGCTTCGATGATATGCCCGTTGCTGCGCGTTGCATTGAAAAAAACAGGCTCCGCTGGATTGGCTGGAGCCCAAATACAGGGCAGTTTTATTGGTAGCTATCAGGGGACAAAATTTACCCCTCTGCCCGACCGGATGAACATCACCGGGATGAATGCGACCGTGGAAACCACAGGGAGGCGTGATGAATAAGCGACGGATGGCGAAGGTTATTGCGGCTGCGGCCTGCGGTTATCTGCTCTGGCAGTATCTGACACCCGTTGAGATAGTGGCGGTGCATAAGAACGATATTATCCTCGTCAGGCATTTCCCGTACCTGAAAAGTCGTCAGATAGCCTGGTGGGAAGCTAATAAAGAGATGATAAAAGCAAAGTACGGGATTCCTCACCAGTCTAAAGACGGTTATTACACTGTGGTCATTATGGATTTTGGTGATGGCTATCGTGCCGATCGCGGCACGGACGAAGATTCAGATTTGCTTTGCTTCGAGGAAATGCCCGTCGATGCCCGATGTATCGAAAAAAATCCCCGTCTATGGATTATGGCTAGCCAAAATACAGGACTATTTTATCGATAGCTATCAGGGGGCAAAATTTGACCCTCTGCCCGATCGGACGAACATCACCGGGATGAATGCGACCGCGGAAACCACAGGGAGGCGTGATGAATAAGCGACGGATGGCGAAGGTTATTGCGGCTGCGGCCTGTGGCTATCTGCTCTGGCAGTATCTGACTCCGGTTGAGATAGTGGCCGTTCACGACGGTGATACGATACTTGTCAGGCATTTTCCGTATCTGAAAAGTCGCCAGATAGCCTGGTGGGAAGCCAATAAGGAGAAGATAAAGGCGAAGTACGGGATTCCTCACAAGTCTAAAGATGGTAATTACAGCGTGCATATTATGGACTTTGGTGACGGGTATCGTATCGACAGAGGGACAGATGAAGATTCGGATCTGCTTTGCTTCGATGATATGCCCGTAGCAGCAAGATGCATTGAAAAAAACAGGCTCCGCTGGATCGGCTGGAGCCCAAATACAGGGCTGGTTTATTGGTAGCTGTCAGGGGGACAGAATTTGACCGTCTGCCCGATCGGACGAACATCACCGGGATGAATGCGACCGTGGAAATCACCGGGGGGCGCGATGAATAAGCGACGGATGGCGAAGGTTATTGCGGCTGCGGCCTGTGCTTATCTGCTCTGGCAGTATCTGACACCCGTTGAGATAGTGGCCGTTCACGACGGAGATACGATACTTGTCAGGCATTTTCCGTACCTGAAAAGTCGCCAGATAGCCTGGTGGGAAGCCAATAAGGCGATGATAAAAGCAAAGTACGGGATTCCTCACAAGTCTAAAGACGGTTATTACAGCGTGCATATTATGGATTTTGGTGACGGGTATCGTATCGACAGAGGGACAGATGAAGATTCGGATCTGCTTTGCTTCGATGATATGCCCGTTGCTGCGCGTTGCATTGAAAAAAAGCCGCTCCGCTGGATCGGCTGGAGCCAAAATTCAGGGCAGTTTTATCGATAGCTATCCGGCGGCAAAATTTGCCCTCTGCCCGACCGGACTGGTGATTTTCGTTCATGATAGCTGGTCAACACGTATCACGTTGGCGTCGTTGGACGTTGAGGGTGACGTTTATCGGGCTTAGGTGCATTCCTGAGTTCAGGACCATTATTCTCCTGTCAGGCATTTCTCATACTTAAACCCCCTTCCTGTATTGCCCTGGAATTGTGCAACTCACCCTTATCAAAAAAGCAACGCCAAATTGCAATTATTATTATTGTGGCAACGCTCTGTTCTGGTTTAGAACAAAAAGAGAACAACAGACATTTGCGCCACCGGCAGCAAATCAGACAGGGCAAACAACATGACAACACAACAAATTATTGCGCAGGCGCTGGCATGGTTTGATAGCGGCCATTTCAAAGAGACGCTTGCCGCACGCGTGGCGATCCCCAGCGAGAGTCAGCGCACCGATCGTGACGACGCATTACGCCGTTATTACGACGAGGCGTTTATTCCGGCGTTTCACGAAATGGGCTTTCAAACCGAGATCATCGCGAATCCGGTGAATGCTGCACGTCCTTTTTTGCTCGCCAGCTATCAGGAAGATCCCGCCTTACCGACGGTGATGTGCTACGGCCACGGCGATGTGGTGTTTGGCGATGATGCTCGCTGGGCTGAAGGGCTTTCGCCGTGGACGTTGACCGAGCGCGACGGCAACTGGTACGGGCGTGGTACGGCAGATAACAAAGGCCAGCACTCGGTGAATCTGGCGGCGCTGGCGCAGGTGTATCACGCGCGTAACGGGCGTTTGGGTTTTAACTGCGTCTGGCTGTGCGAGATGGGTGAAGAGATGAGCTCTCCGGGGCTGGCGGAGGTGTGTAAGCAGTTAAAAACGCGCCTTAACGCCGACCTGTTTATCGCTTCGGATGGCCCGCGCCTGAGCGCCGATCGACCGACGTTGTTTCTTGGCTCGCGCGGTTGCGCCAACTTCCGTCTGACTATTCATGCCCGCGCGAAAGATTACCACTCCGGTAACTGGGGCGGCTTGCTGAGCAACCCCGGTACGCAACTGGCGAACGCCATCGCCAGCCTGGTGGACGGCAAAGGCGAAATCCAGATTGCCGCGCTGAAACCACCCGCGCTGACGCCGGAACTGAAAGCGATCCTCGCGGATATTACGCCCGCGCGCGGTAAAAACGATCCGGCCATCGATGCAAACTGGGGCGAGCCGGGCTTAACCGCTGCCGAAAAACTGTTTGGCTGGAACACGCTGGAAGTGTTGTCGTTTCTCACCGGCAACCCGGCGCAGCCGATGAACGCCATTCCCGGCCAGGCGACGGCGGTATGCCAGCTACGTTTTGTGGTCGGCACTGACTGGCAACAACTGGAACACGCGCTGCGCGCGCATCTCGATGCGCACGGCTTTTCGATGGTCACCCTCAGTGAAGTGCGTGGCACGCCAGCAACCCGCTTTGACCCGACCGATCCGCTGGTGCATTGGGTGCTGGAGGCGATGGCAGAAACCTGCGACAACAAACCGGCGCTACTGCCAAACCTCGGCGGCTCCTTGCCCAACGATGTGTTTGCCGGGATTTTAGGCCTGCCGACGCTGTGGGTGCCGCACTCTTATCCGGCCTGTGGTCAGCATGCGCCGGATGAGCATCTGCCGGTGGCGATTGCCCGCGAAGGGCTGGCGATCATGACGCGTTTATTCTGGGATTTGGGCGAGCAGGGCGCAGCGCTGCTGGCGCGCCACCGCCTGCATCAGACCGGAGGTGCGCAATGAGTACGCTGGCTCGAGAAATGGAGCAGGGCGGTAGCCGCCCGAGCCTCTATAAAACCCTTTTTGCTACCTGTATTGGCAACGCGCTGGAGTGGTTTGATATTGCGGTTTACGGCTTTTTTGCCAGCTATATCGCCCACGTCTTTTTCCCGACCGCTAACCCGACGGTGTCGCTGCTGCTGGCCTTTGGCAGCTTTGGCGTCGCCTTTCTGATCCGCCCGCTGGGCGCGATTGTGCTGGGGGCGTATGCCGACAAACACGGGCGCAAGGCGTCGCTACTGCTGTCGATCAATTTGATGATGCTCGGCGGCGCGATGATCACCTTTATGCCCGGCTATGCCACGCTGGGCGTTGCCGCACCGTTGTTGATTCTGGTCGCCCGGTTGATTCAGGGCTTTTCGGCGGGTGGCGAGTTTGGCAGTTCGACGGCGTTTCTGGTGGAACACTTTCCCGAACGCAAAGCCTTTATCGCCAGTTGGCAGTTTGCCACGCAGGGCGCGAGCACGTTGCTGGCTTCCGCGTTTGGTCTGGGGCTGGCGCAGTGGCTGACAACGGAGCAGTTACAGGAGTGGGGCTGGCGAATTCCGTTTGCCTTTGGCCTGCTGATTGGCCCGGTCGGGCTGTGGATCCGCCGCCATGTTCATGAACCGGCAGCCTACGCTCAGGCAGAAAAACCTGCCCATCCGGTGAAGTTGCTGCTCGGCGCGCAGAAGCGGCTGGTGCTGCTGGCAATTGGCCTGATGGTGGTTTCGACGGCGATCAATTACATGCTCAACTACGTGCCGACGTGGGCGACGAAAAGCCTCGGTTTACCGCCATCCTCCGCGTATAGCGCCACGCTGCTGGCCGGGGTGATCCTGACGGTAGTCACGCCGATTGGCGGCCTGCTGGCTGAACGTGTTGGCCGCGTGAAGTTGCTGTGGGTGGCGCTGGTGCTGATGGCGTTCACGCTACTGCCCGCCTTCTGGTTGACCAGCCTGAACGTCACGCCGCTGTCGTTGGCCTTGTTGGTAGGCTGGATGGCGCTGCTGAAAGCGATTTACTTCTCGACCATTCCGTCGCTGATGGCCGATATCTTCCCGGTATCGACCCGCGCCAGCGGCATGTCGATCAGCTATAACGTGGCGGTGACGGTGTTTGGCGGCTTCGCACCGTTTATCTGTACGCTACTGATCGGCGCTACCGGTAGCCACTTCGCGCCGGGGTTGTATCTGATGGTGACGGTATTCCTCAGCGTAATGGCGCTGTGGCAAGCGCAGAAACAGCACCGGTAGTTTCAACCTTCAGGGCGTTGTGCGTATTCGCGCAGCGCCCTGGCGTAAGGCGCAGTGCGCGTATCGGGGTACTGCGCAATACAGTTGAGCAGCACGCTGACCGCTTGTTGATGTTCGCCGAGGTTGTGCAGGCACAAAGCATAAAATGGCTGCACTTCAGTAGCTTGCGACCAGCGGGTAAGGATCTCTTCAAACAGGGTTTTTGCCTGCGTGTACTGCCCCAGGCAGCGCAACGTTGAGGCCAGGCCAAAGCGGGCTTCAAATTCATCTTCGCCTGCAAGCCCTGCCTCCAGTGCGGCACGGTACCACGGTTCTGCTTCCTGCTCATTACCTTCGTTATCATACGACCAGGCGATATTCAGCAACGCCAGCGCGCGTATCGCCGGTTCCGTGACAAGCGCTTTCAACGCCTGGCGGCTTTGTTCGTACTCGCCCTGTTTTCGCAGCGCGATCGCTGCCTGCAATCTGTTATCCATCTTTTCCTTACCTGGTAAGCCAACATGGCGCAGCTAACCCATCGTAATAAAGAATCAAGGAAAATCCTATATTTTTAAAAGCGCTGGTGAAGCCACTGGGGATGTCTTAATATTACTATCAATAAGTAGCCATAATGAAATTGCGCAACGTTTAATTTGCGCATGTTAATTATATTTTGTTTTACCTGACTCACACAGCAATCTAATTATTATGTTCTGAATTGCATTGGTTTTCATTGCAATCATAGATTATCTTGTTATTTTTTATAAAACGAAAAACATCGATAGGCGTTATTAAACTTATTGACTTAATTAGTCTTCTTTTACGCGGTGGCAGTGGCCAGTTTTTTACTACTATTGAGGTTGCTGCCACCTACAATGACACGATGTTGAATTCAAAAATCAATGCGATTTTCACTGGTTGAGTTAATTGCAGCGCCGATACTGCATTTTTATTGCCGGACTGAAATTAAACCTCTACTCACCATTCCGATTAGCGTGACAATGGTATTGCCTTTTATGCTTTGGGTGATTCATTTTTGCCAGAAGTGGCAATAAAAAATCGCTGTCAGAGAAAAAACCGGTAATTCTAAGTTGACTGCCAATATTTCCGTGGCGATATATCCACGTATTAATCTGTTTTTTCTCTCCGCGTTAAGTGATGCCCATCAATTTATCTATTCGGTGGCAGTAACGTTAGCCACCGCGTGGAATTTATCTCGCTGACGCTGCTGAACTACGGCTACAAAAAAGGCACCGTGCTGAAGATGCACCTGCTGATGTTTGGCGCGTTACCGGGCATGGTGCGAAGGATCTTCTGAGTCGGCCGGAAAGCCATGGCTTTCCGGCATCGTGCAATCAGGCGGTTTTTTCTTCGTAGCCCAGCTCCTGGGAAATCGCGCTGGCAGTATTTTTCAGCGCCGCAAGCAGACGTGCTTCACCTAACAACTCCAGCCGCGAGGTGGAGAGCGAAATGGAGACGGCGTACGGCACGCGGCCCTGAATGTCAAACACCGGCACCGCGAGACAGGAGACGCCTAACTCATTCTCTTCTCTGTCTTTTGCCCACTGCTGCGCGCGAATTTCCTGCAACTCCTGCTGCATCACATCGAGCTTATCGATGGTGTAGCGGGTGAGCGGTTTGATCATCTCCCGGTGGTTTGTCCAGTACTCGACAACATACTCCGGACGGCCATAAGCCATGTAGATTTTGCCCATCGCCGAGCAGTACAGCTCCTGGTGCTGGCCGATATAGGCCCGCGTTCTCAGCATGCCGGTGGTAGGCTCAAGTTTATAAATCAGGATCGCGTGATCATCTTCGCGGGTGGAGAAGTTGATGGTTTCACCGATCTCCAGGTTCAGTGCTTCAAGATGCGGCGCGGCAACATGAATGATGTTTAATGACGACAACGCCTTTTGCCCGATGGCGATGCATTTGGTGGTTAAACGGTAACTACCTGCCGCCGGTGCGGGTTTGACATAGCCACAGGATTGCAGACCCTGCAACAGGCGGTGCACCGTACTTTTGTTCAACTGCGCCAGTTCAGAAAGATGCGCTAACGGGCATCCATTTGGGTAGTTACTCAGAATATCCAACAGTTGTAATCCCCGAAACAGACTTTGGCTGCCCGACGGTTTCTCTTTTTCTTCTTGCATTGATGCGCTCTCGCTTCCTGCCACTTACGGACCCGTTAAATTTGCCAGCTTCAATACTAACGCAAAATGGAACGGGCCACACAAAATCACACTGCGTTTGTAACTCATTGATAGTAATCAACTTAGAAATTTAAAGTGACGTGATGATCACACATTTGTATTTTACTATACGGAATGCTATTTCGTATTTTGAAATTAAGGGGTATAAAAAAAGCACAGATGTTCGATGCAATCAGGAGAAAAAAATGAAGGTAACCTTCGAAGAGCTGAAACACGCTTTCAAACGCGTGCTGCTTTCCCGCAAGGTGCGTGAAGAGACAGCCGATGCCTGCGCAGAGATGTTCGCCCGCACCACCGAGTCCGGCGTTTATTCCCACGGCGTTAACCGCTTCCCGCGTTTTATTCAGCAACTGGATGCCGGTGACATCATTCCGGAGGCGCAGGCTAAACGCATCGCCAATCTTGGCGCGATTGAACAGTGGGATGCGCAGCGCTCGATTGGCAATCTGACGGCGAAAAAGATGATGGATCGCGCTATCGAACTGGCATCGGATCACGGCATTGGCCTGGTAGCGGTGCGTAACGCCAACCACTGGATGCGCGGTGGCAGCTATGGCTGGCAGGCGGCGGAGAGAGGTTATATCGGTATCTGCTGGACCAACTCCATTGCCGTGATGCCGCCGTGGGGTGCTAAAGAGTGCCGTATCGGCACCAACCCGCTGATCGTCGCCATTCCCTCCACGCCGATCACCATGGTGGATATGTCGATGTCGATGTTCTCCTACGGCATGCTGGAAGTGAACCGGCTGGCCGGGCGCGAACTGCCGGTGGATGGCGGCTTTGATGATGACGGCAACCTGACGAAAGAGCCGGGCGTGATTGAGAAAAACCGCCGCATCCTGCCCATGGGTTACTGGAAAGGTTCTGGCCTGTCGATTGTGCTGGATATGATTGCCACGCTGCTTTCTGATGGCGCATCTGTCGCGGAAGTGACGGAGGATAACAGCGACGAATACGGTATTTCGCAGGTCTTTATCGCCATTGAAGTCGATAAGCTGATAGACGGCGCTTCGCGCGATGCCAAGCTGCAACGCATTATGGATTACATCACCACTGCGGAACGCGCCGATGAAAATGCGCCGGTTCGCCTGCCGGGCCACGAGTTTACCCGCCTGCTGGAAGAGAACCGCCGCAATGGCATCACCGTGGATGACAGCGTGTGGGCCAAAATCCAGGCGCTGTAAGGAGGAACGATGATCTTCGGCCATATTTCACAGCCCAATCCCTGCCGCCTACCGGCAGCGATTGAAACCGCGCTGGAATTTCTGCGTACCACCGATTTCCGCACCCTGCAACCAGGTGTGGTGGAAATTGACGGGCGCACGGTCTTCGCGCAGATCCTTGACCTGACCACCCAGCCCAGGGCGCAGCAGAAACCGGAAGTTCACCGCCGCTATCTGGATATTCAGTTTCTGGCGTGGGGCGAAGAAGAGATCGGTATTGCGATTGACCGCGGAAATAACGTTATTCAGGAAGAACTGCTGGCCCAGCGCGATATTATTTATTATCAGGGCAGTGAAAACGAATCCTTTTTTGAAATGGTCCCAGGCAGCTACGCGATATTTTTCCCGCAGGATGTTCATCGTCCGGCCTGTAATAAACATCGCGCAACGGCTATTCGTAAAATTGTTGTGAAGGTGGCGATTTCTGCATTGAATTAATTCGCCACTGAGCAGGAGCGAAATATGAATAATAATGCCGGTTATATTATCGGCGCGTATCCCTGCGCGCCGTCGTTTCACCAGCAGGGTGAAGAGCAGGAACGGGATTTCTGGCGGCAACTGGCGGATACGCCGCACATTGCCGGGCTGGAACAGCCTTGTCTGGAGAATCTGCATCCGCTTGGCGATGCGTGGCTACTGAAACACACACCGGGCGAGTGGCAGATAGTGGTGACGGCGGTGATGGAAACCATGCGCCGCCGCGCGTCGAACGGCGGTTTTGGCCTCGCCTCCAGCGATGAACAACAGCGCCGCGCCTGCGTTGATTATTACCGCCATCTGCATAACAAAATCCGCACGGTCAATGCCCGTTTTCCCGGCAAAATTATCGCGCTGGAGATGCAGGCCGCGCCGCTGGCGGGTAATACCAGCGTGGAACAAGCCACCGACGCGTTTGCCCGTTCAATCGCGGAAATTGCCCGCTGGGACTGGGATTGCGAGCTGGTGCTCGAACATTGCGATGCCATGAACCAGACCGCGCCGCGTAAAGGCTTTTTGCCGCTGGAAAATGTACTGGAAACGCTGGCGGGCGTGGAGATTGGCGTGTGCATTAACTGGGCGCGCTCCGCCATTGAAGGGCGCAATACGACATTGCCGCTCACGCATACGCAACTGGCGCAACAGGCCGGAAAACTGCGCGGCTTGATGTTCTCCGGCACCACGCAGCAGGGCGCGTACGGTGAATGGCAGGATTTGCACGCGCCATTTGCTCCGTTTTGCGCCGAGAGTTTATTAACGGTCGATCGTGCCAGCGCGTTATTTAACGCCACGGCAAACGATAATTTATTATTCAGCGGCATTAAATTACTGGAAATTGATGCCGAAGCCAGTATTGACCATCGCGTCGCGATATTACGCGACGGCATTAACGCATTAAATAAAGCCAGACAATAAATACAACAACCTCTGTCATCGCATACCTGTTACTTTTAACGAGATGCTAATTATGAATACATCCTCTTACTCTACACCTGCGGATATTCCGCATCAGCGCTGGTTAAGAATAATTCCCCCGATTCTTATCGCTTGCATTATTTCCTATATGGACCGCGTGAATATCGCGTTTGCCATGCCCGGCGGGATGGATCAGGAACTCGGTATTACCGCGTCGATGGCCGGTCTCGCCGGGGGAATTTTCTTTATCGGTTATCTCTTCTTGCAGGTGCCTGGCGGCAAAATTGCCGTGCACGGTAGCGGCAAGAAATTTATCGGCTGGTCGCTGGTGGCCTGGGCGGTGATCTCGGTGCTGACCGGGTTGGTCAGCAACCAGTATCAGTTGCTGGCGTTGCGTTTTTTACTCGGCGTGGCGGAAGGCGGCATGCTGCCGGTGGTGCTGACGATGATCAGCAACTGGTTCCCGGATGTTGAACGTGGCCGCGCCAACGCGATTGTAATCATGTTTGTGCCGATTGCCGGTATCGTCACCGCGCCGCTTTCTGGCTGGATCATCACCGCGCTGGACTGGCGCTGGCTGTTTATCATCGAAGGCCTGCTCTCCATCGTGGTGCTGGTGTTGTGGTCGATGACCATCTATGACCGCCCGCAGGAAGCGCGCTGGATTTCGGAGACCGAGAAAAAATATCTGGTTGAGACGCTGGCGGCAGAACAGCGCGCGATTGCCGGGAAAGAGGTGAAGAACGCCTCGCTGATCGCCGTGCTCTCCGACAGAACCATGTGGCAACTGATTGCGCTCAACTTCTTCTACCAGACCGGCATCTACGGCTACACCTTGTGGCTGCCCACCATTCTGAAAGAACTCACTCACAGCACCATGGGGCAGGTGGGCATGCTGGCCATTCTGCCGTACATCGGCGCAATTGCCGGGATGTTTATCTTCTCTTCCCTCTCTGACCGGACCGGTAAACGCAAGCTGTTTGTCTCGTTACCGCTGGTGGGTTTTGCGCTGTGCATGTTCTTGTCGGTGGCGCTGAAAGAGAGCATCTGGCTGTCCTATGCGGCGCTGGTTGGTTGCGGCTTCTTCCTGCAATCGGCGGCGGGCGTGTTCTGGACCATTCCTGCGCGGCTGTTCAGCGCGGAAATGGCCGGTGGCGCGCGCGGCGTGATTAACGCCCTGGGTAACCTCGGCGGTTTCTGCGGCCCGTATGCGGTGGGCGTGCTGATCAACCTCTACAGCAAAGATGCCGGGGTCTACTGCCTGGCGATTTCCCTGGCGCTCGCCGCGCTGATGGCGCTGCTGCTGCCCGCGAAGTGCGATGCGGGAAACACCGCCGTTAACCCGCTCGGCGCGCACAAACGCGAAGCCTGACTGCGATGCCCGGTGGCGCTTCGCTTACCGGGCCTGGAGATAAGCGGTGACCCGTAGGCCGGATAAGGCGCAGCCATCATCCGGCAGTGAAGCCCGGAGCTGTGCTTACCGGGCCTGGAGATAAGCGGTGACCTGTAGGCCGGATAAGGCGCAGCCGCCATCCGGCAGTGAAGCCCGGAGCTGTGCTTACCGGGCCTGGAGATAAGCGGTGACCCGTAGGCCGGATAAGGCGCAGCCGCCATCCGGCAGTGAAGCCCGGAGCTGCGCTTACCGGGCCTGGAGATAAGCGGTGACCTGTAGGCCGGATAAGGCGCAGCCGCCATCCGGCAGTGAAGCCCGCTGGCGCTTCACTTACCGGGCCTGGAGATAAGCGGTGACCTGTAGGCCGGATAAGGCGCAGCCGCCATCCGGCAGTGAAGCCCGGAGCTGCGCTTACCGGGCCTGGAGATAAGCGGTGATTCGTAGGCCGGATAAGGCGCAGCCGTCATCCGGCAGTGAAGCCCGGAGCTGCGCTTACCGGGCCTGGAGATAAGCGGTGACCCGTAGGCCGGATAAGGCGCAGCCGCCATCCGGCGAATGAAGCACGGTGGCGGGATCGCCTGGCCGAATAAGCGGCAATAGCAACGAGAGCATAAAGATGAGTGAAAAAGAGACCTTCTGGCTGGGTATCGATTGTGGCGGTACTTATCTGAAAGCCGGTTTATATGACAGCCAGGGCCGGGAGCACGGCATTGAGCGCCAGCCATTGAAAACGCTCAGCCCGCAACCAGGCTATGCCGAGCGCGATATGCACGCGCTGTGGACGGCGTGTGCCGAAACGATTTCCCGCCTGCTAAAACAGACCCACACACCAGGGGAACTCATTCGCGGCGTGGGGATTTCGGCACAGGGGAAAGGGTTATTTCTGCTCGATAAAAACGACCAGCCGTTGGGAACGGCGATCTTGTCCTCTGATCGCCGCGCGCTGGATATTGTCCGGCGCTGGCAGCAGGATGGTATTCCGCAAAAACTCTATCCGCTCACCCGCCAGACGTTATGGACCGGGCACCCGGTTTCGCTGCTGCGTTGGGTGAAGGAGAACGAACCGCAACGTTACGCACAGATTGGCTGCGTGATGATGGGGCACGACTATCTGCGCTGGTGCCTGACCGGCCGCAAAGGCTGCGAAGAGAGCAATATCTCCGAATCCAATCTCTACAACATGGAAAGCCAGCGCTACGACGCGCGATTGTCGCAGTGGCTGGGTATTCAGGAAATTGACGCCGCGCTGCCGCCGATTGTCCGCTGCGCTGAAATCTGCGGGGAAATCACCGCTCAGGTAGCCGCCATAACCGGTCTGGCGGCGGGTACGCCCGTCGTTGGCGGTCTGTTTGATGTGGTTTCCACCGCACTCTGCGCCGGATTGCAGGATGAGCAACGGCTCAATGCGGTAATGGGAACATGGGCGGTGACCAGCGGTATTGCCAACGGGCTTCGTGACCACGAAGCGCATCCTTATGTTTATGGTCGCTACGTCAATGACGGCCAGTACATCGTGCATGAAGCCAGCCCGACCTCCTCCGGCAATCTGGAGTGGCTCACCGCCCAGTGGGGCGACATCTCTTTCGACGAAATCAACCAGGCAGTAGCCAGCCTGCCAAAAGCGGGCAGCGAGCTGTTCTTCCTGCCGTTTCTCTACGGCAGCAACGCCGGGCTGGAGATGACCAGCGGTTTTTACGGCATGCAGGCGCTGCACACCCGCGCGCATCTGTTGCAGGCGGTGTATGAAGGCGTGGTGTTCTGCCATATGACTCACCTCAATCGCATGCGGGAACGCTTTACCGCGGTACGCGCGTTGCGGGTTACCGGCGGCCCGGCGCACTCCGATGTGTGGATGCAGATGCTGGCGGATGTCAGCGGCTTACCGGTGGAATTACCGCAGGTGGAAGAGACCGGCTGCTTTGGCGCAGCGCTGGCGGCGCTGGTCGGCACCGGCGTATTCCGCGATTTTCACCACGCGCAGCAAACGCTGAAGCACGACATTCGCACACTCACGCCCGATATGGCCGCGCGCGCCGCCTACCAGCGCAAATACGCGCATTACCAGTTTTTGATTGAAGCACTACAGGGCTTTCACGCCCGCATTAAGGAGCAGACGTTATGAGCCGACCATTACTGCAACTGGCGATCGACCATACCAGCCTTGCGGCGGCACACCGTGATGTGGCGCTATTACAGGATCACGTGGACATCGTCGAAGCCGGCACCATTTTATGCCTTAGTGAAGGGCTAAATGCCGTGCGCGCCCTGCGCGCGCAGTGCCCGGAGAAGGTCATCGTTGCCGACTGGAAAGTGGCCGATGCCGGAGAAACGCTGGCGCAACAAGCGCTGGGCGCGGGCGCGAACTGGATGACCATTATCTGTGCCGCGCCGCTGGCGACCATTGAGAAAGGCCACGCCGTGGCACGCGCGCATAACGGTGAAATTCAGATCGAGCTGTTCGGCAACTGGACCTTTGATGATGCCCGCGACTGGCACCGCATTGGCGTGCGTCAGGCGATTTACCACCGCGGACGCGATGCACAGGCCAGCGGCCAGCAGTGGGGCGAGGCTGATCTGGCGCGGATGAAAGCGCTGTCGGATATCGGCCTTGAACTGTCGGTGACCGGCGGCCTGCAGCCTGCCGATCTGCCGCTGTTTAAAGATATCAACGTCAAAGCCTTTATTGCCGGGCGCGCGCTTTCCGGCGCGGCGGATCCAGCGCAAACCGCAAGCGATTTCCACGCGCAAATTCGCGCCATCTGGGGAGACAACTGATGCGCACTCATCCGTTAGGTATTTATGAAAAAGCGCTGGCGAAAGAGCTGAGCTGGCCGGAGCGGCTGGTACTGGCGAAAAGCTGCGGTTTCGATTTTGTTGAAATGTCGGTGGATGAAACCGACGAGCGCTTATCGCGGCTGGAGTGGAGCACCGCGCAGCGGGCATCGCTGGTGGAAGCGATGCTGGAGACCGGCGTGGCCATTCCCTCGATGTGCCTCTCTGCGCACCGCCGTTTTCCGTTTGGCAGCCGCGATGAAGCGGTGCGCGAGCGGGCGCGCGACATCATGCGCAAAGCGATTCGTCTGGCGCGCGATCTCGGTATTCGCACCATTCAGCTTGCCGGTTACGACGTCTATTACGAAGAGCATGACGAAGGCACGCAGCAGCGTTTTGCCGAAGGGCTGGCATGGGCGGTGGAGCAGGCCGCCGCCGCGCAGGTAATGCTGGCGGTCGAGATCATGGATACCGCTTTTATGAACTCGATCAGCAAATGGAAAAAGTGGGATGAGATGCTCGCGTCGCCGTGGTTCAGCGTCTATCCGGATGTCGGCAACCTCAGCGCGTGGGGCAACGATGTCAGTGCCGAACTGTCGCTGGGTATCGACCGTATTGCCGCCATTCATCTGAAAGACACGCAGCCGGTGACCGATGACAGCCCCGGCCAGTTTCGCGATGTGCCGTTTGGTGAAGGCTGCGTCGATTTTGTCGGCGTGTTCCGCACGCTGCAACAACTGAACTACCGTGGCGCATTTTTGATTGAGATGTGGACCGAAAAAGCCAAAGAGCCGGTGCTGGAGATTATTCAGGCGCGGCGCTGGATTGAAGCGCGTATGCAGGAGGGAGGATTCGCATGTTAGAACAACTGAAAGCCGAGGTGCTGGCCGCCAACCTGGCGTTGCCCGCTCACCATCTGGTGACCTTTACCTGGGGCAATGTCAGCGCCGTGGACGACACGCGCACGCGGATGGTGATCAAACCGTCCGGCGTGGAATATGACGTGATGAGTGCCGACGATATGGTGGTGGTGGAGATTGCCAGCGGGCGCGTGGTGGAGGGCAGCAAAAAACCGTCCTCCGATACGCCGACGCACCTGGCGTTATATCGTCGTTTTCCGCAGATTGGCGGCATTGTGCATACCCACTCGCGCCACGCCACTATCTGGTCGCAGGCCGGGCTGGATCTGCCCGCGTGGGGCACCACGCACGCCGATTACTTCTATGGCGCTATTCCCTGTACGCGGCTGATGACCGAAGAGGAGATCAACGGCGAATATGAGTATGAAACCGGCGAAGTGATCATCAAAACCTTTGAACAGCGCGATATTGACCCGATGCAGATCCCGGCGGTGCTGGTGCATTCCCACGGCCCGTTTGCGTGGGGCAAAAACGCGGCGGATGCGGTGCATAATGCGGTGGTGCTGGAAGAGTGCGCTTACATGGGGCTGTTCTCGCGCCAACTGGCTCCACAGCTTGCGGAGATGCAGCAGGCGTTGATGGACAAACACTATCTGCGTAAGCACGGTTCGCACGCCTATTACGGCCAGTAAACGCCAGCCGGGGGAGAGCGTCCTCCGGCTTTTTACTCACCATTCTCGGTGGTCCCTTCCTGCTGCTCTTCGCGCAAAAAATCACATAATCCGCAGTCGGTTTCTATACTGACTGCGGAGGTGATGGATGAAGAAAATGTTGTATTCGTTGTTTGCCAGTCCCGATCGGTTATTGCAGGTGATGAGCCATAGCGAGATCCAGGATTCGATTGAAGATGGCGATCGTATTGTTGTTGATGCCGACGGTAATACCTCGGTGAATATTCACTGCCAGCAGGTGCAGGACGATTTTAAACGTCATGTTGACGCATTGAAGAGGGCGTAAATATGGGAACCGCCATCTTCATGGTCTTAATGGTTTGCGGCTACTGGTATACCTCGCACGATCTCTCCACGCGCTTTAAATTCAAACGTAGCTTCGGCTGGGATGTCTATTTTCTGGTGGCGCTTTACGGCTGCGTTTTTGTCCTGCAGGGCATTCTGGCCACGGCGCTGTTATGGCTGTGCTTGTTAATCGCTTCCACCGTGATGAACCAACTGCCTGCGGAATTTGGCCCGCAAACGCACCATCTGCAGATGAGTTTTATGAACTGGAGCTTTTTAGGCATTCAGGCGCCGGTGGTGATTATGCTGGCGTTTGCCGTTCTGTTTTGCCTCTGGCGATCAAACTGGTCCGGCAGCGCGCGGCTGGACAGTTCCGGGCGTCGTGAACTGTATAAACATCTGTCGCGCGCCAACGGCGTGGAGGGGCTGATTTATCAGTGTATGGAAACGGGCGATCTGGCGTGGATAACGCTTAAGTCGCAGCGCATTTACATCGGCATGATCCTCACTGCCACTTTTGACAGCGGCGATGCGAACAACATTGTGCTGATCCCGATGCTGAGCGGCTATCGCGATGAAAAGACGCTGGATCTGCATGTCGAGCACAACTACAGCGCGTGGTACGCCGAACACAATATTGAGCTGGCTTCCGGCCCGCGCCCGGCGCTGGATTTCCGCAAAGTGCTGTTGTTATCACAGGTTGAGAGCCTGTCGCTGTTTGACCCGGCGCAGGTGCTGGCAATGGGGATTCATCGCCAACTCTGATAAAAATCCCCGGGAGTGCTGACATTTACCTGGTCTGGTTTTTACGCAGGCCGGGTACGCGGAGCGTCATTTGATAATCCCGAAGTGTGGATTTTTTAATGACAAATAATGATGGTTATTCAGGATAAAGGTTTTATTTTTTTGTTTAAGACGAAATAAGAAAGGGTTTTATGATTCATTTTTATGGGCCTGTCTTAAATTTTCCTCGCACAATAGACCAATTAATTTTCATTCTGAATAAATTGTGCGATATACATGTAAAAATGTTAGTTATATAATTCAAAAACTACACACCGCAATGCCTGAATGGGAAACTATAATGGAAGAGGTTCAATTTTATAACAATGGTAATGTAAGTATTACAAACTCAAGATTTATGGTTGGCTCGACCACTTATGCTATGAACGGGGTGACATCTGTAAAGCGTGGCCAGACCAAGCCGTCGAAAGTAGCGCCAGTAATCCTTGCTATTATTGGGTTAATCATGCTTTTTGCCGCCGCAACACTGATGTTTAAGGGCATTGGCATTCTCCTTGTAGTGATTGCAGTAGCATGGTTCAAATCAATTAAGCCTGAATATATCGTATTTCTTAATAGCGCATCGGGTGAATCACAAGCCTTATCAAGCACAGATAGAAAATATATTGATGATGTTATTAAATCGTTAAATGACGCTATTATTCATCGCGGGTAATATTACACCTTCCTTCTTGAATGATTGAAAATCCTCATTACTGCTAAAAAATGCCCGATAGCGTTGATGCGCACCGGGCTTAATTTTTTACCGACAAGCGATGCGAAACGCATCCGGCAACGATCTTTCTGGCTTTACACCCGATTCGCTATTACTGGCTGTGGCACAGCGGCGACAGGTTTATCAACGTGGAGATATTTATCCAGTAAATTGCTCTGGATGTAGTGCAGCAGGCCGCCATTCAGTTTGTCAAAACGGAAATAGACCAGCTGCGACACAAGGAAGAAGCTGGCGGGCAGCGCCCGCATAATCAATCTCAGATTTATCAATGTGCTGGTGGACTGTTGTCGATATATAACATTAAAATACTTTAAATTCATGTGGTTATGTAGTAAGTGATTCGCATCGTGAAAGATCCCCACCAGGATTTATGGGTTCTTATTCCGTCATCCAGGGCGCAATATCCCGACCTGGGGATATTGGTGGTTTTATCCCTTTGTCGGGATAACGATAAACGCCCGCAAGTGAAAAGGAGAGGCTCCCATGAACGAAACCTTTATTTACCTCAGCATGGGTTGCCTGGTTCTGATGGCGCTGGCGATCCCGCTGGCGCGGCTGCGCATTAAACCGAACCGTTTTTACGGCGTGCGCACGGCGCGGACGCTGCACGATGAGGCGGCCTGGTATCGCGCGAATCGCGTATTTGGCGTGGCGATGCTGCTTTGCGGCGCGGCGTTTTTTCTGCTCTCTGCGCTGCTCGGCAACTGGCGCGAGAGGGGGAGCCCAGCGATCAGTGTCGTGTTGTTTTTGATGGCGGTGTCGGTTCCGGCGTTAGCGGCGCTGGTGACGAATAAAAGCGGAGAAGCGCGATGATGGGCGCAAGAGTGAAAGCCTTTGGCGCACGCTTCCTCGGGCGTGTTGATGCTGAAAGGCTGCAATTTGCCATCGATTATGTGGATTACAACGAAAGCGGGCTGGCCTTTGAAACGATCTGCGATTACCTCATTGAAGCGAATGCTCCCATCAGCGAAGAAGAGTACCGGCTGGCGGAAGAACTGTACCGCGATATGGAAATGAAATGGGGCGGCAACTGCCTGAGCTATATGAAAGCGCAGATCGTAACAGGAAACTCATTACAACCCTAAATACTCCTGGCGCGGCTATTCCGCAGCCAGAGAAGGATTGAGGATTTAGGCCCGATGCCGGATGGTGCGCATGCCACCCGGCATTTCGGCTACAGCCTGAACGCATTCACACCATTCAGCAGCTTCCCGGCCTGATGACTGAGCGAATTGGCGGCGGTCGCCATCTGTTCGACCATTGCGGCGTTCTGTTGCAGGTTGCCCTCCATCTGGCTGACGGCAATATTCACCTGCTCAATACCGTGGCTCTGTTCGCTGGATGAGTTATTCACCTGATTAATCAGCAATGTGGTTTCGTCCACTGCGCCCAGCGCATTATTCATTCGCGTGGTGACGCTGGCGGCATAACTGACTCCGTCACTGACATTCTTAATCGCTTCATCGATCAGCCCGCGAATATCCCGTGCCGCAACGGATGAGCGGTGCGACAGCGAACGCACTTCGCCCGCCACAACGGCAAAGCCTTTGCCCTGTTCACCCGCGCGGGCAGCTTCCACCGCCGCATTCAGCGCCAGAATGTTGGTCTGGAAGGCGATGCTGTCAATAATGTCGGTGATTTCAGAGATCTTCGCCGATGAAGCGGAAATATCGTCGATCGATTTTTGCAGGGAACTCAGTTCGCGATGACTTTCATTCATCATCGTCTGCAGACGGCCAATAAAGGTATTCGCTTCATGCGCGTTGTCCTTATTCTGTTTCACCGTCGCCGAAAGCTGGTTCATGCTGGCGGCTGTCTGTTCCAGCGAGGACGCCTGTGATTCGGTGCGTGAAGAGAGATCGTCGTTGCTTTTGGCGATTTCAGTGGCGGCGGTATCCACCTCGCTGCTGGCCTCTTTCACGCTGCTTAATACATTGCGGATTTTGTCTATCAGGCCATTAAAACTCGCCGCAGTCGCGCCCAGTTCATCTTTTTTAGTGAGATCCACTTTCAGGGTTAAATCCAGTGATTCGCTGATAGTGCCCATGCTGGTTTGTAGATTTTTCAACCCCTTATTCAGATAACCAAGAATGAGTGAGGCAAATACGGCAATCAGCACTAATAAAAAGATAATTGTTGAAATTAATAACCAGAACGTATTTTGATACTGTGTATGGTTATTCGCCGCATATTCCTTAGCGATATTATAATTGCGCTTCAACATTTCAGAAATATTCGCACTCAATGCGGAGGACGCATTGGCAATAATTCCGCCATCTGACACCAACTGCCGTGCAGCATCGATACCGTCACGGTGATAAACGCCTGTCATCGATTCTGCTTTCTGCGCATAATCATCAAAGGATTGTTGCGTGCTGGCCAATTGCTGGGCATCAGTATCATCACTGATTAAATTCGCTTTGTAATATTCCAGTATCGCTTTGGTTTTATTCAACTCATCTTTCGCCTGCGCCATATGCTTAGTAAAAACGGCTTCATCATTAATCAGCAGTGACATCAGAATTTGCCGCCTTGCCTCTTCGCGATGCTGTAGCGCCTCGCTGAGTTTACTGATACTTGGCAGACTATTATCAATAACATAATCAAAGCGTTCTTGTGCTTTGTCTAACGCGCGAATACTCAAGCCGCCGAGCAGAAGCATGGCGACAAAGGTAATGGCAAAAACAAATAGCAGTTTTTTTAAAATAGTCATAACGGCCTCAGGTACATTCCATTTCCAGGGGTAACGTTATTTTTATCGGCGACTAAAGGGAAATCTTCATGGTTAAAATAATAAAAAATCGTTTTTGTTATATTCCTGATTAACGATTAAAAAAACCATGTAATACAAAGGGTAAATATGCGGAAGCGGATTTTTCTAGGTCTACTGTATAATATATTTTCGTGTTTTTGATTTCTTGTGATAAATATATTCTACATCTTTACATATTACTAACAACTTAATGTAGCGTGACTGAAATATAATTAAGGAGAAGTATAAAAATAACGATTAACGCTCTCTGATTATCCATCGACAGGTGATGTGATGAGTGCTTATAAGCGACGGCCAGTTATATCACCCAAGGGAACATAGCTGGCCGGTTTTTGTGAGCAGAGAAAGCGGGGCAAAACATTAGCTGAGATCGTGCAGATCTTTCTCCAGCAGCGGTGTTAACGCCATCTCTGAGAACTGCACCTCCAGCCCGCTTCTTTCCGGCGTGCAGCACATCACGCCGACCGCGCAGCGCGGATGGGGAAAATGGCACAGCCGTAGCAGCGGCCAGACGCGCCCGTCGGTGGAATATTGCAGCCGCAATGCATCGCCTTTGCGGCTCAGTCGCAGCCAGAAATCCCCCGCATCGCCGGTGAAAATACCGGTCGCCCAATCCGAAAAGCCCTGCGTTAGCACGCTGCCGATGGCGGGCGCGCCGTCATTAAACTCGATCCCGGCTTTTAACCAGTTCTGATCATCCGCCACCAACAGCACGCCCGCCTGATCGTACAGCGCGGAGAAATGCGCCTGGATCCGCACCTGAAAGGTGAAATCGCCCGTCACATCATGCACATAACCGTGGCCGCTGAAGCGCTCAAACCCGTACCAGGTTTTGCGCCAGAAATCGGTGTTGCCATCGGTGAGCACCTCGATTTTGCCCTGCGCGTCGCGCCACTGCTGCGGCTCATTGATCCAGTAAAGATCACCCGACATGTTTCGCTCCTTTTGACTGTTGGCTTATGGAGTGTTGCTGGTGGCGGGGGAGATTGCCAGCGGGCTACGCGGCGTATTCTGCGCGGATCACACCTTTTGGTAGAAAGGCATTGCGAGAAACGATTAGCTACCGTAAATACGCAGAAAGCGCCGCGGTAAAAACAGAGGCCTCTCTGACTGGTTGTTTCATTTGGGGTAAAAGACGCTCATGAAAATGAGATTTCGCAATAGTGAAAAAAGAGTGGAGCAAATGGCATCCGTCTATTCAGAAGAGTACCAGCGCGTGATCATCGCGCTCAAAAAAGCCCGTAAAGAACGTGGCATTCCTCAGGCTCAACTTGCCGAAGCGCTTGGTCGCCCGCAATCTTTTATCGCCAAAATTGAGAGTGGTGAAAGAAGGTTAGATGTGGTTGAGTTTGTGCATCTGGCGAGATTGGTGGGCCTGGAGCCAGGGGATATATTGCAGGGGATACGTTAACGAACGGCGTTACTTATCGCCGCTGGAGATGGCTTACTCTTCGAACAGGCGCTCAATAGATTTTGTCGGATAGAACAGCGAATGCTGGTTGCCATCGGCTAACGGAATGAAGCCGAGCTTTTCATAGAATTTTTTGGCGTTGCCAGTGAGTGCTTCGACAAATAACCCATGTACACCGACGGCAAGTGAGGCGTTGTAAACCACTTGCATGGCATGCGCGACCAGCATTTCTCCCCAGCCGTTTCCCTGGAGTGATTTATCGATAGCCAGCCGACCTAATATGACGCAGGGGACGTTGCGATAGGGCACCTTTTTTTGCTGCGTTTTCGTGGGCAATCGTTCTTTCTCGAAACTGCCGCCAGACAAGGTGTAATAGCCTAAAATGCGCGGCCTGGGCGTTTTCGTTACGAGGAGCCAGGCACGTAAAATTTTGCCATCATGCTGGCGTTTGAGATGGTTGGTTAAAAATGCGTTGAGCGACACCTCACCACAATCAAAACCTCCTGTTTCATACTCTGTCTCTCCTGAGAACATCTCAATGGTCAGGTTGTCCACGGTTCACTCCATGTTTTGCAGACGTTTTGCGGCGCGTTTAAGTTTGTCATTCGGTGCTGGTGGGTTTTCGATAGCATCCATAACCCGGTTCCATGATTCCTCACTGAGAATCAGGCGACGATGCTGTTCAATCACTTCCGCGGCGCGTTCAGAAGCGCTGTTAACCAGAAACTGTGTGACCGTCTGATTGGTCATTGCCGCCGCTTCTTCGATCATTTTCTTATCCTCATCCGTTAGTCGCAGATCTATGCGCTGTTTTTTCAGTGCGGGCATAGCGGTTTTCTCCCTCGGCTACCTGAATTTATACAGACCAGCCAATAATCTTTATCAGTTTATGTACGGATAAAATCCGTACATAAAGATAAGATCGGACAGCGCGAATTGCAACTCAAACCGGGTATCTGTCGCAAGGGATGTGAAATGAAAAACCGAGCAGGCTCCCAAAACGTTGACTGCGCGCCGTGGGAGCCATGTCGGGTTAGAGCAGATAATCCTCTGCGATAATTTTTCGTTCAGTGATTTGATGAAGTTCCATCAATGCCGGGAGCAGGGTTGCGGCGGATTTTAACCCGTGGCCCAACTGGCACAGGCTTTCGCGGGAAAACTCCAGGACGTCGCTGTCTGCAAACGAGACAAAGGTTTTGCCCAGAAAGTGCAGACCATGGCAAAGCCCGGCGATGTGTTCTTCACAACCGTTCGCCAGTTGAAAGATCTCTTCCTCGCTGAGTTGCGAGAGATCCAGTTTACGGAAAATATCGCGCAATTCTGAAGAGATGATATCGGTGTCAGGCAACATAGCGCACCTCCGAAGAAGCGGAGACACGAACAGCAGACAGGCAAACAAAAGCGTTAGCAGAGAAGGGGTTGGGCTTTAAATATCCGTACGTGGTACCATTGGCAACAGCCATACATTACCTCCAGTAATGATGTGGTTAGACGCCTCGACAGTGTTCCCGCACTTCGGGGCGTTGCTTTTTAAATTCACTACGTTGGTGTACATTGAACACCAGCATGTAAAATATACAGGAGTGACAACCAATGTCAACCAAAGACAACCAAAAAGAAAGGCACGTTGTGCAACTCCGTCTGGATGCTGATCTATCCGAAAGACTGGCTATCGCGATGAAAGAAGATGGTGATGACAACAAAGCAGGGTGGATTAAGCGGCTGTTGCGCAGGGAGTTGGATAAGCGCGGGATTGACTCGAAGTGAGGTTGTAACCATCCACTTTGTCGTATTATGGCGTAAAGCAAATAAAATTTATAAGTCTAACTGCTTAAATATTATAGATCTTTTAAAGATAATAAAAGAAACCATGTTGTAGATTAAATAAACAAAAAAGATTACTAAATAGCGCGGAATAGTGCTCCATTTTTGGCTAGGCTATTTTAGGATTAGTCCTAGGGCTGTTTTCTCTGTATAACCGTGTAGCATCGGCCTACGATGCTCAGCATACCGCATGTTAGTCACCAGCGGGAGTGCGGTACTCGGTGCAGTCATTTAGTTACAGCACAACATAATTCCTCGCATCACGAAGAAATAAAATTCATATTTTTCAGTAAGATACCAATGCTATTGAAAGTCAATATAAAAATTGTATCGTCCTATTCCATACACAAAAAAATCGGAGTAATCTGCTATGCAACGTAATTAGAAGTATTGTAACCATTTTTCTGGTCACAAATTTATTACATGTCTAGAAAATAATTTTCGGAAGATTACTACTGGGGTTGACATGCCTGGAATGATGAAAAAAAAATACTATTCGGAGACCATAGGCTACACAAAAAGTTTTACAAAGTCACTAAGCTTAATAGCCCAAATATTGCCATGTAATTATGGGAAGGAATTAATACTGGATTTATTTATCCAGTTTTACCCATGTGAATGGAACAAGTTAGTACAAAGATATAATTACTATCATGAAAAGGATTTGTTCCTTAGAAAAAACGGAAAAAAAATCAGATACAATCATCTACCGCCCACTCAATTTTTTTATAACTTGGCAAAAGTCAAACACCTTATTTCTTGTGGGCAAATAAATAAACACAACATGAATTTTAGCAGTGAAACACAAAGCCTTATTTATGAAAGTTTCACCGAAACGAGAAGAAATAAAATAGATGTTTATACTCATAAGATTGAAAAAGCAAAAGAGAATTTACAAAAAATAGATCCGTTATATATTGAAGTGTTTATCGCTGAATATCATAAAAAAAATCGTACCACAAAAGAAAAAATAGAAATACTCAACGAATTAACGAAATTCTACAGCGATAAAATAATAACTTTTTTCCAAAAAATAAATGACAGTGAACGTAACAACCAAGTTCGTAGAATGGCATTTGAACATTTGCAAAATATAGGGGTTTATGTAAGGTTAAGAAAAAACTTCAAGGGAAAGAAAAAAAATTATATGCTTGAAAATGATGATTTTAATGTTTCTCCCAAAGATCTGGTCGAACGAATAGAATCAGACTCATTTCAAAATAAAAAAACTTTCGACGTATTCATATCTCATAGTTATTTGGATTCAGAGTTTGTAAAAATAGTCAAAGATGAATTAAATAAACATAACATTACAATATATTGCGATTGGACTAGTGATAGTGACTTTTTAAGAAGAAAGCTTGCAAGTGAATATACCCGGATAGTATTAAAAAAAAGAATAGAGCAATCAAGAATAATTTTGTTTTTACAAACAAAGAATTCTATATCTCATAATGGTCATTACTTATCGCAATGGATAGAGATGGAGATAAATCACGGAGTAAACTTATCAAAACCTATAATCTGTATCAATATCACAGATATTCAGCCAATGTTTACCCCACTGAATTTTAATACTAAAAACAATTCAATTTCTATACAAGACATCCAAGATGTAATTTTTTTTAATGTCAAAACTAATAGTTAAATAAAAATTGGATGAGGAAATAAATTATGGATAGCGTCAAAGATTCGTTTATAAAACATATATGCAAGGAGCTACAAGATGAAAATGTGGCAATTTTTGCAGGGGCAGGAATGTCCGCTGGTGCGGGCTTTGTAAGCTGGGCTGAACTATTAAGACCTATTGCAGATGAATTAGGCCTTGATGTTGATAAAGAACACGATTTGGTGGCTCTGGCTCAATTTCATTGTAATTCTAATGGCAATAATCGCAGTCAACTAAATCAGAGACTCATTGAAGAATTCTCAAGAGATGCTGTTGAAACTGACACTCATCGTATTTTAGCAAGACTACCTATTACTACATACTGGACAACTAATTATGATAAGTTAATTGAAAGTAGTTTAATAAAATCAGGGAAGAGTCCTGATGTTAAATATACAAAAGAGCAACTGGCTGTTACTAAACTGAAAAGAGATGCTATCGTTTATAAAATGCATGGTGATATTGATCATGCTAATAGTGCTGTTTTGACAAAAGATGATTATGAAAGATACTACATAAAAATGGATCAGTATATCTCTGCACTCAAAGGCGATCTTATATCAAAGACATTTATATTTATAGGGTTTAGTTTTACAGACCCTAATCTCGACTATATTTTAAGTAGAGTACGCGTTGCTTACGATGGAAATCAAAGGCGACATTATTGCTTCATTAAGTCTATTGATAAAAAAGATGATGAATCTGATGCTGACTATGAATATAAATGTAGAAAACAGAAATTATTTATTTCTGATCTAAGTCGATTCAATATTAAAACCATCATGGTGGAAAGTTATGATGAAATCAGAGAGCTATTAAGACTGATCGAATTAAATTATAAGAAGAAAACCATATTTATCTCTGGAGCAGCACATGAATATGGAAATTGGAATGAAAATGAATCACATATTTTCATTTCAAATCTTAGTTCAAATTTAATTAGAGATGGCTACAAAATTGTCTCAGGTTTTGGTCTCGGTGTCGGTAGTGCAGTAATTTCTGGAGCATTAGAAGAAGTATATATGCACCAAAATAGTCCGATCAGTGATCAACTATTGCTTAGACCATTTCCACAGTCCTCTACATCCCAATCGCTAAAGGCACTTTGGACACAGTATCGGGATGATATGATCTCTCATGCTGGTTTTACATTGTTTCTGTTTGGGAATAAAATAACTAATAAAGGTGTCGATTTATCAGATGGCATGCGAGAAGAATACATTATTTCCAAAGAGAAAAAAACATTACGCTACCAATCGGATCAACCGGATATATGGCTAAAAAACTATGGGAGGAGGAGTGTCAATTACTTGATAAGAATGAAAATAAAGACAATAAATTTTATCAACTTTTTTTAAAACTTGGTGATGAAAAAGCTACTTTAAATGAAGTGTTAGTAAATACTCTGAATATTATAGCTTATTGTGTTAAAAAAGGAGACTTACATGGCTAGGCAATGCTTTTTTAGTTTTCATTACAAACCAGATAACTGGCGAGTATCCCAGGTGCGAAATATTGGTTCAATTGAAGGGAATAAACCTGCACGAGATAATGATTGGGAAACTGTTGTTGGGGGAGGCGACCAGAAAATCAAGGATTGGATCGCTGAACAAATGAAAGGAAGATCCTGTACTGTAATTTTAGCAGGTACAAACACAGCAAATAGAAAGTGGATTAACTATGAGATTGTCGAATCATGGAATAAGGGAATGGGGGTATTGGTTATATACATACACAACTTAAAGGACGTAAATGGTAACCAATCAACAAAAGGAAATAATCCTCTTTCCTATATAACTCATGGCACTACAAACAAAAAATTATCCGAAATAGCGAAGGCTTATGATCCACCGTACTCTTCTAGTAAAAATGTGTACGATTACATATCCGAAAACATTGAAGACTGGATCGAAGATGCAATAAAAATACGTAACAATAATTAGTGGCACCATCAAATAAAGCCAACAAAAGGCTCCATAAGGAGCCTTTATGATCACGCCAACCGCGGATAGCCTTCCGCAATATCACTCCCGGTAAACTGCGCAATCCAGCCTTCGGGATTATCGAAAATACGGATGGCGGTGAAGTTCGGCTCCGATCCCATATCAAACCAGTGCGGGGTTCCGGCGGGTACGGAAATCAGGTCGTTCTTCTCGCACAGCACCTGGTAGATTTCGCTGCCGATGTGCAGGCAGAACAGGCCCGCGCCTTCAACGAAGAAGCGGACTTCATCTTCACCATGGGTATGTTCGTTGAGGAATTTGGCGCGCATCGCCTCTTTTTGCGGGTTGTCGGCGCGCAGGCTGATCACATCCCAACTCTGATAGCCTTTCTCGGCCACCAGTCCGTCGATGGCATGCTGGTAAGCGGTGATCACCGTCTCTGGCGTCGGGTTCGCGCCCAGATCGCGGTCGGCCTGCCAGCGCTCAAAACGTACACCTTTGGCGTTTAGCTGCTGCTGAATTTCATTGGCTTCTGTGCTGTGCCACACCGGCGTGCTGGCATCTTTGTCGGTATAAATCGTCAGTGCGCTCATGAAGGGATCTGCTCCGGCTTAATGTTGCTGAAAGAGTGAACCTGGTGATGATGGCTGGCTGCGTCATCATCGCCGCGAATCAGTTGCGTGGTGCGAAAACCTGCCGCTTCGGCGGCGTCCAGCTCCTGATGAATATCGGAGAGGAACAGAATGGAAGCGGGCGGCTGGCCAATTTGCGTCGCAATATTGCGGTACGACTGCACATCCCGTTTCGCACCGACCAGCGTGTCGAAATATCCGCTGAACAGAGGAGTAATATCACCTTCGTCGCTGTAGCCAAATAACAGTTTTTGCGCCGCCACCGAGCCAGAGGAATATACATACAGATCAATGCCCTGCGCTTTCCATTTTTCCAGGGCAGGCAGCACGTCCGGGTAGAGATGGCCTTTAAAATCGCCATTCACATAGCCGTCGCGCCAGATGATCCCCTGCAACGCCTTCAGCGCCGTCGATTTACGATCTTCATCCATAAAGGCAAACAGCACCTCAATCAGTTCGGCGGTGGTTGCCTCCGGCTGCGCCACTTCTTCACGCAGATTATTGAGGATGGTGCTGACCGGCTCTTTGTACTGCTCTGCGGTGACAAAACTGGCCAGACGCTCGCGGGCGTACGGGAACAGGACGTTGTGCACAAAGCGAATGTCACTGGTGGTGCCTTCAATATCGGTAACGATAGCGCGGATCATGGTCTCTCCAGCAGGCGACGCTGCATTTCGCATTCAAATAAAAATTCTAGCCCTTCCAGATGGCGACGAGCTTCGGCGACATCGCGCCCCCAGCAGGTCAGCCCGTGGCCGCGCAGCAGAAAACCATAGCGCAGCGGATGTGTCTGCGCGTAGTCTGCAATGCGCGTGGCCAGCGCGTCGATATCCTGATCGTTATCGAAAATTGCCACTGGCACGGTGTCGAGGTGCGTGGTCTGGCCGCTGAGGGATTTTTGCATTTCAAAACCGTTCAGCAGCAGGGAAGGGGATTTCTCCACCCGCGAGAGCACCGTGGCGTTCACCGTGTGCACATGCAGCACCGCGTTAGCTTGCGGGTAGAGGCGATAACTCAAAGTATGCAGGCCGGTTTCCGCCGAGGGTTTTCGGCCGGAGGGCGCGTGGTTATCGGCAATGGAAACCTGCAAAAAATCCGCTGTCGTCAGGCTGCCTTTGTCTTTGCCGGATTCGCTCAGCCAGCACCAGTCGGCATCCTGGCGAACCGACATATTCCCGCCGGTGGCGGGCGCCCAGCCTTTCGCGCCGATCCAGTGGCAGGCGGCGACGAGTTGTTGGAGTTGCAGGTTGTCTGTCATAACCCTTCCTTATAAGGAATATTGTTATCGTATAGACGTCTAAGCGTCTTGATTGCCAAATACTAACATCGTGTTATAGTGGCAGCAACACGCGCATTACAAGCAGGCACACAACGATGAGCAATAACGCATTGATTCCGCAAAGTAAACTCCCCGCTTTAGGCACCACCATCTTCACGCAAATGAGCGCGCTGGCGCAGCAGCACAATGCCATTAATTTGTCGCAGGGCTTCCCGGATTTCGACGGCCCGCGCTATTTGCAGGAGCGTCTGGCGTTTCATGTGGCGCAGGGGGCGAATCAGTATGCGCCGATGACCGGTGTGCAGGCGCTGCGCGAAGCCATTGCTGATAAAACGGCGGAACTGTACGGCCATAAGCCGGATGTGAACAGCGACATTACGGTGACTGCCGGGGCGACAGAAGCGCTGTACGCGGCGATCACTGCGCTGGTGCGTCAGGGCGATGAAGTTGTCTGTTTTGATCCGAGCTATGACAGCTACGCGCCTGCGGTGGAGCTTTCCGGCGGTGTGCTGAAACGCATTGCTTTGCAGCCGCCGCACTTTCGTGTTGACTGGCAGCAGTTTGCCGCGCAGCTTAGCGATCGTACGCGGCTGGTGATTCTGAATACGCCGCACAACCCGTCGGCAACCGTGTGGCGCAAAGCGGATTTTGCCGCGCTGTGGCAGGCGATTGCCGATCGTGAAATCTACGTGCTGAGCGATGAAGTCTACGAGCACATCTGTTTTGCTGAAGAGGGCCATGCCAGCGTGCTGGCGCATCCACAGCTGCGCGAGCGGGCGATTGCGGTATCGTCATTCGGTAAAACCTATCATATGACCGGCTGGAAAGTGGGTTATTGCGTCGCGCCTGCCGCCATCAGCGCCGAGCTGCGCAAAGTGCATCAATATCTGACTTTCTCGGTCAATACCCCGGCGCAACTGGCGCTGGCGGATATGCTGCGCGCCGAGCCGGAACATTATCGCCAGTTGCCGGAATTTTACCGCGCGCGCCGCGATGTGCTGGTGAATGCGCTGAGCAACAGCAAGCTGGAGGTTTTGCCGTGCGAAGGGACTTACTTTCTGCTGGCGGATTACAGCGCGGTTTCCGATCTGGATGACGTGAGTTTCTGCCAGTGGCTGACCAAAGAAGTGGGCGTGGCAGCGATCCCGCTGTCGGTGTTCTGCGCCGATCCCTTCCCGCACAAGCTGATTCGCCTGTGCTTTGCGAAACAGGAATCGACGCTGCTGGCTGCGGCAGAGCGCCTGTGTAAGCTGTAATGATTTCCGGCGGCGCGGTCTGCGTCGCCGTTATTTATCGCCCATAATGGTTTTCAGTTTTTCCGCGTCCGGCAAGCCCACTTCCTGCTGCAGCACGTTATCTTCATTCAGGTAGTAAATCGCTGGCGTGGCGTTCGCGCCGAGATCGTCCATGATTTTCTGGTTGATATTGAGCTTTTTCATGATCTCCGGCGGCACGGATTTCGGCAGCGTCAGCGCCATCTTGCCGTTGGACTGCTCATAATCGTGCCAGCTTTTCGCCGGATCTTTCGCGCTCATGATCGCCGCAGCGGCCGCCGGGCTTTCCGGTTTGATCACGCCAACCAGTAACGTGCGCAGCTGCACTTTGCCGGATTCCACCCACGGACGCGCCTGCTGCCAGAACTGTTTGCAGTACGGGCAGTACGGATCGGCGAAGATATACACCACGCGCGGCGCCTCCTTTTTGCCATCGAGGATCCAGTCGGCTTTTTCCATCTGCTGCCACAGCGCGCGGCCCGCCGGGCCGTAAATCTCTTTGGAGATTAACTTCTCGCTGAGGTTGGTGCCCGCCTCGTCGTACATATAGCCAGAGATGGCGTGCTTACCGTCCGGCGTGACGTAAATGGTGACGCCCATCTCCTGATATTTGCCGAGATATCCCTTCATGCCACCTGGCGCATCGAAGGATTTGATGATGGTGATGCCTTGCTTTTCTATGGCCTTTACCGGCGCAGGTAGCTCTTCGGCGTGCAGGGTCAGCGGCAGCAAAGCCAGCATTAACAGGCGCTTAAGCATAAAAATCCTTACTAATTAAATGGTTAATATTCGACTTAGGGAAAACCTATCACAATCATCGGCAGGATCGCGAAATGAAACGTTGTCGTCAGCCGTCAGCAATGTTCTAATCAAACGGCTTGATGGCCTTTAGGTTATGAGCGCAACGCATAGCCAGCTTGCTGGCGCTGAAGCACCCACGGGTATTTCAGGTATCGAGGCCACCCGTCGCGGTGGCCTTTTTACTTTTGGCAAATCAGCCGTTCACATGGTTGCTCGTTAGGGTTTGTTAGCTAACGCTTATTGATTTGATAAAGCAAACGCATTGGCTCGATCAAACAAAGTTCGTTAACTTACACCCCAACGAAAACACGGAGGAAGTATAGATGTCCTTAATTAATACCAAGATCAAACCTTTCAAAAACCAGGCGTTCAAAAACGGTGAGTTCATCGAAGTAACCGAGAAAGATACTGAAGGCCGCTGGAGCGTCTTCTTCTTCTACCCGGCTGACTTCACTTTCGTATGCCCGACTGAACTGGGCGACGTGGCTGACCACTACGAAGAGCTGCAAAAACTGGGCGTAGACGTTTACTCTGTCTCTACCGACACCCACTTTACCCACAAAGCGTGGCACAGCAGCTCTGAAACCATCGCGAAAATCAAATATGCGATGATCGGCGACCCGACTGGCGCCCTGACCCGTAACTTCGAAAACATGCGTGAAAACGAAGGTCTGGCTGACCGTGCCACTTTCGTTGTTGACCCGCAGGGCATCATCCAGGCCATCGAAGTAACCGCTGAAGGCATCGGCCGTGACGCTTCTGATCTGCTGCGTAAAATCAAAGCGGCTCAGTATGTTGCTTCTCACCCAGGCGAAGTTTGCCCGGCTAAATGGAAAGAAGGCGAAGCGACTTTGGCTCCTTCCCTGGACCTGGTCGGCAAGATCTAAATTTCCCGGCGTCTTTCACGTCATAGCGGCGTTGGCGTCACCTGCTCACCCCGGTCACTTACTGGTGTAAGCTCCCGGGGACTCTCAGGCTAGCCGCCTTGCTCTGACGCGAAATACTGGGGAAATTATTCTGCAAACGGGTGCTTTTGGGTGCCCGTTTTATTCAGCACCATGATGCAAGTTGCATTGATGCAGCCTGAACAACGCGGCTTGCATGATGATGTTTTAAGCGAGGGACTAAGAATGCTCGACACCACAATGAAAACCCAGCTCAAGGCCTACCTTGAGAAACTGACTAAACCTGTTGAGTTGATTGCTACGCTGGATGACAGCGCGAAATCGGCAGAAATCAAAGAACTGCTGGGCGAAATCGCTGAGCTGTCTGACAAAGTCTCCTTTAAAGAAGACAACAGCCTTGCGGTGCGTAAACCGTCATTCCTGATCACCAATCCAGGCTCAACCAGCGGCCCGCGCTTTGCCGGTTCGCCGCTGGGTCACGAATTTACCTCACTGGTGCTGGCGCTGCTGTGGACCGGTGGGCATCCGTCGAAAGAGGCGCAGGCGCTGCTGGAGCAGATCCGCGATCTCGACGGTGACTTTGAATTTGAAACCTATTACTCGCTCTCCTGCCACAACTGCCCGGACGTAGTGCAGGCGCTGAACCTGATGGCCGTGCTGAATCCGCGCATCAAACATACGGCGATTGATGGCGGTACGTTCCAGAACGAAATCACCGATCGCAACGTAATGGGCGTTCCGGCGGTGTTCGTGAACGGTAAAGAGTTCGGCCAGGGGCGTATGACGCTGACGGAAATCGTCGCCAAAATCGATACCGGCGCGGAAAAACGTGCGGCGGAAGAGCTGAACAAACGCGATGCTTACGATGTATTGATCGTCGGTTCCGGCCCGGCGGGCGCGGCGGCGGCAGTCTACTCTGCGCGTAAAGGTATTCGTACCGGCCTGATGGGTGAACGTTTCGGCGGCCAGGTACTGGATACCGTGGATATCGAAAACTATATCTCCGTACCAAAAACCGAAGGCCAGAAACTGGCGGGCGCGCTGAAAGCGCATGTATCGGATTATGACGTGGATGTGATTGACAGCCAGAGCGCTAAAAAACTGACCCCTGCGGCAGTTGAAGGCGGCCTGCATCAGATTGAAACCGCGTCCGGCGCGGTGCTGAAAGCGCGCAGCATCATCATTGCCACCGGCGCGAAATGGCGCAACATGAACGTTCCGGGTGAAGATCAGTATCGTACCAAAGGCGTGACCTACTGCCCGCACTGCGATGGCCCGCTGTTTAAAGGCAAACGCGTGGCGGTGATCGGCGGTGGTAACTCTGGCGTGGAAGCGGCTATCGACCTGGCGGGGATTGTTGAGCACGTGACGCTGCTGGAATTCGCGCCGGAAATGAAAGCCGACCAGGTATTGCAGGATAAAGTGCGCAGCCTGAAAAATGTCGACATCATTCTGAACGCGCAGACCACTGAAGTGAAAGGCGACGGCAGCAAAGTGACCGGCCTTGAGTACCGCGATCGCATCAGTGGCGACGTGCACCAGGTCGCGCTGGCCGGGATTTTTGTCCAGATTGGTCTGCTGCCGAACACCACCTGGCTGGAAGGCGCAATTGAGCGCAACCGCATGGGCGAAATCATCATCGATGCCAAATGCGAAACCAGCGTGAAAGGCGTGTTTGCAGCGGGCGACTGCACCACGGTGCCGTACAAACAGATCATCATTGCGACCGGTGAAGGCGCTAAAGCCTCTCTGAGTTCGTTTGATTACCTGATTCGCACTAAAACTGCATAAGCAAAATAAGAAAGTAAGCAATACCTGCAAATGAAAGAGGCTACCTTCGGGTAGCCTCTTTTTTTTATGCCGGATGGCGCTAACGCTTACCGGGCCTACGGGTTTTGTAGTCCCGGTAAGCGAAGCGCCACCGGTGTGATTGCCAGCGTAAAGGCAACGAACCGCCAGGCCGGATAAGGCGTAAGCTACCATCCGGCGAGCAAGCACTATTTACCGAACCACCAGCACCGGAATATGCGCGTGGCGCACGATGTTGGCGGCATTGGAGCCGAGCAGGTGAGTGGTAATTGACGGATTGCGCGAGGCGATAACCACCATATCCGCGAGCAGTTCTTCGGCCAGCTCATTGACCACATCGCGCACGTTGCCAAAACGCACATGGGTGCGTACGCGTGTCGGCTCAATGGAAAAATGGGTCTTCATGGTGTCGAGGCGGGTTTGCGCTTCCTGCTGCAAATGCTCTTCGAAACGGCGCAAATCGGCAGCAAAACGGTGCAGACTCATGCTGGCGGAAGCGGGTAATACATGCAGAAGATGAATAACGCCCTCGCGCTGGGCGAGGAATTCAGCGTGGCGCACCGCTTTGTCGCTCAGCGCCATTTCGAAAACATCAACCGGCATAATAATGGTCTGATACATAAACGCTTCTCCCTGTGGGTTATGTTGTGCTGATTGAACCATAAAGGGCGTGAATTTTTTGCAGCGTATATGGCAAATATGAAGAATAGGATGGCGGGAACGGAAAGAGGATGCGGGCGCATCCTCTGCGGAAAAAGCAGCGGGAATTAAAGCCGGAAATCGCCTGCCGCTTCGGGCTGATAAAGCAGCTCAAGCACTTCAAGATCGGTGGTGGTGCCGCCCGGCAACTGCCAGTGAATGCTGTCACCCACCCGTAAACCGAGCAGCGCAGCGCCAACCGGGGCCAGCACGGAAAGTTGCGTGGCGCTGTCGGTCATCTGCGCCGGATACACCAGCGTACGCACTCGCTCTTCGCCGCTTTTCAGCTCGCGGAATTTCACCGTGCTGTTCATTGTTACCACGTTGTTCGGCATCGCTTCCGGCGCGCACATCTGAGCGCGATCCAGCTCATCATTCAACGCATCCGCGACCGGCAGGCTGGCATAATCAGGTTGCTCCAGCAACCGGTCAAGACGCTCGGCGTCTCGCTCATTAATCATAATGGCAGGTCTGGACATCAGTTACTCCATGTCGTTTGATTGATCCAAAGAAAAACCCTCGCCGACGGGCAGCGAGGGTTTGTCTACAACGGATGATACTGAGAGCGCGGCCTGGTGTGAAGTGATGTGGCGCACATTTGCCGGAATTATGAATGTTCCGATCGCTGGCTCAGTAACCCGCTTTATCAATCACAAAACTGTTCCCGCAATTACCGGGATGCGGTTGCGGCAAAAGGGAACCGCTAACCAGCGGGTCATTGATGGCATCGGCTTTGATGGCGATTTGCATCTCCGTCAGCCACGCCGGGTTGCCGCTACAGGTCAGTTTCACCGCTTTCACGCTTTGTTCGCCGTAGGCTTTGGCGACGGCCGCGTTGAATGCATCGCGGGTAACGGTTTTTCCGTAATTTTCTGCGAGGAAAACGCCGAGCGGGCTGGCTTTGATTTCGGTATTCAGGCGCACCATCGCACCGAAATAGTCATCCGGATCGAATCCGAAACAGACGCCGTGTTTGGCATATTCATAGCGCTCAAGGCAGGTATTACTACCTGCTCCGGGCATGACGGCATTCAGTTTATTTGCCACTTCCAGCGATAAACCGGTTTCCGCTGCGGCGCATTTCTGGCTGGCTCTGGCTTCCGGCATATTGGGAACCGGGCGGGTGGCGCAGCCGTAGCGCATCCAGCGACGATCGTCGACGCCGCGCACAGCAATGGATTTCGGCAGACCAGGCCACAGACCATGTACCGTCAGGTAATCTGCTTTATTGGCGGGCTCTTTTTGCAGACGGCATTCATCGGGTTCGCTACGCCCGCTGTCATGCAAGCTCTGGCAAAATCCGGTCTGCCAAGATAGTGCCAGCACATAGCGATCGAAATCACCATATTGTTTGGGCTGTAATGGTGCGGCGTGCGCAGAAGAGAGCTGAATGGCGGCAACGCACAGGCCGATGGAGAGTCCCTTTTTAATCATTTCATTTCCTGATGGGTGAGTCCGGGTAATTACTATGAGTTATTAAAGCATAAAAAAAGCGCCGGGCAGGCGCTTTTTCATAAGCGGTGTTTATTGTTGATTAATGAACCGCAACCCCCGGAACCAGAAATTCAGTCGCAATAATCACCACAATCAGGCCAACCATCACCGGAACTGACGTGCGTTTTACCACTTCAAACGGCGAAATATTCGCCATCCCGGCTACCGCAACTACTACGCCGGAAACCGGAGAGATGGTGCGACCGAGGTTGGACGCCTGCAACATTGGAATCGACAGATACGCCGGGTTAATGCCGGATTCATGGGCCAGTTTCGGGATCATCTCGACAAAGGCGTAAAACGGCGCATTACCGGAACCGGTGGTCATTGCTGCCAGCATGGTGAGGATCACCAGTACCAGCATCAGAATAATGCTCGCCGAACCGAAAGAGGTGGCGATGGAGATCAGACTCTGGATAAAGCCGATGGTGCTTAAGCCCTGGGCAAAAACCCCGGCGGCGACCAGCAGCATCACCACGCCCGCGAAGGCATCGGCCATACCGCGATACGCTACTTCCAGCCCGGAAAAGACTTTTTGCGTATTAAAGCTGCGTAAAAATTCCAGCGCTGCCGCCAGCAACATGCAGATCACCAGAATGGTGATGATGTGCAGCTCCGGGCCCCATTTGCCGTCGAAAATCAGCACGCCAATAATTGGCGTAAACGGCAGAATGGCGTAAAACGTCGGTGCCGTGGTGGTGATGTCTTTCACATCCAGCATTTCGCTGACAATGTGCTCTTTTTTATCGAGGAAGCGCTGCCAGAAGTAGTGCGCGATTGCCATGGCGATAATCGCCGCAATCGAGATTGGCAGCGTGGTTTTGAAGGCGAAATCGATCAGCGGCATTTCGGCGGCTTTTGCGGCCAACACCACATCGCCGGAGGTGGGCGAGAGAATAATTGCCGCTGGAGAGGCGCAAATCGCCGCTGCCGCGCCGCGACTGATACCAACGTTGACCATCACCGGGAACAGCGTTGCCATCAGCAGCACGCCGAGGCCCGTGGCGGACGACACCGCCAATGACATCAGGCAGGCAACGAAGTACGCGGCAATCATCAGCAAATAAGGCGAGTTGATAAAACGCAGCGGGCGCGAAGCCAGTTTGACCACCATATCGTTCGCGCCAATGTGCGTCATATAGGCGGCAAATCCGCACAGCATCATGATCATCATGCCGAGATCGCCGCCGCGGCTCATCAGCAGGATTTTTATGTATTCGACAATATCCGTGGCGCTGTAGCCGGTACTGGTGGCGCTACCAGGCAATATTTTGTGCCCCATCAGCGCACTGACAATTAATAACGCCAGACCGCCGACAAACAGCACGCCGGTGGCGGAATAGCCTTTGATGATATAGCGCGCAACGCCGACAATCACCACCACGCCGATCAGCAGTTCGATCAATGTTAAAATCATGTTATTGGTCCCGGAGGTTGACCTGAAAGATAAGTAAGTAAAAAAATCAGCAACGCAATGTGCCGAATAACGTGCGGTTCGTAGATGATTAAAATCAATGAAGCGTAATGTTGAGGGAAATATCGCGGGGATTTGCTATCAATCTACAAAATAAATAACGACTGGTTGATAAGTTGAGCGAATGCATTACGGTAATTTTGTATTTCAAATGATAAAAACTGGTTAATTATTTTGGTTATTTAGGTTTCAATGCAGCGCCAGACGTAAATTTGCTAAAAATATCTTTAAAAATAAAAATAGTGCTGCTTATACTCGCCGTTAATTTCCCACGGACCTGGTGTTTTATGCACGCTGGATGGCTATACCGAATTCGCTTTATAAAGCGGCATCTGTTGATGTTGCTGATGGCGTTCGGCTGGCTATTAATCCAGAGTCAGGTGGCGATTGCTTCTCATCACTGCGACTTGCAGGTTGACGAGTCGCAAGCAGTAACCCAGCACATAAGCCATATGATGATGCCGGATGCGACACCGCGTATGGACATGATGAAATCCCCGCTGTGCGAAAAGCACTGCGTGCCGGATGCCGCGCAGAAGGATAGCGGTCACCCGCCTCTGGTGGCGCTGCCGGTTTCACTGGCGCTGGCTGAAGTGACGCCGGTTTGTTCCCCCGTCGTTGATGAGGGATGGTCATTAACCCCGCCCGCCGCAGGCCCGCCGGCAACGATCCGTTTTTGCCGGTTCAGGGAGTAGATAACTGTTAATTCATTGAATTTTATTTAATTTATGATTAACAGGAGTCTTATTATGCGTTCTTATGTACTGTGCATGCTGTCTGGCGTGCTGTTGTTCTCCGTTTCCGCTGTTCAGGCGGAAGATATGCATGCGATGCACGGCATGCACGATATGTCGCAACATGCGGCAATGCAGGCTCAGGCTCAGGAATACCAGAGCCAGGGTACCATCAAAAAACTCACCGCCGATTCTGTTTCCATCGCTCACGCTGCTATTCCAGCGCTGAACTGGCCGCCAATGACCATGCAATTTGCACTGGCGCAGAGCAGCGCGTTGCCTGCGGTAAAAGTGGGCGACAAGGTGAGTTTCACCTTTGTTCAGAGTGAGAGCGGTTACCAGCTCGTTTCATTGACGCCACAAAAATAACCGGGAGCGACAATGAAACGATACTCACTGAGCCTGCGGCTCGGTGGGGTATTGCTCGGACTGATGTGCTCCGCCGTGCAGGCGGAGCCATTGACGCTGACGCAATCCCTGGCCGCCGCGGAACGCTACTCCGCCGAACTTTCCGCCAACCGTAATGAAGCGCAGGCACTGGATGCGATGGCGGATTCCGCCCGCCAGTTGCCGGATCCAAAACTGAAATTTGGTATCGAAAACGTGCCGGTGCAGGGCAACAATGACCGCCGCTTAACCCGTGAGGGAATGACTATGCAGCGGATCGGCATCATGCAGCAGTATGTCAGCGCAGAAAAACGCGACCGCAAAGCCGAAACCCTGCTGGCCGAAGCGCAGAGCGTCAGTGCCAAATCCGCCGTGGTGCGCGCTAATTTACAGCGTGATACCGCGCAGGCGTGGCTCGATTTGGCGTTGTCAGAACAGGCGCTGCAAACCGCGCGCAAGCTGTTGGCAGAAACTGAACGTCAGCAGGGCGCACAGCGCGCCAGCGTCGGCGCAGGGAATGCCGCGCCGGACAGCGTGCTGGCATTTCGCGTGGGCTTAAGCGCGATGCGCGACAAAGTCACCCTTGCCGAACGTGATGTGCAACTGGCGCAAACCCGCCTGATGCAGCTTACCGGTGAGACGGTGACAGCCGTTTCTGGCGATCTTCCGCGTTATCAACGCTTGCCTGCCGATGAAAAAACGCTGGAGCAGGGCATTGCTCAGCATCCTGACATTGTCGCTGCCGCCAGCTCCGCCAACAGTGCGAAAGCGCGTTCGGCGGAGTCAGCGATTGCCGCCATTCCGGATGTGGAAGTTGAAGTGTGGTACGGACGTCGCGCCGAAGGTTACGAGGATATGGCCGGAGTGATGTTCACCGTCGATCTGCCGCTGTTCCAGTCCCATCGTCAGGATAAAGATCACGCCGCGGATGTCTCGCGCACCATGCAGGCCAACGATCAACTGGCGCTGGCCGAACGGGATCATATGGCACAATTGCATTCCCTGATTGCCGAGTATAACGCCGCGCAAACGCTGTGGATGCGCCAGCGCGATGAAGTGCTGCCGATGGTGCGTCAGCGCGCCACCTTGCTGGCAGCCCAGTATCGTTCCGGGCAGTCGGATTTGTCGGCGCTGCTGGAAGCGCGCCGTAACGTCCTCGACAGCGAGCTGGCCGTTAATCAGGCCGAGAAAGAGATGGCGCAGAAATGGGCCGCGATCCGTTGGTTGATTCCGCAGGAGTTGATGTGATGAAGAAGACCCTCTTGGCTGTCGCGATCGCCGCATGTGTCGCGGCAGGCGCAGGCTATTTTATCGGGCGGCAACATACCGCGCCTGCCGCGTCCGGCGAGCAAACGCAGGAACGTAAAGTGCTCTACTGGTACGACCCAATGGTGCCGGATCAGCGTTTTGACAAACCCGGAAAATCACCGTTTATGGATATGCCGCTCAAACCGCGTTATGCCGATGAAGCCCCGGCCGGCGGCGGTGTGAGCGTCAGCGCGCAGCAGCAGCAGAATCTTGGCATGACCACGGCAAAAGTGGAAAAACGCGTTCTCGGCAGTGCCTTCTCTGCGTTCGCCACCGTAACCACCGATGAGCGCAGCATCCAGAGCGTGCCTTCTCCGGCGGCGGGCGTGGTGGAAAAACTGTTTGTCCGTGCCCCGCAACAGTGGGTGAAAAAAGGCGAAGCGCTGGCGCAGTTGTGGATCCCGCAGTGGACGACTTCGCAGCAAGAGTATCTGGCGGTACGCCAACTGGGCGATGGCGAACTGACGCGCGCTGCCCGCGAACGTCTGGCGTTGCAGTTTATGCCGGAAGCGATTATTCGCGCTGTCGAGCGCAGCGGAAAACCGCAAACCCGGCTGACTCTGCGCGCCGATCGTGACGGTTACGTGGTCAAGCTGGATTCCCGTGAAGGTGCACAAGTGGCCGCCACGCAAACTCTGTTTGAGCTTGCCAGTCTCGATCCGGTGTGGCTGGTGGTCGATTATCCGCAAAGCCAGGCGCAGGCGCTCAGTGCAGGTAGCGAAGTGATAGCCACTTCCGCAAGCTGGCCGGGCGAGCAGTTTCATGGTCGCGTCAGTGAATTGCTGCCGCAACTGGAGGCTGCCACCCGTACGCTGAAAGCGCGCATTGTGCTCGATAATCCGCAACAAAAACTCAAACCTGGTATGTTTCTCACCGTAACGCAGCCGGAATCTGCACGGCAACCCGCAGTGCTGGCGATCCCGGAAGAGGCACTGATTGCAACGGGGGCTGCCAGCCGTGTGCTGCTGGCCACGGGTGATGGTCACTTCCAGGCGGCAAACGTGACGACCGGGCGTACGGCGCAAGGCTGGACTGAAGTGCTGTCCGGGGTCAAGGAAGGCGACAGCGTGGTCACTTCCGGCCAGTTCCTGATTGATTCGGAAGCCAGTTTGCGCAGTGCATTGCCGGAACAGCAGGCGCAACAGCCAGCGGCGAAAAAAGTCGAGACCTACGAGGGAACCGGCGTGGTGAAAGCCATCGAAGCGGGCAGTATTACCTTGTCGCATCAACCCATTCCGGCACTGAACTGGGGAGCGATGACGATGGATTTCGTGCTCAAACAACCCGATCCGAATATTAAGCCGGGCGATACGGTGATGTTCAGCTTTGTGCTGGATGATGAAGAGGGCGCAGTCATTACTCACCTGATGCCGATGCAGGAGGAGATGAAATGATTGCCGCCGTTATTCGTGCCTCGCTGCGCAATCGCTTATTGATCCTGCTGGCAGCGCTGGTGCTGACCGGCTGGGGGATCTGGGCGGTTCAGCGCGCACCGCTTGATGCGCTACCGGATTTGTCGGATGTGCAGGTGATTATTCGCGCCAGCTATCCGGGCAAAGCGCCGCAAATTATTGAAGACCAGGTCACCTATCCGCTCACCACTGCCATGCTTTCCGTGCCGGGTGCGAAAACGGTGCGCGGCTATTCGATGTTCGGTGATTCCTATGTGTATGTTTTATTTGAAGATGATACCGATCTTTACTGGGCGCGATCGCGGGTGCTGGAGAATCTAAGCCAGATCCAATCCTCGCTGCCTGCCGGGGTTACCGTTGGGCTGGGGCCGGATGCTACCGGCGTTGGCTGGATTTATGAGTACGCGCTGGTCGATCGCAGCGGTAAGCACAATCTGGCGGATCTGCGCGCGTTACAGGACTGGACGCTGAAGTTCGAGCTGAAAACGGTGCCGAACGTGGCGGAAGTTGCCAGCGTTGGCGGGATGGTACGTCAGTATCAGATAGTGCCGGATCCGGCGCGGATGCGGGCGCTGAATATTACCCATGAACAGATTGTCAATGCGGTGCTGTCGGCGAACCAGGAGAGCGGCGGCGCGCTGCTGGAGATGGGCGAAGCCGAGTTTATGGTGCGTACAACCGGCTACTTGCGGCAGTTGTCGGATTTTCGTCAGATAGTGATCGCCAGCCGTGAGGGCGTGCCGGTGATGCTTTCAGATGTTGCGACGGTGCGGCTGGGGCCGGAACTGCGACGTGGCGTGGCGGAGTACAACGGCGAAGGGGAAGTGGCTGGCGGTATTATCGTCATGCGTTACGGCAAAAATGCGCTGGATACTATCCACGCCGTTAAAGCCAAATTGGGTGAAATACAGAAAACGCTGCCCGCCGGGGTGGAGATCGTACCGGTTTATGACCGTTCGACGCTGATTGAGCATGCGGTTGAGACGCTCACCCATAAACTGATTGAAGAGTTTATCGTTGTTGCTCTGGTTTGCACGCTGTTCTTGTTCCACTTCCGCTCTGCGCTGGTGGCCATCGTCTCGTTGCCGCTGGGGATTCTTGGCGCGTTTATTGTCATGCACTACCAGGGCATCAACGCCAACATTATGTCGCTTGGCGGGATTGCCATCGCCATTGGCGCCATGGTGGATGCCGCGATTGTGATGATCGAGAACATGCATAAGGTGATGGAGCAGTGGCGACATGATAACCCCGATCGTCAACCGACGAGTGCGGATTACTGGCGCTGTTCAGAGCGGGCGGCGGTGGAAGTTGGGCCTGCGCTGTTTTGCAGCCTGTTGATCATCACGCTGTCATTTATTCCGGTGTTTTCGCTCGAAGCGCAGGAAGGGCGCATGTTTTCCCCGCTGGCATTTACCAAAAGCTGGGCGATGGCGGTCTCGGCAGGGCTCGGGATCACGCTTGTCCCGGTGCTGATGGGGTGGTTTATTCGCGGCAAAATTCCCGATGAAAAAGCAAACCCGATTAACCGCTTTCTGATCCGTCTGTACGAACCACTGCTGGATAAAGTGCTGGCGTGGCCGAAAGCGACGCTGGGAATTGCGCTGCTGTTGCTGGTAGCGACGCTGTGGCCGTTAAGTCGTCTGGGCAGCGAGTTTATGCCGCCGCTCGATGAAGGCGATTTATTGTATATGCCCTCGACGCTGCCGGGGATTTCCGCCCGTGAAGCCAGCCGTTTGTTGCAGCAAACCGATCGCCTGATCAAAAGTGTGCCGGAAGTGGAAAGCGTGTTTGGCAAAGCGGGAAGGGCGGAAACAGCAACGGACCCTGCGCCGCTCACCATGGTGGAAACGACCATCCGCTTTAAACCGCGCGACCAATGGCGCCCCGGAATGACGCCGGAGAAACTGGTTGATGAGCTGGATAAAACCGTGAGTGTTCCGGGGATTGCGAACGTCTGGGTACCGCCGATCCGTAACCGCCTGGATATGCTGGCGACCGGTATTAAAAGCCCGGTCGGTATAAAGGTGAATGGTAATAACATCGCCGATATTGAGCGCGTGGCACAGCAAATCGAGCAGGTGGTGAAAACCGTGCCGGGTGTGACTTCGGCACTGGCGGAACGGCTGGCTGGCGGGCGCTATGTCGATATCAATATCAACCGGGCACAGGCCGCACGTTATGGCGTGTCGGTGAAAGAGCTGCAATCACTGGTTTCCACGCTGGTGGGCGGGGAAAACATCGGAGAAGTGTTGCAAGGTCGTGAGCGCTTCCCGATTAATGTGCGTTATCCGCGCGAAATACGCGATAACGTCGATGATCTACGCACATTACCCGTAATAACCGAAAATGGCAGCCAGATTGCACTTGGTGAGCTGGCCGATATCGTAGTGACGGAAGGGCCACCGATGCTGAAAAGCGAAAATGCGCGTCTCTCCAACTGGATCTACGTCGATCTACGCGGACGGGATTTAAAATCTGCCGTTGAAGAGATGCAACAGCGGGTGGCACAGCAGGTCAAGTTGCCGCAAGGGGTGACGCTGTCGTGGTCCGGACAGTTTGAATATCTGGAGCGGGCGACGGCGAAGCTGAAGATCGTCTTGCCGGTAACGTTAATGATTATCTTTGTCTTGCTGTTTATTACCTTTAAACGCGTCACTGATGCCCTGTTAATAATGGGGACATTACCCTTCTCATTGATTGGCGGCGTCTGGTTATTGTGGCTGCTGGGATATAACTTATCCGTTGCCGGGGCCGTTGGATTTATTGCGCTGGCCGGTGTTGCGGCGGAGTTCGGCGTTATTATGGTGCTCTATCTTAACCACGCGCTGGATAAATATCGTCAATGCGATCCGCAGGGAGGAAATAAGATGCTGCTGCGGGCAATTCATGAGGGGGCCGTGTTGCGCGTGCGGCCGAAGGTGATGACTGTCGCGACCATTATGGCGGGATTGTTGCCCATCATGTGGGGCAGTGGCAGCGGATCTGAGGTCATGAGCCGCATCGCTGCGCCGATGATCGGCGGCATGGTCACTGCGCCATTACTGTCGATGCTGGTCATTCCGGCAGTTTATTACTTGTTACACCGTCAACGCTAAGAACATGTACGCCGCAATATTGTTGCGGCGTAACATATTGTATTTAACCTGGAAATCATTAGCGGAATAAGGAGTTTTCGTTATATTTTCAGAATTAATCTGATTTCGTTAAGAGTTTATTCAGATATTCTGTTACAGACTATACGTCAATACGTAAAATGGAATACATACGGTGTCTGTAAAAAATAAATTTTTCATACTTTTCGCTATATTTTGTCAGTTTTCGGTGGTTTCCCTGACGCACGCAGCTCAGCAGTCCTGGTTCTCCGATTTTACCGACAACGTAAAGCAAACCTGGCAAGCGCCAGAGCATTACGATCTCTATGTTCCGGCTATTACCTGGCATGCGCGTTTTGCCTATGACAAGGTGAAAACCGACCGTTATAACGAACGCCCGTGGGGCGCTGGATTTGGTCAGGATCGCTGGGATGAAAAAGGCAACTGGCACGGCTTGTACCTGATGGCCTTTAAAGATTCGTTTAACAAATGGGAACCGATTGGCGGCTATGGTTGGGAGAAAACCTGGCGACCGCTGGCGGATGATAATTTCCGTCTCGGACTCGGTTACACTGCTGGCGTGACTGCACGCGATAACTGGCATTACATTCCGATTCCGGTGCTGTTACCGCTGGCTTCAATTGGCTATGGTCCGGCAACGTTCCAGATGACCTACATCCCAGGGACTTACAATAACGGAAACGTTTACTTCGCGTGGATGCGCTTTCAGTTCTGATTTTTGCCAGCGGATGATGCTCTGTGCAGTTCTTAAGCAGTACAAAAAATGCGGAATAAAGCGTCAAAGAACAAAACTTAGCGACATTTATCACTTTTTAGCGAATAACGACTGGACAAAGGTCGCCACAATTGATGTACTGATACCCGACACAGCATTTGTGTCGTTTTTTCATGTAAAGGTAATTTTGATGTCTAAGATTAAAGGTAACGTTAAGTGGTTTAATGAATCCAAAGGATTCGGTTTCATTACTCCGGAAGATGGCAGCAAAGACGTGTTCGTACACTTCTCTGCAATCCAGAGCAATGGTTTCAAAACCCTGGCTGAAGGTCAGCGCGTTGAGTTTGAAATCACTAACGGTGCCAAAGGCCCTTCTGCTGCAAACGTAATGCCTGTTTAATTCAGCTACGTAAGCAAGAGTTCCAAAACCCGCTGATAAAGCGGGTTTTTTTTTGCCTTCAGTTTGCGTTAACGGCTGAAAAGAGCCAGAAAGCCAGCGCAGTCATCGCAAACGATCCCAGCAGGTTAACTGCTACGTTCACCAACGCCCAACTGACACGACCTTCCTGCAACAAAAACACGACTTCAGCCGAAAAGGTGGAAAATGTCGTCAGCCCGCCACAGAATCCGGTGGTAAGCAGCACTTTCCACACCGGATCGATATGTGTCATTCGGTTGAACCACGCCAGCCCCATGCCAATAATAAATGCGCCCACCAGGTTGGCGGTTAATGTGCCAAGGGGAATGATCTGATGCGCTGGGTTTAGCTTCATGCTGAGCATCCAGCGCGCAACGCTACCTGTACCGCCACCGATAAATACCGCTAAAAGAAGTTGTAACACTGTGAAATCCTGCTATTTGATTTGTTAGAGTGTCGAGTTTAGCGTCACGGCCACTTTCTGGCTATAACGGCGCAGTGGAGGGAAAACGATGATTGTTGCAGCCGGGCAGTTTGCCGTTACACCGGACTGGAAAACTAATGCATTAATTTGTGTCGAATTGATGGCACAAGCGGCACAGCAACAGGCGTCGCTGCTGGTGCTGCCAGAGGCATTACTGGCCCGGGATGATGCTGACCCCCATCTTTCGGTAAAATCGGCGCAGAGGCTGGATGGCGGCTTTCTACGCGTGCTTCTTGAAGAGAGCCGCCGGAACAGCATGACCACCGTGCTGACGGTGCATGTGCCCTCCACGGAAGGCCGGGCGGTCAATACGCTGGTGGTGTTATGCCGGGGGGAGATCGTTGCACAGTACGCAAAGCTCCATCTCTATGATGCATTTAATATGCAGGAGTCGGCGCGGGTGGATGCAGGCAGCATTCTGCCACCGTTGATTAAGGTTGAAGGAATGCTGGTCGGGTTGATGACTTGTTATGATTTGCGGTTTCCGGAACTGGCGCTGGCACTGGCGCTTGCAGGCGCACAACTGCTGGTTCTGCCTGCCGCATGGGTGCGAGGGCCGCTAAAAGAGCAGCACTGGGCGACATTACTGTCTGCTCGTGCGCTGGATACCACCTGTTACATGGTGGCTGCGGGTGAGTGTGGCAACAAGAATATCGGACAGAGCCGGGTTATCGATCCGCAAGGCGTGACCATTGCTGCGGCAGCTGAAGCACCACAACTGATTTATGCTGAGGTCACGGCAGATCGCGTGACGCAAACACGAGAGAAACTTCCCGTGTTGCAGAACCGACGCTTTGCACCGCCGCAGCTCCTGTGATGTTTTTTTAAACAATGCTTGATTCATCTCGTTACAGATTGCTATTGTGTGCGCGCGTCAGATGACCGTTAATGAAGTCAGGTTATAATGACGTTTTATACAGCCTGTTTTACGAAAGAAGGTATCTATGGGTGAAATTAGTATTACCAAACTGCTGGTCGTGGCCGCGCTGGTTGTTCTGCTGTTTGGAACCAAGAAGTTGCGTACGCTGGGCGGCGATCTGGGCGCAGCCATCAAAGGCTTCAAAAAAGCCATGAATGATGACGACGCTACTAAGAAAGACGCTGACGAAGTGACAGCAGAAAAACTCACTCACAAAGAGTGAGCCGCCCCGACAGGCGAAAAAAAACCGGCGTAGAAGCCGGTTTTTTTGTCTGGAGTGTAAGCAGGTATTACTTCACTTCAATGCCTTTTGCCTGCAGGTCCGCGTGATAGGAAGAGCGAACGAACGGGCCGCACGCCGCATGGGTAAAGCCCATTGCCAGCGCTTCTTCTTTCATTTCGTCAAACTCATCCGGGCTGACATAGCGCTGAACCGGCAGGTGATGGCGGCTAGGCTGTAAATACTGCCCCAGCGTCAGCATCGTCACACCGTGGCGGCGCAGATCGCGCATCACGTCGATAATTTCAGCATTCGTTTCGCCAAGCCCTACCATCAAACCAGATTTGGTGGGGATCTCCGGATGCGCTTCTTTAAAACGCTCCAGCAGCTTCAGTGACCAGTTGTAATCCGCGCCTGGACGTACCTGGCGATAGATACGCGGCACGTTCTCCAGGTTGTGGTTAAAGACGTCTGGCGGCGTTGCGGTGAGGATATCCAGCGCGCGATCCATACGACCGCGGAAGTCCGGAACCAACGTCTCAATTTTGATGGATGGACTTTTTTCACGGATTGCGGTGATGCAGTCTGCGAAATGCTGTGCACCGCCGTCACGCAGATCGTCACGGTCAACGGAGGTGATGACCACATAACGCAGTGCCATATCGGCGATTGTCTGCGCCAGTTTTTGTGGTTCGTTAGCGTCAGGCGCCACCGGACGGCCGTGCGCCACATCGCAGAACGGGCAGCGGCGTGTACAGATGGCACCGAGGATCATAAAGGTGGCCGTTCCGTGGTTGAAACACTCAGCAAGGTTCGGGCAGGATGCCTCTTCGCACACAGAGTGCAGCCCATTTTTACGCATGGCTGCTTTGATCCCCTGGATACGGGAAGAGTCTGCCGGGAGTTTGATTTTCATCCATTCCGGTTTTCTCAACAGAGCTTCGCGCTCGGTTGCCACGTTTTTAACCGGGATAAGAGCCATTTTATCGGCATCGCGGTACTTAACACCGCGTTCCATCACAATGGGTTTACTCATAGCGTGCGTGTTCCAGTTGCGGATAACGAAGTAAGTATTTCAATTCAAGGGAATGTTGTATTTATCAACTATTTTTGAATTAACGTGCGCGCAGTATACCATTATCGGCGAGTAGAAAGCAGCCTGACAGCGGGGCAATTTGTAAAATAGTTGTTGTTTTGTGCCAAACGCCCAGCAAGCGTTAGCACTTTCACCAGGGGAGAACGGGCGTTAAAAAGCCCGTCGGATAACATTGATGACATTCTCCAGCACCGGATCGCGCAAACTCAATTTATTGTAATACAGGGAGATATCGAGCTGTTCGCTGCTAAGCGGCGAAAAATCGATTTCGACCAGCGGCCAGCAACCACTGAAGAGTTTGAACAAACGTGTCGGCATCAGGCCGAGCAGATCGCTGTTGCCGATCAGTGCTGCAATAGTAAACATATTGTAACTGCTAAAACTCACCTGACGTTCCGGAAAGAGATCCTGTACTCGCTGACGCAGCCCGCTCAGGTTTTGCCCTTCCAGCATCAGCAACGTGTGCTCATACTTTTGCAAAACCTCCTGGTTGATCGGCTCATTCAGACAAGGATGCCCTTTACGACACACCAGCATCATCCGGTCGCTATACAACACGTGATGATTGAGCGTGCGCGAGCTGGCAATATGCGTATCAATAATCAAATCCGTCTGGAACTGGCTAAGCTGGCTTTCCGCGTCGTTTACCGGAATATTACGCATCATCAGATGCGGCGCGCTCTCTTTAATAGCCTGAAAGATAGTCGGAATAACTAATGCGCCGATCGACGGTGGCGTGCCAATCGTAATGGTACGTTGTTTGTCGTAGCTACCGGTAAGATCCAACGCGCCAAGGATCGACTCCAGCCCCTGGCTGATATATTCATGTAAATGCGATGCATAGGCGGTCGGCGTAACGCCCTGGCCTTTACGAATAAAAAGCGGATCTGGAAATATTAAGCGCAGTTTCTGAATCGACTGGCTAATAGCTGAAGGCGTGAGGTTAAGCACTTTTGCCGCGTTAACGATCCCTTTATGAACATATACTGCCTCAAAAATCGTCAGTAAGTTGAGATCAATATTGCGCAGCGTCCGGAAGATTTGCGGCTTATCATCTTCAGGGCGCACGGTTATTCGCTTTTCCGGTTGGTTATTATTATCCACGCTTGTGCTCCATAATCATTCGCAATATGAATGATAGTTGAATTTGTTTTTTTAGTTGATTATTAATTTGAGTTAACATCCTGTCACGCATCATCATTACGTAGTTTTTCATCGTGATGCGAACATTGCGCTCAAAATTGCTGGCCTGAAGCACGCATACGAAGCCCGGAATAGCACCGTAATGCATATTTGCCAGACAAGGCAGGTAGGTTGAAAATAGAGAATAAGGCATCTGTTGTAAAGCGCTAACATGCCAATAAAATAACGACCCGCACGAAATGCGGGTCAAAATACATGATATATTAAGCATCCATATATTGATGGGGTGGATTGTTTAGTAACGCTAAAAATTGCTGAACAAGGATTGGCCTTATTTTCTCCACCCCAGTATTTTCCGTCAGTTGGCTGACCTGTATCATTTCCATCCCGGCATAGCCACACGGATTGATGCGCATAAACGGTGCCAGATCCATGTCGATATTTAATGCCAGCCCATGAAATGAGCAACCTTTACGGATACGTAAACCCAGCGAACAGATCTTCTTGCCCTGAACATAAACGCCTGGTGCGTCAGCACGCGCTTGCGCCTTGATACCCTGCGTTGCCAACGTGTTGATCACCGTATTTTCCAGTAACGTAACAAGTTCACGCACGCCAATTTTGCGGCGTTTCAGGTTGATAAGCACGTACATCACTTGCTGGCCTGGTCCGTGATAGGTCACCTGGCCGCCGCGGTCGCTCTGGATCACCGGAATATCGCCGGGTGCCAGAACGTGTTCAGCTTTACCGGCCTGACCCTGAGTAAACACCGGGTGGTGCTCTACCAGCCAGATTTCATCGGGCGTTGTATCGTCGCGGGTATCGGTGAAGTCATGCATTTGTTGGGACACTGGCTCGTAAGATTGCAGGCCCAGATTGCGGATAAGAATGGTGTCCTGAGACAAAACGGCATCTCCGGCGGAGAAAAGAGTGGGGGGAGTATATCACAGCGAAGACGTTACCCGAATGTTTCCGGGTAACGCCAAACGATTACAGAACCATACGCACAATTTCAATGTTGCCGAGTTCTTCGTACAACGTTTCAACCTGCTCAATATGGGTGGCAGTGATGGTGATGGATACCGAGTGGTAATTGCCTTTGCTGCTCGGTTTTACCTGCGGGGAGTAATCACCTGGCGCGTGGCGCTGTACCACTTCAACCACCAGATCAACCAGCTCTGGCTTCGCCAGACCCATCACTTTGTAAGTAAAGGGTGTCGGGAATTCAAGCAGTTCTTTGAGATTGGTTTTCATGTCAGCTCCGGCGTAAAAAATAATAACTCCTGCCGGTTGGGCAGGAGTTTTTCTGAGATGCTAAGTATATGGGGGCGGAAATCACACTTTCAAGTGTTCAATTTTTAACCAAACCAGTGATGGAACATCAATTTAATGTAATCAATGATTTTGCCGAAGAAATTGCCTTCCGGGATCTCCTGCAATACCACCAGCGGGCGTTGCTCGATGGTTTTGCCATCTAACTGGAAGTTAATGGAACCAACCACCTGGTTTTTCTGCAGCGGTGCGTGCAGTTCGCTGGTGTTCAGCACATAGCTGGCTTTCAGATCTTTCATGCGGCCGCGTGGAATAGTCAGATAAACGTCTTTATCGACGCCTAACGATGCGCGATCGCTGTCGCCAAACCAGGCTGGCTCGGAAGCGAACTCTTTACCGGCTTTCAGCGGACTGACGGTTTCAAAGAAGCGGAAGCCCCAGGTCAGCAGTTTTTTGCTTTCGGTTTCGCGGCCTTTAAAGGTACGACCACCCATGACGGCAGAGATCAGGCGCATCTGGCCTTCCGTCGCCGAAGCCACTAGGTTATAACCTGCTTTGTCGGTATGGCCGGTTTTGATACCGTCCACGTTCAGGCTGTTATCCCACAGCAGACCGTTACGGTTGGTCTGGCGAATGCCGTTAAAGGTAAACTCTTTTTCTTTATAGATGGCGTATTCGTTCGGTACGTCGCGAATGAGTGCCTGGCCAATCAGCGCCATATCGCGTGCGGAGCTGTACTGACCATCAGCGTCCAGACCGTGAACCGTCTGGAAGTGGCTGTTCTGCAAACCGAGCGCATTCACATAGCTGTTCATCAGACCGACGAACGCATCCTGGCTGCCCGCAACATAATCGGCCATCGCCACACAGGCGTCGTTACCGGATTGCAGGTTGATACCGCGAATCAACTGAGAAACCGGCACCTGCATGCCTGGTTTCAGGAACATCAGCGAAGAACCACGGAATACCGGGTTGCCGGTCGCCCATGCATCGTTACCGATAGTCACCAAATCGCTGTCTTTAAACTTGCCCGCTTTCATCGCCTGGCCGATGACATAGCTGGTCATCATTTTGGTCAGGCTCGCCGGATCGCGGCGCGCATCGGCGTTCTGTTCCGCCAGCACTTTACCGGAGTTGTAATCGATCAGGATGTAAGATTCCGCATCAATCTGCGGAACGCCTGGGATCATGGTTTTGATATTCAGGTCATCGGCATGGGCAGCGGTAAGAGATGCTGCAGCCAGCGCGGTGGTGAGCGCCAGGCGCTGCACAAAACGAACGGAAAAAGTGGTCTTCATGGTCGAACAACGACATCCGTGATGGAGTTAAAAAAAGTGCCTTACTATAGCAAAAGCTATATCGGCAGGCATCTGACTTTAAGCATGACTTTGTTAATGCTGCTTACACAAGCTGACAAAGTCAGACACCTTACCCAATTACTGCGCGCCAGTGATAAAAGATTGTAACTGCGCTTCATTTTGTAACCGCTGCTGCAACGCGCTGGCATCCGCTTTGGTGCTGAATGGTCCAAGCTGAACGCGCCATACCGCACCGTTCTGCGTTACACGGCCCGGTACAGAGAACTGCTGCGCCAGGCGCTGCTGGTACTGCTGCGCGCGAGCCTGATCGCTGACGGCGCCGACCTGCACCATATAGCCGCTGCTGGCGGCTGCTGTTGCGTTGCTGGCGGCGACAGAACTTTGCACATGCCCCTGGACAGAACCCGGCGCAGTAACCGGCGCAGTGCGGGTGGCTGGCATTGCGGTTTGCGTCACCTGAGTGGTGGTTTGCGCGACCGGCGTCGTGGTAGCCGTTGCGGCCGGTTGCGCTGTTTCACTGCCTTCCAGCACGCCGTTGGCGAGCGGCGTCGGTGCGCCGAGGAAGCCGCCGCTGCTTACCGGCGAGCCAGTGGCATCGTCGCTTTTTAGTGAATCGTTACTGATGGCCTGAACGTTGCCCTGCGGCTGTACAGGCTGTGGCGCGGAGGAGGCGCTGCCCAGACCGCCGCCGAGATCGGGACGCGCGGGCAGCACATAGGTTTGCTGCGCGACTTTAGTACAGACAGTGCCCGGCCCGGAAAGTGAACCATCCTGGGCGACGATAATCGGGTCGATACGCACTTTGGTGTTATTCGACGTGTTCAGGCGATCCGCTGCCGCGCGCGACAACGAGATTACCCGGTCGTTACCATACGGTCCACGATCGTTAATGCGGACCACAATCATGCGGCCGTTCGCCAGGTTGGTGATACGCGCGTAGCTTGGGATCGGCAGCGTCGGATGGGCTGCCGTCAGTTGCATAGGATCGAACGCTTCGCCGGAAGCGGTCAGATTGCTGCCCGGCTCAGCATCATAAATGGCGGCTAAACCGGCCTGGCTGAAACGGGAGGGATCCTGAACGATTTTGTAGCTCTTGCCGTCGCGCTCATAATCCTGGTTTGCCGTGGCGTTCGGTGCTTCGTAATGAGGCTCCGCGCCGCTGATTTCAACGACAGGACCAGTACACACCGCAGGTTGAGGCGCTACGGTCGTCTGCTGCTGACTACCATCATTTGAACATGCCGCCAGTAACCCCGCAGCTATGCAGATCCCCAGCCATTGCTTACGCATTGCGCACCTCTTAAACGTTCTTAGACAACATTTTCCTGTGAGTATGGATCGACATAACGATACCAAACCCGGCCATGAGTACGATCAGGGCTGATCCCCCGTAACTGATCAGTGGCAACGGTACGCCGACCACCGGCAGTATGCCACTCACCATACCAATATTTACGAACACATAAACGAATAAAATCAACATCAAACCGCCGGCCATGACGCGGCCAAAGGTGGTTTGCGCCCGCGCGGCAATCCATAACCCGCGCATAATCAGCAGCACATACAGCGCCAGCAAAATCAGAATTCCGATCAGCCCCAGCTCTTCCGCCAGCACGGCGAAGATAAAGTCGGTGTGGCGTTCGGGCAGGAACTCCAGCTGCGACTGCGTACCGTGCAGCCAGCCTTTACCGCTCAGGCCGCCGGAACCGATAGCAATTTTCGACTGAATAATATGGTAGCCTGCGCCGAGCGGATCGGTTTCCGGATCGAGCAACATCATCACGCGCTGGCGCTGATAATCATGCATCAGGAAGAACCACAGCACCGGAATAAACGCCGCCACCAGCACTGCTGCAATAGCGATCAGCCGCCAGCTCAGGCCGGAAAGGAACAGGACAAACAGCCCCGAGAGCACTACCAGAATCGAGGTACCCAGATCCGGCTGCGCCGCCACCAGCAGCGTTGGCAGAAAGATCAACGCCAGAGCAATAGCGGTATTTTTCAGCGAAGGCGGGCAAACGTCGCGGTTAATAAAGCGCGCCACCATTAGCGGCACAGCGATTTTCGCGATCTCGGAAGGCTGGAAACGGACAACGCCGAGATCGAGCCAGCGCTGCGCGCCTTTGGAAATCGCGCCGAAAGCATCCACCGCTACCAGCAAGATAATGCAGAAAATATACAGATAGGGCGCCCAGCCTTCATAGACACGCGGCGGCACCTGCGCCAGCACCACCATGATAACCAGCCCCATGGCGATCTGGCCGATTTTACGTTCGGTCATGCCAATGTCCTGGCCGCTGGCGCTCCAGATCACGATCGCGCTGTAAAACAGTAGCGCAAGGATGATAAGCAACATCGTGGGATCGATATGTATTTTGTCCCAGAACGATTTTTTGTTCGGATTATCCGTCATGATTATTGGTCCTCCGCCGCTGCCGTTGAGGGGTTTTCCGCTGGCAAATCCGTGTTGTTATCGCCAAGCATAATGTGGTCGAGGATCTGGCGCATAATGGTCCCGACAGCCGGTCCTGCGCCGCCGTTTTCCAGAATCACCGCGACGGCGACCTGAGGATTATCATACGGCGCAAACGCAGTCATCAGTTTATGGTCACGCAGGCGCTCAGCGATCCGGTGCGCGTTATAAGTTTCATTCGCTTTCAGGCCGAAGACCTGCGCGGTACCGGACTTGGCTGCAACCTTATACGGCGCATCGGCAAAGTATTTGTGGCCGGTCCCATTCGGGCGGTTCGCCACGCCGTACATGCCGTCTTTGGCGATCTCCCAGTAGCCGGAGTGAATATCGCCGACCGGCGGTTCGGCTGGCTGTTTCCACGGCACCTGTTGGCCGTTTTCCACCGTGCTCATCAGCAGGTGCGGCACTTTGACGATACCGTCGTTAATCAGGATCATCATTGCTTTATTCATCTGCAATGGCGTTGCCGTCCAGTAGCCCTGGCCAATCCCTACCGGGATGGTGTCGCCCTGATACCACGGCTTCTTAAAGCGTTTCAGTTTCCACTCGCGCGTCGGCATGTTACCGGAGCGCTCTTCCGACAGATCGACGCCGGTATAGTGGCCGTAACCAAATTTACCCATCCACTCCGACAGGCGATCGATGCCCATGTCATAAGCGACCTGGTAGAAGAAGGTATCAGCGGATTCTTCCAGCGCTTTGGTGACGTTCAGATGGCCGTGGCCCCATTTTTTCCAGTCGCGGTAGCGTTTATCAGAACCCGGCAACTGCCACCAGCCGGGATCGAACAGGCTGGTATTGCGGGTGATCGCGCCGGCGCTGAGCGCGGAAACCGCCACATACGGTTTCACCGTTGACGCCGGAGGGTAAACCCCCTGCGTGGCGCGGTTGATCAGCGGTGTGTTCGGGTCATTAAGCAGCGACGAATAATCTTTGCTGGAGATACCATCGACAAACAGATTGGGGTCGTAGCTCGGCATCGACACCAGCGCGAGAATGCTGCCGTTGCGCGGATCGGTGACTACCACTGCGGCACGACTGCCAGCAAGCAGTGTTTCGATGTACTGCTGCAATTTCAAATCTAACGTCAGGTAGATATCGTGCCCGGCCTGCGGCGGCACTTCTTTAAGCTGGCGGATAACGCGGCCGCGGTTGTTAACTTCAACCTCTTCATAACCAGTCTGTCCGTGCAGAACATCTTCGTAATAGCGCTCAATGCCCAGCTTACCGATATCGTGCGTGGCGGCATAGTTGGCCAGCTTGCCCTCTTTATCCAGCCGCTCAACGTCTTTATCGTTAATTTTCGAGACGTAGCCGATAACATGAGTCAGCGCGGAGCCGTAAGGATAGAAGCGGCGTTTGTAGCCTTTCACTTCCACGCCGGGAAAGCGGTACTGATTAACGGCAAAGCGCGCCACCTGCACTTCGGTCAGGTTGGTTTTTACCGGAATTGACGTGAAGCGGTGCGAACGCGAGCGCTCTTTTTTGAAGTTGGCAATATCGTCATCGGTCAGATCTACCACGTCGCGCAGGGCATCCAGCGTTTGCTGCACGTTATCGACCTTCTCCGGCATCATTTCGATCTGGTAAATGGTGCGATTAAGCGCCAGCGGCGTGCCGTTGCGATCGTAAATAATGCCGCGGCTTGGCGCGATGGGAACCAGTTTGATGCGGTTTTCGTTAGAACGGGTCTGGTAGTCCGCAAAACGGACGATTTGCAGGTTATAAAGGTTAGCGATCAGCACGCCGGTAAGCAGCAAAATCCCCGTAAAGGCGACCACCGCCCGGCGTATAAACAGCGCGGACTCAGCCGTATAGTCGCGAAAAGAATTCTGTAATTTCATCCGCTGCTTAATCTACCTAAGACTCGTCATTACTCACGGTGGTAAGGATGGTTGGTGGTAATACTCCATGCGCGATACAGGCTTTCAGCCACCAGCACGCGCACCAGCGGGTGCGGGAGCGTCAGCGCAGAGAGAGACCAACTTTGTTCTGCTGCCGCTTTGCAGGCGGGGGATAACCCTTCCGGGCCGCCGATAAGCAGACTGACGTCGCGTCCATCCTGCTTCCAGCGTTCCAGTTCATTTGCAAGCTGCGGCGTATCCCAGGGTTTGCCGGGGATATCGAGGGTGACGATGCGATTCTTGCCAGCAGCCGCCAGCATTTGCTCACCCTCTTTGTCGAGAATACGTTTGATATCTGCGTTTTTACCGCGTTTTCCTGCCGGGATCTCAATCAGTTCAAATGGCATATCTTTGGGAAAACGGCGCAGATATTCAGTAAAACCTGTCTGTACCCAGTCCGGCATTTTTGTGCCGACGGCGACCAGTTGCAGTTTCACGCATTAACTCCAGAGTTTTTCCAGCTCATACAGGCGACGGCTCTCTTCCTGCATTACGTGGACAATGACATCGCCCAGATCGACCACAACCCAGTCGGCGGCGCTTTCGCCTTCGACGCCCAGCGGCATCAGACCGGCGGCGCGGGATTCCTGAACCACATGATCCGCAATGGAAATCACATGACGAGTGGAAGTGCCGGTGCAGATAATCATGCAATCGGTGATGCTTGATTTGCCCTGCACGTCAATTGCAACGATGTCCTGACCTTTCAGGTCATCAATTTTGTCGATAACAAAATCCTGGAGTGCTTTACCCTGCAAGTGTTCCTCCTGGGTGAGTGAAAAATATACTGTTAATGAACGGCCTGACATTATACCTGAACTGCATCGATTGTCGGGACAAATGTCTGACCCGGCACTTTCAAAAGCGGGCTATCATCCCATCATGACCGTGTGATTGCATCGCCATTTTTGTAAAACAATTTCTGCGCGCGGAGGATAACAGCCTTGCATGGCGTGTCAATGACCGAATCACCACGTTGAATGGGATGGTTGAAAAACACGCTATTACTCATCAGCCCGCCAGACGGCGCGGCTATTAAGCACTCGCAGCGTGGCGAAATTGTCATGTATATCGATCATGCTCCAGCACCCTTGATCGACACGAAAATGCCATAGCGAGGCGGCGGGCATCTTTAACAGGCGGGCGATTAACAGGCTCAATACGCCCTGATGGCTCACCAACAGGATATTCTGCTGGTCCTTAATATCGGCCAGATGTGCGATAACTTGCTCAATACGCGCGGAAAATGCCTGAAAGCCTTCGCCATTGGTCGGGATGGCATTCTGCCAGTCATTGCACCAGGCGGCATAGTTCTGCGGATCTTCGCGCGCCAAATCGCGGTGATGGCGCATTTCCCAGTCGCCGAAGAACATTTCATTCAGTAACGGCGTGGTTTCAATGGTAATTTCCCGCCGCGCAAGAACGCGTCCCGCCGTCTGTTGCGCCCGCTCCAGTGCGCTGCACAGCACGCGATCAAAGGGGACCTCGCTGAGCAATTCACCCAGGGTTTGCGCCTGCGCCAGACCCTTGGGCGTCAGCGGAGTGGGGGTGTGGCCGCTGTAAAGCCCGGCAACGTTTGCTTCAGTTTCACCGTGACGTATCAGCCAGAGTCGCATCGTTATCTCCCGTCTGGATTACTGCGCAAAGTTTACCACGCTCCCTCAATCCACATCCCTTTTTCGTTTAAGATAGCGGCTTTAAGCAAGCGGAGAGAGCGATGTTTCATAGCGCACATGGCGGCAATACACGCGAGGCGGCCGCACTGCTGGGTATTGCCCCGGAGCAGTTACTGGATTTCAGCGCCAATATTAATCCGGCGGGTATGCCAGACTCTTTGCGGCATGCATTGCTGGAGAACATGGCGCTGGCCGAGCGCTATCCGGACGTGGAGTATCAGCGCCTGCATCAGGTGCTGGCGAAACATCATCAGGTTCCCACGTCATGGTTGCTGGCCGGAAATGGTGAGACGGAAGTGATTTTCGCACTGGTCAATGCGCTGGCGCCGCGTCGGGCGATGCTTATCACGCCAGGGTTTGCTGAGTATCGCCGTGCGCTGCGGCAGGCAGGTTGTGACATCGTCGATTTTCCGTTGCGCGAAGACGAGGGCTGGCAACTCACTGAACGCCTGCTGGAAGCGCTGACGCCGGATCTGGACTGCCTGTTTCTCTGCACGCCGAATAATCCGACCGGACTGCTGCCGGATGACGCGCTATTACAGGCCGTTTCGGCGCGCTGCAAGTCGTTGGGCATTCAGCTTATTCTCGATGAAGCGTTTATGGATTTTATCCCGCAACGCAGCGGCTTTATCCGGCATCTGGCGGGCAATCCGCATCTGTGGGTGCTACGCTCGCTGACCAAGTTTTATGCCATTCCGGGTTTGCGGCTCGGCTATCTGTTGGGCAGCGATGAACAAAAAGTGACGCAGATGCGCGCTGCGCAGATGCCGTGGTCAATCAATGCGTTTGCGGCGCTGGCGGGGGAGGTGATCCTGCATGACCATGCTTATCAGCAGGCGAGTTGGCAGTGGCTGGAGCGCGAACGCCCGCGTTTATTCGCCGCACTGAACGATCTTCCGGCCCTCACTGTCTGGCCTGGTATGGCGAATTACCTGTTTCTGCGCTGTGATGCGCCTGGGGTGGAATTACAGCGTACGCTGCTGGAACAGCATATTTTAATTCGTCGCTGTGCGAACTATCCGGGGCTGGATGAACGCTATTACCGCGTTGCGGTGCGCAGTAAAGAGGAAAATGATCGGCTGATTACGGCGATGCGCCGTGTGCTTCGCGGTACAACCCCTGCGCGTTGATATATTCCAGCACGGCGGCAGGCAGTAGATCATCACAGTTTTCGCCGTGTTCCAGCCGCTCACGGATAAGCGTTGCGGAGATATTGAACCACGGCGTTTCAGCCAGATAGATTTTTCCCGCAGGCTGCGTGTGCAATGCTTCGACATGCTGGGTGAGATGTTCATCAAGCCATTGCTGATGCTCTTCCTGCGCCATCTCCAGCGGGTAGCCGGGGCGGCGGCAGACAATCAAATGGCAGTTATCCAGGATGGTTTCGTAGTGGTGCCAGCTCGGGAAGGTAAGCAGTGAATCCTGACCGATGATAAACGCCAGTGGGCACTGTGGCCCTTGCTCCTCTCGCCACTCTTGCAGCGTTAGCGCGCTATAAGAGGGCGCGTCGCGGCGCAGTTCCCGCTCATCGAGGGTAAACAGCGGTTTGTCGGCGATGGCCAGTTCGAGCATGGTTTTGCGTTGCTGGCTGGTGGCTTCCGGCTGCGGACGGTGCGGCGGCACGTTATTGGGCATAATGATCACCCGTGACAGCCCAATCTGATTCGCCAGCGCTTCAACCGGCTTCAGATGCCCATAATGGACGGGATCAAACGTACCACCAAACAGTGCCTGCAACTGATTCATATCAACCATCAATAAAAACGTCTGCTAATGCCTTATGACAGAGTAGCAGAGAAAGCCCTTCCAGCTCGGCCCACACCGACTGACCAAAGTCCTGCTTCACAATCAGCTCAATGTGGCTGAGCAGATGCACCGCCTGGCGTAGCTGATCGGCACTCAGACGGTTCAGCGCATCGCCCATCATGCCACGGCGATTTTGCCAGACCCGATGTTTATCAAACAGCGTACGCAGAGGCGTATGCGCGGCGTGACGCTTGAGCGTGACCAGCAGCAGTAATTCGCGCTGCACCGTGCGCAGTAGGATCACCGGCTCGCATGCCTCCAGCCGTAACTGGTTCAGAATATGCAGCGCACGTTTGCTCTTGCCCGCGAGCAGCGCATCAACCCAGTGATACGGGGTAAAATGTGCTGCGTCGTTCACTGCCTGCTCCACGCGCGGCAGCGTTAATTTGCCATCCGGCCACAGCAGCGACAACCGTTCAAGTGCCTGCGCCAGCGCCAGCAGATTGCCTTCGTAGCAATAGCAAAGCAGCTGATTTGCGGCGTCATCCAGCTCCAGCTTGTTTTGTTTCGCCCGCGCGGCGACCCAGCGGGGAAGATTCGCCTGTTCTGGCGTCTGGCAGCTAATCTGCACGGCGTGGTTATTCAGTTGCGTCAGCCATGCTGCGTTTTCCTGCGCTTTCGTCAACTTGTTGCCGCGTACGATCAGGATCAGATCTTCATGCAGCAACGAAACCAGCTTTGCCAGTTGTTCATTCATGGCGGCGTTTGGGCCGTTCTCTGGCAACAGCAACAGTAGGGTTTGACGACTGGCAAACAGGCTGAGTGCCTGGCAGATGGAAAAAATAGCGTCCCAGTCGGTGCTGGCATCCAGTGTAAACGTGTGATGTTCGCTGAAGCCTTGTGTGGCGGCAACCTGGCGTACGGCGTCCTGACTCTCCTGCAACAGCAGTGGATCGTTACCGAGGAGCAAATACGCCGCGCGCAGCCCTTCATTGAGCTGCGCGCGGAGTTGTTCCGGATACAACCTGAGCATTAGCTACCCGGCGTGACGGAAACAGAGGGAGAGGACGGTGCCTGGGTGTTATGCGTCTCAGCGGCATCAGCCGTGTGGACGCTCGGCAGTTTGCGAATCAGTTGCTCTGCTGCTTTGTCGTACATTTCCTGAATAATAATGTCCTGCTCGGCGGCTTTCGCCAATGCCGTTTGCGGGTTATCAAAGAATGAACGGTACACTTTTGTACTGATCGGGTAGATATCATGCCCCGGGATCAGCACGCTGGCGTTTGCGGTCAGCACCATTTGATACTCTGCAGTACGGCCGTTCTGGAAGATCGACGCCGTATCGCGTGCAAACGTCACCGCGCCCAGACGCAACGAAGGCACATCCTGACGCAGCGTGCTTTTCTCCAGCAGTTCGACACCGTTCAGGCGCAGCTGGTTACGAATGGCACGGCTCAGCGGACCGTTCGGATCGCCGGAATCGAAAATCATCGTTTTCATTTCACCCGGAACCTGCGTGGTGTTACGCAAATGCCAGCCACATCCGGCGGTGACCAGCACCGCCAGTGACAATAACAATGTTGCCAGATATCGCACGCTTCCTCCCGCGCTTAGCCAACGACCAGATTCAGCAGTTTACCCGGTACGTAAATCACTTTACGCACGGTAACGCCATCAAGATACTTCGCCACCAGATGTTCCTGGCCAGCGCGTTCACGCACCTGTTCTTCGGTGGCGTCCACGGCAACGGTAATTTTACCACGCACTTTGCCGTTTACCTGGACGACAACCAGCGTGGTGTCTTCCACCATTGCTTTTTCGTCCGCTACCGGCCACGGTGCATTATCGATATCGCCTTCGCCGCCCAGCTCCTGCCACAGCGTAAAGCTGGCGTGCGGTGTGAACGGGTTCAGCATACGAACCACGGCCAGCAGGGCTTCCTGCAGCAGCGCGCGATCCTGCTCGTTTTCCTGCGGCGCTTTCGCCAGTTTGTTCATCAACTCCATGATCGCTGCGATCGCGGTGTTGAAGGTCTGACGACGGCCGATATCATCGGAAACTTTAGCAATGGTTTTATGAACATCGCGGCGCAGCGCCTGCTGCTCGTCGTTCAGCGCAGCCAGATCCAGTGCGGCAACCGCGCCTTTGCTGGTGTGCTCGTAAACCAGTTTCCATACGCGTTTCAGGAAGCGGTTCGCCCCTTCCACGCCGGATTCCTGCCACTCCAGCGTCATATCAGCCGGGGAAGCGAACATCATGAACAGACGAACGGTATCCGCGCCGTAACGTTCAACCATTTCCTGCGGGTCGATACCGTTATTTTTCGACTTGGACATTTTGCTCATGCCGGTGTAAACCAGCTCATGGCCTGCCGAATCTTTCGCTTTCACGATACGGCCTTTGTCGTCGCGCTCAACGATCGCGTCTTTCGGGGAGACCCAGTTACGCTCGCCGTTTACGCCAACGTAATAAAACGCATCCGCCAGCACCATACCCTGACACAGCAGCTGTTTAGCCGGTTCGTCAGAGTTCACCATGCCCGCGTCGCGCATCAGTTTATGGAAGAAGCGGAAGTAGAGCAGGTGCATGATGGCGTGTTCGATACCGCCAATGTAAATATCAACCGGCAGCCAGTAGTTCGCCGCATTCGGGTCGAGCATGCCTTCGCTGTACTGCGGACAGGTATAACGCGCGTAGTACCAGGACGACTCCATAAAGGTGTCGAAGGTATCGGTTTCACGCAGCGCTGGCTGACCGTTAACGGTCGTTTTCGCCCATTCCGGGTCGGCTTTGATCGGGCTGGTGATACCGTCCATGACCACATCTTCCGGCAGGATCACCGGCAGTTGATCTTCCGGCGTCGGAATCACTGTACCGTCTTCGAGGGTGACCATCGGAATCGGCGCTCCCCAGTAACGCTGACGGGAAACGCCCCAGTCGCGCAGACGGAAGTTCACTTTACGTTCGCCCACGCCTTTCGCTGCCAGCTTGTCGGCAATCGCGTTGAAGCCTTCTTCAAAGCTCAGACCGCTGAACTCGCCAGAGTTGAACAGCGTGCCTTTTTCAGTCAGTGCCTGCTCAGACAGATCCGGCTCTGAACCGTCCGCTGCCAGGATGACCGCCTTGATCGGCAGACTGTATTTGGTGGCAAATTCGTAGTCACGCTGATCGTGACCCGGAACGGCCATGACCGCGCCGGTGCCGTACTCCATCAGTACGAAGTTTGCCGCCCAGACTGGGATGGCTTCGCCGGTCAGCGGATGAATTGCTTTAAAGCCGGTAGCAACGCCTTTTTTCTCCATCGTCGCCATATCGGCTTCCGCTACTTTGGTATTGCGGCATTCGTCGATGAAAGCGGCCAGCTCTGCGTTATTGGCGGCGGCTTTTTGCGCCAGCGGGTGACCTGCGGCAACGGCCAGATAGGTCGCGCCCATAAAGGTATCCGGACGGGTCGTATAGACCGTCAGCTTCTGGTCACTGCCCTGAACATCAAAGGTGATTTCCACGCCTTCGGAACGGCCAATCCAGTTGCGCTGCATGGTTTTCACGGTATCCGGCCAGTGATCCAGATTATCCAGGTCGTTCAGCAGTTCGTCGGCGTAGGCGGTGATTTTGATAAACCACTGCGGGATCTCTTTACGCTCAACTTTGGTATCGCAGCGCCAGCAGCAGCCGTCGATAACCTGTTCGTTCGCCAGTACGGTCTGGTCGTTCGGGCACCAGTTCACCGCAGAAGTTTTCTTGTAAACGAGACCTTTTTTGTACAGTTCGGTGAAGAACTTCTGTTCCCAGCGGTAGTATTCCGGGGTGCAGGTCGCCAGCTCGCGGCTCCAGTCGTAGCCAAAGCCCAGCATTTTGAGCTGGTTCTTCATGTAGGCGATGTTGTCGTAAGTCCACGGCGCTGGCGCCGTGTTGTTTTTCACCGCCGCGCCTTCCGCAGGCAGACCGAACGCATCCCAGCCAATCGGCTGCAATACGTTTTTACCCAGCATGCGCTGGTAGCGAGAAACCACATCGCCGATGGTGTAGTTACGGACGTGGCCCATGTGTAGTCGGCCAGAAGGATAGGGAAGCATCGACAGGCAATAGTATTTCTCTTTGCTCTCGTCTTCAGTGACTTCGAATGTGCGTTTCTCTTCCCAGTGACGCTGTACTTTGGATTCTATCTCTTCCGGGCGGTATTGCTCTTGCATGGCAGCCAGTAGTCCTGTTTTTGCTACAGCTACAGATGTAGCGTTTGTTACGTGGTTTTTCAGATCGGCATAGCATAGCCCAAACGTCAGCCTCAAAACAGCCTTTCCGCGAGCCGGGAATGAAATAGCCCGGCGCTTTTGCGGTTAACTTTTTGCCAACAGTGCGGTGCAGTCGGCACTGTGTACGGTAAATAACGTCTACCATTAGAGAGAGTTACTGAACCGGGAGGCGAAACGATGAACAAGGTTGCTCATTTTTACCGTGAACTGGTAGCGACGTTAACCGAACGTTTGCGCAATGGAGAGCGCGATATTGACGCATTAGTTGATCAGGCGCGCCAGCGCGTCGCACAGACCGGTGAGTTAACTCGCACCGAGATTGACGAATTGATGCGGGCTATCCGCCGCGATCTCGAAGAGTTTGCCCGCAGCTATAACGAAAGTCAGGAAGAGGTGACGGATAGCGTCTTCATGCGGGTAATTAAAGAGAGTATCTGGCAGGAACTGGCGGATATCACCGATAAAACGCAGCTTGAATGGCGCGAAGTATTCCAGGATCTCAATCATCACGGCGTCTACCACAGCGGTGAAGTGGTGGGGCTGGGGAATCTGGTATGCGAGAAGTGCCACTTCCACCTGGCGGTATATACCCCGGATGTGTTGCCGCTGTGTCCGAAATGCGGGCACGATCAGTTCCAGCGACGCCCCTTTGAACCTTAAGGAAAAAACGCCTGCCGGTACTGGCAGGCGTTAATTTGTTAATGCAGGATTTTGGCGAGGAAATCTTTTGCCCGTTCGGATTTTGGATTACTGAAGAAAGCGTCTTTCTCTGAATCCTCAATGATTTTCCCTTCATCCATAAAGATCACACGGTTTGCCACTTTGCGGGCAAAGCCCATTTCGTGGGTCACCACCATCATTGTCATCCCTTCGTTTGCCAGTTCGACCATCACGTCCAGCACTTCGTTGATCATCTCCGGATCGAGCGCTGACGTCGGTTCATCAAACAGCATCGCCACCGGATCCATACACAGAGCGCGGGCGATTGCCACACGCTGCTGCTGACCGCCGGAGAGCTGTGCCGGGAATTTGTTGGCGTGCGCCGACAGCCCAACACGCTCAAGCAGCTTTAAGCCTTTTTCCCGTGAGGCGGCTTTGTCACGCTTCAGCACTTTGACCTGCGCCAGCGTCAGGTTGTCGATAATCGACAGATGCGGGAAGAGTTCAAAATGCTGGAATACCATGCCGACATGCGAACGCAGTTTTGCCAGATCGGTTTTCTTATCGTTCACCTGGGTGCCGTTGACGATGATTTCGCCTTTCTGCACCGGCTCCAGGCCGTTAACGGTTTTAATCAGCGTGGATTTACCGGAACCCGACGGGCCGCACACTACCACCACTTCGCCTTTTTTCACTTCGGTGGAGCAGTCGGTCAACACCTGAAAGTGGCCATACCATTTAGAAACATTTTTCAGGGAAATCATTAGACGGTCCTTTTCTTCAGCCAGCTGACCAACAGCGAAGCACTGAGACTGATAACAAAATACACGGCGCCAGCAAACAGGATCATTTCGACCTGCGTGCCATCACGCTCGCCAATGGTGGATGCCGTACGGAAGAAGTCCGCGAGGCTCAGGACATACACCAAAGAGGTGTCCTGGAACAGTACGATCCCTTGCGTTAACAGCAGCGGAACCATGGCGCGAAACGCCTGCGGCAGGATGATTAACTGCATTGACTGCCAGTGCGTCATACCCAACGCCAACGCGGCGCTGGATTGCCCGCGCGAGATACTCTGGATACCGGCGCGGATAATTTCCGAATAATAAGCCGCTTCGAACATGGAGAACGCCACCATTGCCGAAATCAAACGGATATCGGTTTGCGGCGACAGGCCCAGCACGTTTTGCAGGAAACCCGGCACAATCAGGTAGAACCACAGCAGTACCATCACCAGCGGAATGGAGCGGAAGACGTTCACGTAGCTTTTGGCGAACCAGCGCAGCGGCGCAAACGTCGACAAACGCATTACTGCCAGCAGGGTGCCCCAAACAATCCCGAACACGATGGCGGTCACGGTGATTTTCAGCGTGATCACCAACCCGTTCAGCAGATAGGGCAGAGAAGGAACAATTGAACTCCAGTCAAAATCGTACATGTTTATTTGCCTCCCATATTGCCCGGCAGGCGAATTTTGCGTTCTACCAGCGTCATCACCAGCATAATGACCGCGTTAATCAGGACATAGGCTACGGTGATGGCAGTAAAGGATTCCCACGCGTGCGCAGAGTAATCCAGCAGTTTCCCTGCCTGCGCCGCCATATCGACCAGGCCGATGGTAGAGGCGATAGCGGAGTTTTTCACCAGGTTCATCATTTCGGACGTCATTGGCGGCACGATCACGCGATACGCATTCGGCAGCAGCACATAACGATAGGTTTGCGGCAGCGTCAGCCCCATTGCCAGCCCGGCGTTCTTTTGACCGCGCGGCAGCGACTGGATCGCCGCCCGCACCTGTTCGCATACACGAGCGGCGGTGAACAGCCCCAGACAAACCATTGAAGAGATGAAAAATTGGATGTTTGGATCAAGCTCCTGTTTGAACCACATGCCGATATTTTCCGGCAACAGTTCCGGTACCACCAGATACCATGCAAAGAACTGCACGATCAGCGGAACGTTACGGAACAGTTCGACATAGACGGTGCCAATGCCGGACAGGAAACGGTTAGGGACAGTTCGCAGGATGCCAAACAGTGAACCGACAAGAAAAGCGATAATCCAGGCCGCGATGGAAAGTGCGATAGTGACCTGAAAACCACTCCATAGCCAGCCAAGATAGGTGGTGTTGCCGAACGGGGCTTGTTGCAGGAATATTCCCCAGTTCCAGTCTATGGACATAAATCTACTCCGGAA
>Ga0209461_10000065_pt1 | contig 85039 bp, 78 predicted proteins | sample AgamicAsMarz_FD_187162 | JGI IMG/M metagenome (GOLD analysis project Ga0209461, IMG submission 187162) | Agave microbial communities from Guanajuato, Mexico - As.Ma.rz (SPAdes) (version 2) | ecosystem: Host-associated > Plants > Phyllosphere > Phylloplane/Leaf | place: Guanajuato, Mexico... | reverse complement strand
GTGTCCGATATCAATTGGTCAATGGATCACAAACTGAAAAACCCATTGCTGTGTCAAGTCGCAGGTCATGCTATGGTACATACATTCACAAATGTATGTAAACTTACCTGTTTGTAAAAAAAGCCCCCTATGGCACGAAAAACCAAAGCGCAAGCACTTGAAACGCGACATCAAATTCTTGATGCCGCCATTGTTCTGTTTTCGCAGCAGGGCGTCTCAGCCACTTCTCTTGCAGAGATTGCCACAGCCGCCAGTGTCACGCGTGGGGCTATCTACTGGCACTTCAAAAATAAAGCCGATGTATTACATGAAATATGGCTTCGTTGTGATGCTGGTCTGGACGATGTGGAACTTGAGTATCAGACAAAATACCCTGGCGATCCACTCTCTGTGTTGCGCGCAATGCTGGTCTATATCTTTGATGCAACAGCAAAGGATCCGCAGCGCCGCGCTTTGATGGAGATCATTTTCCATAAATGTGAATTTGTGGGCGAAATGTCGGCGCTGAAAAATATTCAGCAAAGCCTGCTACTGGAGTGCTATGACAAAATAGAAGATGTTCTGCGTCAGTGTATTGAAGCCGGACAACTTCCGGGCAGTCTCAGTACGCGTCAGGCCGCACTTATCCTGCGTGGTTACGTTAATGGCATGATGGAAAGCTGGCTCTTTGCGCCCGAAAGTTTTGATTTAGCCGCTGACGCGCCAACGCTGGTCAATGCCTTTATTGATATGCTGCGTCTTAGTCCGACGCTGACTGCTCAGCGCTAAGCAGGCTGCCCGTCACGCTTGTTCTCGAAATCGCGCTGCACGATGGCCAGCGCTGAAAGCACCGTTTCCACCGGTAACTGATGCTCTTCCAGAAGCTGGATCAAATCCACTGCCAGTTTGACGTCGTCAGGGGCATTTTCCAGTGACATCTTTTCTCCTAAATACGTAAGCGGGCCGCGACCAGTAGCATCAGCATTGCGCCGAGGATCGCTATGCCCAGCGCGCCAGCATGCAACGTTGCCAGCGAGCCCAGTTCAAAATAGGTGGCGATATAGCCGCCAATCAATGCGCCGATCATCGACAGCGTCAGGGTCGCCATCAGGCCGCCGGGTCGTCCCGGCATAAGCAGATGCTTCAGCAATCCCAGTAGCAGCCCGCATAGCAGCCAGCTCAGTAAGCCCATTTTTCGTCTCCGCGCCGAATTACACCCAGTATAGAAGCGCTTTTATCACGCTGCGCTTTATTCGCCGTCTTCACTGCCGCGCAATGACGAGGCCCACTCAACTGAGCGAATCGCCTGTCGACAGCGTGCCAGTCGCCCCTCTAATGTTTCCAGATCCTGCTTAAGCTGATGCTGTACCGCCAGGGTTTCAGCGAGCGCCAGCCGCTGCTCACGCTGATCGATCATCGCCAGTAAACGCCGCTCAAATTCACGGTACTCCTGATATCTGGTCGCGCGTGGGTTCTTTACTGGCTGTTCGCGTCGGGTTCGTAGCTGTTGGGTGCTCGCTTCACGTTGCAGGGCGGCAATCTGATCGACCAGGCGTTCAGCCAGCCAGGCCGTACGGGCCAGATCGTCGTCGTTGTCGCACAACCGGGCGAAGTTCTGTTCCACCTCCTGCAGATAATCCGCCAGTCGCGTACCTTTAGTCTGGAATAGCTGCGTATCAAAACGTGGCAGACGGCAAACGCCATCGGGATGGCGGGTAATCTCCTGACGCAGGGCGATAAGGAGCTGGTGCAGGCGCTGTTGTACAGCGATCGCACTCATCGTCTGGCCCTGAGTTGTGCTAACGTACGCGGATGAGGAAAGAGCTGGGCGGGATTCATGCAACGCATTCTGTTAATAACCCTCGGCTGGCTGGCGATTGTGCTGGGGACGCTGGGCATTGTATTACCTTTATTACCCACCACGCCATTCATGCTGCTGGCGGCCTGGTGTTTTGCCCGCTCATCGCCGCGTTTCCATCACTGGCTGCTGTGGAAATCGCCTTTTGGCCGCTATCTGCGTCACTGGCAACAGCATCGCGCCATGCCGCCAGGTGCCAAAGTGCGCGCTATCTGCCTGATAGTCGCTACCTTTAGTCTCTCACTTTTTCTGGTGCATCAACTCTGGGTGCGCATCATGCTGCTGATCATGCTGGCGGCGCTGCTGCTGTTTATGTGGCGTATTCCGGTGGTGGCAGAAACAGCGGATGCACCGCCGCCGCCGCGATAAAGTTGCATTTAGCCGGTCATTTGCTTAGATTTGGGCGTCTTCGTGCGTGGCTTCCCTTTGTGAATTGACTTCCGCTGAGCCTTTTACCAGGTATTAGCGCTTTTGAAGCTGCGCGAAACAGAATTTTTTACCAGGCGTATCATTATGACCGACACTGCGCAGCAGCTTGAATTCATTAAAAACAGCATTAAAAGTATCCCCGATTATCCTAAGCCAGGCATCCTGTTCCGCGATGTCACCAGCCTGCTGGAAGATCCGAAAGCCTACGCCGCGTCGATTGCGCTGCTGGTTGAGCGTTACCGTAATAAAGGCATCACCAAAGTGGTGGGCACGGAAGCGCGCGGTTTTCTGTTTGGTGCACCCGTGGCATTAGGTCTGGGTGTCGGTTTTGTTCCGGTTCGTAAACCTGGCAAACTGCCGCGTGAGGTTTACAGCGAATCCTATGAGCTGGAATACGGCACCGATAAGCTGGAATTGCACAAAGATGCCATCCAGCCCGGCGATCTGGTGCTGGTGGTTGATGACCTGCTGGCGACCGGCGGGACCATTGAAGCGACGGTTAAACTGATTCGCCGTGCTGGCGGTGAAGTGAAAGACGCCGCTTTCATTATTAACCTGTTCGATCTGACCGGTGAATCGCGTCTCAATGCCCTGGGCGTTGAGAGCTATAGTCTGGTCAAATTCCCCGGCCACTAAGCCACGCTTTCGGCCTCGCCACCCGGCGAGGCCGTCACGCCTCCGGCGTCAAGATAACGAGTGCCAGCCAAAAGCGTAGCTGATAGACTACTGCAATCTTATACAGGGGTTGCAGAGCGTCTGCGCTCATCTTTCCATCCAACTTCGTCGAACTCCACATGAGCTATCAGGTACTTGCGCGAAAATGGCGTCCCCAGGCTTTTGCTGATGTTGTCGGTCAGGAACATGTTCTGACGGCGCTGGCGAATGGATTGTCTCTGGGACGCATCCATCATGCTTATCTCTTCTCCGGCACCCGCGGAGTAGGGAAAACCACTATTGCGCGTCTGCTGGCCAAAGGCCTTAACTGCGAAACCGGTATCACTGCCACCCCCTGTGGTCAGTGTGATAACTGCCGTGAAATTGAGCAGGGCCGCTTTGTCGATCTGATTGAGATCGACGCCGCATCGCGTACCAAAGTTGAAGATACCCGCGATCTGCTCGACAACGTGCAGTACGCCCCGGCGCGTGGCCGCTTCAAAGTCTATCTGATCGATGAAGTGCATATGCTGTCGCGTCACAGCTTCAATGCGCTGTTAAAGACGCTGGAAGAGCCCCCTTCACACGTTAAATTCCTGCTGGCGACCACCGATCCGCAGAAACTGCCGGTGACCATTCTCTCGCGCTGCCTGCAGTTCCACCTCAAAGCGCTGGATGTGGATCAAATCCGTCAGCAGCTTGAGCATGTTCTGAAGCAGGAACAGATTGAGAGTGAAACCCGGGCGCTGCAACTGCTGGCGCGGGCTGCCGATGGCAGTATGCGCGATGCGCTGAGCCTTACCGACCAGGCCATCGCCATGGGGCAGGGCGCGGTGACCAGCAGTACGGTCAGCGTCATGCTCGGCACGCTGGATGATGAACAGCCGCTGGGGCTGCTGGAAGCGCTGGTCGACGGTGACGGTCAGCAGGTGATGAATCTGTTGAGCCAGGCCGCGTCACGGGGTGTGGAATGGGAAGCGCTGCTGGTAGAAATGCTGCGCCTGCTGCACCAGATTGCGATGGTGCAACTGCTGCCGACCTCGCTTAATGACGATGATGAAAGTAACGCCCTTCGCTTGCGTGAACTGGCGCGGGTGGTGCCGCCCGCCGATCTGCAACTCTATTATCAGACCCTGTTGATGGGCCGCAAGGATCTGCCGATTGCGCCCGATCGTCGCATGGGTGTGGAGATGACGCTGCTGCGTGCACTGGCGTTTCATCCTAAAGCTGCCGTAGCTGAACCCATTGCGCGTCCCGCATTAACTCAGCAGACGGCGCCTGTCGCCCCTGCGCAGACATCACCGGCAGCATCCGGGCCATCGCCGTTAGCACGGCAACCGGCAACACAGCCAGCCTCACCGTCACCTGCCGCTGCGCCGCCGTCGCACACCGCGTCGCCCGTCGCGCAGCAGACTCAACAGCAGATGCCGGAGCAGACGCAGCAGCAGGTTGCTGCTCAGCCGCAGATGGCCGCGCCGGATGCTGCACCGCAGCATTCGCCGTCGCCAGATGCCACACCTGACACCGCACTCTCCAGTTCCACCAGTCAACTCCTGCAGGCGCGCACTCAATTGTTGCGTCAGGGAGCGAACAAGCCAAAAAAGCGTGAGCCGGCAGCGCCAGGTGCGCGGCCGGCCAACTCCGCGCTGGAGCGGCTGGCCTCGGTCACCGAACGCAGTCAGCAGCGTATCCGCGATCGCGAGCCTGCCGCCCCGGTAAAAGAGGAAGCGTACCGCTGGAAAGCGGTCAATCAGCCGGTGGAAGTGGCGGAGCCGGTGGCGACACCAAAGGCCTTGCGTTCTGCGCTGGAGCATGAGAAAACCCCTGAGCTGGCGGCGCGTCTGGCCGAAGAAGCGCAGCAGCGCGATCCCTGGGCCGCAGAGATTGCGATCCTGCCGCTGCCGAAACTGGTGCAGCAGCTGGCGTTAAATGCCTGGAAAGAGACCACCGAAACTGGGGTCTGCCTGCATTTGCGTAGCAGCCAGCGTCACCTTAATTCACCGTCGGCGCAGCAGGTATTAAGTGATGCGCTGAGTCAGCATGCCGGGCAGAGAGTTGAACTCTCGGTAGTTGAAGACGATAATTCATCGGTGTTGACGCCACTTGAATGGCGTCAGGCCATTTACGAAGAGAAACTGGCGCAGGCGCGTCAGTCGATCACCTGTGATACCCACATCCAGACGCTGCAGCGCTTTTTTGATGCCGATCTGGATGAGGAGAGTATCCGACCTGTTTGAACACGCTGCTGCTATCTTAACGATAGCGTTGTAGCCTCAGCTGAGAGAGAAAACTATGTTTGGTGGTAAAGGCGGATTGGGCAACCTGATGAAACAGGCCCAGCAGATGCAGGACAAAATGGCCAAGGTTCAGGAAGAGATTGCCGCGATTGAAGTGACCGGTGAATCGGGTGCTGGCCTGGTAAAAGTCACCATTAATGGCGCGCACAACTGCCGTCGCGTGGAAGTCGATCCCAGCCTGCTGGAAGATGACAAAGATATGCTGGAAGATCTGATTGCTGCCGCGTTCAACGATGCGGCACGTCGCATTGATGAAACCCAGAAAGAGAAGATGGCGTCTGTTTCCTCAGGCATGCAGCTGCCACCAGGCTTTAAGATGCCGTTCTGATGCAAACCAGTCCACTGCTTGAATCATTGATGGAGTCGCTGCGCTGTCTGCCCGGCGTTGGGCCGAAGTCGGCGCAGCGCATGGCTTTTCAGCTGCTGCAGCGCGATCGCAGCGGTGGCATGCGGCTGGCGCAGGCGCTGACCCGGGCGATGTCAGAGATCGGACACTGTTCTGACTGCCGGACATTCACCGAGCAGGAAATTTGCACCATCTGCGCCAATCCACGGCGTCAGCAGAATGGTCAAATCTGCGTGGTGGAAAGCCCGGCAGATATCCACGCCATTGAGCAAACCGGCCAGTTTGGCGGTCGCTACTTCGTGCTGATGGGGCATCTCTCGCCGCTCGACGGCATCGGTCCGGCGGACATCGGTCTGGACCGTCTGGAGCAGCGGCTGGAGAGTGAAACGCTGCAGGAAGTGATCCTCGCCACCAACCCGACGGTAGAAGGCGAGGCAACCGCAAACTACATCGCGGAGCTTTGTGGCCAGTATGGCGTTGACGCCAGTCGTATCGCGCACGGTGTGCCGGTAGGCGGAGAGCTTGAGATGGTGGATGGCACGACGCTGTCCCACTCGCTGGCAGGCCGCCAGAAGTTTAAATTTTAATCACTTGCCGGTGTTGTGACAGACACCGGCTTGAAATTCCTCCTGTCATCCCCACATCAACCTCAACGTTTGTTCAACCTGTTTTGTTGAGGTAGCAATGACCATGAAAGGACAAGAGACCCGTGGCTTTCAGTCGGAAGTAAAACAACTTCTGCACCTGATGATCCATTCTCTCTATTCAAACAAAGAAATTTTCCTGCGTGAGCTAATCTCCAACGCCTCGGATGCAGCAGATAAACTGCGCTTCCGCGCCCTGTCAGATTCCAGCCTGTATGAAGGTGATGGCGAGCTGCGCGTTCGTCTCTCTGTTGATAAGGACAACCGGACCCTCACGCTCAGTGACAACGGTATCGGTATGCGTCGCGATGAGGTCATTGAGAACCTGGGGACTATCGCCAAATCAGGCACTAAATCTTTCCTGGAATCCCTGGGCTCCGATCAGGCGAAAGACAGCCAGCTGATCGGTCAGTTCGGTGTCGGTTTCTACTCTGCCTTTATCGTGGCGGATAAAGTCACGGTACGTACCCGTGCCGCTGGCGCATCAGCCGATGAAGGCGTGTTCTGGGAATCCGCGGGCGAGGGCGAATATACCCTGGCGGAGATCGAGAAAGCCGATCGCGGTACTGAGATCACTCTGCATCTGCGCGAAGGCGAGGATGAGTTCCTGGACGCATGGCGCGTGCGCAGCATCATCAGCAAATATTCCGATCACATCGCGCTGCCGGTTGAGATCGAGAGCAAAGATGAAGAGGGTGAAGGAACGCACTGGGAGAAAATTAACAAAGCCCAGGCGCTGTGGACCCGCAACAAAGCTGAGATCAGCGACGACGAGTACAACGAGTTCTATAAGCATATCGCCCATGACTACAGCGATCCGGTCGCCTGGAGCCACAATCGGGTAGAAGGTAAGCAGGAGTACACCAGTCTGCTCTACATTCCGGCGCGTGCGCCATTCGATATGTGGAATCGCGATCAGAAGCATGGCCTGAAACTCTACGTGCAGCGCGTCTTTATTATGGATGACGCTGAGCAGTTTATGCCGAACTACCTGCGCTTTGTGCGTGGCCTGATTGACTCCAACGATCTGCCGCTGAACGTTTCCCGTGAGATCCTGCAGGACAGCCGCGTGACCCAGAGTCTGCGTGCTGCGCTGACGAAGCGTACCCTGCAGATGCTGGAAAGACTGGCGAAAGAAGATAATGAGAAATACCAGACCTTCTGGAATGAGTTCGGTCTGGTGCTGAAAGAGGGCCCGGCGGAAGATCACGCCAACCAGGAAACGATCGCTAAGCTGCTACGCTTCGCCACTACCCAGAGTGAAGGTTCGGCGCAGACTATTTCGCTGGAAGACTACGTCAGCCGCATGGTGGAAGGTCAGGAGAAGATTTACTACATCACCGCTGACAGCTATGCCGCCGCGAAGAGCAGCCCGCATCTGGAACTGTTCCGCAAAAAAGGCATTGAGGTACTGCTGCTCTCCGATCGCATCGACGAATGGATGATGAGCTACCTCACTGAGTTCGATGGTAAAACCTTCCAGTCGGTCAGCAAAGCGGATGAGTCGCTGAGCAAGCTGGCAGATGAAGAGACCGAAGAGCAGAAAGAGGCGGAAAAAGCGCTGGAGCCATTTGTTGAGCGTGTGAAAAATCTGCTGGGCGAACGCGTGAAAGAGGTGCGTCTGACGCATCGTCTGACCGACACGCCAGCGATTGTGACTACCGATGCCAATGAGATGACCACCCAGATGGCGAAGCTGTTTGCGGCGGCCGGACAGGAAGTGCCGGAAGTGAAGTATCTGTTTGAAATCAACCCTGATCACCCGCTGGTGAAACGTGTTGCGGATACGCAGGATGAAGCCCGCTTCGGTGAGTGGATTGAGCTGCTGCTGGATCAGGCGTTGCTGGCCGAGCGCGGCACGCTGGACGATCCTAACCAGTTTATCCGTCGCATGAACCAGCTGCTGACGGCATAACGCCTACAGGCCGGTGGTTTTCACCGGTCTGTAGTGGCAAATGCAGCACTGGCTCAGGGAGCATACGCCCTACGCAAAAACGCAAAAAACCGCCCTCTAAGGCGTGGCTTAGCGCGGGCGATTACACACCTCATCCCTGAGGTGCGCCCGTAGCCGGGCCAACGCTTTGCGTTGTTCAAAAACGCTCCCGGCGTTTTTGTCCATGGCCCGCGATGCTTTGCTCCAGGCGTATGCTCCCATCGCTTTGACTTTGAAGCTGTCTGTCTGCTTTTGTTCAGCGTTGATCAGGATTGAATATAGAAAGAATTGAGTTTATCAGCAGCATCAAGCCGGTGATCATCACCGGCTTTTTTTATGGCTGTGCGGCATCCCGCAGCCAGTCACGAAACAGACTAATCTCCGTATCATGACGCCGGCTCTGCTTCGTCATCATCCAGGTCGTCCGCTCGACGGGGACAAAGCCAAGCGGCGCAAGCAACGTACCCTCCTCCAGCTCTTTGCGTACCAGCAGATGCGGTGCCATCAAAACACCAAGGCCGCTTCGTGCAGCCTGAATGGCCAGCGTCAGCGTCTCAAAATGCTTACCGCGATTAAAATGGCCATTGAACCCCGTTTTTGCCGCCCACTCTGACCAGGCGTGTAATCGGGTATCCGCGTGCAGCAAGGGCAGGGTAGCCAGATCCTCGCCGACCCGCAGCTGAGAAGCAAAATGCGGTGCGCAGAGCGGTCCAGTCTCATCTTCGCTGACCAGCGTCGCGTCTAAATCAGCTTCAGGTGGCTCACCCTGACTGAGGATCAGCACATCCACATGTTCACTGCGTAGTTGCGAAACCTGCGTCAGCGGCTGGAAGTGAACCTCAATCTCCGGATAGCGTTGATAAAAGCTGGCGATACGCGGAATCAGCCATTGTGACAAAAAGCTGGGCGCACAGGAGATCCGTATCTGCTGAAGCAGACCGGTACGAATGTTCTCACAGCTGCTGCGTAACTCACTGAATGCCTGCTGACAGCTCAGCAACAGGCGGTCGCCATGCGAGGTCAGTTTCACCCGGCCATTACTGCGGACAAAAAGCGGTTTACCCATCCAGCTCTCCAGCTGACGAATCTGGTGGCTGATGGCGCTGTGCGTAACATGCAGATGGTCAGCCGCCACACTAAAGCTGCTGTGTAAGGCTGCCTGGTGAAAATAGTGCAGCGCTCTTAGTGGCGGCAGTCCGTTCATCCTCATCTCCTGTGCAAAAAACTAACAGGGATTGTCAATTTATATCATTTCAAAGTCCAGACGCATTGACCTACTCTGAATGGCAAATTCTGGCGGGTTGACTCAGCCTGATATCTGTGGTTTTCACCGATATTCCGCCTCGCTTCTCCTGCGCTTACGCCGCACTATCACTAAAGCGAGACACCCATGGCACACAGCCCTTTATCCTCTGAAACGTCAGCAGAGGCGCGCCATCGGTTACGCCTGGCGCTCTCCCGTTTTTACAGGCTGGAGCAGTTCGATCTCTTTTTTGCGCCTTCACTGCATGTGGCGCAGGTGCTGCTTTCTCAGCTGTTTCTGCGGCAGGAGCAGGCACGCAATCAGAACCGTTATGCGTCTCACTTTCCGGTCACCGAACTCAACATCCTGCCCGCGGTGCCGCTGATAGCGGGCAGCATTATGCTGGTGCCGCATGTCGAAGTGCCCAATGGCCGCGTCCGTTCGTTGCGGGAATGCCAGAATCAGGGCGTGACAGAGGCGAGCGAGAGTTTCGCCAGCGTGCTGCATCAGAAGCTGATCGATGAAGCCAATCTGTTTGTTACCCGGCTGGATCGCCACGCCGGGATCTGCAGCGATCTGGTGCTGGTAGCATTGCGGACCCACGACTTCAGTACGCTGGTACGCAGCGAACTGCGGCTGTTTGAACAGGGGCTGAGCCTGCACGGCACGCACGAGGCACTACGCCGCTTCGCCGATCCCGAGTGGCGACCCTACAACGCCGCCACCGTTGATGCGCTTTCCCTGTCAGCACCACTGCCACTGAACTCCTGCCATCAGCCCGGTTTGCCATTCGCCAGTTTTAATGTTCCGGCCTCGCTGATCGCTGCGCTGTCAGATGCGGAAGATGTGGTGAAGTGGCCCCAGCAGGCACGGCTGCAGCTGAATGCTGACGTGCGCGGCAGCGGCAAAAAAAGCGTGAATATGACACATCATCTGAGCCGGCGACTGCAATTCCTGCTCAGCGCAGGTGGTAAATCTGAAAAAACGGCAGGCCAGCCAGCGGGGCCGGGTTCAGGGCCATAAAGAGAGTAAAGTCATCCTGAGCGATCCTCGCCCTTCCTTGTGATGAGCGGGTCATAATGGTATGTTCTTCCGCTTCTAAGATAGATCAATGCGATTCGCAAGGGGATTTACGCAATGCGTATTATTCTGCTCGGAGCTCCGGGCGCAGGTAAGGGGACTCAGGCCCAATTCATCATGGAGAAGTACGGCATTCCGCAAATCTCCACTGGCGACATGTTGCGTGCAGCTGTAAAAGCAGGCAGCGAGCTGGGTAACCAGGCGAAAGCCATCATGGATGCTGGCAAACTCGTAACCGATGAGCTGGTGATTGCGCTGGTTAAAGAGCGTATCACTCAGGAAGACTGCAAAAACGGTTTCCTGCTGGACGGTTTCCCGCGCACCATTCCTCAGGCAGATGCAATGAAAGAGGCCGGGATCACCGTTGATCACGTGCTGGAGTTCGCCGTACCGGACGAGCTGATTGTTGAACGTATCGTGGGCCGTCGCGTTCACGCGCCATCCGGCCGCGTTTATCACGTCACCTTTAATCCACCGAAAGTGGAAGGTAAAGATGATGTCACAGGCGAAGAGCTGACCACGCGCAAAGACGATCAGGAAGAGACCGTGCGTAAACGCCTGGTGGAATACCATCAGATGACCGCGCCGCTGATTGCTTACTACAGCAAAGAAGCGGAAGCGGGCAACACCGCCTATCACAAAATCGACGGCACCCGTAAGGTGACCGAAGTGAGTGCCGAGCTGGCTAAGATCCTCGGCTAAGCTCAATGGGGCCGGTATCACTGGCCCCTTTTGCAGTAATTGCTTTTACCTCCCACTAATTCCGCTACAATTTCCCTGTTTTCACGCATCCCCGTTGTCATCAAGGAACTCAAATGAGGCAAGATAAGCCCGGCGTGTTATTGGTTAATTTAGGTACGCCAGACGCCCCAACCACACCTGCAGTTAAACGCTATCTGAAACAGTTTTTAAGCGATCCGCGCGTGGTCGATGCACCGCGCTGGCTCTGGTGGCCGGTTCTCAATGCTGTCATTCTGCCGTTTCGCTCGCCGCGTGTGTCGAAGCTCTACGCATCGGTCTGGATGGAAGGCGGTTCTCCGCTGCTGGTCTACAGCATGCGTCAGCGCGATGCCCTGGCGGCACGGGTTGATATGCCCGTCGAACTGGGTATGAGCTATGGCAATCCGAGCCTGAAAAGCGCAGTCGATAAGCTGATGGCGCAGGGCGTCACCCGCCTGATTGTGCTGCCACTCTATCCGCAATTCTCCTGCTCCACTGTGGCCGCGGTATGGGATGGCCTGACCGCCGTCTTCAAAGGGTATCGTTCGCTGCCCGATGTGCAGTTTATCCGTGACTACGCCGAACATCCGGCCTATATCGCTGCACTGAAAGCGACTGTAGAGCGCTCGTTTGAGCGGCACGGTCAGCCCGATTTGCTGGTATTGTCGTTCCACGGCATTCCGCAGCGCTTCGCCAACGAAGGCGATGACTATCCGCAGCGCTGTGCCGATACCACCGCTGCACTGGTCAAAGCCCTGGGTCTGCGTGAGGATCAGTACATGATGACCTTCCAGTCGCGTTTTGGTCGTGAGCCCTGGCTGATGCCATACACTGACAAAACCATGGAAGGCCTGCCTGCCAAAGGGATCAAACATGTTCAGGTCATGAGTCCGGGCTTCTCGTCTGACTGCCTGGAAACGCTGGAGGAGATCAGTGGTGAAAACTGCGAAATCTTTATGCATGCCGGCGGTGAGAAGTTTGAGTATATCCCTGCGCTGAACGCCGATGAGGCGCATATCGACATGATGGTGCAACTGGTCGACGCACGCCGTTAAAGCGAAGGCGGAGAGTGTGATATCATTCTCCGCCTGTTTTTCCAGACGGCACTCCCGATGAAATTTCCCGGCAAACGCAAATCCAAACACTACTTTCCCGTCAGCGCACGCGATCCCCTGTTACAACCCGCTCAGCACGATGTTGATGCAGGCAGCTGGGTGGTGGGCATCGATCAGACGCTGGTGGATATCGAAGCCAAAGTCGATGACGACTTTCTCGCCCGTTACGGTCTGAGTGCCGGGCACTCGCTGGTCATCGATAATGCTGTCGCGGAAGCGTTATACAACGAGCTGATGCGAGATGCGCTGATCACTCATCAGTTTGCCGGAGGCACCATCGGTAACACGCTGCACAACTTCTCGGTGCTGGCCGATGACCGCTCGGTGCTGCTGGGCGTGATGTGCAACAACATTCAGATTGGTGGCTACGCCTATCGCTATCTCTGCAACACCTCAAGCCGGGTCGATCTCAACTATCTGCAGGGCGTTGATGGCGCCATTGGCCGCTGCTTTACCCTTATTGGTGAACATGGCGAGCGAACCTTCGCGATCAGCCCCGGACAGATGAACCAGCTGCATCCGGATAATGTGCCGGAAGAAGTGATCGCCGGGGCTTCTGCGCTGGTGCTGACCTCCTATCTGGTGCGCTGTGCCGAAGGTGAACCGATGCCGCAGGCGACGTTACGGGCGATTGAATATGCCAAACGCCACAACGTGCCGGTGGTGCTGACGCTGGGCACCAAACATGTGATTGGCGACAATCCACAGTTCTGGCGGGATTTCCTGCGCGAGCACGTCAGCATCGTGGCGATGAACGAGGAGGAAGCGCTGGCGCTGACCGGCGAATCCGATCCGCTGCTTGCTTCCAATATGGCGCTGGATTGGGTGGATCTGGTGCTCTGCACCGCTGGCCCGATTGGGCTTTATATGGCGGGCTACACCGAAGACGAGTTCAAACGCAAAACCAACCATCCGCTGCTGCCTGGCGCGATTGCGGAATTCAACCAGTATGAGTTCAGCCGCGTGATGCGCCAGCAGGATTGCCAGCAGCCGCTGCGCATCTTCTCGCACATCGCGCCTTATATGGGCGGACCAGAAAAGATCATGAACACCAACGGTGCCGGAGATGGTGCGCTGGCGGCGTTGCTGCATGACATCACCGCCAACAACTATCACAGCCTGAATGTGCCGAACTCCAGCAAACATGCGCGTCCGTATCTGACCTATTCGTCGCTGGCGCAGGTGTGTAAGTATGCCAACCGCGTCAGCTATCAGGTGCTGAATCAGCATTCGCCGCGTTTAACCCGCGGCCTGCCGGAGCGGGAAGACAGTCTGGAAGAGTCTTACTGGGATCGGTAAAGCGGGTCGCCACAGGACGGCAGACAGTTTGCAAACTTAAATCAGGGTGAATCTGACAGCAATGGATTAGTTCAATGCGCAGGGAGCAGGGTCAGAAGAGGAAAGCGTCCCGCGCCATGGACAAAAACGCCGGGAGCGTTTTTGAACAGCGCAGAGCGTTGGTCCGGCAACGGACGCACCTCAGGGATGAGGTGCGTAATCGCGCGGGCCGAGCGTGTCATGGCTGACAGTTTTTGCGTCTTTCCGATCTGACCCTGTTCCCTGTGCCGTCTCGATATCACAGCTATACGGGCCAGACTGAATCAGCGCACTACGTCGCAGGGCTTTAAATCTTCGCCCTGCGTCATCTCATCCTGCAGGATTTGCAGCATACTGCTGGCAATCTCACGTTCACCCATCACGACGCGGGTGGCACCACGCTCCATGATGTATTCCACCTCATCGTCATAGTGGGCACGGGCGATAATCTCGATATTCTGATGTTTTTCACGCGCCGCCGTCACCACTTCACCCGCTTCATAGCCATTCGGGATGGTCAGTAACAGCCAGCGGGCGCAGTCGAGCCGTGCCAGTTCCATGGTGTTCGCGCGGGCCGCATTCCCCAGCACCGCCTTGATGCCCTGTTCGCGCAGCGCTTCGACCCGGGTACGGGAGTTTTCAACTACCACCAGCGGTACATTAGCCTCAAGAAGCTTCTGACCAATCAGGCTTCCAACCCGGCCGTAGCCGACAATCACGGCGTGATTGCAGAAATCCACCGGGATCTGCTTCTCTTCTTCGATGGCTTCTTCCAGCGTCTGCTCTTCCATCGTCTCTGTTTTCGCCAGAAAACGCTCCAGCAGGGTAAACAGAATCGGGTTAAGCATAATCGACAGGATGGCGGCGGCCAGCACCAGGTTGCGACCCTCATCACTCAGCAGGCCCAGCGAGATACCCAGACCGGCCAGAATAAAGGCGAACTCACCAATCTGTGCCAGGCTGACCGAAATGGTCAGTGCCGTACGACGCGAATGGCCGAGCAGCGTCACCAGCAGCCACGCGGCGACCGATTTGCCCACGACTATAATCACCAGCGCGCCCAGCACTGCCAGCGGCTGCGTCACCAGAATCGACGGGTCGAACAGCATGCCGACCGAAACAAAGAACAGCACGGCAAACGCATCACGCAGCGGCAGAGTATCCCGTGCGGCGCGGTGACTCAGTTCCGACTCATTCAGCACCATACCGGCGAAGAAAGCACCTAATGCAAACGAAACATCAAAGAATTCAACGGCCCCAAAGGCGATGCCTAATGCCAGCGCTAACACCGCCAGCGTAAACAATTCGCGTGAGCCGGTAGCGGCGCTGCGGGCGAGGATCCAGGGCACGGCACGACGTCCCACCACCATCATCAGCACCATAAAGGCAGCCACTTTTCCGATGGTCCACAGCAGATCCCAGGCCAGCAGTCCGGCGCTGGCGTTGCCCTGTTCCATCATGCCCGCAATGGCTGGCAGCAGTACCAGTGTCAGCACCATCACCAGATCTTCAACAATCAGCCAGCCAATCGCAATCTGCCCGCGCTGGCTGTCAATCAGCTGTCGTTCCTCTAACGCGCGCAGTAACACCACGGTACTGGCGGTAGAGAGGCAAAGACCAAACACCAGGCCGGTCATCCATGACCATCCCAGCGTCCATGACAATCCCATTCCCAGTAGCGTCGCGACTGCGATTTGCGCGATGGCACCGGGAATGGCGATCGACTTTACCGACATGAGATCTTTCATCGAGAAGTGGAGGCCGACACCAAACATCAGCAGGATAACGCCGAGTTCTGCCAGTTCAGGGGCCAGATTGGTATCTGCAACAAAGCCGGGCGTAAAGGGGCCAGCCAGCACGCCTGCCATCAGGTAACCGACGAGGGGCGAAATACGCAGGCGGTTTGCCAGCATCCCAAGGAGAAATGCCAGAACCAGTGCTCCGACAATGGTAGTGATCAACGGTGTGGTGTGATGCATGCCTGTCTCCTTGTATACAAATGTATCCGCTTGTAACAAACGAGTTTAAAACAAAATCACTTCTTTCGCTGAGCAATTTGCGGGAATACCTTAAAAAACCATGAAAAAAAGTCAAAACCACAATCGAAAGGGTGTTTTTGTCCATTATCCATAATATTGGCTGATTTGACGCTTTAAACAGGGCCGGACAAATAAAAATTCGCATCAGTAAATAACGTCGGTCTGGCACGAATAAAGGAGAAATATGCATGCAGAAGGGTTAAAGCCTGCCAGCGGCACTTTTGCAGCAGTAAACAATCGGTTAACAACACGCCTGACTGCCTGTTTCTGCTCAGTCGGGAGAAACCGGACCCGGACTGGAACGAGAGCCCGCTATTGCACGGGTGTCACTCAGCGGCCACTTTTCTGCTCTGCAAAGGGGAAGCAAAGACGAAAAGCGTAAGCACCTGCATGCACGCAGATGTGCATTGGCCTTGAGTTCGCCGGGGGAATATGCGACACAGTGGGGCAAAGCGGCAGATAATCGGGCCAGAAAGTAAATTAAGGAGAATCACCGTGTTGTTATCAAAATGGACAGGAGCAGGTGTGGCGCTACTGGTGGCCCTGATGCCGCTGTTTTCACAGGCTGCTGAGGCCGATCGCACCTATCGTTTCAGCCTGCTGCACACCAACGATGAGCATGGCCACTTCTGGTTTAATGCGCAGGGCGAATATGGTCTGGCGGCGCAGAAAACGTTGATGGATACCATGCGCTACGATGTCCAGGCCAGAGGCGGCGGCGCACTGATTCTCTCTGCCGGTGATATCAATACCGGCGTGCCGGAGTCCGACGAACTGGATGCTGAACCCGATTTTCGTGCGATGAACCTGATTGGCTATGACGCGATGGCGCTGGGCAATCATGAATTCGATAAGCCGATTTCGGTTCTGCGCAAGCAGGAGAAGTGGGCGCGATTCCCGCTGCTGGCCGCCAACGTTTATCAGAAAGGAACCGATCAGCGCCTGTTTAAACCCTGGGCGGTATTCAACCGTCTCGGGCTGAAAATCGCAGTCGTTGGGTTAATTACCCCGGACACCACAAAACTGGCCAATCCGGCCGGGCTGACAGATACCGAGTTCCGCGATCCTGTCGCAGAAACGGTGAAGGCGGTTGCTGAACTGCGTGCCTCTGAGAAGCCGGACGTGATTGTCGCGCTGACGCACCTTGGCCACTATGACGACGGTAAGCATGGCAGCAACGGCATCGATGACGTCACTCTGGCCCGCAGCCTGCCTGCCGGCACAATCGATCTGATTGTGGGCGGACATTCCCATGATGCGGTCTGCATGGAAAAAGAGAACGTCAGCGTCAAAAATTATCAGCCCGGCCAGCCCTGCAAACCCGATCAGCAGAACGGCATCTGGATTATGCAGGCCGACAAGTGGGGCAAATATGTCGGACGTGGCGATTTCACCTTCCGTAATGGAGAAGTGTCGCTGGAGGCTTATCAACTGGTGCCGGTGAACCTCAAACATCAGGTGAAAAATGCCGATGGCAGTGAAACCTGGCTCACCTGGCAGGAAGAGATCCCGAAAAATACCGCGATGATGAAGCTGCTGATGCCGTTCCAGAAGCGGGCAGAGGCGAAGCTGACCCTGAGTGTCGGCAGCGTTGACGGCGACTTCAGCGGAGAAAAAGAGCAGGTTCGGTTTGAGCAGACCAATCTTGGCCAGCTGATTCTGCGCGCCCAGATGGCGCATACTAAAGCCGATTTTGCGGTGATGAGCGGCGGCGGTATTCGCACCTCGCTGAAATCGGGCAAGCTGAGCTGGCGTGACCTGCTACAGGTTCAGCCGTTCAGCAACCAGGTGGTCTCGGTCAGCCTGACTGGTGCAGAGATTAAAAAATATCTGGATGTGGTCGCCAATATTCAGCCTGACTCAGGTGGCTATGCCCAGTTTGCCGGTATCAGTCTGACCGCCGATGGTAAGCATGTCAGTAACGTCCGTATTAACGGCAAACCGATTGAAGATACCCAGCATTATCGCATGGCAACCAACAGCTTTAATGCGGCGGGCGGCGACGGCTATCCGCGTCTGGATAATCATGCCGGGTACGTCAACAGCGGAGCAGTGGATGCGCAGGTGCTGCGCGACTTCATCAAGGCGCATTCACCGGTTAAAGCCAGTGACTATGAGCCGAAAGGGCAGATCGTGCATCTGACCGATGAGCAGATTCGGGCGCGGGATGAGGCAGCAGAGAAAGCGCGGAAGCGTAACTATCCCAAAATGATTCTGGCGTGGATCTGGCCGTGGGGGAGCGAAACTGCCGCCACGCATTGAACTGACCGGGAGGCGCTTGCGCCTCCCGTTTTTCTTACGCCCTGCAGGGATGACGTCTGATCCAGCGCTCGCGCAGTTTGTCCCATCCCCAGTTGTAAGCCATGGTGAAGGGCAGGAAGAAGAGGAAAAAGGCCACTTCAACCAGGAAAGCTTCCCACAGGGAGATATCCAGCATCAGGGCGGCGATCGGCAGACCAATCAGGATAAATCCGCCTTCAAAGCCCAGCGCATGTAACACACGCACGGCCGGACCGCGTTTCTGGCCTGGCGCATAAATCCGATCAAACCCGCTGTTGTAAATCATATTCCATAACATCGCGGCCGTAGAGAGCATAATCGCCAGCGATCCCATCTGAAACAGCGGTTTATTCATGATCCATGCCGCCAGCGGCGAAACGGTCAGAATCGCCAGCGTTTCAAAGCAGACAGCATGAAGAATACGTTCTTTAAGTGAGCGGGTACGCATTGTTTGTTCTCCTTCAATAATGCGGCGCATTTTCACATGTCAGAATGCTAAGATAAAATGAACACCTATCGAAAAAAGCGATGGAACAAATGCGATACTCCCCGGAATCCCTTGAGGCGTTTATGCAGACCGTGGCGAGTGGCTCCTTTTCGGCGGCTGCGCGTGCGCTGGGTAAAAGTCAGTCCACCATCAGCGCAGCGGTGGCAAATTTAGAAGACGATCTCGGCTTTGCGCTGTTTGATCGAACGAGTCGTCAGCCGATCCTCACTGAGCAGGGACGCCGCGTTGTCCCTCAGGTTCAGCAGATTCTGTCGGCCAGCGAGCGGCTGGATGCGCTGGCGATACGTCTTTCGCAGGGCGTTGAACCCCGGCTTAGTTTTGCCATGTCCGATTTCTGGCAAACCGATCATCATGAACATCTGCTCAGGCAATTTGATGCGCGTTATCCGGAGATCGAACTGGAAGTCATGATTGCTGAAGATGGGGATGTCCTTGATCTGCTGCAGGCCGGGCGGGTACATCTGGGCGTCGTGCGGGCGCAGCCCAATCTGCCGGTAGATATCGCAGTGGCGCGGCTTCAGGTTGAAGCGCAGATGGCGGTCTTCTTACATCGCGATCATCCGCTGGCACAGCCTGATACCCTGAGCGAAAGCGAACTGGAAGGCGTGCGGCATCTGCGGCTTAATACCTGGGTTGAGGCGCATGAACCCGCGCCCATGGGTCGCATCTGGTCAGCGCCCACCTATTTACTGTTGCTGGAGATGGCGGAGCAGGGATTTGGCTGGACGATTCTGCCACGCTGGCTGGTGAAACAATTTGGGCATGGCGTGCTGAAAGAGTTGTCGATGTCGGGCTGGCCACAGCACATCGCCGTTGAAGTTGTCTGGTCACGACGAACGCCGCCCGGCCCGGCGGGACGCTGGATGATCGATCAGCTGTGCGCCCAGCCGCGGGTTTAGTCGTGGCGGGCGATATCCGCAAACGGCGCGTCCAGCAGGCGTGAAAGATCCTGCGGCGCCAGTTCAATATCCAGGCCCCGTTTGCCGCCAGAGATAAACATGGCATCAAACGCGCTGGCTGAGTCATCGATTACCGTGGGCAGCCGTTTTTTCTGCCCCAGCGGACTGATACCGCCCACCAGATAGCCGGTAACCCGCTGTGCCAGCTGCGGATCGGCCATATCGGCCTTCTTCGCGCCCAGCGCTTTGGCCACCTTTTTCAGGTCAAGCTGCGTCGATACCGGCGTAATCGCTACCGCCAGCTGTTTTGCCTCACCATTCAGCGCCACCAGCAGTGTTTTATAGACCTGGCGCGCATCAAGATTAAGCTTGCGGACCGCTTCGTCACCAAAATGCGTTTCGTTACTGTCATGCTCATAAGGATGCAGCGTAAAGCTGACCTTTTGTTTTTCAAGTAATTTTACGGCGGGTGTCATACGTGTTCCTTACTAAGAAAAATCTTATTGCGCAGAATCATGGAAAAAGGTGGCGAAATTTTGTTCTTTGCGTAAAATTGGCGGCGCGCCAGCAATCTCATTGCTGAGCGATAACCAAAATCATAAACAAATTCCTCTTTGACGGGCCGATAAACTTATCGGCTCTCTTTTTTTCAGGGCTTCTTCAGCATTTCAGGCAGATTATCTTCGCCGTAAAGATGCAAAGCACCCACAGCCACCACATAATTTCCCGCCGCTAATCCCTGCAGCCTGTCACACCACTGTGCATTACGCTGACCGATCAACGTATCATTCAGCGCCTGACTGAACGTCGCGGGCAGAGTGATTTCAGGCTGGCGTGGCGGCGTATCGAGCCACCAGCTCACCATCATCTGCAGCAGTCGTGCATTAGTGTGCCAGTGCAGCAGCGTATCCTGTAACAGCGCCATGCCATCATCCGGCAGCGCGGTCAGCAGGGCGATCTGCGCATCGGCACCTTCCAGTTCAATCACGGGTTTGTTCAGGCTTTTCGCTGCCTGCAACAGCTGATAATCAATGCCGTAGTCAGGCCGTAATCCCAGCCTCTGTGCCTGTTGCGCCTGTAACATCAGCGCCACCTGCCAGGCAGGCAGGTTATCCAGCAGGCTAAGCGTGAGGCTCATCTCCTGACATAGTGCGGTGAGCATCAGCATCGCGCTGCTCTCCAGTCGCTCTGAGAGCGCAGGACGCTCGCCGTAATGGTCAAAGGGTGAACCACCCTGCGTAATATCCGCTTCCACAATCAGCGCATCAGCCTGCTGCAACTGATGCAGCAGGCGGGCGGGCAAAGGCTGCATATCGCGCGTTCCCATATGGATACTGCCCACCAGATGCAGCTGACGATTGCCAAGCCGGACATCGATCGCAGGCCAGCGGTAACTGGCGGGAAAAAGTTGGCTGATAAAGCCGCGCAGTGAGCGCCAGATGTTGCCTGTCATTCCCGGTCCTTTGCGATTCAAAACCCCATGCTAGCGACTTCAGAGCGTGAAAAACAGCGCTGAAACGGTGATTACTGGCGCGGTGGCCGGTAACGCAGCAGGCGGTTAGCATTGCTGACTACGGTAATGGAGGAGAGCGCCATCGCCGCACCTGCCACAATCGGGCTGAGCAGGGTGCCGGTCAGCGGATAGAGCACGCCCGCGGCTACCGGAATACCGATACTGTTATAGATAAATGCGCCAAACAGGTTCTGCCGGATATTGCGCAGCGTCGCGGAAGAGAGCGCTAACGCATCTGCCACGCTGTTGAGATCGGCGCGCATCAGCGTAATTCCCGCAGTTTCTACCGCCACATCGCTGCCGCCACCCATCGCAATCCCCACATCGGCCTGCGCCAGCGCAGGTGCGTCATTGATGCCATCACCGACCATCGCGACGCGACGACCCTGCTGCTGTAGCTGTTCGATTGCAGCCGCTTTGCCTTCGGGCAATACGCCTGCAATTACTTCATCAATGCCGGTTTCGGCAGCGATGGCGCGTGCGGTAGTTTCATGGTCGCCGGTCAGCATAATCAGGCGATAACCCTGCTGATGCAGTCGCTTAAGGGCTGCACTGCTTTCAGGACGTAGCTGGTCGCGCAGCGCGATAAGCCCGGTGAGCTGACCCTGTTCCGCGAGTAACACCGGCGTGGCACCCTGTTGCGTCAGGCGCATAATCGCTGCTTCTGCCGCCCGGCAATCGACGCCGTTATCCTGCAACAGCGCGGCGTTACCCAGCAGCAACGCTCTGCCATCCAGACTACCGCTGACCCCTCTGCCGCGTATTGTACGAAATTGCGTTAACGACGCTGGCTGGGTCAGCTTCGCTTCGGCGACAATCGCTTTCGCCAGCGGATGACCCGAGGCGAACTCCAGCGTAGCCGCAGTCGTTAACACCGATTCACGGCTGGCATTACCCCAGACCAGCACTTCACTGACCTGCGGCTTTCCGGCCGTCAGGGTGCCGGTTTTATCAAACACCAGGGTGTCGATCTGGCTGGCGCGCTGCAGGGCATCGGCGTCGCGGACCAGCACCCCCAGCTCGGCGGCGCGGCCAACACCAGCAATAATCGACATCGGTGTCGCCAGTCCCAGCGCACAGGGGCAGGCGATAATCAGGACGGTTGTCGCAATCACCAGCATGTAGGCAATCTGCGGCTGCGGGCCGAACAGATACCACACCGCGCCGCTGAGCAGCGCAATCAATACCACCACCGGGACAAACACAGCGGAAATACGATCCGCCAGACGGCCCACATCAGGTTTGCTGCTCTGGGCCTGACGCACCAGCCGGATAATGCGCGAGAGGGTGGTGTGATTCCCGGTCGCCCGGGCGATAAATTCTACTGAGCCGTCCTGCACCAGGGTTCCGGCGAAGATCGCCACACCCGGATTTTTGCTTTGCGGCACCGCTTCGCCAGTGAGCATCGCTTCATCAAACCAGGCTTCACCCGTGGTGATTTCGCCATCGACCGGCACCCGATCGCCGGTGACCAGGCGCAGCGTCATGCCGGGCTGGACGTCGCTGACCGGGATCAATCGATCGTTCTGTTGATCGACCAGCCTGGCCTGGGCCGGTGTCAGATCCAGCAATCTTTCCAGCGCTTTGGACGATCGCTGACGCGCCCGCTGCTCCAGCGCATGGCCCAGATTGATCAGGCCCAGGATCATCACGCTGGCTTCGAAATAGAGATGGCGCGCCTGCGGCGGGAAAAAGTCGGGCCACAGCACCACGCTAAAGGAGTAAATCCAGGCCGCGCCGGTGCCGAGTGCCACCAGCGTATCCATGGTGGCGCTGCCATTACGTAAACTGCGCCATGCGCTGCGATAAAAGTGACTGCCGGTCACGACCATGATCAGCAACGTCACGATGCCCAGCGTCAGCCAGATGCCGTGGTTATGGTCGGTGAGCATCATGTTGTCGCCCACCATGCCCCAGACCATCAGCGGTACGCCAAAGGCTAAGGCGACAGCCGCCTGCCAGCTGAAACGCCGCATCGCGCTGCGGGCGCTGTGCTGCTGCTTTGCACGTCGCTCCTGCTCGTCATCCACCACCTGCGCGCCATAACCCGCGGCATCAACGGCCGCCACCAGCTGCTTAGGATCAGCATCACCCAGCACCAGCGCACTGCGCTCGCCGAGATTGACCCGCGCCTGGCTGACGCCTGCGACATGCTGTAGCGCTTTTTCCACCCGACTTACGCAGCTGGCGCAGGTCATGCCTTCAATCAGCAGCATATGGGTGGGTAATGTTTTTTCTGCCGGATAAGATGCGGTCTCCGTTGTCAGCGCCTCCGGCGGCGGCTCCGATGCTGTCAACGGTTCAGACTTTGGGGACGCGTCCGCCGTTTTCAGCGTCGCGTGATAGCCCGCCTGCTCAACAGTGGCGATCAGTGCAGCCGCATCCGCGTGACCGGAGACCTGGGCTTCCTGTTGGGTCACGTCGGCCTGGTCAACATCGTCGCGCTGTTCCAGTGCCTCTTTAACGCGTTTGACACAGTGGCCGCAGGACAAGCCGTCCAGTGCCAGAGAGATGGTGTGTGACATATTCAACTCCTCTTGTGATCCCATTTGACCAATTGGTCAGTTTCGATTCATGCTTAAGCATAAACCTTCCATCAAGGGGAAGGTCAAGGGGACGAAAATGAACATCAGCGATGTGGCGAAAAAGACCGGGCTGACCAGCAAGGCGATTCGTTTCTACGAAGAGAAAGGGGTGGTGACGCCGCCGTTGCGCAGTGAAAATGGTTACCGCCATTACGACAGTCACCATCTGGATGAACTGAACCTGTTACGTCAGGCGCGGCAGGTAGGCTTCACGCTGGATGAGTGCCGCGAGCTGGTGGCGCTGTTTAACAATCCGTCGCGACACAGTGCCGATGTAAAAGCCCGCACGCTGCAGAAAGCCGATGAAATTGCGGCGCATATTGAAGAGCTGCATGCCATGCGCGCTCGTCTGCTGGCGCTGGCGGACGCCTGTCCGGGCGATGAGAGCGCAGAATGCCCGATTATCAATAATCTTGCCGGGTGCTGCAGTCAGCGTGGCTGAATTCGCAGCGTAATCCCCTCAATGCCGACCACGATGACCGGTGTGCCTGCAGGCAGATCCTGCTCCGCCTCAACCCGCCAGCTGCTGTCCCCGATGCGCACGTGTCCGGTGCGGTTATGTAGCGCGGTATCCAGCGTCAGCTGCAACCCGATCATCTGGCTGCCGCGCTGGTTCAGGGCATTGGGCGTCTGACGCGTTTCACGGTGTCGCATCCAGCGATACCACAGAAAGACGCAAACCAGCGTCAGCACGGCAAACAGTGACCCCTGTGTCGTCCAGCTCACCGGCACCAGCCACTCAAAAATGCCGACAATAACTGCCGCCAGCCCGCTCCACAGCAGATAACCGCTGGTGCCCAGCATCTCAGCCGCCAGCAGTAATCCACCCAGCGTCAGCCAGAACCAGTGCGGATGCGCGATGATTTCCATCAGCATCAGCGTTTCGACTCGGTACGCGATTCTTTCAGCAGTTCACCGATGCCCGCGATCGACCCCAGCAGACTGCTCGCTTCCAGCGGCATCATCACGACTTTGCTGTTAGTGCCTTCACCGATTTTTTGCAGCGCATCGGTGTACTTTTGCGCCACGAAGTAGTTGATAGCCTGAATGTCACCCGCGGCGATCGCTTCCGAGACCATTTTAGTGGCGTTAGCTTCCGCTTCAGCCTGACGTTCACGGGCTTCTGCCTGCAGGAACGCCGAGGTACGTTCACCTTCCGCTTTGAGGATTTGCGACTGCTTCTCCCCTTCAGCGCGCAGGATAGCCGCCTGTCGTACCCCTTCGGCCGTCAGAATATCGGCGCGCTTGGTTCGCTCTGCTTTCATCTGTGCATTCATCGCGCCGATAAGCTCCTGCGGTGGACGCACGTCGCGAATCTCGATGCGAGTGATCTTAACGCCCCACGGGTTGGTCGCTTCATCCACGATATGCAGCAGACGGGTATTAATGCTGTCGCGCTGTGACAGCATTTCGTCCAGCTCCATGCTGCCCAGCACGGTGCGCATATTGGTCATTGTGAGGTTCAGAATCGCCTGCTCAAGATTGCTGACTTCATAGGCGGCACGCGCCGGATCAACGACCTGAATAAAGCAGACCGCGTCGATGGTGACGTTGGCGTTATCTTTGGAGATGATCTCCTGCGAGGGAATATCCAGTACCTGTTCCATCATGTTGATCTTGCGACCAATACGATCCATGAACGGCACGACCAGACTTAATCCTGGCTGTAGCGTGCGGGTATAACGGCCGAAACGCTCAACCGTCCATTGAAAACCTTGTGGCACGATCTTGACGGTCGCCCAGACCGCAACCAGTGCCAGAATAATCAGGGCAGGAATGACTGTTATCATACAACCTCCGCATTGTCAGATTAACGGGCCGAGTCGCTTCGGCCCGTGGTGCTGCTGTTAGTACAGCAGGGAATAAAGCTGGCGACGATAACGCGCAGCCAGTGCATCGCCGGTTCCCAGCGCCGCCAGAATCTCCTGCAGCATTTTACGTGCCTGGCCATCAGCGGCATTGAGATCGGATTTCAGGAAGCTGAACAGCAGTTCCAGAGCTTCTTCATTGCGCCCCACCTGATGCAGTTGTAACGAGAGTTTAGCAGCCAGCCCGGCGTTAGTCGGGTCCGCTTCCAGCTCGGATTGCAGCTGCTGAATCTCCGGCGTATCCGCAGCCTGTTTCAGCAGATCGATCTGCGCCATCAGGCTCTGATAACGGGTATCCTGATCCTGCAAAGGTACGACTTTTAGCACTGCTTCTGCTTCATCGCTGCGGTTCAGGGTAATCAGCACCTCTGCCAGCAGGAAACCGATCTCACTGGACTGGTTGCTCATCTGCCACGCATCTTTTAACAGCGGCAGCGCCTCCAGCGGTTTATCTTCCTGCATCAGCACCATCGCCTGCTGCGCTTTCAGCTCTTCTTCACGCGGCAGGACTTTTTCCAGCAGGGCGCGGATCGCCTCTTCCGGCTGCGGTCCCTGGAAACCGTCAACCGGCTGACCATCCTGGAACAGGTAGACGGTCGGGATTGAACGCAGACCAAACTGCGACGCGACTCTTTGCTCTTTGTCGCAATCGAGTTTTGCGAGAATAAACTGACCCGCGTACTCCTGCGCCAGACGCTCCAGCACAGGTGTCAGCTCCTGACAGTGCTGACTGCGCTCAGACCAGAAGTAGAACAGCACCGGCAGCTGCATCGACTGCTCAAGGGTCTGCTGCAGGTTAGATTCGTTGATGTCGATGATAGAAGCGTGTGGTGACATGGATAAGTCTCTTTGCAAAAAGTGTTCTAAGAATATGGGGCCAACCGGGCCGGCTTCAAGCGCTATCGCGCATCGCTGATTAATGGCTGCGCAAAATGCGATCCAGCATCCAGCCTGGCAGTAACCGTTTCAGCAGGCTCATAACGTGTGCGACCAGCGTCACCGGATAGCGCAAACGTGGATGTTTACTCTCGAGTGCGTGACGAAGTTTAGGCAGAATGGCTTCCGCTGGCAGGGTAAAGCGTGCCGCGATACCCGGGTTACGCACCGGGTTATGCTGTTCCCCCTGCGTCACATTGTCGGTAAAGCGGGTCTCAATCGGGCCAGGTTCAATCAGGCTGACCCGGATGCCGCTATTGCGCACTTCGAGCCGCAGCGCATCACTCCAGGCTTCCAGTGCATATTTGCTGGCGGCATAGGCACCCCGGCCAGGCGTAGAGATCAGTCCCAGCACCGAGCTGGTATTTACAATGCGGCCATCGCCGCTGGCCTGCAGCGCCGGTAACAGCCTTAGCGTCAGCTGATGGACGCCGAAAAAGTTGCTGGAAAACTGCTGCTCCAGCTGCTGACGGGTGAGGGTTCGCAACGGACCATAGAGACCAAATCCGGCATTATTGAATAGCGCGGCCAGACGGTTATCGCAGAGCGCGAGCACCGTGTCCGCTGCCTTATCGACACTCAGTGGATCGTCGAGATCGAGCTGGATGCCCGTATAACCCAGCGTGTTCATGCGGGCGACATCGTCGGCTTTTCGGCAGGCGGCGATCACCTTATAACCCCGCGCCAGCAGATCATGCGCGGCGACCAGGCCAATACCGCTGGAACAACCTGTAATCAGAATAGTTTTTTGCATTTCTTTACCCTTTTTGCGCATCCAGGCGCGCTACGGCTGCTTAACTAAGGGAGCCAGTTCTTTTGCCATTAATCCGGCGATAAACGGCTGAGCATCAGGATTGGGATGTATGCCATCCTGCTGCATCCACTCGGGTTTCAGATAGACCTGCTCCATGAAAAAGGGCACCAGAGGAATATCATGCTGCTGCGCGAGTCCAGGGTAGATGCCGCTGAACGCCTCGGTGTAGCGGCGGCCATAGTTGGCGGGCAGGCGGATCTGCATCAGCAGCGGCTTTGCATTGGCGGCTTTGACATCGTCGATAACTTTACTCAGATTCTGCGCGATAGCGTCAGGCGGAAAACCGCGCAGACCATCGTTACCGCCCAGTTCGATTAACACCCATTGCGGCTGATGCTGCTTTAATAGTGCAGGCAGGCGTGCCAGTCCCTGTGCGGCCGTGTCGCCGCTGATGCTGGCGTTGACCACTTTCGGTTTTTGCTGCCACTGCTTATCAAGCAGGCTGGGCCAGGCGGCGGTGGCAGACATGCGATAGCCTGCGCTCAGGCTGTCGCCCAGCACCATCAGGGTATCTGCAGCAGCAAGACGTGACACCATCAGAAGAATCAATAACAGGAAGGGATAATGCCAGCGGAAAACATTGTTGAAGTTCATCATCTTACTAAGTCCGTCGGTCAGGGAGAGCATCAGTTAACCATCCTTACCGGAGTTGAGTTGGTTGTCAAACCAGCCGAGACCATTGCGCTGATTGGCGAGTCCGGCTCCGGCAAGTCAACCCTGCTGGGCATTCTGGCCGGGCTGGACGATGGCAGCAGCGGCGAAGTTCATCTGCTGGGGCAGCCGCTGCACCAGATGAACGAAGAGCAGCGTGCGGCTCTGCGTGCCCGTCAGGTCGGCTTTGTGTTTCAGTCATTCATGCTGGTGCCGACCCTGAATGCGCAGGAGAACGTCCAGCTGCCAGCACTCCTGCGCGGTGACAGCGACCGCCAGAGCCGCGAACAGGCACGGGAACTTTTGACGCTGCTCGGGCTGGGTGAACGTCTGCATCATCTGCCCGCTCAGCTGTCAGGCGGCGAACAGCAGCGTGTTGCTCTGGCTCGCGCCTTCAGTGGTCGTCCGGGTCTGCTGTTTGCCGATGAGCCCACCGGCAATCTCGATCGTAAAACCGGTGATCGCATCGCCGATTTGCTCTTTTCCCTTAATCGCGACTTCGCCACCACGCTGATTCTGGTGACGCATGACGAGCAACTGGCGGCGCGCTGCGATCGTCGCCTGCGGCTGCGCGACGGAAAATTGTGGGAGGAGCAATGATCTGGCGCTGGTTCTGGCGCGAGTGGCGTTCGCCCTCGCTGCTGATTGTCTGGCTGGCCCTGACGCTGGCGGTGGCCTGCGTGCTGGCGCTGGGATCAATCAGCGATCGCATGGAAAAAGGGCTGAATCAGCAGAGCCGTGATTTTATGGCCGGTGACCGCACGCTGCGCAGCACCGATGCTGCGCCTGAAGCCTGGCTGGAAAAGGCGCGGGAAACCGGCCTGACGGTCAGTCGTCAGCTCACCTTCATGACCATGACCTTTGCCGATCAGTCACCGCAGCTCGCCTCGGTGAAAGCAGTGGATGACCGTTACCCGATGTTTGGCACGCTGCAGACGCAGCCGCCGGGGCTGCGACCCCAGGCAGGCACCGCGCTGGCGGCACCGCGCCTGATGGCGCTGCTGAATCTGAAAGTAGGCGATACGCTGGAAGTCGGCGATACCCAGCTGCGCATCAGCGGGGAGGTCATCCAGGAGCCGGATGGCGGCTTTAACCCGTTCGAGCTGGCACCGCGTCTGCTGATCAATCTGGCGGATGCTGGCAAAACCGGTGCGATTCAGCCGGGCAGCCGTATTACGTGGCGCTATAAATTCTCCGGTAATCCCGAACAGCTGACCCGCTATGACCGCTGGATTGAACCGCAGCTGAAGGCGGACCAGCGCTGGATCAGCGTGGAGAACTCGGAGGATGCGCTGGGCCGTTCGATGCAGCGCGCGCAGCAGTTCCTGCTGCTCTCGGCCTTACTGACCCTGATGCTGGCGATTGCGGCTGTGGCGGTTGCCATGAGTCACTACTGTCGCAGCCGTTACGATCTGGTGGCGGTGCTGAAAACCCTGGGTGCGACGCAGGGTGCGTTGCAGCGGTTGATCATCGGCCAGTGGCTGGCGGTGCTGCTGCTGGCGGCGATTGCCGGAGGCATTGTGGGGCAGGGCGTGGAAGCGATCCTGATGGCGATGCTGAAGCCAGTGCTGCCAGCCAGCTTACCGGCGGCCAGCGTCTGGCCGTGGATCTGGGCGGTGGGGTCGCTGTTTGTCATTTCGCTGCTGGTGGGTCTGCGTCCCTATCGTCTGCTGCTGGCAACCCAGCCGCTGCGGGTGCTGCGGCGCGATGTGGTGGCAAATCTCTGGCCGCTGAAGTTCTATATCCCGGTGATGATCGCGTTAGTCGTCACGCTGTTAGCGCTGCTGGTCGGCGGCAGTAAAATGCTCTGGGCGCTGCTGGCGGGTGTGGTGGTGCTGGCGGGATTACTGGCGTTACTCGGCTGGGGAACCCTGTTGCTGCTGCATCGGCTGGTGGTGCGCAATCTGGCGCTGCGACTGGCGATCAACCGGCTGCTGCGCCAGCCCGGTATGACGCTGAGCCAGCTCGCGGCCTTTTCGCTGTCGTTTATGCTGCTGGCGCTGTTGCTGGTGATGCGCGGCGATCTGCTGGATCGCTGGCAGCAGCAGTTACCGGCAGACAGCCCGAATTTCTTCCTGCTCAATATGACGGCGGATCAGGTGCCGCAGGTGCGCGATTTCCTGCAAGCGCACCAGATCAAACCCGAAACTTTCTATCCGATTGCGCGGGTGCGGCTCAGTGAACTCAACGGTAAACCAGCCGATCCGAAACTGGATAATGCCCTGAATCGCGAACTCAACCTGACAGAGCTGGCCGAGCGCCCGGATCACAATCCGCTTGTGGCAGGCAACTGGCCGCCCAAAGCGGGTGAAGTATCGATGGAGGTGGAGCTGGCGGATCGGCTGGGGTTGAAACCTGGTGATACCCTGACGTTCGACGGCGATACGCAGACCTTCAGCGCCCGTATTACCAGTCTGCGTAAAGTGGACTGGGAAAGCCTGAAGCCGAATTTCTTCTTTATCTTCCCGCCAGGTGCGCTCGACAGCCAGCCGCAGACCTGGCTCACCAGCTTCCGTATGGAGGCGAATCCTGTTCTGCTGGCGCAGCTGAACCGTGCTTTTCCGGCGCTGAGTCTGCTGGATATCGGCAGCATTATGCGGCAGATCGGTCAGGTACTGACGCAGGTCAGCCAGGCGCTGGAGATCATGGTGGTGCTGGTCACCGCCTGCGGTGTGCTGCTGCTGCTGGCGCAGATTCAGGTCGGGATGCGCCAGCGCCGGCAGGAGCTGGTGGTCTATCGCACGCTGGGTGCCGGCAAACGCCTGCTGCGCACCACGCTGTGGTGTGAGTTCGCGCTGCTTGGCGTGGTCTCTGGCGTGGCGGCCGCGATGGGGGCAGAAGCGGCGCTGTGGGGATTACAGACGAAGATTTTCGACTTTCCATGGCAGCCTGACTGGACACTGTGGCTGGCATTGCCGTTGTGTGGCGCGCTACTGCTGTCGCTGTGCGGCGGCTGGCTGGGGATCCGGTTACTGAAAGGAAAGGCGCTGTTCAGGAAGTTTGATGCGGCGTAAAGCAGGGCTGGAATAAGGCGGCACCAGGCCGCCTTTGACCATTATCCAGACGCACCCGGAACCCGCAAGCGGGTTACGGGAAACTACAGCTTTTCAACGGCCCAGGCGATACCGCTGGCGTACTCTTCCGGTAGCTGAGGCACCAGCGCATTCAGCGCCGCTTTCAGCCGCTCTGCATCGCTGTCGGTCAGATTGAGGTGGCCCACTTTACGACCCGGGCGCACCTCTTTGTCATACCAGTGCAGATGCACCAGCGGCTGTTGCAGCCAGCTGAGATTCACGGCAGTGCCGATCAGATTGACCATCACCGACGGCGCAAACACCACCGGCTGCGGCAATGCCAGGCCCAGAATGGCGCGCAGATGCAGCTCAAACTGGCTGATAGACGCGCCGTTCTGCGTCCAGTGGCCACTGTTGTGCACACGCGGTGCCAGCTCATTGATCAGCAACCCGGCTGGCGTCACAAAACACTCCATCGCCATTACGCCAACGTAATTCAGCGCCTGCATGATCGCGCTCAGCATCGTTTCGGCCTGCTGCTGTTGTGCCGGATCCGCCTGCGGCTGTGCCACGCTGGTACGCAGAATGCCGTCCTGATGCAGGTTATGCGTCAGCGGATAGAACACGACCTTGCCATCGTGACCGCGTGCGCCGACCAGTGACACTTCACCGGAAAAGTTGATGCCCTGCTCAACGATACAGTCGCCATAGCACGCATCCGGCAACTGGTGCGTTTCATCAGCGCGCAGACGCCACTGACCCCGCCCGTCATAACCGCCGGTGCGGCTTTTCACAATGGCCAGCTCGCCCAGTGAATCAAACACCGCTGGCCATTCGCTTTTGTCCGCCAGCAACTGCCACGGCGCGGTAGCAAGCCCCAGTTGATCCAGTAGCTGTTTCTGCGTCAGGCGATCGGCCAGACGTGGGAAAATATCACGATTAACAAAAGCCGGATGGCTCGCCAGTTCACGCGTCAGCGCGGTCTCTGGCCAGCGTTCGATTTCGGCGGTGATCACGCTATCGGCGATCGGCAGGGCGGCAGGATCGGCGTCCAGGCCTACCGGATAGACCGCAATGCCCAGTGGTTCACCCGCCTGACGCAGCATACGACCTAACTGGCCGTTGCCCAGTATGCAAACCGGCTTCATGCATCCACCCGCGGATCGGGATGGTTCAGCACCTCATCGGTCTGAGTCTGACGCCAGGTATTCAGGCGTGACGCCAGCGCACTGTCATGCAGTGCCAGAATCTGCGCGCCCAGCAGGGCGGCATTCGCCGCACCCGCTTTACCAATTGCCAGCGTACCAACCGGAATACCGCGCGGCATCTGCACAATCGAATAGAGGCTATCGACGCCGCTCAGTGCCGCACTCTGCACCGGCACACCCAGCACCGGCACCAGGGTTTTTGCTGCCAGCATTCCCGGCAGATGCGCCGCGCCACCTGCGCCGGCAATAATCACCTGATAGCCGTTGTCTGCTGCCGTTTCGGCGAAGCTGAACAGTTTATCCGGGGTGCGATGCGCAGAGACCACTTCAACATGAAAAGAGACGTCCAGGCTGGAAAGGATTTCAGCGGCGAACTGCATGGTGGCCCAGTCACTTCTGGAACCCATAACAATGGCGATGCGGGCCGGGGCGTTGGATGACATGCGGTCAACTCCTGTGAATAAACAAACAGACCTGGCCGGGCGGACAGGTTTTGAAGGGCACCGAGAATAGCATGACAACGACGCAAGGAAAACGGTTGCGTCGGCCAGATTTCGTGGATTTAACCGGCGATCAGAAGTCGAAATGGATAAGCTGAATGCCGCTGGCGTCGAGCTGAATCATTGAGCCACGGCTGTGCCAGGCACCCAGCACCGCGCGCTGCGCCCTTTCACCTTTTAAGCTCAGCGTATGGATTGCCGGGCGATGGGTGTGGCCGTGGATCAGCAGCGGCACCTGCTGGCGCAGCATCGCGGCGGCCACGGCATCCTGGTTCACATCCATGATGGTCTGGGATTTGTGCTGGTTGGCCTGTTTACTGTCGGCGCGCATCCGGGCGGCGATGCGTTTACGTATCCACAACGGCAGCGCCAGGAACAGTCGCTGGATCCACGGATTGTGTACTTTGGCTCGAAAACGCAGATAACCCGCGTCGTCCGTACAGAGCGTATCGCCGTGCATGATCAGCAGCCGATGGCTGTAGAGCGTCAGCACCTGCTCTTCCGGCAGCAGCGTCATGCCGCTGGCACGCGCAAAGCGTCGGCCAATCAGGAAGTCGCGATTGCCATGAATGAAGTAAACCGGAACCGGCAGGGCGCGCAGGGCGCTGGCAATCTGTTGATGCAGAGGATTGGGGTCATCGTCGCCAATCCAGGCTTCAAACAGATCGCCGAGAATATAGAGCGCGTCGCAGTGGGGCGCTTCGCGCTGTAAAAAATGCAGAAAACCGGCGGTAATCGCCGGTTCTTCCTGACACAGATGGAGATCTGCGATAAACAGCGTGCGGGACATTACTCGCTGACGGTCACTTTCTGGATAATGACGTCATCTTTTGGCACATCCTGATGCATGCCGCTGCGGCCGGTAGAAACGCCTTTGATCTTCTCGACCACGTCCATGCCTTCAACCACTTCAGCGAATACGCAGTAGCCCCAGCCCTGAACGCTTTCGTCACGGAAGTTCAGGAAGTCATTGTCAGCCACGTTGATGAAGAACTGTGCGGTCGCAGAGTGCGGCGCAGAGGTACGTGCCATTGCCAGCGTACCTTTGGTGTTTTTCAGGCCGTTGTTTGCTTCGTTCTGGATTTCATCTTTGGTAGCTTTCTGCTTCATGCCCGGCTCGAAGCCGCCGCCCTGAATCATAAAGCCGTTGATGACACGGTGGAAAATGGTGTTGTCGTAAAAACCTTCACGGCAGTAATCCAGGAAGTTCTGTACGGTTGCCGGCGCTTTATCATCGAAAGTTTTGATTACGATATCGCCATGGTTCGTCTGGAAAGTTACCATTTTTGTTGTCCTGTAAAGGTTGTGATCAGTTGCCGGGATCGCGCTGTTAGCTTGCGTACCCCTTTTAGTCGACCGTTCTTATATCATAATTTCCAATGACGCGTCAGCAGCACGGCGCAGTTGGCTTGCTTTGCGTCGCGCGAGCGATAAAAATACGGCACAATGTCTGGATACTTAAAAGTGTCAACCACACGCGAAAACGGAACCGTTCAATGCTTAAGATTTATAACACCCTGAGTCGACAGAAAGAGGAATTCAAACCCATTCATGCCGGTAAAATCGGGATGTATGTTTGCGGCATCACGGTGTATGACCTCTGTCACATTGGTCATGGGCGGACGTTCGTGGCGTTTGACGTGGTGGCGCGCTACCTGCGCTACCTCGGTTATCAGCTTAACTATGTACGTAACATCACCGACATTGATGACAAAATCATCAAACGTGCCAATGAAAACGGTGAGAGCATCGAAACCCTGACCAACCGTATGATCGGCGAGATGCACAACGACTTCGCCGCGCTGGGAATTCTGCCACCTGATGAGGAGCCGCGTGCAACCCGTCATATCGCTGAAATCATTGAACTGGTAGAGACGCTGATCGCCCGCAATCACGCCTATGTGGCAGACAACGGTGACGTAATGTTTGATGTGCTGAGCGACACCGATTATGGCGCGCTGTCGCGTCAGGATCTGGAGCAGCTGCAGGCGGGCGCGCGGGTTGAAGTCGCGGACGTGAAGCGCAATCCGATGGACTTCGTGCTGTGGAAAATGTCTAAAGCAGATGAGCCAGCCTGGTCATCGCCGTGGGGCAATGGCCGTCCTGGCTGGCACATCGAGTGCTCGGCGATGAACTGCAAACAGCTGGGCACCCATTTCGATATCCACGGCGGCGGTTCAGACCTGATGTTCCCGCACCATGAAAATGAAATCGCCCAGTCGAGCTGCGCTCATGACGGTCCTTATGTTAACTACTGGATGCACTCCGGCATGGTGATGGTGGATCGCGAGAAGATGTCTAAATCGCTCGGCAACTTCTTCACCGTACGAGACGTGCTGCAACATTATGATGCGGAGACGGTGCGTTACTTCCTGATGTCCGGTCACTATCGCAGCCAGCTTAACTACGGCGAAGATAACCTGAATCAGGCGCGTGCGGCGCTGGAGCGCCTTTATACGGCGCTGCGTCACACCGACAGCAGCGTGCCAGCCTGCGGCGGCGAAGCGTTTGAAGCGCGTTTCCGCAGCGCGATGGATGATGACTTCAACACTCCGGAAGCCTACTCGGTGCTGTTCGATATGGCGCGTGAAGTGAACCGCCTGAAAAGCGAAGACGGCGCGTCAGCGCATGGTCTGGCGTCGAAGCTGCGCGAGATGGCTAACGTGCTGGGTATTCTGCAGCAGGATCCTGAGCTGTTCCTGCAAAGCGGCGCTCAGGTCAATGACGAAGAAGTTGCCGAGATTGAGCATTGGGTGAAAGCCCGTGCTGATGCGCGTGCCGCGAAAGCCTGGGCGGAAGCGGACATCGCGCGCGACAAGCTTAACGCGCTGGGGGTCATCGTTGAGGATGGACCACAGGGCTCCAGCTGGCGTCGAAAATAAACCGGAGAGGGCGAGCAATCGCCCTTTTTTATTATGGCGATTGAACAGATTCAGATCCGCGGCTTCCGCTCAATACGTAACCTGACGCTGTCACTGCAGCAACTGAATGTGGTGAGCGGTCCCAACGGCTGCGGTAAATCCAACCTCTACAAAGCGGTGCGGTTGCTGCACGAAGCGGCCAGCGGTCGTCTGGCGCTGGCACTGGCTGATGAAGGCGGCATTCAGAAAGCGATGTGGGCGGGCGGATTGCGGCGTGGCGATCGCCGCCATGATCCAAAGCGGCTGGAGCTGGCCGTGGTGATGGATGATATGGATTACCAGCTGGAGATTGGCTTTCCCGAGCCGCTGTCGACCAGCCTGTTCAACCTCGATCCGCTGGTGAAGCAGGAGCGGCTCTGGCTCAGCGGCCAGCGTCGTCGTCTTTCTGCCTGCATCATGCAGCGCGAAAATCAGACTGCTTTTCTGCACAACGTTGAAGGGGATCGCGTCGCTTATCCGGCGGTGCTGCATCCGGAAGAATCACTGTTTGGTCAGCTGGGTGAACCCCATCTCTACCCGGAGCTGTCGCAGTTACGCGAGCGGCTGCAGCAGTGGCGCTTCTACCATGAGTTCGCCGTCTGGCCTGGCTCACCGATACGTGCGCCGCAGATAGGCGTGCGAGCGCCGGTGCTGAGCCATGATGGCAGCAATCTGGCGGCGGCGTGGGCGACCATCATGGAACGTGGTCATTCAGAGCTGTTGTCTGAGGTGATGGCACAGGCGTTTCCCGACAGCCAGTTTGACGTCGAAGTGCAGAATGGCCGCTTTCAGATGCTGATGTCCCGCCACGGCATTCTGCGCCCGCTGGAGAGCGCAGAGTTTTCAGATGGCACGCTGCGGTTTCTCTGTCTGGTTGTGGCGCTGCTCAGTCCGCGTCCACCGGCCTTTATGGCACTCAATGAGCCGGAGAACAGTCTGCATGAAGATCTGTTGCCTGCGCTGGCGCGCTTAATCGCCGAAGCCAGCGAGTACAGTCAGCTCTGGATCACCAGCCATTCACCCCGGCTTGCAACGCTGATTGCGCAGCATAGGGCGGTGAATCATATTGCACTGGAACAGCGGGAAGGGGAGACGCGTGTGGCGGGGGATGAACTGCTGTAACAGCGTCCCCGCAGGGACGCCTGAAAATTACTCAACGACAGTGATGCGGAAACCGGCAAATTCCACGGTCTGACCGGCAACGATCTTGCAGCGCTTGCGGGTCTCTACCGCGCCATTGACCTTCACTTCACCCTCGGCAATCACGACTTTCGCCTGTGCGCCGCTCTGAACCCAGCCTTCCAGCTTCAGCAGGTCACACAGATCGACGTGCGGGAATTTACCCAGTGAAAAACTTGCCATTTATACACCCTCTTTATCGTGAAACTCTTCGCACGCCTGCAGCGTATTTTGAATCAGTGTTGCGACTGTCATCGGTCCGACACCGCCCGGTACCGGGGTAATGTAAGAAGCGCGCTCTGATGCGCTGTCAAAATCAACGTCGCCCACCACTTTGCCGCTGTCCAGACGGTTAATGCCCACGTCGATAACGATGGCACCCGGTTTAATCCAGTCGCCCGGAATAAAGCCTGGCTTGCCCACCGCAACGACCAGCAGATCGGCATGCTCAACGTGATGGCGCAGATCTTTGGTAAAGCGATGGGTCACGGTAGTAGTGCAGCCTGCGAGCAGCAGCTCCATGCTCATCGGACGACCGACGATGTTGGACGCCCCGACCACCACAGCGTTCAGGCCATAGGTGTCAATGTTGTAGCGTTCAAGCAGCGTCACGATACCGCGTGGCGTGCAGGGACGCAGGGTTGGCGCACGCTGACACAGGCGACCGACGTTATAAGGGTGGAAGCCATCCACATCTTTATCCGGCGTGATGCGCTCCAGCACCTTCACATTATCGATGCCCGCTGGCAGCGGCAGCTGCACCAGGATGCCATCGATTTCAGCGTCCTGATTGAGCTTATCGATCAGCTCCAGCAGCTCAGCTTCGCGGGTGGTGGCAGGCAGATCGTAAGAGCGGGAGTGGAAACCGACCTCTTCACAGGCGCGGCGTTTGCTGGCCACATAGATCTGCGATGCCGGGTTTTCACCCACCAGAACCACAGCCAGACCTGGCGCACGTTTTCCGGCGGCCAGACGCTGCTTTACTTTTTCCGCAACCTCAACGCGCACCTGCTGCGCAATCGTTTTACCGTCAATAATTTTTGCTGCCATCAGAGAGGAAATCCACTGTGTTGTATTGAATCGGGGAAGAGGGCTATTTTGTCAGAAGCGCGGCGCGCTGTCAGTCACAGTTTCAGCCGCGTATGTGCTTTCCGGCTTTTTCGTCGCGACGAGTGCCTGCCTCCATGCGTATGATATCTGCAGGACAATCCGGGGACGATGTAATGATTTGGATAATGCTTGCTACTCTGGCGGTGGTGTTTGTCGCTGGATTTCAGCTGCTCACCGCTGGCTCGCGCCACGCCGCTCAGCGGCTCAGCAAACGGCTGCAGCTGCCACCGGTACAGGTGGAATCAATGATCTCTATGATGGGGAAAGAGGCGGCGAAAGAGTTTACCGACTATCTCAGCAGGGATAATGAAACGCACCTGCATAACGGCGCAGCGGTACTGCTGATCTGGCAGGTGTTGATTGTTGACGGCAGCGAAGAGAACAGCCAGCGCTGGCATGCGATTCTCAGTCGTGCCGGTTTTCCACCGCTTATCAGCCGCCAGCAGTTGCTGCTCGCGCTGGGCTTTCTGCGCCAGCTGGAGCCGGACAGCCAGGAGCTGCACGCACTTCGTGAGCAATACAATGCGCGTTTCACATCACAAGGGATTGAGCTGGAAGGAGAATTTTCCGGCACCAGTAAACTCGTGTCGCTCAGCGAATGGCGCAGGCGTCACTGACGCTAATTGGTTATTACCGCAGCACTTCGCTGCGGTGAAACGGCAAAAACGTTGACGTACCCGCTTCCCGACGTATAATCCGTGCCATCTCCATGCGCCCTTAGCTCAGTTGGATAGAGCACCGGCCTTCTAAGCCGTAGGTCACAGGTTCGAATCCTGTAGGGCGTACCAATTCCTTCAATGACTTACGCCTGCTTCAATCCTGCCTGATTATTTCCTTGTGTCGTATTTGTGTCGTTCTCACCTAAAAGTGAGTCAATTTTGCGCGCATGCTCAGTCAGATGGTTAGGCGCCAGATGTGCATACCGGCGCACCATTTCAATGCTTTCCCATCCCCCATTTCCTGCAGCGCAGATAATGGAGCGCCAGCCTGAATTAACCTCCTCAACTACCCGTGCCACAAACCGGCAATGCGAAAATATTTAGAATTGATCGATTTGGCGGAAAATCACCTCCCTTTTAACGCTCCGACAGCCTGCTAAATCTGTACATAATCTACTTGCCCACTTTCTGTTCTCTTACCACTATTTCGAAATGGTTTTGACCGAATTTTTCACCCTTAGCATTAATAAAGTAAGCATCAATCCGCACCGGCATGAGGTTAGCGGGTGTGATTTCAGGTTCGGTTATCTTCTCAGCGGAATCAGCCATGATAGTAAGATTCTGCCTGCCCTGATTCAGGATGCGTTTTCCCTGTGTGACTTTCCATACCAGCACGCTTTTCGCTTTTTGTTCAGGCAGATCATTAATCGCCCACAGGCTGATTTTGCCGGGTTCACCTGGATGCCAGTCAAGGCTGGCGGGTGCAATTGAGGCCAGCACCGGCTGATAGGCCCGCTGGAGCGCATAGTATCCCTGCTTAGGCTGCCGGAGATAGTCAACGACGCCCCAGTTTATGGAGGGCCAGGTCTCAACAAACATAAACTGAAAGAGTGCGGTTACCGGTTGGTATTTCTGCCGCCGATAGCTCTCCGCTGCCATCGCGACCAGCTGCGCCTGATAGGTCTGGGTATTTCTGATGAATGCCTGCAGGTTCTCGCCACGCGGGATCCCGGCATTCTGAAACGTCTGAATGGGCTGAAAGTTATGATATTTCCAGCTCACCCATTTGGGATCGCCAGGCTTCGTCGTGGCAGGCCACAGGTCATGCGCGGGAATGATCGTTTTGAGCGTTGAGAGACGCGGTAGCGCCTGTGCACCAAATTCAGTAATGGTGGCCGTTTTAGCGGGCTCCAGCAGATTTTTCAGCGAGCCAAAATACCATCCTGCCCAGTAGTGCTCTTCCACTGCGGAGAAGGGATGGACAATGCGACTGTGATCGCTGGCGAGCGTATCCGCTACGCGCTGAGTGAGATGACGGTTCATTTCGGGATGCCAGTCAGGAAAACGTTTTTTCATCCAGGGCGAGTTAAACGGAGGCTCGTTCTGACCACCCCAGACCACGATTGACGGTGAGTTTCCAAATTGCTCAATCATCTCTCTGGTCTGCCTGACCGCATTGTCAGCGAATTCATCACTGTCGTTATATCCCCATTGTAGTGGCACATCCTGCCAGATAAGCAGACCTGTCTCATCAGCCGCACTGTAAAGGGAGCGATTGGCAACGTGACCATGTACCCTGATCGCATTAGCGTTCATTTTTTCTGCCAGCAAAAAATCGCGTAAATAACGTTGCCGGTTCATGGTGCTGAGCCACGGAGAGCCGATGTAGTTGGTACCACGAATAAAGACCCGCTGTCCGTTAATCAGCCAGCCGCGATTTCCAGGCTGTTCAATGACCTGACGTAAACCCGTTTTGCTGTTACGGCGATCAAGGGTGCCCTGATCGTCGCGAAGTGTTGCGGTGACCTGATAAAGATGGGGATGCCCATACCCTTTGGGCCACCAGAGTTGTGCATCAGGCATCGGTAAGGTTACTGTCAGGCGCTCACCAGCATTATCATTTGCTTTCAATGTTACAGCGTGCTGTAGCTGGAAGGATTTACCTGAAAAGTTCGCCGGGCGGGCATTAAGCGTCAGCGTGACCTGCTGAGTGCGGGTCGAACGATAGACAATGTCAGCCTGCAACTGTGGATGGAGAAGGCCCTCAGACCAGTCTGGCCTAAGAATCAGATTATCAATCGCCGCGCCACGGCTGATGCGTAGCCTGACAGGTGCCCAGATTCCGCCTGAGTTGGCATCCTGTCCCTGCGGCGACCATGCACCGCCCGGGCGCGAATCATGCTGATTCAGAATTCCTTTCATCAGATTTTTACGTAATGGCCAGCCACCCTGCGCATCTTCAAGCGGACTGTCCACCTTTACCGCCAGCCGGTTATGGGTTCGGAGGTGCGAAGTAATATCAACGGCAAAACGTTGAAAATAGCCTTCATGTCGCAGCTGATGCTGACCGTTGAGCCAGATATCGGCAAAATAGTCGACGCCATCAAATTCCAGCGTGGCCATCTGATCCGCATCCAGCGGCGGCAGTGAAAATTCGGTCCGGTACCAGAGTGCGCCCTGATGATCGAGACCGGCGCTGTACCAGTTAGCCGGAACCGGCAACGTACGCCAGGTTTTATCACTGCCATGCCAGCCGGCAAACGCATTGTTATTTCCGTCGCTGACCCGCCATTCTCCGGCCAGTGACCAGCTGACAGGTGTGGACGGTGAGGCGGCATGCAGGGAACAGGAGAACAGGACCAGCAGGAAAATTATATGTCTGATCATAATGCCTCCTGCAGATCCTGTAGCCGACGCTGCACAGCTTCCGCTTTCTGCGTCAGTGCAGATTGCGACGCGCCGATATCCGGCAAGACACCCTGTCGGGCGGCGTCTTCCATCTCCTGTAAAAATCTGACCAGTTCATTAAAGCCAAAAGTGGCCGCTTCTCCACGGATTTTATGCGCCAGCCTTCTGATGCGTTCAGGATCCTGGTCAGACAGCGCGTTTTTCAGCTGGCTGATGACGTCCGGCAGCGATGATGCAAACAGGTTCAATAACTCCGATAACAGCGCATCATCAATTCCCAGCTGTGTGGCAAGCGACTGTCGATCGGGCGACAGTTCTGCATCTGTGACGCCAGGCTGTACAGGCAATGCCATGACCCGTCCAATCTCAGCATGCAGCGTTTCCTGACTGACGGGTTTAGCAATGTAACCATCGAAGCCATGTTCCAGACAGAATTCTTTATCACCTTTCATGGCATGTGCTGTCATCGCGATAATACGCTGATGTGGGAAACGTGGATTATTCTCTTCACGCTGGCGGATTAAACGGGTCGCATGCTCCCCATCCATTTCAGGCATCTGCAAATCCATCAGGATGAGATCCCACTGATGACTATCCAGTAGCTGCAGCGCCTCCAGACCATTATTCGCTATCGAAAACTGATGCCCGAGGCGGGTCAGGAAATGGGTGGCCAGCTTCTGGTTGACCAGATTATCTTCAGCAAGTAACACTCTGAGCGATTGGTTTACGATACTGGCGGCAGGTAACGGCGCGGCTGGCTGAGCAGGAGAGGAATAGGGCTGCAGTCGCATCGCTTCCAGAATAGTTTCATACAGTTCACGCTGATCGATCGGTTTACTAAGAAAGTGGTTAATCCCGATTCGCTTCAGCTGTTCAGCATTCATTGTCCGGCTCATGGAACTGAGCATGATGATCTGACTGTTTGCCAGTTCCGGCATCGATTTGATTTCCCTTGCCAGCGTTACGCCATCTTTTTCCGGCATTTGGGCATCAAGCAGGATCAGCGGAAAGTCAGAATCGTGCATCACTATCTTCAGGGCGTTATCGGCACTATCGGTCAGTACCGGGTTCAAGCCCATGTTGCGAAGCATGTCACTCATCAGATGACGATTCGTGGCATTATCATCCACCACCAGGACTGCCACGCTGGCCAGACGCGGCGACATTTTCAGCATCTCATGCGTTTTTTGCTCAGGCAGTGCCAGTGAAAAGCTAAAGGTACTACCTTGTTCAGGAGCGCTCTCTACCGCCAGCTCCCCACCCAGTCGTTCAACCAGCCGCGCGGAGATCGTTAAGCCCAGCCCTGTGCCACCATATTTTCGGGTGGTTGACGTATCGGCCTGACTGAAAGATTCAAAAATAAGCTGCTGCTTATTCAGTGGGATGCCAATGCCGGTATCACGAACCTGAAAGCGTAATCGCTGAGGCTGCTGTTCCACTCTCAACGACAGTTCCACTTCACCCTCATGGGTAAATTTCAGGGCATTGCTTGCCAGATTAGTTAACACCTGGCGCAGTCTGACCGTATCCGCCAGAAACATGACGGGGACATCGGGTGCCACATTAACCAGTAATTCAATATTTTTTTCTGATGCAGCGGGCATCAGCGGACGCATAACAGAGTGCAGGAACGGCCGGACTTCAAACTCTTCTTCATCCAGTTCGATCTTACCTGCCTCAATTTTGGAGTAGTCGAGGATATCGTTAATGATGCGTAATAGCGTATGCGCAGAATGGTAAACCAGGGTCATATACTCCCGCTGCTCCTCGCTGAGATGTGTATCAAGGCAGAGCTGGGTCATGCCGAGGATACCATTCATCGGAGTGCGAATTTCATGACTCATATTTGCCAGAAAGGCACTTTTGGCGTCGTTAGCGGCACGTGCCGCTGCGACCGCCTCAAGCGAGAGCTGCTCAGCTTCTTTGCGCCGGGTGATATCCTGAAGTGTGCCAATAACACGCGCGGTACTTCCGTCGACGGTGACACTGGCGACCTGGCCGGAGAGCAGCATCCAGCGATAATCGCCATCCCGGTGAAGCAGACGGACCTCATGTTCAAACACGGGCAACTGCGCGTTGCTGGCGCTGACGAGCAGTTTCTGCAGGGGTTCGCGGTCGTCAGGATGAAGTAAGGTATCGAGGAAGCTGGCGCTGTAATGCCAGGTTTCGCGCGGATAGCCCAGCATATTCAGCAACGCATCGTTAATCTGTAGCAGGTCGTTGTCCTGCTGCCAGTCCCAGATGCCGATTTGCGTCGTTTCAGCGGCCAGCAGAAAATCTTCATGGAGCTGTTGACGGGATGCTTTAATAGTTTCGAATCCGGTCATATCGACATGCAGACTTACGATGCCGCCTTCAGGCGTCCTGTTCTGCTGAACAAACACGTTGCGGTTACCGATGCGCCGCATCTCGCTATGATTATCAAGGCGGCAGCGGTTGACCAGATTATCGACCATCGCCTGACGGGACTGACCGTTCTCGGTCATATAGACCGACGCGATAAAAAATTCAGCCAGTTGCGTCAGGCTCATCCCCAGATAGAGGTGCGCTTCCATCCCAGGATAGAAGCGAAGAACCTGTTGATTAAAGGCGATAAGATGTTCCTGATTGTCATACATCAGAACGGCAGCACGCAGCGAATCAAGTGCCTGTGGTAAATGTCCTGCTGACATATGACCTCCTCATTGTATGGATTCTGATTGCACAAGGTTTGCCCGCGACAGACAGTTGCCTGGCATCCGGAAGGTGTCTTCAAGCTGACGGGAAAAGAAACTTCTGGTTGATACCTGACCTTGTGTCAGCAGCGGTTCACCGTGCGTTTTGAAGAGCAGGGCTTCAAGCACCAGGGCATTGGTCGATAAGGTAATAGCCCGATTGTAATCGCCGGTAAATTCGTTACGCCCTTCAAACCAGCCGCGCTGAGCATCGTATTGCAGACGCGTAGTTTTCATTAACGCATCAGTGAAAGGCGTCTCCCACAAGGCCCACAAGCCAAATACGGCTCGCGTAGAGACCTGCGCCAGCCGGGGTATCCATTTACCATCATCTGCCAGTGTGTTCCATGCATAGCCATTGGCAAAAATGGTGTCATTGACATGCCAGGGGGGAGCGGAAAGAGTGTAATCGCTGCGCGCGGTGAGAATACGATCCTGTTGCCAGCGCATCTCCTGTACCCGATAGACCTGGCTGGCGCGGTGGCGTAAAACATTATTGGTATCACGATCTGCACCGGGTAAGTTCCAGCCATATTCGATACCGCTGAGCACGTAGGGCAGGGTCGTGATGGTGCCAGGTGTCCATGTGGTGCGCGGGTCGCGGGCATCAACATCCAGTGCCATGCCAAAAATGATCACATGCTGAGCAGGAGGCTGAAGCGAGAGCTGGTTAGCAATCCCCCACAGCCCGAATCCGGCCGCGCTATATTCACTGTCACCAAGCCGTCCTTCTGCTCGCCGGGTTAATCTCTGCTCCTGCATTTGTCCGGCATACAGTTGTCCCTGTTTATCAACGATCTGACAAAAATCCCAGCGCAGTATCACCCGTTCAAGATATTCACTGTATTCAGGATAAAAGGCAGAAACGATGCGCAGGGCCATCATCAGACGCGCAATGTCTTTCGCAGACCAGCCAATCACCTCTGGCTGATTAGCGTAACCGACCATGGTCAGGTTACGGGTGTTGTAGAGCAGGTTAGGCAGTTTTGCTGAGGTCAATGGCAGGCGGTTCAGACTGCCCAGCAGCGGCGTTAATCGTTCATCAAACTGCTGGTCATCGATCAATCTGAGCTGATGCGCAGCGGTCAGGGCAATGAGCGTATCGCCGATCTGCCAGAGGCTGGAGACAGGCCGCTTATCACTGCCATTCACCAGACCAGACTCCGTCTGACGATTATTTTCAAAATAGCGCCAGGCGACGTTTGCCCACTGCTGCTCTTCTGGCGTCAGCGCACCCAGTCGGGCGCTGGTATGCCAGCCGCCTTTGGTTAACCAGTTCCAGCCCGCGCCATGATCGCGCGTAAGCAGCCACCCGATAGCCGTAATGATGATGATCAGCAGTAAAACAACGGACCGGCTTACTGTTTTAAGCATGAGGTTGCTACCGGTGGTAATTTAACGGGCGCAAGGCTATTACAGTCCGGGCATTTGCAGGCCTGACAGGCTGGCGCATTACGCACGGCTGTTCCGGATTGCTCACACCAGTTTTTGATGCCCGGCGTCAGAGCAAGAAAAGGCCGGTTGCGGCGAGTGTTATTTTCCTCAAAAACGTCGACCAGACGTTTTTCCCAAATTGACGGTGCATAGTTCTTATTGCGGGCGTCGTTGCTGTTAAAGCGCAGTAATTTTCCTTCTTTTTTGAACAGCAACGCCTCCAGCATGATGCCATTGTTGTTGGCGGTGAATTCTTTGATCGGACCGTCACCGTTTTCATACAGCCCTTCATAGAAGCCTTTGTCCTGCTCTGAGGCATTTTCAATCGCATCCATCAGCCGGTCGGTATAGGGCGAATTCCAGAGTGCCCACATCCCAAGTGCCGCTTTAAGCGAGACGGCCGCAACGTTGGGGACGTACTGGCCTTTGTCGGTAATGGTATTCCAGTTAAAACCGTCGCTATATACCGTGTCGTAAACAAAGTAGGGGGATTTATCGAGTTGATGTTCGGAGCGCGCGGTCATGATCCCGGTAATCATGTAGCGGTTTTCCTGGGCCTGATAAACCCGATCGGCAAAGTTTTTCATCCAGGGATGAGAGTAATTATTGGGATGCTCTTCGCGATCGCTGCTTTCATCCCAGCCAAGCTCAAGACCATGCAACACGTAAGACTCAGAAACGACATAGTTGTGCTGGCTCGTCAGCCGCGGGTCGCGCGAATCATAGGGAACCAGCACACAATAGATATCGGCGAGGGCATAAGGTTCGGGACGCGCGGCTTTGCAGGTTGAAAACCCCCAGAGTTGATAGCCGGCTGCCGCATACTCTTCATAGCCCAGACGGCCTTCCTGCACATACTGAGTCTGTTTATTGCCGTCAATATAGGCACCATGAAGCGTGCCGCAATCATCGACTACGTGGGTGAAATCCCAGCCCAGCACCACGTTGTCAATATTGTTGGCATGTTCGGGGTAGCGCTCCTTAATAATTTTCAGCCATAGCAGCATGCGACCGATATCAATCGCTGAAAAGCCAATTTCGCCAGGTTTGTTCAGGTAGTTAACCTTCTGTCCGGTAATGGTGTTGTAAACTTTGTTGGGTACCTGATTCTGGAACAGCGATAACTTATTGAGGGTTGCCATAAACTGCAAAAAGCGTCGATCAAACTCCGCCTTATCAATAATCCCCAATTCCCGCGCAGCCGTTAAAGCTGCCAGATAGGAGCCGCTGTCCCACATCGTCGTTGACGGATATTTATTCACCGCATTGACTAAGCCAGTGGTGGGCTGATAGTTGGCGACAAAATATGACCAGGCTGTTTTTGCCACCTTCATTTCCCGATCAGTCAGCTCACCATGTCGGGTCTGGTAATCAGACGCCGGCAGGGTTACAGCCGCCTGTACACCCGAAACCATCACCATAAGAGCGACCAGCAGGAGCGTTAATCCCGATTGACGTAACCTAAGAAATCTCATTCTGATGTCACTCCTTGTTGCCTTTCAGCAGTTAGCGGTGTTGCCAGACAGCCAAGACACAACAGCTGACCGTGGGCGATATAAGAGAGGCTTTCCAGCACCATGGCATTAGTGTCGGCGTCAATACCTGAATGGATGGTGCCATCACTGTTGAAACCCGCTTTCCAGCCTTTGCCCGGTTCAATCATGGCGTGCATTTGCTGTAACAATGCTTCACTCCAGGCATTACGAAACAAGGCATACCAGGCAAAGGCGCTGCGGGTTGAGGTCAGTGCCTGGTCCGGCAGTGAGGCACGGTTCCTGTCTTCCTGCTGCTGAAGTGGCAGGGGCTGATTATTGGCAGGCTGGGCCATAAAGTCCGGCGCCTGTTCTGCATAATCGGTGCTGATTTGTCCGGCATCAGCGGGCATGCTGTTACGCGCCTGAAGAATGCGCATCAGCCGCCAGGTGATCTCGCCATTGCGGGCATCAAAACCCTGCTCCAGCCCGGTCAGTAAATAGGGCATGCTGACCAGTGATGGCTGCTGGCCCCACGGCGTGCGTAAGCCTTCATCAGGCACCGCAATACCGTCGATCTCAATCATCTTCATACCGTCAGGGGGCTGCGTCACGGCCAGGCCAGCAGCCGGGTTAATCATGCGCAGCATACTGCTGGCATAAAGCCGATAACCGTAACTGCTTCGTGGATCGTCAGTGGCTAATACCCAGCGGTTAACAGGCAGGCTGGCGCTTTGCGGCGTACTGCTTTGCAACAGATTTGTCAGCTGCCATTTTGTCAGCAACTGGTTAACAGCAACCGCATGCTGTGGGTAGCGCCAGAGCAAAATCTGCAATGGCATCAGTAAGCGACCCATATCAATTGCGGATGCCGTTTTAGGTTCTGCGGAAGGGATGGGCTGCAGCGTTTCACTCTGATAATAGGGGGCTGGCAGACCGGATGCGTTTAGTGGCAGGCTTTGCAAGGCGTCGATAGCTGATGTTATGCGATCGTCAAACTCGTCGGGCTTAATGATATTGAGCTGACGTGCCGCAATAACCGCCAGCAGATAACTGCCGGTACTCCACATGCTGAGCCAGGCACGATCGCTTTCTGCATTTGCCAGCCCATTAGGCTGGGTATTGTTAACGAAATATTGCCACGCGATACGGGCCCATACTGCCTCATCGAACGTCAGTTCACGGGAAGTGGGTAACGCCGGGAAGGTTTTGCTGAGCACAATGCCATCCGTCGTTTCCGTCCGCTTTGGCATCTGATGTTCGACCCATAACACAACGGCGAAACCGAGCAAAAAACCTGCCAGAATGGTGATATAGCTGCGGGCGCTATAAATACCGTTTCTCAGACTCATGGGGTTTCGCTCTCCTGGACAGCGGGTGGCGTCCACATCGCGGCCATGATCATTGGCATCATGGCGGCAATATTTACCGCACCCCAAAAGATGTTGATCACATAGCCTGACGGATCGTCAATATTACCGCGAGCAACCTGAATGCCGCCCCAGATCAGACCGGTCAGCGTAAGTATGACAATGGCTATTTGTGGTTTAACCAGATAAAGAAATCGCCCGGTCTGACGCTCTTTAGGCGTCACGTGGAATGTGATTTTTTCACCGCGCAGTACGGTGCTGAGCGCGCGCAGATTGACTGAGAAAAAGGAGAGATAGGACGATCGGCCATCCCAGGCGGAAATCCCCCAGGTACCAAACATAAAAGCCAGTTCAGAAATGATAAAAAAGGGCAGGAAGTGCAGATAAAACGGAGTGGAATAGGCCGATACCGGGGGAATACCGGTAAACAGATAGACGAGCGGTGAGATTAAAAAGACCGTATTCCAGATGCAGGCGAGATAAGACCAGAAGGTCGTGGCATACATCAGGGTCTGAGGCAGGCTCAGTTTAAACCGGCGCCGGCTAAAAATCCGATCGTGAAAAAGGATATCGAGCGAGCCTGCTGCATATTTAAAGCGCTGGATCATCCAGGTGAGAAGATCCTGTGGCGAAAGCATTTTAGACTCAATGCCAGGGTGCATCACTGACCGCCAGCGTCTGCCGCTATCACCGTGTAAAACAATCGACGTGTAAATATCCTCTGAAACGTGAAACTTATACGGCGTAAGCTCGGTATCGCTGATGATATGAGGACGCATGGCCATACTCAGCGCCGCACGGGTTTCTTCATCGCGAATATCACGGGTAAAACGCGAGACTTCCTCTTCTACCGTAAAGACATAACTGCGTAACGCAGCCTGCATCACCGCTTCACGGCGGTGAATGGAGGCTGCGCCGCAGCAGAAGGCCGCATTCGCCCAGTTGCGACGGCGCAAAATGACATCATAAAACATGCGTGGGTCGTTGAAAAAAGGATCGCTCCCTACAGTGAGACGACCAAAGATGCTCTCAATGAAACGGCCTGAAAGGTAGCCGACTTTTCCTGCCCGGCGGCGCAGCCACGCTGACAGCCGTTCGCCTTCCGGCAGATCGTAAAACCACTGCGGCGTCTGCACCCAGGCCACATTGGGATCGCGAAAATAGCCCAGGGTGTTTTGCAGCAGGGTGGGGAAAACGCGGGTGTCCGCATCACAAATGACCAGGAAATCGCCGTCAGTCTGTTCCATGCCATTACGGATATTGCCAGCCTTGAAACCGATGTTGTTGTTCCGACTGATATAGTTAACCGCTTCTTCTTCACACACGCCGCGCATTTCGGGCCGGCGACCGTCATCCAGTACGTGAATTTTGAAATCGAGCGAAGTCGGGTAGGTTATTTTCTTCGCATCCTGTATCGACAGGCGGACCAGTTCAGGATCTTCGGAGTAGGTTGCAATAAAAAGGTCGACCTTAAGCGGGCGAGATTCTTGCCATTCGTGCGGGTCAAGGCATTGATTAACCTCTTCCGGAGGGGGAGGACAAGCAGGATCCTTAACCTGCCAGATATTAATCGTAAACAGCAGGGTCCCCACCCAGGCAAACGTCTCCGCCAGCACCAGCGGAATGGCATACCACAGCGCATCATGATTCAGCGACTCCATCCAGCGCCAGCGAATGTAGTTCCCACCCAGAATTAATCCGGCAACAGCCAGAACCTGCCAGGTCCGTTCAACCCATTTTGGCGTATGCAGCGGAGGAGGCGGCTGACGATTCTCAAAGCGCGAAAAGTATTGATCCATTGGCAACCTATCGATTATCCCAGAAAAACAGCTGACCTTTTCACCTGATAAAATAGTAAGAATTTAAAATGTTAATGCTTAAGTGTTTGTTAATTTTAATAATGAGTTGATATCAATACACAATGAGATTCATGAGCAGTTCATTGAGAATTTTATGTATATGCAAATGATAGTTAACCTTTTTAAAGGTGAAGGATTATTTTTCCGGCGCGATTTTGATTTAAATAGCAACAGGGCTACACTTCCTCTTACAGGTTAATGCATCGTTTTGCTTATGGTTTTGTCTGTGTAACATTAAAAATGGTAATGCTTAATGGCCGACGCACTGCTGATGACTCGATCCTCCGACAGCCACTGGCAATCGTGGCGCTATACCGTACCGGGTCGCCGCGATCTGCGCATCGATATGCTGCGGGGCATTGCCCTGGTGATGATGGTGGTCGCGCATACCGAAATCCTGTCCGTAATAAATATCTTTACCTGGGAACGTTTCGGACTGACCACCGGGGCTGAGGGATTCGTGATCCTGTCGGGTTTTATGCTGGGCATGCTTAATCGTCAGCGCCTGCAAAAAGAGGCGTTACTGACCATAAGCTGGACGCTCTGGCGACGTGCGGGAAAAATCTATCTGGTCAATCTGGTTATCATCCTGCTGGTTATTGTTCTCAGTCGCCTGCCGGTGATTAATACGTTTGAAGTGACACATTTTGTCGATCGCTTTTCAGGCACTGCATGGGCGCTTTTCCCTTCAACACCGCAGATCAAAGAGACGTGGTTCAACATCATTCTTTATCTGCAGATCGGGCCGCATCAGACGCAGATTCTGGGGCTTTATATCTGTTTATTACTCGTCAGTCCGCTCTTCATGGCGCTGCTGAAGGGCGGCAGGGTGATGTGGCTCATTCTGTTTTCGCTGGCGGGTTATCTCAGCTATCACGTCTGGCCAGTCCGGCTGACGGTGGCAGAGTTTGAATTCGCTTTTCCCCTGCTAGCCTGGCAATTTATCTTTGTTCTGGGGATGTGTTGCGGCTGGTACAAAGACGAACTGATGTCACTGGCCCGCACCCGAGCGGGTCATGCTGTCATCGTAGTGATGGTCATCTATGCCCTGATAATGATGTTTGTCGCGCAGAATCATACCAACCCTTTTATGCCACGTGCGCTACTGATGGAGATGATTCCTCCAGCAGATTTCAACTGGTTTTACTATCACTTTGCCGCCAAAAATGCCCTCGGTCCCTGCCGCGTACTCAACGATTTCAGCCTGATGTTGCTGGTATATCTGGTTCTGACGTTTTTCTGGCAACCGATCGCGCGGGCAGTGGGCTGGTTTCTTATCCCGTTAGGCCAGCATTCGCTCTACACCTTTATTGTCCACGTTTTCGTGGTGCTTACGGTCAGTCAGTTCGTCCATTTTGATTTGTGGCACCAGGCATGGTTACGCAATACCGTCCTTCACCTTACCGCATTGGGCGTGTTGTGGTGGATGGCTAAAAAAGAAATTGGCGGCCGTTTTATCCCTAACTAATAAAGGAATTTCAGCATGTCCGGCAAAAGTTGGTCAGGAGGGTATAAGGGCCTTTCAGTTATCCTGATACCGCTGGGACTGGGGGGGCATGCTGCAAACGCAGCAACGGAGAGTCACTCTGCAGAACCTGCCAGTGACGCGGTTCCGGCCGCCGCGGTGAGCAGTCGCTGGGGGCGTCTGTTTGCAGGCAATAAAGAAACTTTCTCGAGTGCACTGAGTTTCTCAAGTGGACTGAAAGATCAGTGGTTAACCATTCCCAATGGATCCGAATCGGCAGAACGAAAAAAGAGCATTAATCAGTTGCTGAATTTAAGCCTGCAATATTCCCCCTTTAGCTTCTGGTTCGCCAACATTACCCTGCGGGCGCCAGTCGCGGATTTTTCCAAATACAGTGCGGACTTTCGTTACAGCTTTGGTTATGACGACTGGCACCCCAATACATTCAGTCTGGTTTACAGCAATTATGGGGATAACCGGATTTTTCCTTCGGGCAATGCGCGCTACACCTACTTTGAACAGGGAGCGTTGACGTTCGCCTATAAATTTTCCCTGCCAAAAGCGCTGGAACAACACCTGTTAATCAACAAGGGTGATGCCCTGACCTGTCAGGTCGGTTATAGCTGGGTGCCGCGTTATTACTCGCTGGCAGATAATGACCTTCGCGCCAACAAACAGGTCGCGTTAGGGGGCTGTGGTTACACCTACAGACAGCACTTCTTTGTGAGGGCCACCGCCTTCTGGTATCCCCAATCGGAACAGCAACAACCCTGGAACGGGGATTACAGCTACAGCTTCGGTTATGCCGATTATTCCCCTGGGTCATTCTCCATTCAGTACAGTAATTACAGCGGTACCCGTTTTCCTGGACGCAGCAACAGCAATGCTAAATTCCGGGAAGGAACGGTTTCGCTTATCTGGCTGCTGCCTTTCTGAGGCCAATATGATGTTACAGCTTAAAACGCAGTCCGTTCTGGTCGTTGATGATGTGGTGACTTACCGAAAATTGCTGGCCGGCTTACTGAAGAAATGGGGTTATGAGGTTTTTGAAGCAGAGAATGGCGAACAGGCTCTGGCGCTGCTGGAGCAGCAACCGATCAATCTGCTCATCAGTGACTGGGAAATGCCGGTGATGGATGGCCTGTCGCTATGCCGTCAGGTAAGACAGCTTTTCCACGATCGTTATATTTATCTCATTATGCTGACGGCCAGAGAGAGCGTTGATGATTTACACGCCGGTTTTGCTGCGGGCGCTGATGATTTTCTGCGTAAACCGGTCAATCAGGTTGAGCTTCAGGCCAGGCTGCATGCAGGTGAAAGAGTTCTGCAGCTAGAAACCACGCTGGCAACACGAAACAGTCATCTCAGCAGTGCACTTCGCCAGCTGGAGCTGGACCTTCAGGCTGCGGCTGCAGTCCAGTTGAGTATTTTGCCGCCACATACCATTCAGCTGGAAAGCTACCTGGCGGAGTGGCTTTTTATTCCATCAGCCTGGGTTTCTGGCGACATTTTTAACGTCTTTCCCCTCGACCATCAGGCGGTGGGATTTTATTGCGTGGATGTCGCAGGCCATGGCGTGACGGCAGCCATGATGTCTGTCGCGGTAGCCAGACAGTTTTTACATGGGCGCACCGTCGATCCTTTTCTGTTTGACGATGACAACGTGACGTCGCCGGGGCAGGTGGTTCAGATTCTGAATGAGCGATTTTGTTCACAAGGCAATGATGTCGCCAGTTATTTCACGATGGTCTACGGGGTCATTGATATCGCCAGCGGAGAGGGCTGTTTATGTCAGGCCGGACATCCTACGCCGTTTATTGTCGATACGCAGGGAAACCGGCGGCAGATCGGTAACGGCGGTCCGCCGGTAGGACTGCTCAATGATCTGTGCTGGGAAGAGAGTCATTTTCGACTGGAGCCCGGAGAACGGCTCGTTCTTTACAGCGATGGTATCAGCGAATGTGAGGATCCGCAGCATGAGATGTTCGGTCAGCAGCGACTGGAATCCCTGCTCTCTGAGTTAAGAATGTTACCGCTTCCGGCACTGCTTGAAGCGGTGCAACGAACCCTGAACCGATGGCGTAATCTTACCCCTGGAAAAACTGCACCAGTCGCTGACGACGTGTCACTGCTGATTATCGAGCGTCAGAACCCCCTGACCAGTAAGGAACATGATGAAAATTGAAACTGAACAACATGACAATATTACCCTGATAAAACCGATCGCACGTCGGCTGGACGCGTCGGTTGCGCTGCGCTTTAAAGAGGAGGTGCTGGCGATTATGCAGCGCGGTGAACCCAGACTGGTGCTGGACTTTGCACGGGTCGATTTTATTGACAGTAGCTGTCTCGGATCGCTTGTTTCATTACTTAAAGCCGCCAATGGAAAAAGTACACTGGTCTTATGTTCGCTTAACAGTAATATCAAAAATATGTTTAGCCTGACGCGCATGGATCGTGTGTTTACGCTTTGTGAGACAGTTGAAGATGCCTTCGCAGCCTTAACGCCCAAAGCCTGATGAGGCAATGTATGCCAAATGAAGAAATCATGCTGCCTGCTGACTATCGTAGCCTGACCGCACTGGCTCTCTCTTTAAGGCAATATCTGGCGACATTTAACCTGGATGAAGACTGGATCTATTCATTTGATCTCGCATTATGCGAGGCGGCGACGAATATCATTCGCCACGGTTACCGTGAACAGGCGGGCTGTAGCTATCGGGCACGTTTCAGCCATACGCCGTCAGATGTAACGGTAACCCTGTTCGATACGGGAGCGGCAATACCGGCGTCACAGTTATCCGGCACCGACGTGCCGGAGCAGGAGCCGGAAATGACTATCGATACACTCAGCGAAAGCGGGCGCGGCATGTATCTGATCCAGGCCTGTGTGGATCAGGTCAGATATTTGCCCGGTGACAATGAAAATCAGCTCAGTCTGATTAAGCGGTTACCGCCAGGCACGCGTTAACGAAACAGCTTTTGCACAAACTCAATATAGGCAGGCCGCCAGACATCCATTTCATGACCCAGTGACGGATAGGCGTGCCAGTCGTAATCGACTTTATTTTTATCCAGCTCGGACCGGAGTCCTGTCATATCCCTGCCGGTTATAATGTCCTGTTCGCCCGCTACTAGCGTGAATAATTTCAGACGGCGGTTAACAACAGGGGCTTTCTTTAATTGGGCTGTAACACGAAAATCAGGCACGGTCTCAGTGGTGACACCACTGAATATGCCCAGCCAGGCGAACGTATCGAGGTGGCGAATGCCACTGACCAGAGCCTGATAGCCACCCTGAGATAAACCTGCGAGTGCGCGACCCTCTGCATCCTGTCGAACGTTATAGCGATCTGAAATCAGCGGGATGATCTCTGTTATCAGCTCTTTATCAGCAGCCTTTGCATTTTCCGGATAGAACGCCTCCCGGCGGGTTGCAGGTGCAAACTTTTCAGGAATGATATCGGCTCTGTCCGTTTCGGTATCGGGCATCACCACCAGCATGGGCACAATTTTCCCCTCAGCCAGCAGGTTATCCATAATTTGCGGCACGCGGCCTTCCTTTACGACCGACAGTCCCGTATCTCCAAATCCATGGTAGTAATACAGAACTGGCAACGGTGGGGAATCTGCCGTGAGGCCGGGTGGTACCCACACGGTAATCTGGCGCTCACGATTAAGCGATGCTGAATAGACCGTCAGCGTATGAAGATCACCATGAGGCACCTTCCTTTCATCGAGCAGGCTGCCCGGGATAAGCACCAGACTGGTGTTGACCTGACGTTGCGATTTAGCATAAGGAGAACCGGTATCTATTGAACGGAAGCCATCAATATTAAAGAAATATTCATATAAACTGGGTTTCATCGGGTCGCTGGTAAAAGACCACAATCCCTTTTCGTCTTTGACCATCGGATGGGAAATGTAGCGGTCCGGTGTCGCACCTGTTACCACATCAACGGCTTTGGCTGCAGGCGCCCAGATTCGCCATGTCACTGAATTATTTCTGTTTACCTGAGTCGTGAACTGTTCCGTTGCCACCGACTCTGGCAGACGGGCAGGCAAAGGTATTGCCGCTGCGGTATGACAGAAAATTACTAACCCGGCCAGGGCAATCATTCTGAATTTATGCATCACTATTCCTTAAGTCATCAGCGTCTGAATAGTGTGGCAGAGTTTTGTGAGTTTTCCTCAGAAGCACCGGAAGTGCAGCCTCTCTTATGCCAGCCCTGAAAGTCCGCATAGCACGCTTTCCTTCAGCAGAAAAATGAACGCCAGATAATCGGCAGGCTGCAAGCTGGCTGCAAAACGCTAGTGGCTGGCCTTTATGTTCAGATAAAAGTGCATCAGCGTGACCCTGTTCCTGAGCACCACGACACCTTTTTTTCTTCCCGCCGCAATGCCATGATAATCGCCTCATAGCCATCCTCTCCGGCCAATCCGCCACAGAGCACATAAACAGGGAGCACACCGTCATGGAAAGTAAAAATCTTGTTGATATTGCCGAGGCCTTTCCTCAGTTAGCCATCGACCTGAAATACGCCACCGCCGACAACCTTACCGGCCAGCCTATCTACCGCGATGCGTGCTGTCTGCTACACGTTGATGCGGCGAAAGCGCTGGCGAAAAGCATCGATATTGCAAACGTGGCAGGCTATTCGCTGCTGATCCTCGACGCGTACCGGCCACCCGCTGCGCAGGCGATTCTGTGGCAGGCCTGCCCGAATCAGGATTACGTTGCACCGCTGACGCGCGGATCAAACCACAGCCGCGGTACGGCAGTAGATGTGACGCTGATCGACGAACAGGGTGAAATCGTGGATATGGGCACCGGCTTCGATGAGATGAGTGAGCACTCCCATCCTTATCACCCTGCGGTGCCCGTTCAGGCTCAGCGCAACCGGCTGATGCTCAATGCCATCATGCTGGGCGGTGGCTTTACCGGTATTGCGACAGAATGGTGGCATTTTGAATTGCCCGGTTCAGAAAGCTATCTGCTGATCGACGGCGTGTTTGGCTGTTATTCCTTACCACAGCCAGAAAATATCAGCCTCTGAGAAAACAGAACAGTGTTGATATACCTGTTTAGAGGAGATGCAGAAAGCGTTTTTGCTACAGATAAGCAGAAGGGCAGAGCGATAAAAGGAGCGGAGTCGGGCAGGGTGAGAATCAAAAAACAGCTTAACTCGCAGAAAAGAAATAAGCCGTGGCGGGTGCCACGGCTAAAATTTTATGCAGACTGCCACTCGCTTTCAACATCCGCTTTTGATTTAGACAGGATGACTTTATTGTCATCAACGTCTTTTACCCAGCTGAATGGAATAATGTGGTGTTTGCCGCCTGCTTCAGGATCGCTTTTCGCCAGCTTAATTTTGTCGTCGCCTTCGAAATGGTCAACAATCCCGACATGTTCGCCATTCACATCAACAACCTGTGCGTGATCCAGAATCTCTGATTTATCTACCATGTTGACTTAATCCTTATATTTGATGAGTTCAGTTGCCCTCAGACAGAACAAGCCTGGTTGTTAAACGCGGTTTGCGCCAGGCAATTAACAAAATGAAATAGTTAAGCTGACTGGACCTGAACGCGATAATTTGTTTACGCGACACGAAAAAAACGAAATGCAAAACAACGCCGACGTTCATATCTTCGGGTCTGCTGAGCTAAGCGCCTTCCTCGCCGGCATGTTCAGATTTGCCACGATCCTCTGCGGCTGTTTCACCAATCAACGCTATGATAATCAGGCCTGTCTCCGCGCGCCGGTCTGCCTGAACGCAGGCAATTTAACTCACATAAAGGAGTGCCTATGTCCGCAGTCAGCTCACTGAACACCGAAGGCGGCGTCTGGATTAATCAGCCGCCGGTACACAGTTTTGATGGTGAAACGTTGCAGTTCGAAACCGCGTTAAACAGTGATTTCTGGCAGCGCACCTGGTATGGCTTCGAACGGCACAGCGGCCATGCTTTTGGCTTCTGGGTGGAGAATGATTTTACCGTTCAGGTGCAGGTGAGGGCAGACTTCAGCCAGCTCTACGATCAGGCCGGTCTGTTTATTCAGGAGAGTGAAACGCACTGGATTAAAGCGGGCATTGAGTTTAACGATGACCAGCCTGGCATTGGCAGCGTGGTCACGCGTGAGTTTTCTGACTGGTCTACCGGTGTTTTTCCCGGTGATGCGCGTCAGTTCTGGCTGCGCGCCACGCTGGAAAAGGCGGCATTACGAATCCAGTACTCCACCGACGGACTGACCTGGCCCCTGTTGCGGCTTTGCCCGTGGCCGGGTCAGACGCGGCGTTTTGTCGGCGTGATGGGCTGTTCGCCTGAACGCGAGGGACTGGCGATCAGTTTCCGCGACTTCACGCTGGGTGCGCCATCCGGCAAAGCCCTGCACGACCTTTCCTGACTTCATTGCATATCATCGCGGAATCAGCTTAATTGTCAGGTCCGAATTTGCGGTGACGCGTCGTCCGAACCGAACGACGCCTTTACAGGGAAAGCTATGCGTTGCGCCACCTTATTGACCCGGCTGCTGGTCATCTTCTGCTGTGCCGGATGGGCAGAGCAGGCCGCAGCCGATACCGTCTGGCTGAATAATGGCGATCGCCTGACCGGCACGATCCGTTACCTCAGCGATGGCAAGCTGGCGATAGAGACACACTACGCAGGCACCGTCACCCTGGCGTGGAATGCGGTCAGTACGCTCGCCAGCGACAATCCGGTCAATGTCGAAAACAAAAAGACCGGCGAACACTATCAGGTGCGGCTCTCTTCGTCCGATCCCGGTTATGTCTGGGTGGAACGCAATGAGCAGGAGCAGCAGGTCTCCGTCAGTCGCATCGATGAGTTTATGAAAGCCAAAGTGCGCAGCGATCAGCTCGCCTGGACCGGCAATATCGATGCTGGTGTGAAGGTCAAAAAAGCCTCGACGAAAACTGACGACTACAGCTTTGCGCTCAACACCAAACTGAACAAGGGGAAATGGCGGCACGATATCGGTGCAACCTATAACCGTGAGCAGGAAAACGCGAGTGTTAACACAGACAACTACAGCCTGCGCTACGCCTTCGACTATCTGGTCAGTGAGCAGTTCTTCTGGCAGACCCGCGCAACCTACAAGCGCGACTGGGTAGAGAACCTCTCACGCCAGGCACTGCTCGGCACCGGCCCCGGTTATCAGCTGTGGGACACCGAACTCAGCGCGTTCTCGCTCTCGCTGCTCGGCGGGGCCTTTGAGTATGGCTACAGCGACGATCGCGAAGAGCGGCACTTTGGCGGCTCGCTGCGCTGGAACTATCAGCGCTATCTGCTGGGCAAGTCGGTCACGCTTTACAGCAACGGCGACGTCGGTCATTCACTGGATGATGACGGGGTATTTATGCTGGATGCTGAAGTGGGCCTGCGTTACAGCCTGACCTCCTGGTCAACCCTGCACCTTGGCTACCATCGCAATCTGGTCAGCGGCATTCCCGATACCCTGAACGAAGGCATCTTCTCCACCGGATTAGGTCTGAAGTGGTAACCCGCTGTTCGCGCAGCGTCGCAGCAAATCCTTACTGTTTTTATCCGGTTACAGGCCCGGCTTTAGCTAAGCTGCATGTACTGTCACAACGGGAATGCAGAAGATGATCGTAAGCAGCAGGGTGTATCGTCCGGGAAGTGCGGGCGAAGAGGTCGACGTCGAAGATATCAGTGAAGTAATCAAAGAGCCGGAAGCGTTTATCTGGCTCGGGCTGTGGCAGCCAGACGCTGAATTTATGGCGAAGATTAAAGAGGAGTTCGGCCTGCACGAACTGGCGGTTGAAGATGCGCTTAATGCCCATCAGCGACCTAAAATCGAACATTATGGTGACTCACTGTTTATCGTGGTCAAGACGGTTTGTGCTAAGGATGACAGCTGCGAACTGGGCGAAACCCATTTCTTTGTCGGAAAAAAATTCCTGATCAGCATCCGCCACGGCGCATCTGAAAGCTATACCCCGGTGCGGCAGCGGGCATCTGAAAATCCGGCGCTGCTGAAGTTTGGCCCTGCCTGGCCGCTTTACTGCCTGCTCGACTTCATTGTCGATCGCTATGCCGCGCTCTCCACCTCGCTGAATGAGCGGGTGGGGCAGATGGAGAACGATCTCTTCACCAGCGAATTTGACCGTAAGTCAGTTCAGTCGGTCTACACCATGCGACGTCATCTGCTGTCACTACGCAATGCAGCGCAGCCAGTGGAAGAGATCTGTAATCAGCTTATCCACCTGCATGAAGATCTGATCCCGCGTCCGCTGCGCGCCTATATCCGCGACGTGCAGGATCACGCCCGTCATGTGGTGACCGACGCGGAAGATATGCGTGAGATGCTGACCAGCGCCATGCAGGTCAACCTGGCGCTGGTGACGGTGCAGCAGAATGAGGTGGTCAAAAAGCTGGCGGGCTGGGGCGCGATCCTGGTGATTCCGACCGTGGTGTTCAGCATGTACGGCATGAACTTCGAACATATGCCGGAGCTGAAGTCGCTGTATGGCTATCCGCTGGCAGTCGGGCTGACGCTGGTGGCCTGTGGCGGTCTGTGGGCTAAACTGCGCCGATCGGGCTGGCTTTAAGGCACCGGTTTCATAACGGCGGGGCCGGATTAATTATCCGTCTCGCTTAATTTTATTTTCCTTTATTTAAGCGAGGCGGGAAAGGCCGGCGATAATAACTTTATTTCACCTCTCTTTACGTCGTCACAATAAAATCATCTCTAACATGGTCTTTATTACAGGCTCGCCGTAACTGGCTGGTTTTTTATTTCTTCACTACGATAAACAGATAACGTCATATATACGCTATCTGCTGGTGTATTAATCCCGATACTGATGTCACGCAGCCCCGGCAGGCGCGATCATTTTCCGGTCAGGAGAGACTCAGATGAAAGTACGGCTGCCTGCGTGTCTGTTCACGCCAGGCACTCACCCCAGTGTGTCTGCGCCGGAACACTTCCCTTATGAATGATAGCGACTGGGTTTTAATTATTGCCCGGACGCAGTTTGCGCTGACTATGGGCATGCATATCACGCTGGCGGCGCTGACGCTGGGGCTGGCCCCGTTTCTGGTCTGGTTTGAGGCGCGCTGGCTATGGGGAAAACAGCAGGACGCCCGGGATGCGCTTCACTTCTGGCTGAACATTTTTTCTCTGACGGTGGCGATTGGTGCCGCCTCCGGCGTAGTGATGGAGTTCCAGTTTGGTACGCACTGGGCGCGCTTTTCCCATCAGGTCGGTGGCGTGATTGGTCCGTTAATGTTTTATGAGGTGCTGGTCGCTTTTTTTCTGGAATCAGCGCTGACCGGGGTGATGCTGTTTGGCTTCAATAAAATCCGCCCTGGCGTCCATTTTGCCGTGACCTGTCTGGTAGCCATCGGCGCGCTGCTTAGCGCATTCTGGATTCTGGCCGCCAACTCCTGGATGCAGACGCCGATCGGATTTACGCGCAATGAGAACGGTGTTTTTCTTGCCGAAAGCTGGCGGTCGATTCTGCTGTCGCCCTCTTTTCCCTGGCGTTTCAGTCATATGGTGGTGGGGTCGCTGATTGCCGTCGCGGTGCTGATCATGGGCGTTGCGGCCTGGCGACTGCGGCAGTTTAAGGGTGAGCCTGCTTCACGCCTGATGCTCAACAGCGCGCTGACCTTTCTGCTGTTTGCCGTTCCGCTGCAGATTGTTCTTGGCGATCTGCACGGTGAAAATACCCGCGACTATCAGCCCGCTAAACTCGCGGCGATGGAGGGTAGCTGGCATCAACCCGCGCAGGGTAAGGGGGAACCGCTGCGACTGTTCGCGCTACCGGACCAGCAGGCGCAGCGTAACCATCTGGAGGTGAGCCTGCCCGCTCTTGGCTCGCTCTATCTGCGGCACAACCTCACTGGCCACATTAAAAGCCTGAGTGAATTTCCTGCAGAGGCCATTCCACCGGTGCTGCCGGTCTTTTTCGCTTTTCGCCTGATGGTGGGGCTGGGACTGATCATCTTACTCACCACGCTGACTGCTAATCTTCAGCGCTGGCGTGGGCGGCTGGCCACATCAGGGCGGTTAATGCACTGGATGGTATGGCTCTCGCCGGCGGGCTTTATCGCACTGCTCTCTGGCTGGGTCGTAACGGAAGTGGGGCGTCAGCCGTGGACGGTCTATGGCATGTTACGTACCGCAGAGAGCGTCTCACCCCTGTCGTTCGGGGCCACGCTGGCCATTTTTATAGCCGTGCTGCTGATCTACGCGCTGGCCTTCGCCCTCGGCTTACACTATCTGCTGCGTCGGGTTAAGGGTGAGCTGCCATCGGGACAACCGGTAGTCATTGAGCTAAAAACGCCACATTAGGAGTCTGTGATGGCCGATCTCTCCGCGCTGATTATCTGTCTCTCTCTGCTGCTCTACCTGCTGCTGGATGGCACTGACCTGGGCGTGGGGATGCTGTTTTGCTGGTTTCATGCCGAGGAACAGCGTGAACTGATGACGCACAGCATTCTGCCGGTCTGGGATGCGAACGAAACCTGGCTGGTGCTGGCGGCGGGCGCGCTGCTGGCGCTGTTTCCGCCGGTCTATGCACTGCTGTTCAGCCAGCTGAGCGTGCCGCTATTCGCCATGTTACTGGCGCTGCTGGTGCGGGCGATGGCACTGGAATACCGCGCTCAGAGTTCTTCACAACTGCGACACTGGCTGGACCGCATCATGGCGGGCAGTTCGGCACTGGCGACCTTTATTCAGGGCTGGTGCGCCGGGATGATCATCAGCGCGCAGCCGCAAACCGGCCTGCCGGATGGCCTGAGTCTGGTTCCGCTGATCAGCGGCGCGGGTCTGATGGCGATCAATTCGCTGCTGGCCTGTTGCTGGATCGGCTGGCGAATTGGCGACAGGGTGCAGCCGCTGGCGGCGGCACAGAGCTGGCTATGGTGGCTGCTGGCGCTGATGATCTTCCTTGCCGAATGCTACCTCAATGCGGATATCTGGCAGCAAAGCTGGCAGCGGCTGCCGGGTAAGGTCGCTGCTGTGGCGATGATGCTGCTCTGGATCGCCCTGCCGCTGGCCTTGTGGCGAGCCCGGCCGCTGTTTCAGCTCATCCTGACGCTGATGCTGATCGGCGCTGTTTTTACCGGCCTGCTGTGCGGCCTCTATCCCTGGCTGGTGCCGCATCAGTTCAGCATCAGTGAAAGCGCCTCATCGCCGGTCACGCAGGGCTTTGTGCTGGTGGGGGCCGCGATTGCCATGCCCTGACATTGCTCTACCACAGCTGGTCGTTCTGGGTTGAGCGACGGGCGAAATAATGTCTGTCCACTATGCTTCAGGCAGAGCGTCATCGGAGCGGGTGTGCTGAGAGGAGAGAATGAGATCGTGAAAAAAGATCATACAGCGACCGGGGATAGCCCGATAAAAGAGGATCTCCGCTGGGTTCGTCGCGAATGGCTGATTCAGCGGGCAGGGGAGTATCTGTTAATCCTGCTGGTCATCCTCGGTGCATGCGGACTCTTTTCCAAAGGCTTTCTGAGCGACACCAGCGCCCGCTCGCCCGACGGCACCATTCAGGTGGACTATGAACGGTTTGGCCGCGTCGAAAGTAATATGGATATGCGCATACGTTACTACGCCCCGGTAGCCGATCGCTTTAACGTAACGATTGGCGGTGGCGCACTGGATAACCTGCAAATCCAGACGCTGCAGCCTCAGCCGCTGGAGGCGGTGACGATCGGCAGCGATCTGCGGCTGACCTTTTCTGTCCGCGACACCGGGCCGGATCATGCCATCTGGCTCGGCCTGCAGCCACGTAATCCGGGCCGCATTCACGTTGTCATTAACGGCGGCGACCATCCTCCGGTCTGTTTTACCCAATGGATCTATCCCTGACAGAGGCGCGTTATGGAAACGGTATTACGTGCGGCAGCCATTTACCTGGTGCTGATGGTGGTGTTCAAAATTGCCGGCAGGCGCACCCTGTTGCAGATGACCTCTTTCGATCTGATTCTGCTGCTGATCATCAGCGAAGCCACCCAGCAGGCGCTGCTGGGTGACGATTTTTCGGTGACCGGCGCGGCGCTGACCATCATTACGCTGGTCACCATTGATATCGTGCTGGGCAAGCTGAAAAGCCGTTTTCCGGTGGTGGAGCAGGCAATTGATGGCGGCCCGGTGATCCTGGTGGAAAACGGCAATCTGCTGATGGCGCGCCTGAAGATGACCGGTATCAGTCCTGACGATGTTCTGGAAGCGGCGCGATCCGGTCCGGGGCTTGAACGTTTCGATCAGATTAAATATGCGGTGCTGGAGGTCAACGGCCATATCTCGATTATTCCGCAGAATGATTAACCGGGGTGCCGACGACCGTCTCCGCCCGGACGCGGTCAGCCCGGAATGCGTCTTTAGTCACGGCAGGCGCAGATGCGATTAACCGACACCCACCAGCGATGACAGGCCCCAGGCGCAGCGACGATGCTAACCGTTTTACGCTGCGCTTATTCTGCCGCTTCCCTTGTAATCCTCTGGATTTGGTTCAGACTCAGCATTCCACTCATGTTTTATCATCAGAGCTGGCCTGACTCCCAATCAGCGTTATGCTTTCACAGTCAGGATCAAAGTGAATGAATTTACGTGTTTTACCTTCTATCCGGTTACCGGCTGGCATATTGGTCCCCTGAAATCACATCGGGCACTGGTACTGAAATTCGGTTATATCGACCCCGACGCCCCGCGAGAACAGGGCCCGCATGAGACGTTGTTTCTGGGTCTGACCCTTGAAATGGCGAAGAAGCTGGTCACCAGTCTTTCTGAGCATATCGACTACGCTGAAAAAAACGGCATCGGACACTAGTTTCTTACTCAAGCTGGTTACAACGCCTGCTGGCGGGCTGGCATACTGCGCTGTCGCCTGGGGCATAAACCTGTAGCGCATGGGCGATTAGACGGAAATGTGCCGGTGTCTGGCCAATAATCTCGCCGTCTGCATTGATATAATGAAGACGGCGCGTTTCAATGGTCAGTTCAGTGGTACTGAACGCCCGCACGTCGCGCCAGCGGCCATGGGTGCCACGCCGCAGAAAGGGCAGCAGCGCAATGAGCTGCCAGCTATGCTGCAACTCCAGGCTGTAAACATCCAGTAACCCATCGTCGGGTGCTGCGCGCTGTTCCACCGTCATGCCACCCCCGTAGAAGCGCCCGTTGCCCACCGATACCTGAACCGTTTTGACGGGTATCCGCTGCCCCTGATGCACCAGCGTGGCGCTGAACGGACGGCTCTGTCGCAGCAGCCGCAACGCCGCCAGGGCATATCCGCCCACCCCCCAGCGTTTTTTCGATTCCGCCGTAAGGTTACGCGCCAGCTCTGCCGAAAAGCCGATGCTGGAGACGTTGAGAAACAGGTGCTGATTCACTTCCCCCAGATCTACGGCGCGCAACTGCCCGTCTGCGATAATTTTCACCGCCTGTTCAAGGCCGGCGGGAATGCCCAGCGTACGGGCAAAATCGTTGGCGGTGCCCAGCGGTAAAATGCCCAGTGGCAGGCCGGTCTGCATCAGTCCCGGCGCGGCCGCATTAAGCGTGCCGTCGCCACCGCCGACGATCACCGCATCAACGCGACCGGCATACGCTGCGATGAGCTGGCTGTAGGTGCGGGCTTCATCCTCGTCCGGTTGTAGCAGGGTGAAACCAGCCTGAACCAGCAGCGTCTGCGCCCGACTGGCCTCAATGCGTCCTTTTCGTGAGCGCTGATTAATCAGCAGCAGAGCCGTTCTCTGAGGGTAAGACATACTTTTACGCCATCCTGATGTCAAAATGGGGAACGAGACGGCAAGTACAGCATCGGCCTGACCTGTGAACAACCCTGTTTGCGCGACTTTACGTACCCGTTTCGTACCATAAGCGGCGATAAAGATCGTCTACACTGCTTAGGGTCAGTTCCATATTGAGGAGTTGCAATGACCGAACACGAATTCAGAAAATTGTTAGCCGAACAGGGTTTTGATGAGCCACTGCTGATTGAGCGTTCCGCATCAGCCCGGCTTGATAATCACGTCCATCCTTTTGAAGCGCTGGCCCTGATTCTCACTGGTGACATCACCATCAGTACCGAGCAGGGCGACACCACCTATCATCCCGGCGAGACGTTTCACCTGCAGCCGAATGAACTGCATCGCGAAGCGTTCGGACCACAGGGCGTCAGCTATCTGGCGGGACGTAAGTATGAGTAACTGGCAATCAGTATGAACATGTCTGACGATCTGTTTACCCGGCTGGCACGTTCGCCGTTTCGTCAGCGCTTTCGACTGGGACGCGCTGAGTACGATTATGCGAGCAGCAAAGGCGAGCCGGTTTTGCGACAGCATGCTGCAGAGTTTGTTGCACAGCGTCTGGCGCCTGCTCAGCCGGAAAATGATGGCAAACAGACGCCGATGCGCGGCCATCCGGTGTTTATCGCCCAGCACGCCACCGCGACCTGCTGTCGTGGCTGTCTGAACAAGTGGCACAACATCGGGCAGCATCAGCCGCTGAGCGCTGAGCAGCAGGATTATGTCGTGACGGTATTACTAACGTGGATCACTCATCAGATGCAGCAGCCAGCACCGCCCGCCCGCGTGAGCCGGAATAAGCCGAAACCGGACGACGATCCGCAGCTGGCGCTCTGGTAATGGACAAAAAATCCACAGTCAGCGGCTTTTTCTGGTGAAAACTGGCCCTTTTTCATTCCTGGTTTATTCTTAAATCTTTCCTGGGAAGGCTATGCCAGGATTAAAACCTACACGGCAACGATGAATACAGAGGGAATTATGAAGAAATCAATTATTGCACTGTCTGCTATTTTGCTGGCCTCGCCAGTATTTGCTGCTACCACCACAGATAACACCGTTGCGGAAGCGCATAAAGGCGCTGATACTGCGAAAGAAAAACTGCATCAGACCCAGAACGAAGGCAAAGAGCTGAAGCTGAAGTCTGAGCATGCCGCTGAAGGCAAAAGCCACACCACCGGTAGCAAAATCACCGAAGGTGCTCAGAAAGGCTGGCACAAAACCAAAGAAGGCACTGAAAAAGGATGGGATAAAACCAAGCAGGGTGCTGAAGATCTGAAAAACAAAGCGACCAACTAAGACGCTGGTTTTCAGGTTGAAAAAAAACCCACCGAAAGGTGGGTTTTTTTATGGCTGAACCGGATTACGCTTTGTTTTCCGCCGCCTTTCTTTCTGCGGCTTCTCTTTCCGCCGCCGCTAACGCCGAGACTTTGATTTCCGCTTCAGCGGCCGCATCGGCTGCAGCAGAAGCGGCTTCCGCTGCGGCTTCTGCCGCTGTCTCTGACTGTTTCTTGCCTTCTTCAATCACTTCTTCGTCGATGACTTCGATGTTTTCGCGGTTATCGCGGCCGGAAAGCAGGTTCCAGCAGGCAATAAACAGGGCAGCAATGACCGGACCGATCACGAAACCGTTAATGCCGTAAATCTCCATGCCGCCCAGCGTAGCGATCAGGATCATGTAGTCCGGCATTTTGGTGTCTTTGCCGACCAGCAGCGGACGCAGAATATTATCTACCAGACCGACAATCACCACGAAGAAACCCACCAGGAACAGACCTTTCCACAGTGCGCCGGTGGCGAAGAAGAAGATTGCCGCAGGCACCCAGATGATAGCGGAACCGACCGCCGGAATCAGGGAGAGGAACGCCATCAGCGCGCCCCACAGCAGGCTGCCATCGATGCCGGTAAACCAGAACGCCAGCCCGCCGAGAATACCCTGCACGATACCGACCACCACCGTACCTTTCACCGTCGCGCGCGCCACGGCAGCAAACTTTACCATCAGGTGGTGCTTCACGTAGGTGGAAAGCGGCAGCGCTTCCAGAATCAGGTGCACCAGATAGGAGCCATCTTTCAGCAGGAAGAACAGCAGATAGAGCATGATGCCAAAGCCGACGGTGAAGCTGAACGTCCCTTTACCGATGATAAAGGCACTGCCCGCCACATACTGACCGCCCTTAAGCGCAAACGAGGAGAGCTTCTGCTGAATCTGTCCGGCGTTATCCAGATTATTTTCAGCCAGGAAATGCCTCGCCCAGCGCGGCAGATGCTGCAGCAAATCGGCGAACACGGCCGGGAACTGCGACGAGTTGGTCTGCAGTTTGTGATAGACCGCATTGGTTTCAACCACCAGCGAGGAGGCAATAATCGCCAGCGGCGTGAAGACAATCAGGCAGATACAGAACAGGGTAATTAACGCGGCCACGCCGTTGCGGTCACCCAGTCGGTTGCGCAACCAGGTTTTCAGCGGATGGAAAATCACCGCCAGAATCGCCGCCCATAAAATTGGCGAGAAATAGGGCGAAAGCACCTCGAAAAACGCGACGGTGGCGATAGCCAGAATTAAAATGAAAAACCCGATGTTCAATCCTTTAAAACGCATGGAGAAACCTCATCTGGAACAAACTCTGATAAACCCGACGCGCAAATTTGCTGTGTCCGGCTTCGCTTGCGCGGCTGCCTCGTCACAAATTAACGCTCAGGCTTTGCTCGTTAAATGCTGCTGATGGCAGCATCATGCTGGCTAACTGTTTGAAAGGTCTTGCAGAAGTGATGAACGGGCAATGTGCGTTCGCTGCGTGACTTCCGGTCGGTAGCGGGCTGCCTCTGACTGCAGCGTGCTGAATCCTACATTAGCGTAGCGGTTTCGACCATTATTGGTAGGTCAGAGACTCATGTTCCCGATGTATGCTGCCGATAACATTATTAAGTGAGCAAAAAACAGGCAGTGAGAAATGAGTAAACAGAGAGTCTTAGTGGTGCTGGTGACGCTGGTATTGACTGGCTGCGCGACCAAGCACTATCCACAGGCGGCTATGGTGACGCCGCAAGAGACAGCGACGCTGAACTGCAACGCTCTGGATCAGGAGCTGAGCAAAGCGCACAGCGTGCAGAGTGATATTGAGCAGACCGGCCAGTTTAATGCTCTGACCGTGCTGGGCTTTGTCGGGGACTTCGGACTGGGCAATGGCATTGCAAAATACAATGCCACCCGGAAAGCGGAAAAGCGGGTCACTGCGTTGCAGTCGCTGAAAGCCGCAAAGTGCAGTCAGCGTCTTTCATAACGGGCTGCGTCAGATCAGCCAAGCGTCCCTGCGCTGACATGTTGCAACCGGACATTTTCGGCCGCGCGTTTACCGGCCAGGAAGGCGTGATCCGAGTTGTAATATTCCCACTCGCTGTAACGACCCGACAGATGGATATCCTGGGTCAGCAGCCACTGGCGAATTAACGCCACGTTATCGCTGCGCGCATGGTCATAGACCACGTAGGCGTAAGGCATATCAACCTCAGAGGCGCAGAGCAGCGGATCGTCCGCGGTGATCATGCCGACCCGTATGCAATCCTGACGGCAGCGCTCAATCAGCGCATCGCCCTCCAGCGGCAGCGGATTAGCTGCGTTGTAGGTGATTTCACAGGTTAAGCCGAAGCCGCCCGGCGGATTGCAGTGCGGACTGGCATTGCCCTGTACAAAGATGCGGTGGAACAGCGTATCACCAGGATAGTAAATCCAGTGTTTTTCAGTCAGGTCAGCCCGGCCAATACCCAGATTCACACAGCGTACCGACACAAACTGCAGCTGCTGCGCCGCCAGCTGGACGCTCTCCGGCACTTCATCACCCATCAGCTTAATCAGTTCCGGCAGCGGCATGGTGCTGATCAACTGCTCATACCGGTAGTGGCGACCATCTGCCAGCAGGGCGACATGCGCCTGCGGGTAGATGTGTGTCAGGGTTGTATCGGTCTCCAGCGTACATTTCAGGTGCGGTAAAAAGCCCGACATCAGGGCCTGGAAGCCACCGCGCAGCGGATAGCCGAAACGGGCATTTGGGCCGACCGGTTTCGCCAGCGGTTGCAGCGCACCATCGATGATCTGTGACAGATCGGGCAGCGGCACGCGTCCGCCCAGCCACGACGTTTCCATGTCGGTCAGCGGCACTTTCCACAGTTTCTGGTTGTAGGGCAGGGCGAAATGCCGCGCGATGCCTTTACCCCAGGTGCGCATAATAAAGTGCTGGAAATCCTCTTCGCCTTCCACCACACCGGTGCTGCTGCCTTCATCAGGGATTGCCCCATCTGCGCAGCAATCCCGCCGCGCCCGCGCCCGATCCAGCGGCACGGCAGCCGCCGCGGTTTCGCCATAACGCGCTTCGATAGCGCCCAGCACGCACTCTTTTACCACCTCGACCGGCAGGCCGTGCAGCGCTGACTGGAAGGGATAGCGGGTATAAACGCCATCGCTGTATACCCAGGCTTCGCGCGCCTGCCAGTGCAGATTATCGCCCAGCAGCATCTCATAGAGCTGCAACACGTAGGGATCCTGCGAGAACATGATGTGACCGGCATAGTCGAAGGTAAATCCCTGATCGTCAATCGAGCGGCACCAGCCGCCTGGGGTGCTATTTTTCTCCAGCAGCACCGCGCCTTCGCCATAGTGATATCCGGCGCTCAGGCCAGTCGGTCCGGCACCGATAATCAGGCAGGGCACTGCGTCGCTCTCCAGCATCGCTGGCGTGAGTGGCATGACATCAGCCTGCGCGCGGGTCTGGCTGGCAGACTTCAGTGCGGGCTGACGCTGCGTCAGCGCCTGCTGGATCAGGCCATGTATCTGCTCTGCGGTGCGATCCCAGGAAGTGGCATCCACTTTGGCCTGCATCCGTCCCGCCAGCGCCAGCCGTTCTGCGGCACTGATCGCCATTGCCTGTTCACAGGCGGCAATAAATTCCGCGTGCGTCTCAGCTACCGCCACTTCTTCTGCGTAGTGGCGCGCCACATCGACAATGGCAGTACTGACAATCGGCAGCTGCGCCGCCATATACTCCAGCACCTTGGTCGGGGAGATGTAGCGGGTCGAAGCATTGATCGCAAACGGCATCAGACAGACATCCCAGCCCGCCAGAAGCTGCGGCAGAGCCTGATACGGCTGCTGACCGAGCCAGTGAATATTGTCGCGCTGCGGCAGGCTGGCGGGATCAATTTTCACCACCGGTCCGACCATAATGATCTGCCATTCGGGATGGCTGTCTGCCAGCGCGGCTATCAGCGGCAGGTCGATACGCTCATCCAGCACGCCGTAATAACCCAGACGCTGCGACGGAATGGCATCCTGTAACGGATGACGATTCGTGCGATCGCGCGCCTGTTCAAAATGAATGGCATCAACACTGCTGGGGAAGCAGTAAACCTGAGCGTGTTTATCACGCTTCGCTTCATAGAGGCTGGAACCGCCGGTAAAGACCAGATCGGCGCGGGTCATCAGCGCCGATTCACGCTGCTGCAGCTGGCGTGGCGCATTCTGGAAGGCCGAAAGCTCATCCATACAGTCGTATATCACCAGTGCCGGATCAAACGGCGTCAGCAGCGGCAATGCCATTGGCGTATAGAACCAGATCAGGGGCTGTTCGTCCTCCTCCAGCAGCGGCGTCAGCAGCAGCAGCAGTGGGGCGATCTGGCTGTCGTGAAAGCCGGGCGCGTCGCTGTCGGTGTGCGGCTGGATCACCGTGATGTTGGCGGCAGGCGAACTCTGATGCAGACCTGGTGGTCCCGCCTGCCAGACCGGCTCCTCGACAAACAGCACGTGATAGTGCTGTGCCAGTCGTGTCAGTAGCTGCTGCGGACGCTGAAAAACAAAACCCCAGCGTAAATGGCTGAAAACGATAAGAACAGGTGGTTTCATGGTGTGCTCCTGGCTGGGATGTAATGAGGACTGGATGTGCTGCAAAAAGCGCTGCGCCTGGCGCAAGGCGTCAGCATAAGGCTGCTGTAACTGGCGGGCGTACGGATCGGCCCCCAGAAGATCGAGATCCCACAAGCCGCTGCGGGTCCAGAACGTGGTCTCCTCCCATAAGGGACGATCGAGAATCGGATAGAGGCAGATGCCGAGCAGGTCCGCGCCCGCCAGCTGCGCCTGTGCAACCTGTGTGGCGATCTCACGGATCCAGGCGCCGCGCCCGCTGCCAACGTGGCTGGTTTCCGCCAGCAGCAGCGGCCGCTGATAGCGCTGCCAGACCTGCAGCAGCAGCTGGTGCAGCGGCTGGCGTCGGCTGTCGCCCAGATGCCAGTAAAGCCGCTGATTTGAACCCTGTTCCCACTGGTTGTCGTGGTAGTAATTCACGCCAATCAGATCGAGATAGCGGGGTGCGCCGCCCAGTTCCGGGTTACGGCGGCCACTGAGCATGTCCCATGCCTGATACTGGGTATCACACATCTCACGCGCCAGATGGTCGCTGTCGGGAATGGCAGGATCGGGCGCGATATAGATCAGTGGATCGCAGTGCAGCACACGGGCGCGCGGATCGGCCTGCCAGATCGCATCACAGGCGGCCAGGGTGGCACGAACCAGTTGCTGCTTGGCGGCATCGGCCCGATCCGGCTCCGGGATCGCCTCACAGGCGAACAGCCCGACCGAGATGCCCCAGCTGACAAAGGAGATCTCATTCATCGGGGAGTAAATCGGTGCCTGCTGATACCAGGGCGCCAGGAAGCGGGCCAGTGCGCCACAGAAGGCAGCGAAACGGGGGATAAAGTCGTGATCAAACAGGCTGACACCCGCGGGCCAGCCGTAGTGGCAGATTGTCCAGCTCAGCTGAATGCCCTGATGCTCTGCGGCCTGCATCCGTGCAGCGACCGTAGAGAAGTCATAGCGGCCCTCGCGTTCACATAGCCGCCAGCCGACGCTTTCCCGCACGGTGCGAATGGCAAAGGGGCTTAGCGCTGCATAATCCTCTGCCGTCCGCGCCTGATGCTGGTTCAGATCGTTCATCGACAGCGCAAGACCGGCCGGATTAATATGGTCGGCACCTTCGTAGCCGGCCTGCCAGAAACTGGAAAAGGGCGTCATGGCATCTCCCGAAAAAAAGCAACACGCTTCCCGCTGACGAGCCGTCGCGAAACGGGTCAGGGCGTTACAGGTATGCAAAGCAGACTGGCAATCCTTGCCATAAGCCACAGACGCTAAATTGCAGGCAACAGAGCCTGTGGCGGTTAGGATGCGTGAGATAGCAGAACTCTACGTGCGGCGCTATCGGCAGGAAAAAGAGTGGCTTCTCTGAATGTTAACGGATTTTGCGGAAGCCTTACTGGAAAGTATAGGCAAGGAAGGGTTCTTCGCAAATTATTGAAGTGAAAAGGAAAAAGCGCAGCGGCAAAAGTCATCCATTCAGAAACAGGAATTTTTCACCTTTGTCTGCGTTGTCGGATTAATAAGCGCAGCGTGAAGAGAGTCAGCGCTATTTTCAGCTTTGTTAACCTTTTCCTCAACATGCAGAGCGGTCAGACTTACCTGTTTTAACGTTACTGCTTCGCTTGCCTTTTAACGGGCTGGCGACAAGATTTACTTATTACTGGCCTGAATCTGCGGGCGATCAACGGGCGGCTGGTTAAGCGGCGCGCCTCTTAAAACAGGATGTTTGACCGACTATGTTCTCATTCGACTGGCACCGCTTTTTACTTAACGATCAACCGGCCACCTTTTTGTTTGAGGTGGTGGCGCGGGTTCTGATCGCTTATCTGGTGGTTTTTACTTTTCTGAAAGTGTCAGGACGACGCGGTGTGCGTCAGCTGTCGTTGTTCGAACTGGTGGTGATCCTGACGCTGGGTTCGGCTTCCGGTGACGTTACGTTTTACGACGATGTACCGGTGCTGCCGGTGATTATGGTGTTTGTGGTATTGCTGGCGCTCTACCGCCTGACTACCTGGCTCACGTCACACAGTCCGCGCTTTTCACGGCTGATTCAGGGCGACGTCATTACCCTGATTAAGGATGGCCTGTATGTGCTGGAGAGTCTGGATCAGCTGAATATTTCCGAAGATGAGTTCTATATGGAGTTGCGTCAGAGCGGTGTAGAGCATCTGGGACAAATCCGGCTGGCGCTGGTCGAGGTGGATGGTCAGCTCAGCCTCTATTTCTACGATGATGATGAGATGCGCGCCGGGTTAAGCGTGTTGCCGCCGGAGCATCGGCAGGATTACAGCATCGTGCCGGTCAGCGCGCTCTATGCCTGCACCCATTGTGGCCAGACAAAGAGGATTGAGGCGGAACAGCAGGCCGTCTGCCCGCGCTGTCAGCGACAGCGCTGGTCTGCGGCATTAAGCGTACGTCGGCTGCATTAGGGGTATCAGAACATCGGGCTAAACCGCGGTTAAACCCGTCGCAGCTTGTTCCTGCTCTCCACATAACTTTGCCTGTTGCTGACAGAAAATGAAAACCCGTCGGGCAGCATAGCGACACCGTGACTAAAGAGGTGTGCGTATGAAAGTGAGGGCGGCCAGTGCATTACTGTTTTTACTGTTATCGTTTGGTGCATTTTCACAACAGGTGATTAGCGAAAGTCATCCCCATTCACGCAGTGCGCGACTGCTGGAGCAGGGGAGTCAGGTCGATACGGCGGACTCGCCGGATGAACATCTGCTGGAGAGGCGGGAGTGGCGAAGCAGTCTGCAGCGCAAGCCGTATTAAAATGCGATCCCCGGCAGCGAACTCTGCCGGGGATCCGGTATTGAGGTTCAGGCGATTAAATCGTGGCCTGCGTGGCGGCCATGCCAGGCACCAGAATCACCTTGCGACACTCCTCTTCGCGTTTGGCAAAAATATCGTAGCCGCGTGCGGCATCTTCCAGCGGCAGATGATGGGTCACAATCTCTTCCGGCGTCAGATGGCCCTGCTCAATCAGCTTCAGCAGATCGGGCAGATAAGCATGCACATGCGTCTGTCCCATTTTAAAGGTCAGCCCTTTGTCGAAGGCATCACCAAACAGGAAGCCGTGAATGAATCCGGCGTAAACGCCTGGTACGCTGACGATACCGCCACGCCGCACCGCAGCAATACACTGACGCAACGCTTTACCACTGCTGCCTTCCAGCTTGAGATTGGTGAGCACGGTTTCAGTCAGGCTCCCTTTCGCCTCGAACCCGACGGCATCGATTACGGCATCCACACCGCGATTGCCGGGGCTGTGTTCAATAATCCAGCCGGCCGGGTCATCGATCTCATCGAAATTAATCGGGATAACGCCATAGCGATCGCGGGCAAAGTTTAAGCGGTAGTTATTGTGGTCAATCATGTAGATCTGTTCGGCACCCTGCTGTCGGGCGCAGGCGGCACTGAGCAGGCCCACCGGTCCGGCACCGAAAATTGCCAGGCTGGAGCCAGGTTTAACTTCGGCATTTTTGACTGCCTGCCACGCGGTGGGCAGAATGTCCGACAGGAATAACACTTTCTCATCTGACAGCACCGACGGCACTTTAAACGGGCCGGTATTAGCTTTCGGCACCCTGACATACTCGGCCTGGCCGCCGGGCACACCGCCATAGAGCTTACTGAAACCAAACAGCGCCGCCGGCGGCGTGATGTTCTTGCGATTCAGAATAGCGCCCCGTCCGCTGTTGGTATTTTCACAGGCGGCATACTGGCTCAGCAGGCAGAAAAAGCAGTCGCCACAGGCGATCACAAACGGAATGACTACCCGATCGCCTTTGGCGACGGCAGTCACTGCGCTGCCCGCCTCAACCACTTCGCCCATAAACTCATGGCCAAAAATATCGCCATGCCCAGTGCCAGGAATTTTGCCGCGGTAAAGGTGCAGGTCTGAACCGCAAATGGCGGTAGCGGTCACGCGCAGGATAATGTCATCGGCCGCTTCCAGACCCGGATCGGGCACGTTATCCACGCTGACTTTATGCGGGCCGTGATACGTTAATGCTTTCATCTGTTGATCTCCTGCTGACGAGGAAAGGGCAGCCAGACCAGAAGGTATGGCTACCTGCGAGGAAGACTCAGGGAATCTGAAATCGAAACCTGCCTGAAGTGTAGTAATCCTTTGAAGAGTAAGCAGAGCGGTGCTGAAGGCGAGGCGGTTTCAGACCGGCGGACTGGGTGACTGCATCTGAGCTGTAACCGCGTTGACGGGCAACGCATCCGGTTGCCAGCCGGTAAGATCAGCCAGTGCGCGCCGGTAAGCGGTATCGATTTGCGCCGGAACCTGTTCAATGTAGTGAAACGCGTGCTCACGTGTTTCTCCGGTAAGATTCTGCAGGTAATGTCGCGCGTCATCCAGTGTGGGTATCTGGCCTTCGACATGCGCCATGCGGGCAGGCAGATCGGTCCAGATCAGACCTTCAATGCCTTTGGCCTGTGCCCACGTTGCCAGCGGTCCGGCTGAGCTTTCTGTCACCGTCATCATGCCGACGCCATCGACACGGCTGTCCGGTATCCCCTCCCGAATACGCAACGCACGGCAGGCGCTCTCCAGAGAGGCGGTGTTCAGCCAGGCCCAGAACACCGGCACCGGGCGGGCGTTGAGACAGATCGCCGTTGAGAGTTCCCCGCCGTCAGCGATGCGCACAAACTCAATGGGTACGGCAGGTCCATCATGATGCCACTGACTGGCCACCGGCAGTGCGCCACGTTTCCAGATTAACGATCCCCATCCCAGGCAGGCAATTTTCATTCTTTTCTCCTGTGTACCTGTCCGCATAATCGCGACAGCGTCAGTTAAAGCGTAGTCCGTTACGCTTAATCGTTACAGGGATCACCTTTTCAGGGGCAGTAAAACGGGCGCAAAAATGGCATGATCGCCGCGCAGTCACTTTGCACAACCTGACGGTTTTTTCAGCAATCCATGCGTGTTTGTCTTCGCGGCTTGAACTTTTATCGTCAGGTAGTGTAAAAAGTGGCGCACGCAATCGATTACCTATGCGCGGGTGGATCACTTTTACGCTTCACCGATCCGTCTGCAGCTGAGGCTGAGCGGGGCATACGTTTACCTGCCTGACGGCTCAGGTTACTGGCGGCTTTTAACACGGACTATCTGATGAAAACCACGCAAACTGGCACGCTGGGCGCGCTTGAAAGTGACGTTGATACGGGATGGCGTAAAACCGACACGATGTGGATGCTGGGTTTATACGGCACCGCAATCGGAGCCGGTGTGCTGTTCCTGCCCATCAATGCCGGTGTCGGCGGGCTGATCCCACTGATCATTATGGCGGTGCTGGCCTTTCCGCTGACCTTCTTCGCGCATCGCGCCCTGACACGCTTTGTCCTTTCCGGCAAAAATCCGGCGGGTGATATTACCGAGGTGGTCGAGGAGCATTTCGGCGTCGGCGCGGGCAAGCTGATTACGCTGCTCTATTTCTTCGCCATCTACCCGATTCTGCTGATGTACAGCGTCGCGATTACCAACACGGTTGAGAGCCTGATGGTGAACCAACTCGGTCTGGTGCCGCCGCCGCGTGTGCTGCTGTCGCTGCTGCTGATTGTCGGCCTGATGACCATTGTGCGTTTCGGCGAGAAGATGATCGTCAAAGCGATGAGCGTGCTGGTCTATCCCTTTGTGGCGGTGCTGATGCTGATGGCCTGCTATCTGATCCCGCACTGGCACGGCGCTGCACTCTCGACCCTGAACGTTCAGCCTGCGGGCAGCAGCCTGTGGATGACGCTGTGGCTGGCGATACCGGTTATGGTCTTTTCGTTTAACCACTCACCGATCATCTCCTCCTTTGCACTGGCAAAGCGCGAAGAGTATGGCGACGCCGCTGAGAAAAAATGCTCGCGCATTCTGGCCTGTTCGCACCTGATGATGGTGGTGACGGTGATGTTTTTTGTCTTCAGCTGCGTGCTGAGCCTGTCGCCTGACGATCTGCACGCCGCCAAGGCGCAGAACATTACGATTCTCTCCTATCTGGCGAACCATTTTCAGGTGCCGATGATTGCCTGGCTCGGGCCGCTGATTGCCATTGTGGCGATCACCAAATCGTTCCTCGGCCACTATCTGGGGGCCCGTGAAGGGTTTAATGGTATGGTCAACAAGGCGCTGCGCAGTCGCGGTAAAACCATCGCGCCTGCCAGACTGAATCGCCTGACGTCACTCTTTATGTTGCTCACCACCTGGCTGGTGGCAACACTGGACCCGAATATTCTCGGCATGATTGAGACGCTGGGCGGGCCGGTGATTGCGATGATCCTGTTCCTGATGCCGATGTATGCCATCCAGAAAGTACCTGCGATGCGGAAATACAGTGGTCACATCAGTAACCTGTTTGTGGTGCTGATAGGTCTGATTGCTATCTCCGCGATTTTCTATTCGCTGGTGAAGTAACAGATCACTCAACAGGCGCTTCTCAGCGGTATTGAGAGGCGCCTGCTGTTCGGCTCGCTACCTGTCATTTTCTCCGTATATCGCCTCCCTGTTTTAGCCAGCCGCCGCACACTAAACCCTCTCTGTCAGACGCATCTCGTCAGCAATATTTACATTTGTTACTTTTTCACATGGTAGAGTTAACGCGAATAATTATTATTCCTTTAAAGGACAGGAGAAAAATGAAAATCGGGATTGTTGCTGCCACCACGCTGTTACTGTCAACCGCCTGTGCGGCCACCACCTATCCGGTCACGGTGACCGACATGGATGGTCAGAAAATTACGCTGCAAAAGGAACCGCAGCATGTGATTCTGCAGGATGGACGCGACGTGATGGCGCTGGCCTTACTGGATCGACAGAACCCGTTTCAACGGGTCGTCGCCTGGAATAACCTGCCGAAAAAGCAGGATACCCAGACCTGGGACCTGCTGAAGCAGCGCTGGCCGCAGGCGGCATCGATTGTGGATATGGGCTTTAACGATCAGGGGCAGGTCAATCTGGAGAGTGTGCTGGCGAAGCAGCCTGATCTGATGATTGCGCAGCTGCGCGCTAAACCGGCACTGGCGCAGACGGGCGTGCTCGCCACCCTGAAAAATCTGCATATCCCTGTGCTGTTCCTGGATGATGAGCTTCATCCCAAAGAGAACACCCTGAAGAGCGTGAAAGTGTTGGGTACCGTTCTGAATCGCGAAACCGAAGCGAAAGCCTACGCTGATTTTTATCAGCATCGCTGGCAGATGCTTCAGCAAAAGATTGCCCAGGTGTCGCACAAGCCGACGGTGTTTATTGAACCCATTGCCGGTAACAGCGATAACTGCTGCTTTACCCATGGTCATAACGGCTGGGGCGCGCTGGTGGAAGCGGTCGGCGGGAAAAATATTGGCTCAGCGCTGCTGCCCGGCAGCTCAGGTTTTGTGTCGCTGGAGAAGATTATTGCCATGAAGCCGGACGTCTACATCATGACCGGCTCGAAGCGTCCGAACAGTAACGTGCTGCCGTTTGGTTACGGTGCCAGTCAGACCGATGTGACCGCCACTTTTAATCGCCTGCAGAGCCGCACCGGCCTGGAGCAAATCGAACCGGTGAAACAGAAACGGGTCTATGGCGTTTATCATCATTTCTATAATCACCCTTACAACATCATCGGTATGGAAATTCTGGCAAAAGACCTCTATCCGGAACTGTTCCGCGATCTGGATCCGACGGCCGATTTCCACCACATCGTAAAACAGTTTACGGGATTGCCGGATGCGCCAGTGATCCTCAGCACGCCATAACCGGGTAAAGCGTCGGGGTGCGTTTCAGCACTCTGACATTGAACAGGTTTTAACGGGGCAGTCTGAGACGCGATGCTCAGGCTGCGCGGTTGAAATCTGGATTGCGTCAGGAAAGTTGTAAGGATATGACCCGTGTTAAGAAAGCGCTAAGCAAAAGTAATAGTGTGTAAGTTACCGGATTTTAAGAGTTTTACAGATGTCTCCCGCCAGGATTATTGCCATGATGCCGATCAACGGTGCCTGAACAGCCGTTATTTTCGGAGGCAGTATCATGAAAAAAACAACATTAACGCTTATCGCTTCACTTTTAACCTGCAGCACGCTCTTCTCTCAGGCTTCACTGGCAGACGATCATGATGACGGACACCGGATGCCGGTGCCGCATCAGAACAGTGATAAACGCCCTGACAATCGCAGCCCTGACCAGAACCGGGACCGCGGCAACAATCGCCATGATGATAAAACGCCTCACGACATGGGCAATAATCGGCATGATGAAGATAATAACCATCGTGGCAGAGAATCCCGCAATGACCGTGACCATTTCGCCTGGCAGGGCCACGACTTCCGTCGCGGCCATCCTGTCCCGCAGGAATATCGCGGCGACCATTACCGCGTAGCCGACTGGCATGAACGCGGTCTGCGTGAACCGCCGCGCGGTTATCACTGGGCAAACATCGACGGCAACTATGTGCTGATTGCTGCCGCGACCGGTGTGATTACCGCGCTGGTGCTGAACAGCGCCCTGAATTAATCCCCCGGGGATGGCTGTGGCCGTCCCTGTTTCTTTCCGTTTTGCTGCGCCAGCGGCTATCCTGAGACTCCACGCTGAAATTTCCTGTGTAAGGAGTCATGATGACGACGGTTAAGATGGTTGCGGTAGATATGGATGGCACGTTTCTGGACGATAACAAACAGTACAATCGATCCCGCTTTCTGGCCTGCTATCAGCAACTCACCGCCCGCGACATCAAATTTGTGGTGGCCAGCGGCAATCAGTATTACCAGCTCAAATCCTTTTTCCCGGAGATCGCCAGCGATATCGCCTTTGTGGCGGAAAACGGTGCATGGATTATTGACCGTGATGAAGAGCTGTTTTGCGGTGCCTTTGAACGCCGCGACGTTGAAGCGGTAATCAGTACCCTGCAGAATGGCAACTATCCCGGCCTGCGTTACCTGCTATGTGGCCGTAACAGCGCGTATTACTTCGACGGCATGGAAGAGAGCTGGCTAAAGAAGATGCGCCATTACTGTCACCGGCTGAAGCCGATTCATCATCTGGATGAGGTGCAGGATGACCGGCTGTTTAAGTTCGCACTGAACCTCTCGGATGATTACATCGAGCCACTGATGGCGGATATTGAGCGACTGCACCAGGGACGCGTGGCAGCGACCTCCAGCGGTCATGGCTCGGTGGATCTGATCGTGCCGGGAAATCATAAAGCGCACGGTCTGGATCTGCTGGCACAACGCTGGGGGATCACGCACGACCAGGTGCTGGCTTTCGGCGATGGCGGTAACGATCTGGAGATGCTGAAACAGTCCGGCTTCAGTTTTGCCATGAACAATGCGCCGCAGCGGGTGAAGCAGGCGGCACGTTATGCCGCGCCGTCTAATAATGAGCAGGGCGTGTTGCAGATCATTGAGCAGATGCTGGCAGGTGAGGGGCCTTTTGCTGCTACGCAGGCTTAGTCGCCTGGCGCTAAGACTGAGTGTGGCAGGATAGCGCTGAGCTGCTGCATGACCTGCCAGGCTGGCAGGTCAAAAAACCAGCGCGGCCCTTAATCACGCCGTGATCTGCCAGGCCTGCGCAATCATCGTCTGCATCTGTTCGCGGCTGTAATTCACCAGCGAATTTTTGCTATTGGCACGCGCCAGGATCCACTCCACCTCAGTGCGGCTCAGCGACGGGCCATCCTGCCAGAATGGCGTGATGGCCTGCTGCTGCAGCCACTGTTTCAGAAACTGTGCCGGTGAATCTGTGGGTTCGCTGAAGAGCTGCGGGTGCAGTTCCGCCATCAGCGTATGCTGCAGCGGCTGCTGGCTGTCAGACAGCAGATCCAGGAACGGAAACAGCAGGCGTCCGCACACTTCACCGTGATGAAACGGTTTAATCGCGCCCAGTTCCCCGGCAATACCGTGGATCACCCCCAGACCCGCGCTGCTGAGACTGATGCCCCCCAGCCACGATGCCATCATCATTGCTTCACGTGCCGCATCACCCGCCGCATCCTCGCGATTAAGTGCAGGCCACGCCTGAACAAACTGACGCAGGCCGGTCAGCGCCAGCTGGCGGGTGAAGAGGTTGCCTTTGCCGGAGAGATACGCTTCAAACAGATGGGTAAAAGCATCAATGCCGCAGGTCGCCAGCACCTGGTCAGGCGCGCCTTTCAGCAGATCCGGATCGAGAATCGCGACCTCCGGCACAAAGACCGGGTGGCGCAGCGACGCTTTGATCTGAATAGCCTGCTGGTCGGTCACCACCGCATTTTGCGTGACTTCGCTGCCGGTCCCGGCCGTTGTCGGAACCGCAATCAGCGGCAGCTTGATGGGCTGAACTGCGGTATCTCCCACCTTCTCAAGATAACGGGCGGTGGGCAGCGGGTGTTGGATCATGGCGCTAAAGGCTTTCGCCGCATCCAGCACGCTGCCTCCGCCAATCGCCAATACCCGATCAACATGACCACGCCAGCGCGCAACCCAGCCATCGATCTCAGCGGGCGAAGCTTCATGGCTGACAATTTCATAACCGAGAATGTGATCGTTGAGTTCAGCTTTTATCCGGGCATAAGCCGGCCCCTGCAGGAAAGATTGTCCGCAAAACAGCAGGGTAGGTTGTGACCGGGCGGCCAGCAGCGGCACCAGTTTATCCAGACTGCCGCGGCCAAAGAGGGTTCGTTGATTACTGTACAGCTCACTCAGGTTCTCACTCACCAGCGCATCCTTTTTACATTTCGCTAAAATCTGAGTGTAACGAAAAGCGCGGCGTCAGCATGGGCAAACTTTCTGATAACACGGTGGCAAAAAGTTGATCATCTTCGCAAAACAGAAATTCATCGTCGGAGGGGTGGTGCTTTAGTGAGGATGTTACCCTTAACATGTTATCGGTAACAGCGTTTGTCGGGATGTGTAGGCATCTTACAGCGCACTGTTTTGCAGCCCTCCGGGGATCATGATAATAAACCGACACTGAATACCCTTCAGTGCGCAAGGTGGAGAAAACCTATGCCATTACTCTATGTGGCGATCGGCGTCGCGTTACTGCTGCTGCTGATGATTCGCTTTAAGCTTAATGGATTTATCGCGCTGATCCTGGTGGCGCTGGCGGTCGGTGTGATGCAGGGCATGCCGGTTAATAAAGTCATTACCTCAATCAAAGCGGGCGTGGGTGGAACGCTGGGCAGCCTGGCGCTGATCATGGGCTTTGGTGCCATGCTCGGTAAGTTGCTGGCCGACTGCGGCGGTGCGCAGCGTATTGCCACCACCCTGATTGAAAAATTCGGCACAAAGCATATTCAGTGGGCGCTGGTGCTGACCGGTTTTATCGTCGGCTTTGCGCTGTTCTACGAAGTTGGCTTTGTCCTGATGCTGCCGCTGGTGTTCAGCGTGGCAGCGTCGGCGCGTGTACCGCTGCTCTATGTCGGCGTACCGATGGCGGCGGCTCTTTCAGTGACGCACGGTTTTCTTCCGCCACATCCTGGCCCGACGGCTATTGCCACGCTGTTTAATGCTGACATGGGTAAAACGCTGCTGTTCGGTACGCTGCTGGGTATCCCTACGGTGATTCTGGCGGGTCCGGTTTATGCCCGCTTCCTGAAGAATATCGACAAACCGATTCCGCAGGGGCTTTACAACCCGAAAACCTTTACCGAAGCGGAAATGCCCAGCTTTGGCGTCAGCGTCTGGACGGCACTGGTTCCGGTGGTGCTGATGGCGCTGCGTGCCGTGGCAGAGATGCTGTTGCCTAAAGGCCACGTACTTCTGCCTTATGCGGAGTTCTTTGGTGACCCGGTAATGGCAACGCTGATTGCGGTGCTGATTGCGATCTTCACCTTTGGTCTGAATCGCGGCCGCACGATGGAAGAGGTGATGGACACCCTGACCGACTCGATCAAAATCATTGCTATGATGCTGCTGATCATTGGCGGTGGCGGTGCTTTCAAACAGGTGCTGGTGGACAGCGGCGTGGATAAATATATCGCCAGCATGATGCACTCTACCCAGCTTTCACCCATCTTTATGGCCTGGTCGATTGCTGCCGTGCTACGTATTGCCCTGGGTTCTGCTACGGTTGCGGCGATTACCGCCGGGGGTATTGTGGCACCGCTGATTGTCACTAGTGGTGCCAGCCCGGAACTGATGGTGATCGCTGTGGGGTCCGGCAGCGTGATCTTCTCGCACGTTAATGACCCGGGCTTCTGGCTGTTCAAAGAGTATTTCAACCTGACGATTGGCGAAACCATTCGCTCCTGGTCGGCGCTGGAGACCATTATTTCGGTCTGTGGTCTGGTGGGTTGCCTGCTGCTCTCCTGGATGATTTAACCTCTGGCCGCTGGCAGACCTGCCAGCGGCACTCCGCTTTTATTTCTCTCCAGCCCGTTTGCTTGTTTATCGCGGACGGCATCTTATACCGGTTTATTCGCAGCCCATAACCACGACTATAAAAAGGGCCGCAAAGCGCGGCCCACAGGTCTGTAACAGCGTAAATCTGGCCCCTTAATGAGGCGGTTCAAATCCGGCTTTGACCATCTGTTCCCGCAGCGCACGCGCAATTTCACGGTTGCCGCCGGTGACCGGATAGATAACGTTGTTTACCACATCATCAAGATAGTGCTCGTCAAATTCCTGCATAGAGAGCTGCGTGCCGCCCTCATCGTTGATGGCGAAAGAACCTTTGATGTGGTTACCGCTGTTTTTTGCCTTGAGGCTGTAGCGGCCCATGCTGGTATTAATCGTGCTCATAAGATCTCCTCGCGACTCATTTTCAATCTCATCACTACTAAGGCCTGCCTTGCCGCCTGAATTTTAGCCAGGAATGGTCTGTAAAACGAAGAAAGAGGGCCAGTAAGAAGTAGTGTTGCGATCGTTATCTCAGAACATAAATAAAAGCAAAATCTGCTGAACTTATGAGCAGTTGAACCCTGAGTGAAGCGGCATGACAAATTTTTCTGTCTATACTGCTTACAGGAAAAATGTTTAATCAGTGAGGGGAAAAGGAAATGAAAATTATTCTGTGGATTATCGCGATCATATTCATCGTGGGCTTGCTGACCCTGACAGGGGTGTTCAAACTGATTTTCTGATGTCATAGTTTTGTAAAAGCTTCAGCGACAGCGGGCACCTAATCAGGTGCCCGAGCTGTTTTCTGGCTCGCTAACAAATACTGGCTGATGGGATCCATCGGCGTATTCGGTAACAGATCCTGTGACCCCAGCTGTTTTTTACAGCATGCGCAGCAGGCACCATGAAAGTTGCGCTTACCCTCCCGATAATCAGTGAAAACGAACCGCGCGCTTCCACAGCGGCTACAGCGTATCTTCATCACCATTCTGTATCTCATCCCCTTTTTAATGCGCCCTGACGGATGCCTGCCTCGGATCGGTTAAGCAGGTTTTATCTATTGCTGCGCAATATTATTCCGGACTGCGATGAGAAACGTAGTTTCTTATGACACTGATTGTTTGTTGCCAAATGCGAATTTGGCCACTAAAAAGCACTTCATTGATCTTGCTCAATGTTTCTTTGTTGTTGGCTAAAATATCCGCGAATATCCCAGTCTGGCTGGGATTATTGGCACTGAACGCTTAGTCGTGCGCGATTAAAAGCAGGAACTGCGCTCAGAAATTTAAGGATTTTTGTTCATTTAATGAGCATTTGTGCCTCAGTGATTGCGAGAACCCTTAAAAATGGGTCTGGCAGAGAAAAGAGCCGTCCCAATGAAGTTAAAAAAATTGCATTTTTACTTCTGGCGTCTTCATTAAGAAGCGGAATACGTCTTAATAAGATTTTTCTTTTTAACGTGAGCGCTGTGTAACGCTTAAATGAAAAAGGTGCGTCTTTCCAGCGGGTTAGCACACAGTGCAGGTCATTAAACCACTGGCTAAATATGGACGATTCGCAAGTCCGGAAGCAGGAAAGTGTGATGGATGTACGGAAAGTCGATATTTATCACTTTTTCATCAAATCGTACTGGACAAATCCCTCCGCAATTGCTGTACTAGACCCCGACACAGTTTAGTGTCCATTTTTCATGTAAAGGTAATATAGATGTCTAAGATCAAAGGTAACGTTAAGTGGTTTAATGAATCTAAAGGATTCGGTTTCATTACTCC